>Ga0306926_10001750_pt1 | contig 21722 bp, 19 predicted proteins | sample flu12Cox44000178_FD_203759 | JGI IMG/M metagenome (GOLD analysis project Ga0306926, IMG submission 203759) | Lab enrichment of tropical soil microbial communities from Luquillo Experimental Forest, Puerto Rico - flux8day.12C.oxic.44.000.178 (v2)... | ecosystem: Environmental > Terrestrial >...
CTCGACGAGTACCTCGCGCACCGCTGAGCCGGGCTACGCCGCGCCGTGTCGCAACAGCTTCCCCGGCGTGGCGCCGGTGCACTTGCCGTCCTCGAAGGTGATCTCGCCGTTCACCAGGGTGAAGCGGTAGCCCTCGGCGCGCTGGATGCGCCGCCACTCGCCGCCGGGGAAGTCGTGGGCGATCTCCGAGTCCCACCAATCGGGCACGCGCCGCAGCTTGGCGAGCTCGTAGACCACGACGTCGGCGGGCCAGCCTTCGACCAGCGCCCCGCGGTCGCGGAAGCCGGCGGCGCGCGCCGGCAGGTACGAGAGCTTGTAGTGCGCCTCTTCCAGAGTCAGGCGCTTCTCGTCGCGCACCAGCCACGCCAGCGTGTCGGTCGTGTACGAGCCGGAGGTCAGGAACTTGGTGTGCGCGCCGCCGTCGGAGACGCCCGGGATCACGTAGGGCGACGCGAGCAGCTCGCCCACGAACTCGGCGTTGTCGCTGGTCGCGCTCTTGGTCAGGAACCCGGCCGTGAGGTCGCTCGCGAGCGAGAGCTGCACCGCCGCTTCGACCGGGTGGATGCCGAGCTCCGCCGCGATCTCGCCCACGGTCCGGCCGATCCAACGGTCGAGCTGGGGCGCGTTCGTCGCGCCCTCGAACAAGTGACCCGCGATCGGGCCGCCGAGGATCGGCGTCTGCAGCATGCCGCCGTCCGCCTCGGCGGCCATCGCGCGCACCAGCTCGGGATCGGCGAGCTTGCGCAGCTTCTCCTCGTGCGTGCCGGTCAGCGCGCGGTTCCAGGCCGGGCCCGAGTCGAACAGGTTCCAGTCCTCGAAGGTGAAGCGGAACGGCGCGCGGATCGAGTTCGCCTGGCCGAACATCGGGATGCCCCGCGCATGACAGCTCTCCAGCCACGCCACGAACATCCGGTGCACCCAGGGCAGCTCGGTCACCGCGAGCACCACGTTGAACAGCACCGGACGCCCTGCGGCGACGGCCACGTCCTCGCACAGCTTCAAGTCTTTCTGCAGGTCGCCGGTCGCGTTGGTGAGCTGGATGAAGCCCTCGCCGCGGCGACCCAGCGCGCGCGCGAACGCGAGCAGGTCGCCCTCGCTCATGGTATCGGTCACCATCGGCGTGCCGTCGAAGTCCGCCTGGATCGAGTGCGCGCCGGTCCGCTGCGCCGACCAGCCGAGCGCCCCCGCGTCCATCGACTCGTCCAGCAGCGCCAGCATCCGCGCCATCTCCGCGTCCGTGGCGGGTCGCTCTTTCGCGTTCTCGAGCCCCATCGCGAAGATCATCAGCGGCGCGAGCGGCATGTAGGAGAGGCAGTTCACGCCCTTCGGGATCCGCTCGAGCGTCGACATCCACTGCGGGAAGGTCTCCCAGTCCCAGAGCATGCCTTCGCGCATCGAGGCGAGCGGGATCGCCTCGAGCCGCGACATGGTCAGCATCGCGCGCTCGCGCTCGGCCGCGCGCACCGGCGCGAAGCCGAAGCCGCAGTTGCCCAGCGCCACCGAGGTCACGCCGTGCCAGCCCGAGATCGTGCACCACGGGTCCCACTGGATCTGCGCGTCGTAGTGGGTGTGCAGGTCGACGAAGCCGGGCGCCACCACGCATCCATCCGCGTCCAGGGCGCGCGCCGCGCTGGACTTTGCGATGCGGCCGATCTTCGCGATGCGGCCTGCGCGGATGCCCACGTCGGCGCGGAACGCAGGGAAGCGCGTGCCGTCGACGACGGTCCCGCCGGAGATGACGAGGTCGAACTCTGCCACGGACCCTCCCTCGATCTCTTTCCCGCGATTCTAGCGCGCAGCGGCCTCGAGCAGGCGGACGAGCTCTTCGGCGCTGGCGGGCGTCTCCACCCGCGCGATGCGCAGATGCTCCAGCACGAGCAGCGTGGGCCGGCCCTCCCGCGCCGGGAAGTCCGCGGTCTTCGCGCCGTCGGCGTCGACCAGCAGCCGGTAGGGACGTCGCCGCAGCGCCGGCAGCGCGAACCACTGGCGCACCAGCGACGACATCCCCGCGAGGTCGACGACGTACACCGAATGGTTTCGCTCGAACAGCGTCGGCCCGGCCGCGAGCACGGCCTGCTTCACCACGTCGCTCGCCGCCATGTCGCGGCAGTACACCAGCGCGCGCAGCGACTCGTCGAGCGCGTGCGGCTCTCCGTGCTGGTCCGGGAGCTCGAGCGCCGGGAGCACGCTGTCGGCCCCGTAAGGCCCGGCCGCGGCCGGAGCGGCGGCGAGGATCGCGCCGCAGAGCGCGATCCCCGCGCGCGTCACGGCGTCAGCACCACCTTGCCCGTGGTCGCGCGGCCCTCGAGCGCACGGTGGGCGGCAGCCGCGTCGGCGATCGCGAAGCGCGCGCCGATTCTCACGTGGAGCCGCCCGGCGGCGATGGCGCCGAGCACGTCACCCGCGCGCTGCTCGAGCTCTTCGCGCGTCGCGGTGTAGTGCGCGAGCGACGGGCGGGTGAGGAAGAGCGAGCCGAGGTCGTTGAGCTGGCGCAGCTCGAAGGGCGGCACGGGGCCGCTCGACTGTCCATAGAGCACCAGCATCCCGCGCGGGCGCAGCGAGCGCAGGCTGCCCTCGAAGGTGGTGCGCCCGACCGCGTCGTAGACCACGTCCACGCCGCGACCGCCGGTGAGGCGCCGCACCTCGGGCTGGAACTCGACCTCGCTGTAGCGGATCACGTGCGCCGCGCCCGCCTCGCGCGCGAGTTTCTCCTTGTCGGCCGTCGAGCAGGTCGCGATCACCGTCGCGCCGAGCCCGCGCAGCATCTGCACCAGCAGGAGCCCCACACCGCCCGCGGCGGCGTGGACCAGCGCCGTGTCGCCCGACTTCACCGGGAACGCCGCACGGCACAGGTAGTGCGCCGTCATGCCCTGCAACATCGCGGCGGCGGCGACGTCGTCGGAGACGCCCGCCGGGACGCGCACCAACACCTGCACGGGCGCAACCACCGCCTGTGCGTACGAGCCGGGCACGGAAGCCCAGGCCACCCGATCGCCGACGGCGAGGCCGCGGACGTCGGGACCGAGCGCCTCGACCACTCCCGCGCCCTCGAGGCCCGCGGCGAACGGCAGCGGACGCGGGTAGAGCCCGGTGCGAAAGTAGACGTCGATGTAGTTCACCCCTGCGGCACGAACCGCGATGCGCGCCTGGCCGGGGCCGGGCGCACCCGGGTCGCGGTCGCGCCACTCCAGCACCTCCGGACCGCCGGTCCGCGAAACGACGATGGCCTTCATGCGCCGCAGTCTACCGTGTACGATCGTGGCTGCGCGTTTCGCGCAGAAGAGGGAGAGAGAGATGTCGAAGCGAGCGTTCGCCTTCCTGTCGGGGGCTCTCTTGCTGGCCAGCGCGGCCGTGGCCGACGAGATGAAGACCTACCAGGTCACCGGTCCCGTCGTGTCCGTGTCGAGTGACTCGATCGTGGTGAAGAAGGGCAAGGACAATTGGACCCTGGCCAAGGACGCGTCGACGAAGGACCCGGGAGTGAAGGCCGGCGACAAGGTCACGATCCACTACAAGATGACCGCGACCGACATCGTCCCGGCGAAGAGCTCGGCGAAGAAGAAGTAGGTCCGAGCGCTCCCTTCCGGCTTGCTAACGGGGAACCAGCCCCGCCAGTCGCTCGCTCGCCGTGACGTAGTCCTCGACGAGGTCGTAGATCACCTCGCGGCAGGAGCGGATCTCCTTCATCAGCCCCACGGTCTGACCGACGGGGTTGAAGGCGACGCGCTGCGCCTGTCCCGACGCGGCGTAGCGACTGGTGCGCGCGATCGCGTCCATGGTCACCATGCCCTGCAGCGGCATGCCCAGCGGCTCGGGCGAGTCGGGCTGCGCCCACGCCTCGGTCCAGTCGTTCTTCAGCATGCGGCAGGGCTTCCCGGTCCAGGAGCGCGAGCGCACGGTGTCTTCGCTGGTCGCGCGCAGGTACGAGTCGATCTGCGCCGGCTCCGCCTCGGCTTCCTCGACGGTGAGCCAGAGCGAGCCCGTCCACACGCCCTGCGCACCCATCGCGAGCGCCGCCGCGATCTGCCGGCCAGTGCCGATGCCGCCGGCCGCGAGCACGGGCAGCGGCGCGACCGCGTCGATCACCTGCGGCCAGAGCACGACGCTGCCGATCTCGCCGGTGTGCCCGCCGCCCTCGGTGCCCTGGGCGATCACGATGTCGATCCCCGCCTGCTTGTGGCGCACGGCCTGGTGCACGCGCCCGCACAGCGCGGCGAACAGCCGGCCCTTCGAGTGCACGAGCTCGATCACGTCCTTGGGCGGCGTGCCCAGGGCATTCGCGATCAGCCGCACCTTGTCGTGCGTGAGGGCGACCTCGACCTGGGGCGCCGCGGTCGCGGCGGTCCAGCCCAGCAGCTCGCGCGCGCGGTTCTCGGGCGGCAGCTCGGGCACGCCGTGGTCCGCCAGGAGCTTGGCGGCGAACTCGCGGTGTCGCGCGGGCACGAGCTCGCGCAGGTGCTGCTCGAGCTTCGCGGGGTCGACCTCGCCCATGCCCTCGTACTTCTGCGGGATCACCAGGTCGACGCCGTACGGCTTGTCGCCGACCTGCTCGTCGATCCAGCGGCACGCGACCTCCAGCTGCTCGGGCGAGAACCCGACCGCGCCCAGCACGCCGAACCCGCCGGCCTGCGACACCGCCGCGACCACGTCGCGGCAGTGCGTGAATGCGAAGATCGGAAACTCGATGCCCAGCCGGTCGCACAGCTCGGTGTGCATGCGCACCTCCCGTCGAAGGCGGGATTATAACGTGTTTCAATCCTGCACATGACGCCGCTGGGGGCGCTCGCACTGGTCTCGTTCGCGGCCTGGCTCGCGCTGGTGTTCGCGCGGGGCCGCTACTGGACCGGTGAGGTGCGGCTGGAGGGCCGCGCGCCGGCCCCGGCCTCCTGGCCGCGCGTCGTCGCGGTGGTGCCCGCGCGCGACGAGGCAGAGCTGATCGCGCGCACGCTGCGCACGCTCCTCGCGCAGGAGTACGCGGGCGAGCTCCGCATCGTGCTGGTCGACGACGAGAGCAGCGACGGGACCGCAGCGGCGGCGCGCGACGTTGCCGCGGCGCACCCGAACGGCGCGCGGCTCTCCGTCGTGCGCACCGAGCCGCGCCCCGAGGGCTGGGTGGGGAAGATGTGGGCGGTGGAGAGCGGCATCCGCGCCGCGCGGCGCACCGCCGGCGCAGACTGGTGGTGGCTCACCGACGCCGACGTCGCGCACGCGACCGACACGCTCGCGCGGCTGGTCGCGAAGGGCGAGAGCGACCGGCTCGACCTGGTCTCGCTGATGGTGAAGCTCGACGCGGGTGCGGGCTGGAACGCGCTGCTGGTGCCCGCGTTCGTCTACTTCTTCCAGCAGCTCTACCCCTTCCCGCTGGTGAACGACCCGGGCTCGCGCGTGGCCGCGGCGGCCGGCGGCTGCATGCTGGTGCGCTGCGACGCGCTGACGCGCGCGGGCGGGATCACCCCGCTGCGCGGCGAGGTGATCGACGACTGCGCGCTGGGCCGCGCGGTGAAGGCGAACGGCGGCATCTGGCTGGGGCTGACCGACCAGGAGGAATCGATCCGCCCCTACGGCGGCGTCGGCGACGTCTGGCGGATGGTGGCGCGCAGCGCCTACACACAGCTGCGTCACTCGCCTGCCCTGCTCGCGGGCACGCTCGCGGGGCTCGCGCTGCTCTATCTCGTGCCGCCGCTGGCCGTCCTCGCCTGGCTCTTCGCCGGCAGCCATGCGGCCGGCGTGTTCGGCGCTGCGGCGTGGATGCTGCAGGCCGCGTCGTTCGTGCCCACGCTCGCGCTCTACCGGCGCTCGGCCTGGCTGGCGCTGGCACTCCCCGCCGCGGGCCTGCTCTATGCCGCGATGACCTTCGACTCCGCGCGCCGCCACTGGCGCAACGAGGGAGCGACCTGGAAAGGCCGTGCGGGAGCGGGAGGGGCGCCCTAGGATTGCGCAGCGGGGGGCCTGACGGAGAGTCGCTGAGTCGATGAGCCAACCCCCGGCCCCGAAGCCCCCGCGCACGCCGCGCCCCACGCCTCCCAAGGCACCGGAGCCCGCTCCCAAGATCCCGCTGATCTCGTGGCTGATCCTGGTCGCGCTCGTCGGCTGGAACGTGTGGGCCTTCCTGTTCCGGCCCGCAGCGCAGCTCGAGCTGCCCTACAGCGAGTTTCTCGCGCAGGTCCGCGACGGCAACGTGGCGAAGGTTCACATCGTCGGCGACGAGATCCAGGGCTCGCTCGACAAGCCCCTGGTCTGGCCCCCGCCGGAGCACGCGGCGAACGGGGAAAAAGCGCCCGCCGCGGCGGCCCCGCAGAAGACGTTCCACACCACCTTCCCGAGCTCGGTCGGCGACGCGGGTCTCGTGCCGCTCTTGGAAGCGCACCGCGTCACGATCGAGGTGGAGAGTCCGGCGGCGCCGTGGCTGGGACTGCTCCTGACCAGCATCCTGCCGATCCTCCTGACGCTGGGCCTCCTGGTCTGGATGGGACGCCAGGCCGCGCGCAACCAGGCCGGGATGTTCGGCTTCGCGCGGAACCGCGCGCGGCGCTACGAGGCAGACCGGCCGAAGGTCACGTTCAACGAGGTCGCGGGCGCCGACGAGGCGAAGGCCGACCTCGCGGAGGTCGTCGACTTCCTGCGCCGTCCGCAGAAGTATCTGCAGATCGGCGCGCACATCCCGCGCGGCGTGCTCTTGGTGGGGCCTCCCGGCACCGGCAAGACCTTGCTCGCGCGCGCGGTTGCGGGCGAGGCGGCCGTTCCGTTCTTCAGCATCAGCGGCTCGGAGTTCGTGGAGATGTTCGTCGGCGTCGGCGCGAGCCGGGTACGCGATCTGTTCGTGCAGGCGAAGGCCGCCGAGCCCTCGATCGTGTTCATCGACGAGCTCGATGCGGTCGGCCGGCGCCGCGGCGCGGGCGTGGGCCAGGTGAACGACGAGCGCGAGCAGACGCTGAACCAGCTCTTGGTCGAGATGGACGGCTTCGACGCGCGCCAGGAGGTGATCATCCTGGCCGCCACCAACCGTCCCGACGTGCTCGACCCCGCGCTGCTCCGTCCGGGCCGGTTCGACCGGCAGGTGGTGGTTCCTCTGCCCGACTGGAAGGGGCGGCTCGGCATCCTGCGCATCCACACGCGCCACCTCCAGCTCGCGCCGGACGTCGACCTGGAGCGCATGGCGCGCACGGCGATGGGCCTCTCGGGCGCGGACCTCGCGAACCTGTGCAACGAGGCTGCGCTCGGCGCCGCGCGCCGCGACCGCACCGCGGTGACGATGGAGGACTTCGACCGCGCCTGGGACAAGATCGTGCTCGGCGCGGAGCGCAGCACGGTGCTGTCGCCGCGCGACCGCCGCGTGATCGCCTACCACGAGGGCGGGCACGCCCTGGTGGCGTGGCTCACTCCGGCAGCCGACCCCGTGCGCAAGGTGACGATCGTGCCGCACGGCCGCGCACTCGGCGTGACCGAGCAGCTTCCGGTCGAGGAGCGCTACAACATGAGCAAGACCGACCTCCTGGCCCGGCTCGACGTCATGCTCGCGGGCCGCGAGGCCGAGTCCCTGGTGATGGGCGACGTCACCACCGGCGCCGAGAACGACCTCGTGCAGGCCACTCAGCTCGCGCGCCGCATGGTCACGCGCTGGGGCATGGGCGGGCTCGGCCCGCTCGCGTTCCAGGCCGACGAGGAGCACCCGTTCCTCGGCTATCAGCTGTCGCAGGGGCGCGACTACAGCGAGGCGACCGCCGCGCGGGTCGACCGCGAGGTGGAGCAGCTGCTCGCGAGCCGCCAGTCGGGCGTGCGCGCGCTGATCGAGCGCTCGCGCGACCAGCTCGATGCGCTCGCCGAGGCGCTGCTGAAGGAGGAGACCCTGGCCGATCAGCAGCTCGAGCAGGTCCTGGGGCCGCGCCCGGCGGCGCGCGACGTCGATCGCGTGCCTAGCGCCCCTTGAACACCGGCGTCCGCTTCTCCACGAACGCCTTCGCGGCGTCGCGGTGGTCCTCGGTGAGCCCGGTGTGGACGTGGTGCGTCGCCTCGAGGTCGAGACACTCCTCCGCGCTCGCGCCCTCCTGCGCGCGGTTCAGGTTCTCCTTCATGTAGCGGAAGGCGACCGCCGCGCCCGTCGCGATGCGCGCGGCCAGCGCGCGCGTCTCCGACTCGAGCGACGCGTCGGGCACGACGCGGTTCACCAGGCCCAGGCGCTCGGCCTCTTTGGCGTCGATGCGATCCGACAGGTAGTAGAGCTCGCGCGCCTTCGCCGCGCCCACCAGGTGGGTGAGGAAGTACGTGCCGCCGTAGTCGCCGCTGAAGCCGACCTTGGCGAAGGCCGTGGTGATCACCGCGCTCTCCGCGGCGATGCGCAGGTCGCAGGCGAGCGCGAGCGAGAGGCCCGCGCCGGCGGCTGCGCCGGGCAGCGACGCGATCACGGGCTTGGGCATGCGGAAGATCCGGCCCGCGGTCTCGCGCTGCGAGAGCCGCTGGCGGTGGATGCGCTCGTCCAGCGTCGTGCCGGGGCCACCGCGGTTGGTGCCTGCCGCCATGCCCTTCACGTCGCCGCCCGCGCAGAACGCGCCGCCGGCGCCGGTCAGCACCACGCAGCGCACGTCGCTCGCGGTCTCGGCCTCGCGCAGCGCGGCCGCCATCCCGCGCAGCATCTCGTCGGAGAGCGCGTTGCGGCGTTCGGGGCGGTTCATGACCAGGATCGCGACGCCGTCCTCGACGCGCGCCTGCAGGTGGTCGGTTCCCGTGTCGATCGGCCGCAGCTCGCTCATGCCGCCACCTCGTTCACCTTCGCCAGCTCGGCCGCAGAAAGCTTCCAGCTGGCGGCGCGCACGTTGGCCTCGACCTGCTCCGGCTTCGTCGCACCGGCGATCACGCTGGGCACGTGCGGCTGGCTCGCCAGCCAGCCGATCGCGAGCTCGAGCAGCGAGTGACCGGCGTCGGCGGCGAACGCCGACAGCTTCTCGACCTTGTCGAAGTTCTTGTCGCTGAGCGCGCCCTTGAAGCGCGGCGCGGAGAGCCGCGTGCCCTCGGGAGCCGCGGCGCCGCGCTGGTACTTCCCGGTCAGGAGCCCGCTCGCGAGCGGGAAGTACGGCAGCACGCCCAGGCCATGGGCGTTGCAGGCGGGCACCAGCTCGCGCTCGACGTTGCGCTCGAGCAGGTTGTAGAAGTTCTGCGCCGACACGAACTGCGCGAGCCCGGCCGTGCGCGCGGTCCAGGCCGCCTCGACCACCTGCCAGCCCGCGAAGTTCGAGCAGCCGACGTACCGCACCTTGCCCTGCCGCACCAGGTCGTCGAGCGCGCGCAGCGTCTCCTCGATCGGCGTGCCCGCGTCGGGGAAGTGGATCTGGTACAGGTCGATGTAGTCGGTGCCCAGCCGGCGCAGGCTGTTCTCGGCCGCTTGCATCATCCAGCGGCGAGAGCCGCCCCGGCGCAGCGGCCCCTCGCCCATGGGCATGCCGAACTTGGTGGCGAGCACCACCTCGCCGCGCCGGCTCTCGAGCGCCTTGCCGAGATATTCCTCCGACACACCGCCGCCGCCGTAGACGTCGGCCGTGTCGAACAGGGTGACGCCCAGGTCGAGCGCCTTCGCGACCACCGCGCGCGTCTGCGCCTGATCGCAGCGCTGGCCGAAGTTGTTGCAGCCGAGACCGACGACGGAGACGCGCAGACCCGAGCGACCGAGTGGTTTGGTGTCCATGGCCGGCCATGCTCGGACCGACCGGCCAGCGCTGTCAAGCGAGCGGCGTGAAGCGGACCGGCAGCCCGTCGCGGGGCTTCGAGATGGGAGCCTGCTGAACCGGCATGGTGTAGCCCTCGGGCACGCTCCAGCGGTAGCGCGAGAGCAGGTGGTGCATCACCAGCCGCACCTGCGCCTCGGCGAAGCGCAGGCCCAGGCACATGTGCGGCCCGCCGCCGAACGGCGCGAAGCTGTGGGTGTGGCGCTCGTGCTCGGCGCGGCCGGGCGCGAAGCGCTCCGGGTCCCAGCGCAACGGCTCGCTCCACCACTCCGCCATGTGATGGGTGTGGATCGGCGAGACGACCACCATGCAGCCGGCGGGGATCTGGTAGCCGCCGAACTCGAACTCCGCGGTGTTGATGCGCGGGATCACCGGCAGCGGCGGATAGCGCCGCAGCGTCTCGTTCATCGCCAGTCGGAGCCCCTCGAGCGAGCCCAGCTCTTCGAGGTTCGGCTCGGCCTTGCCGAGCCCCCGGCCCTCCTCGCGCACGCGCTCCTGCCACTCGGGGTGCCTGGCGAGCTCGTAGGTGAGCGACGACAGCGTGCTGGTGGTGGTGTCGTGCGCGGCCATCATCAGGAAGATCATGTGGTCGAGCACCTCCTCGTCGCGGAAGGCCTCGCCCTCGGTCGTGCGCGCGCGGCAGAGCCGGCTGAACATGTCGGGCCCCGAGTCGCCGTGCTTCTTCTCGAGCATGCCGCCGAGCAGCTGCAGCATGAACTGCCGTCCGCGCAGGCCGCGCTGGAACTCGCGGCCGACGAGCGGCAGCCGGATCCGCGACATCGACGCCGCGACCATGTTCTCGAACGCCAGGTTCATCGGGCCGGTGGTCGGCCCCAGGTCCATGCCCACGAAGATCGAGGCGGCAAGCTCGAGCGTGAGCTTCTTGTAGGCGCGGAAGGCGAGGATCGGCGCGCCCTCCGCTGCGAACGAGCCGATCCCGCGCGCGATGATCGGGTTCATCCGCTCCACGTACTCGCGCAGCGCAGGCCGGGTGAACGCCTCGTGCATGATCTTGCGGTGGTGCTTGTGCTCGGCGCCGTCGCGGAGCAGGAGGCCGTTGGGGAAGATCCGGCCCATGATCTGCGTCCACGGCTGCCGGGCGCTGAAGATCTGGTCGCGGTCCATCAGCACCACCCGGTTCGCCTCGGGGCCGAACAGGTTCACCAGCTTGAACGGACCGGAGAGCTGCAGCACCACCGGGCCGAGCCGCGCGTACTGCTGCTCGAGGCCCGAGAGCATGTCGACGCGGCCGCCGCCGCTGGCGAGCACCACGCGCATGCCCTGCAGGAACCCGAGCTTCGGGACCGCGCTGAACGGCTTCACACTCCCTCTCCGGCCGAGTCTAGTCCAGCTGGGGGCAGAGTCGACGGATGCGCTCGAACAGCTCGCGCCGGTCGACCGGCTTGGTGGCGAAGTCGTCGCAGCCGGCCGCGAGGCAGCTCTCGCGCGTCCCTTCGACGGCGTGCGCGGTCAGCGCGATGACCGGGCGCGTGAACCCGCGCCGCCGCAGCTCCGCGGTGGCGGCGTAGCCGTCGATCCCAGGCATCTGCATGTCCATCAGCACCACGTCGAACGGCTCCTCCTTGCGCTCCGCCTCGGCGATCGAGTCGAGCGCCCCCTGGCCGTCCGTCGCGGTCCCCACGGTGCAGCCCGCCCGGCGCAACAGGTGCGCGATCAGCCGCAGGTTGTCGGGACCGTCGTCGACCACGAGCACGCGCGCGCGAAGCTCCCGCGGCTCGGCGTCGCCCGGTGGCGCCGCGGCCTCGTCGCTCGGCGCGAAGGGAACCAGCACGCGGAACGCGCTGCCGGCGCCGAGCCGGCTCTCCACCTCGATCCGGCCGCCGAGCAGCTCGACCAGGCGCTTGCACATGGTGAGGCCCAGGCCCATGCGCTCGCCGTCGCGCGCCCCGGGGTGGAAGAGCGACTCGAGCCGCTCGGGCTCGATGCCGCGCCCGGTGTCCCGCACCCGCAGGTCGAGGCACGGCACTCCGTTCTCGTCCGCCACGCCCAGCGAGACGCGCACCTCGCCGCGCGCGGTGAAGCGCAGCGCGTTCTCCACCAGCCGCCCCACGACCTGGCGCAGCCGCGCGGGATCGCCGCGCACCACGCCCGGGAGCGGCGGACAGCGCTCGAACTCGAGCGCGACGCCGCGCCCCGCAGCCTGCGCGCGAAGCGGCTCGACCAGCCCGGCGATCAGCTCGGAGGGCGAGAACGCGATGCGCTCGAGCTCGAGCTTGCCTGCTTCGATCTTCGACAGGTCGAGCAGGTCGTTGATCGTCTCCAGCAGCTGTCGTCCGCTGCGCTGGATCGCCGCGAGCGCGTCGAGCTGCCGCGCCTCGAAGCCGCGCTCGCGCCACTCGTCCTGCAGCACGTCCGCAAAGCCGAGGATCGCGGTCATCGGCGTGCGCACCTCGTGGGTGAGCGTCGCGAGGAAGTCGCTCTTCGAGGCGCTGGCGCGCTCCGCCGCGTCGCGCGCACGCGCGAGCGCCGCGTTCGCCGCCTCCACGTGGTGGAGCGCGAGGTCCTTGGTGCGCTCGAACACCAGTCCCGCCAGCGTCACCAGCGACGCGAGGAAGCCGATGCTCACCAGCCAGTACAGGCCGCGGCGCTCGGGCAGGATCTGGTTCTGCAGCGCCAGCCCGTGGCGCTCGAGCCAGGCGAGCGCGAACGCCTCGCTCACCACCAGCCCGGCCCAGAAGATCGCCCAGCGTCGGCCCACCACCGGCACGGCCGCCATCGGCAGCAGCACGTTCCAGAAGCTCGGCGGCGAGATCGGTCCGCCGCTGTAGTAGGTCACGATCGACATCACTGCGAAGCCGTGCGCGAGCATCCAGTTGCCCGCGAGGCGCGTCGAGCCCGTGTAGCGCAGGACGACCGGCACGGCGACGCAGCTCGGCAGCGAGGCCAGCACCAGCAGGGCGAGCCGCGCCGCGACGTCGCGCGGAAACGAGATCCACTCCAGGACCGCCAGGATCGGCACGAACCCGAGCGGCACGAGCGAGAACTCGGCCACCAGCATCGCCGTGCGCGAGGCGGCGGGGTCCCCGCGCAGGCGCGGCGGCACGAACGCCGCCTCGATCCAGCGCTCGAACGCGCGCATCCGAACGAAGTGGCGCCTAGGCATCGGCGTCCTTCTCCGAGCCGAGCGGCAGCTCGACCCAGAACGCGCTGCCGACGCCGAGCTGGCTCTCTGCGCCGATCGTCCCGCCCAGGAGCTCGACCAGGCGCTTGCTGATCGACAGCCCCAGCCCGGTGCCGCCGTAGCGGCGGGCGGTCGAGGCGTCGGCCTGGGCGAACGGCTGGAACAGCCGCGCCATCTGCTCGGACGAGATGCCGATGCCGCTGTCGCGTACCTCGAAACGCAGCCGCGGCTGCTCCGCGCTCCCGGCGGGGACGACACGCAGCACCACGCGGCCCGCGTCGGTGAACTTCAGCGCGTTGCCGAGCAGGTTCACCAGCACCTGGTGCAGCCTGCGCGGATCGGTGGTGATCACGTCGGGGAGCTCCGCTGCGCACTCTACGGAGAGCGAAAGGCCCTTCGCTTCGGCGCGGATGCCCATCAGGCCCACGACCTGCGTCACCAGCTCCACCGGCGAGATCGGCGTCGGCTCCAGGTCGAACTGGCCCGCGGCGATCTTCGAGAAGTCCAGGATGTCGTTGATGATCGCGAGCAGGTGCTCGCCGTTGCGGCGGATCGTGCCCAGCGTCTGCACGTAGCGGCCGGGGATCGCGCCGGCCTCGCCGTCGCGCAGCAACAGCTCTGCATAGCCGAGGATCGCCGTCAGCGGCGCGCGGATCTCGTGGCTCACGTTGGCGAGGAAGTCGCTCTTGCTGCGGTTCGCGGCCTCCGCCGCGTCGCGCGCGCGCTCGAGCTCGAGGTTGGCGGCGCAGAGCGTGCGCAGCGTCTGGTCCTTCGCGCGCTCGTAGATCAGCACGAAGAGCAGCGAGAGCAGCGTGATGCTGAAGAAGCTGCTCGCCCAGAGCGGCGCGCGGCTCTCGAGCGGCAGCCGATTGTGGAACTCGATCCCGCGCAGCCCCAGCGCGTACACCAGGGCGTACTCCGCGAGGCAGAGCGCCAGCCACGGCAGCGCGAGCTGCGGGCCGCCGGTGAGCATCGCGACCAGCGGCAAGAGGATCGTCCAGTAGATCGACGACGAGAACGGACCGCCGAAGAGCGAGGCCAGCACGGTGAGCTGCACGAACACGTAGCCCAACAGGAGATTGGCGGCGCGCGCGATGCGGCCGCTCTTGCGCAGGATCACCAGCGCCCCGACCGCCGCCGCGTTCGAGCCGAGCACGAGCGAGATCGCGAACGGCGCGGTGTCGCGCGCCAGGCTGGTCGCGTAGCAGAAGGCGAAGAGCGGAGAGAGCAGCACCGGCACGCAGCACGAGTAGACGGTCGTGCGCGCGCGCCGGAAGGTGTCCGGGTCCGCCCGCAGGGACTCGGGGATGAACCAGAGCGCGAGGCGCAGCCACGCCGGCTCCCGACTCAGCTTCGCCATGGGCGCGCTCCCGGGGATCAGATCTCGCGCGTCATGTGCCAGACGATCCGGTCCGGCTCCGGGCGCTCCCAGGTCCACAGGTCGGGCGAGTTGTGCTGCCGCGCCATCTCGTTGGTGAAGCCGTCCGACGCCCAGATCAGCGTCTCTGGGTAGTCGCGCGCCTGAGTCACCTCGATCAGCCAGCGCATCTTGCGGTCGGGGTCGGGCTTGTGCGCGGTGCGGCCGAAATTCAGGATGCTCGCGCTGATGGTGGTGAGCCGGGTGAGATCGCGGCCGAAGGCGAGGAAGCGCGCCTCCTTGTCGCTCTCGCGCGTGAAGGTCGCGCGGTGGGTGTACTCGAGCTGCTGGTAGAGGCCGGCCTCGAGCAGGCGCTTCGCATTCCGGGCGCCGCGCTTGCGCAGGTACTCGTTGCTGCCTCCGCCTTCGACGTCGCGCAGCAGGGTGCTGAAGTGCGCGTAGCAGCGGATGTCGTACCACTCGTGGGCGTGGATCGTGGTGCCGAGGAACTCCTGGTCCTTCGGCTTGAGCCAGCGCGAGAGCTCCTCCTTCTTCACCCGACCGCTCGCGAGCAGCTTCTGGGTGTCCTCCACGAGGTGGACGAAGACGGAGCCCTTGATCGAGGCGACGACGGGGGGCATGACGCTCTTCCTCGTGTTCTGGATCGGCGTTCTGCGCGCGGCCCTGAAGCAGCGCGGCTCGAGCCGGGCGCCGGCGCTGCACGCGCACGTGCCGGCAACTCGGCCGCGCTCAGGGCTCGGCCAGCGAGAGATGTCCGTCGCGCAGCTCCACCGTCGGGCAGTACGGCCCGAACTCCTCGCGCGTCCACCACGCGCCCGCGCGCCACTCCGCGAGCGACGCGAAGCGGTAGTGGAACAGCGTCGTGCGCACGAAACGGGGCGGCGCGTCGGGGAACGGGTTCCCGTCGAGCAGCGGCAGCACGGCCGGCGAGCCCTCGAGCAGGCGCACCAGGAACGACTGGAACCACGCCTCGTCGCGGCAGCTCGACAGCGCCGCGAACCACATCTGCCAGTCGAGCCGCGGCATGTGCGGGCCGGCGAAGCCCGGGCGGCGATCCAGCGCGCCGGGCTTCCAGCGGAACACGTAGCTGCGCCACTCCTGGCCGTCGGCGCTGCCTTCGATCTCGATCTCGGGCCGCTCCGTCGTCATGACCGCGAACAGCCCGTACGCGCTCACGCTGCGCAGCGGCTCGATCAGCGCGATCGCCGCCCGCACCGGCCGGGGAAACGCCACGCGCGGCACCAGCCGCTCGAGCCCGACCACCGCACTCGCGCAGAGCAGCGCGCCGGCGCCGACCCGCCGCGCGACGACCCAGCGCGGCGGTCGCGGCGGTCGCGCGAGCCAGGCGCGCTGCGCGAGCCGGCGGTCGTCCACGAGCGTCGCGCAGAGCAGGAGCGTGAGCAGGTTGAAGAAGCCGTAGTTCCCGGTCGCCGCGATCAGGAGCTGCAGCGACACCAGCAGCGCCGCGCTGGCGAAGCGCATGCGGCGCGGTCCGAACATGCCCCATGGCGCTCCCAGCTCGACCACGAAGACGAGGAAGGCGGAGAGCTTCTGCACGCCGTAGGGCAGCTGAGCGGCGAAGAAGCTCGCCTCCCAGGGCAGCGGCTGGGTCCAGTAGTGGTAGGTGAGCGCCGTGAGGTCGCGCCAGGTCGGGTCTCCCGACGCGAGCTTCACCGCACCCGACAGGATCATCAGCTTGAACAGCAGCGCCCGGGCGAGCCACACGCCCAGCCGCGGCTCGCGCGACGCTGCGAACCACGCGACCACACCGCTCTCGAGCAGCAGCGCGTCCCACTGGAAGGAGAGGAAGACGTCGCCCACGCAGGAGAGCGACAGGTAGCTCGCCCAGGCGATGAACGCGGCGATGAGCCGCGCGCGACCGAGCACGAGCGAGAGCGCCGCGGCGATGCCCAGTGCGCACATTCCCAACAGCATCCAGTCACTCGCGCCGGTGATCCACAACAGTGTCGGGAGCGCGAACACCGCTCCCGGGCCGCCCAGGCGGTCGCGCGCGAACGCCAGCAGCTCGGCGGCGGGCGCGATGCCCTGCGCGCCCACCAGCCCGACGACCTGCACTCCGAGCGAGACGAACGCACAGAGGTAGATCCCGCCCAGCCCGCGCAGGAAGAGCTCCGCGACGCGGTCGACGCTGGCGCTCTCCGGCTCGTCCACTCGGCTCACCCCTCCCGCCCCGGACGTGGTAGAACACGGCGCTTCCCGAGGGAAGCAGGAGGGCGATCCCCATGGAGCTTCGCAAGGTGGTGCTGGTAGACGGCGTTCGCTCGGCGTTCGCGCGCGGCGGGCGCGGCAAGCTGGTGGCGACGCGGCTCGACGAGGCCGGCGCGCAGGTCGTGCGCGCGCTCTTGTCGCGCAATCCGAAGGTCCGCCCCGGCGCGATCGAGGACATCGGGCTCGGCAACGTCGCGGGCTCCGGCGAGTTCGTCGGCCTGGGCACGGTCGCGCGCCTCGCGGGCCTGCCGATGGAGGCGTGCAACTTCGTCACCAACCGCCAATGCGGCTCGAGCATGGAGACCCTCCACCGCGTCGCGACCTCGATCATGGTCGGCGCCACGGAGTGCGGGATCGCGCTCGGGATCGAGCGCATGGGCCGCCAGCTCGGAGGCGGCGGGCCGCGCGCGCCGCAGACGCGCGTCACCAAGCTGAACCCGCGGCTGTTCAAGCAGACGCCCGAGCAGCGCAACATGGCGCCGGACCACGACCAGACCTTCTCGGTGAAGTTCCCCGACTACATCCTCGACTCGCCGCCGCTGCAGTCGATGACCCAGACCGCACAGAACGTCGCCGAGTGCTACGGCCTCTCGCGCGCCGAGCTCGACGCGTTCGCCGCCGAGAGCCACCGCAAGTGTGCGCGTGCCTACGAGGCCGGCATCTACAAGGACGAGATCGTGCCGCTCGAGGTGGAGGAGCCGGTGTTCGACGCCGAGGGCAACTGGGTCGAGGGCGAGACCGGCAAGACGCTGCTGTTCGACCGCGACGAGTGCCTGCGCGCCGACACCACCGCGGACAAGCTCGCCGGCCTGCAGCCGGTGAAGGGAATCGTGAGCTTCGGCAAGAACGAGCTGGTGATCACTGCAGGAAATTCCTGCCCGACCAACGACGGCATCAGCGCCGCCCTGCTGATGAGCGAGGACAAGGCGCGCGAGCTGCGGCTCGAGCCGATCGCGCGCATCGTCGGGCTCGGCGTCGCCGGCGTGAAGCCGCAGGTGATGGGGCTCGGCCCGATTCCCTCGACCCGGAAGGCCCTGCGCCACGCGGGCATCGGCGCCGCGCAGATCGACCGGGTCGAGTTCAACGAGGCGTTCGCCGCGCAGGTGATCCCCTCGCTGCGCGACCTGGGGATCTCGGCCGACCGCACCAACGTGAACGGCGGCTCGATCGCGATCGGCCACCCGCTGGGCGCCACCGGCGCCCGGCTGGTGACGACGGTTGCGCGCGAGCTGCGCCGCAGCGGCGGCCGCTACGGCCTCGCCACGCAGTGCATCGGCGCGGGCATGGGGATCTCGACGATCGTCGAGCGGATCTAGCGCGCCGGCGAGCCCAGCCACTCGGGCGGATGCGTGCCGAGCGGCACGGTCGGCGTGGCCCAGCGCGCCGGCGTCTCGGACATCTCCACGATCGGACCCAGATGGGTGAGCTTCCCGAACGGCGTGTAGCTCCGGGTGAGAAAGGGGCGGACCTGCTCCGGAGAGAGGCCGGCTCCGGGTGATCCGCTGCGCGGCATGCGCGCGATCCACATGCCCGTCTGCGCGAGTGAGGCGCGCACGAGATAGCTGCCGCCCTCGCGGGCGCGCCGGGCGAGCGCGATCATCGTGCCGAGCGCGGCCAGGTACCCGGTGTTGTAGTCGGTGGCTGCGGCGGGCAGGAGACGCGGTCGCTCGGGCACGCCGTGCTCGTGCGCGATCCCTGTCACTGTCTGCGCCAGCTGCTCCCAGCCCGGGCGGCCGCTCCACGGGCCCTCGTGTCCGTAGCAGTTGATCGCCGTGTACACGAGGCCGGGACGCAGCGCGAACAGCTCCTCGGGGCCGAAGCCCAGCCGCGCCAGCGCACCACTGCGATAGCCCTGGGTGAACACGTCCGCGCCGCGGACGAGGTCGCGCAGGCGCTCGCCGTCGGCGCGCTCGCGCAGGTCGAGAAATGCGGAGCGCTTGCCGTGACTCGTGTCCATGACGAAGGGCAGCACCGAGGGAAGCTTGGGCGAGCCGATCCGCAGCACCTCGGCGCCGTGCGCCGCGAGCGTCCGGCCGCAGGTGGGGCCCGCCAGCACCCGCGTCAAGTCGAGCGCGCGCACGCCGGAGAGCGGACGGTCGCTGGACCGGGACAGTGGCTCCGGCGGCGAATCGGCGGCGCGGATCACTTCGACGACGGGCAGCGGTGCGAGCGCGCGGCCCTGCGGATGCGCGGCCCACTCTTCTGCGCTGCGCACGCGCGCGCCGCAGCAGCCGATCTCCGCGATCGCGTCCTCGAGCGCCTGCGCATCCCAGCCCGCGATCGCGCGGGCCAGCGACTCGCGCTCGGCGCTGCAGCCGAGCCGCGCGAGCGCGCGTGCCTGCGTTTCCGGGAAGCTCTGGTGGAGCAGGAACCACTGTCCGTCGCGAGTCGGATAGAAATCGGTGAGCTGGCCGCGCGGCTCCCAGCTCGTCGCGGCGGAAGGCTCCTCGAGCCGCTGCCAGGCGAAGCCGAGCAGAGACGCCGCTGCGCCCACCAGATCGACCGCCACGGACTGCTCGCGCCCGCCCCGCTGGCGCCAGAGCTCGGCGGCCGCGAGCGCGCAGGCGGCCAGCGCCGCGGACGCGGCCTCGCCGACGCGGAAGCGTGTCGCGAGCAGCGGGTCCGCGCCGCGGATCGAGACACGCCCGGGATCGGGAGCGGGAAGCCGGAGCATCGCGTGCAGCTCGCGCAGGCGTTCGAGCGACATGGATCGATTCTGACAGAAACGCTCGCCGGCCTGGCCGCCCGTGATAAGGTGCGAGCCGATGGCGACACCCGACGTCGGCGATCCCGCACCGGACTTCTCACTCTCCTCCAGTCGAGGGCCCGTCGAGCTGCGCGCGCTGCTCGCCAAGGGTCCGGTGCTGCTGGTGTTCTACCCAGGCGACGACACGCCGGTGTGTACCAGGCAGCTGTGCGACTACCGCGACAACCTCGCGGTGTTCGACAAGCTGGGCGTGCAGGTGGTGGCGCTGAACCCACAGAGCGAGGCGTCGCACGCGAAGTTCGCCGAGAAGCATCGCTTCCCCTTCCCGGTCGCCGCGGACGCGGGCGGAAAGGTCACGCGCGACTACGGCGCGCGCGGCATCCTGGGGATGACCAAGCGGGCACTCGTGCTGGTGGGCCGGGACGGGAAGATCGCCTGGCGGAAGGTCGACTTTCCGATCTTCTACGAGACTGCCGACGACGTGCGCGGCGCGATCGAGCGGCTGCGGCTGTAGCGCGCGACCCGCACCGGGTCGGCCCGGTCGAGCGAGAGCACCATCAGCCCGTCGAGCGAGTCGCCGAAGGCGCGGTCGACGTGCCAGGCCGCGAACTCGCCGCCCAGCTCGAGGTAGCGCCGCACCAGCACGGGCAGACCGGCGCCGCCCGGCTCGAGCTCCGCGACCTGTGCCGAGAGCTCGCGCGGGTCGGCGAGCCCCGCCGCCGCGGAGAAGTCGGCCGGCTCGAGCGCGAACGGCGTGCGCGCCCGCACCAAGCCCTCGCTCTCGACGTGGCGGTGGTGGCGCAACAGCGCCGCCGCGATCAGACCGCGCGAGCGGCGCGTGTAGCTGGAGGAGACGCTGACGGCGCCGAACAGCGTGCGCACGCCGGTCCGCTCCAGCGCGCAGTGGATGCCCTTCCACAACAGCGCCAGCACGCGCGAGCAGCGCTGGTACTCGGGCGTCACGAACGCGCGGCCGAGCTCGAGCGCGGGCCCCAACCTCGCCAGCAGCGCGGGTCCGTAGTCGAACAGCGTATGGGTGTAGAGCGCCTGCGGCAGCTCGTGGTCCGCGAAGTCCTCGGTCGACGCGACGCGATAGGCGCCGGCGAGCGCGTGCTGCTCGCGGTCCCAGACGAACAGGTGCCCGTAGCGCGAATCGAAGCGGTCGAGGTCCAGGTCCGATCCGGTGCCCTCGCCCACCGCGCGGAACGCGAGCTCGCGCAGCCGGCCGATCTCGCGCAGCAGCGCCGGGATCTGCGGCGCGCGCGCGTGCGCCACCAGCATGCGTTCGCTCTCGAACAGCCGCGCCTCCGCGGGGAGATTCGCGACCTCGACTTCCAGCTGCGCCGCCCGACACGAAACGGCGTCACACCGAACTGCGTCATCGCTCATTGCCCGGGAACTTCGGCAACGCAGGTGACGAAGCGCGCTCGCGCCAGCGAAGAAACGGCGAGCACCGTGTTCGTGCGGGAAACGTCACCGGGCCGTCACACGTAGAGCCGAGCTTCCCGTGCAGACACACGAGAGGGAAGACGCCCATGGAGAAGCACCGAAGCTCCCGCGCGGCGGTCCGGCTGCTGCGCATGGCGGGAGAGACCACGCGCGCACTCACTGCCCTGAAGCTCGAGCGCGCGCGCAGCGGCGACTGCGTGCACGCCGCGTCACGCCACGGCCACGCCTGGGCGCGGAGACTGGTCCGCGCGCTCGGAGTCGAGATCGAGGTACGCGGCGCGCCGCTGCCCGGGCCGCATCTCTTGCTCGGCAACCACCGCTCCTACATCGACATCCTCGCCGTGCTCGCCGCTGCGCCCTGTGGCTTCCTGGCGAAGGCGGAGATCGGCAGCTGGCCGCTGTTCGGCGCCGCCGCGCGGCTGCATCCCACGGTGTTCGTGCACCGCGAGGACCGCGACAGCCGCAAGCGCGCGCGCGAGGGCGCGCTCGCGATCCTGCAGCGCGGGCTGCCCTTCGCGGCCTTCCCTGAAGGGACCACCTGCCGCGGGCCCGGGATCCTCCCCTTCTACCCGGGCCTGTTCCGGGTCGCCGAGGAATACGACTTCGCGGTCGTGCCGTTCGCGATCGAGTACGAGGACCGCGCGGACGCCTGGGTCGACGACGACCCGTTCGTCGGCCACTTCCTGCGCACCTTCGGCAAGCCGCGGGTCCGCGCGGTGCTCTCGTTCGGCCCCGCGCTGCGGCGGCGCCCCGCGGACGAGCTGCGCCGCAGCGCCTCGGAGTGGATCCGCGGCGAGCTGCGCGCGGCCGCGCAGGCGCTGCGCACGCGCTAGTCCGATACACTTCGCGGTGTGATCCGCGAAGTGCTGGACGCGTCCGCGCTGGAGCAGGCGGCGCTGCTGCGCGCGCGCGAGATCTCGAGCGAGGAGCTCGTGCGCGGCTACCTGGAGCGGATCGCCGCGCTCGATCCGGAGCTCAACGCCTTCGTGCGCGTGCACCGGCGGCGCGCGCTCGCCCAGGCGCGGCGCAAGGACGGGGAGACGCGTTCCGGCCGCGCCGACCTGCCCGTCTTCCACGGCGTCCCCACCGCGATGAAGGATC
>Ga0306926_10001751_pt1 | contig 21719 bp, 18 predicted proteins | sample flu12Cox44000178_FD_203759 | JGI IMG/M metagenome (GOLD analysis project Ga0306926, IMG submission 203759) | Lab enrichment of tropical soil microbial communities from Luquillo Experimental Forest, Puerto Rico - flux8day.12C.oxic.44.000.178 (v2)... | ecosystem: Environmental > Terrestrial >...
CGGGGAAAATGCCGCCCCTAACTGACTCATTCTATGGTGGAAATTTTGGAGGCGCGGGTGGGAATCGAACCCACGCATAAAGGTTTTGCAGACCTCTCCCTTACCACTTGGGTACCGCGCCTCAACCTTTCTAGTATAACGAAATCTTTTGGCCTCTGTCAGCGCGCCTTCACGTCGTGTCTTAGACTCATTCGTTCGACAACGCGTTCACCGCTGCGATCCTCACTGGATCGGTAGTCAGAGGACCAGCCAGCGCAAGGACCTACCGCTGATCTCGGCCTCCCATGCTACCTCAGCCTGCTATTTCGATGGATAGAACCGTCTCAGCCGCGACCCGGCGAAGCGCACTCATTTTCTCGTCGGCTCTTCGATCTGCGCCTCGCGCAAAAACCGCGCTGACTCTTCTGGCGGTGTTGGATTGATGTAGAAGCCAGTACCCCATTCGAAGCCTGCAACCTTAGTAAGCTTCGGAATAATCTCGAAATGCCAGTGATAGTGGTCGTTGATCTCTTCACCGACTGGAGAAGTGTGAATCATGAAATTGAACGCTGGGCGGTCAAGCACCGCGTCCATGCGCATGAGCGTGTCCTTCAGCATCTGTGCCAGAGCCGCGTACATGGTGCTCTGGTTGTTCTCGTAAGAAGAGCCGTGAACTTTGGGCAGCAGCCACATCTCAAACGGAAAGCGCGGAGCATAGGGCGCCAGCGTAATAAAGTGGTCGTTTTCTCCAATCACCCGCTCTCCTGTATCGCGTTCCTGGCGGATAATGTCGCAGAAAATGCAGCGCTCTTTTTCGTCGTAATAATGCCAGCAGTTGTCGACCTCCTCGCGCACACGCCGCGGCACGATCGGCAAAGCAATCAATTGCGAGTGGGGATGCTCCAGGGAGGCGCCGGCCCCCTCTCCATGATTCTTGAAAATCAGTACGTAGCGAAACCTTTTGTCGTTTTTCAAATCCAGCATTCGGTCGCGATAGGCCCACAGCACATCCTCCACCGATCGCTGCGGTAGCTGCGCGAGCGTCGTCTGGTGCTGTGGCGTTTCGATGATCACCTCGTGCGCGCCAATGCCGTTCATTTTGTCGAACAGGCCTTCGCCCTCGCGATCTAACTCACCTTCGATTCCCAGCGCGGGAAAACGATTTGGCACCACGCGGATGTTCCACCCTGCCGTGTTTGCCCCCGTTCCGTTACGGCCGTACGCAAGAATCTCCGGCGGCGTTTTCCCCTCGTTCCCCGGGCAGAACGGGCAATTCCGTGGCGGCCCGGGAAAAACACTCTCGCGCAGAAAATCCATCGGGCGTTTTCCGCGCTCGGTTGAAATGATCACCCAACGTCCGGTAATCGGGTCTTTACGTAATTCCGGCAAGGGACTCCCTCCAGCCTAATACTTTCACACTACTCCGCAGCCGTGTACCGTGTAAACCTCATATTGTAACGCAACTAATTTGCGCGATTTTTGGACGTGGGGGGGCGTCAGGCTTGCGGGCTGAGCGGCGCTTTGTGGAGTCGGACGCCGGGCGGCGCCCGGGCACACCGTCAATGGCCACAACATCAAATCGCAGCGGACATTCCTTAATGTGCCGTTCGCGAAGGAAGTAATGTGCAGTGCGCACGAAAATATAGTCGAGGTGCCGCAGGTGCCAATAAGCATGCGTTTCCCCACGCGCGCCGAACTGCAGCGCCTCTTTTTTCGCATCATCGGAGGTGGAAATTCCGTCATCGCGAAGACCATGCCGCGACTTCCATTTCACCAGTGCAAACCCGATTCGGGCAGTGATTGCTATGAATCTATCACTCGTTACGTACTACACTATCGAGGCTAAATGAAAAGCCCCACGGCTGTCAGCTGCTTTCTGACGCCACGGGGCTCTTGGATCGCGTGGATTCTGCTGCTACAGACTCTTCTCTGCCTCCCGGATGGACTCCTCCATAATCCGGATGGCGCAGCCGGCCTGTTCCTCGTCAATGATCAATGGCGGCGACAGGCGAATCGAATTCTCACCGGAGCCTAGTGTCAACAACCCGCGATGGAAAGCGTTATCGATCACGCGGTCGCGCAGGTCCGCCGCCCTTTCCTTGGTTTTCTGGTCGCGCACGAACTCCACACCGATCATCAATCCCTTACCTCGCACGTCGCCGACAATTTTGAAGCGCTGCGGCCAGTCATTGATTTTGCCAGAGATGTAGTCGCCTACCTTTTTTGCGTTGGCCATCAACCCACCCTCAATCAGGTCCAGGGTGGCTAGTGCGGACGCGATACACACGGGATTACCGCCGTATGTTGTTCCGTGCGCGCCCGGCTTCCACTGCATAATGCTCTCTTTAGCAATGAACGCGCTGATCGGCATGCCACTGGCAATTCCCTTCGCAGTCAGCACGATGTCGGGCGAGATTCCAGCGTGATCGTATGCCCACCACTTCCCCGTGCGGCCCATCCCAGCCTGCACTTCGTCGACGATCAATACGATTCCGTACCGGTTACAGATGCGCTGCAGTTCCTGAAGGAAGAACAATGGTGCGGGAATAAAGCCGCCTTCGCCCTGGATCGGTTCCACGATGATGGCGGCCACTTCCTCCGGAGCAAACAGGCGCTTGAAGATCTGCTGCTCGAGCAGCTCAAGGATTTCACCGCCGCAGGTTTCCTTTGTGTGCCCCAGAACGCAACGGTACGCATAGGGGTACGGGATATGCTCAACACCGCCGAGCAGCGTCCCAAATCCCTTGCGCTGCGTGTTCTTCGAAGCGGTCAGCGACAGGGAGCCGAGCGTGCGCCCGTGAAAGCAGCCATAGAACGCGATGAGCTTGTCGCGTTTCGTCGCGTAACGCGCCAGCTTGATCGCGCCCTCGACCGCCTCCGTGCCGGAATTGCCAAAGAACACCCGATAGTCCCCCGGATTCGGCATCGTTCTCACAAGGCGTTCGGCCAGTTGCGGCATGTGGCGGTGATAAAAATCGTTTCCCCCGATGTGAATCAATTCCGCGGCCTGCTTCTGAATCGCCTCCACAACCTTTGGATGGCAATGCCCCGTCGAGCACACCGCGATGCCCGCGGCAAAATCGAGGAACGCGTTGCCGTCCGGGTCTTCCACGATCGCGCCATAGCCGCGTTCGGCCACAAACGGGTAGTCGCGCATGTACGATGGCGACATGTACTTCTTGTCGTAATCAATGACGAGCTGAGACTTTGGTCCCGGTAGTGCCGTGCTGATCCGGGGGAGCTTGGTATCCGATGCGGTAATCATGATTCCTCCTAGAATCGGGTAGCGAGTTGGCGTGGCGAGAGGCCTAGCAGAGGCTGGCGAAAAGGCATCAAACTTCGCTACAGCCTGCTGAAACTAAGGTAGTTAGTCGACGCTGTAAAGACTTGGGCGGAGGACCGCCGGTCGAAACTTGCGGGGGACACGAGGACCTACTGCTTCACGGCCGCGCTTCAAAAAGTGAAAGTAATTCATTTCCGTTTCCAGCGGACGGAACCGTCCTTTGTATCTTCCAAAATTATACCACGGTCTGCGAGCTGTTTTCGGATGCGGTCCGCCGTCGCGAAATCGCGCCGCTTGCGCGCTGCCTCCCGCTCAGCCACCAGTTTCTCGATCTCGGCATCGTCTGCTCCACCTGCGCCACCGCCAAATCCCAGTTCCTTTAGCTTCTCGGCGTCATTGTCTTCGAGCACCGCAAACACTTTGTCGAATGTGGTCAGGAATTCCTGCGCCGCCTTAACCTCCCCCTGACGAAATTCTCCATCGTCCATGGCGATATTGGCTTCGCGTACGAAATCGAACATCGCTGCCAGCGCCCGCGCAGTATTCAGATCGTCGGAGAGGCCATCGTCAAAGTCATCCAGGGCTTTGCCGATGCGCTCGGCCATTTTGCTGTTTTTCCCGGCGGCGAACTTTTCGTTCTTCAAACGGACCGCAAAGTTGCGCAACCGCTCTACCGAACTGGTCGCCTGCTGTAAGCCGTCAAACGTGAAATTCAGTTGCCGGCGGTAAGGCACGCTAGCCAGCGCGAAACGCAGCGCCGATGGCTTGTACCCTTTCGCGAATAGATCACGCAGCGTATAGAAGTTCCCCAGCGACTTGGACATCTTCTCGCCTTCCACCAGAAGGTGCTCGGCGTGCATCCAGTAACGCACGAACGGCTTGCCCGTCGCCGCTTCGCTCTGCGCAATTTCGTTTTCGTGATGTGGGAACGCCAGATCGATCCCGCCCGTGTGAATGTCGATCGTTTCGCCCAGGTATTTCATAGCCATGGCCGAGCATTCGATGTGCCAGCCCGGCCGCCCCGGCCCAATCGCCGTCTCCCAAAAGTGCTCGCCTGGCTTAGGCGCTTTCCACAAAGCGAAATCGCGCGCGCTCTCTTTCTCGTAGCGGTCATTATCCACCCGCGCCCCCGCCTGGATTCCGCTCAAATCGATCTTCGAAAGCTTCCCATAGTCCTTGAACTTGCCGATGCGGTAGTAGATCGAACCCTCGGAATCGTACGTGTAGGTCTTCTGCTGCAGTTTTTGAATCAGCGCCACCATCGAATCGATGTTGTCTGTGGCGCGGATCCAGTATTCCGGCGATTCCACACTCAACGAGCGGCAATCGGCGAAGAATGCCTGTACATATTTTCCCGTGTACTCGCGGATCCCCACTTTCGCCGCAACCGCATTCGCAATGATGCGATCGTCGACGTCGGTCAGGTTCATTACGTGCGTTAGCTTGTAGCCTCGCAGCTTCAGAAAGCGGCGGAGAATGTCCTGGAAAATGAAGGTGCGAAAATTTCCGATATGCGCGAAGTCGTACACCGTCGGGCCGCAGGTGTACATATGAATCTTCCCAGCTTTCAGTGGTACCAGCGGCTCAACCTTGTTAGACAGGGTGTTGTGGACCCGGATTTCGTGCATCGAGTGTCAGTTAACCCTTTCGGCCCGACAAACAAACAACCGATTGTAGCGGACGCGCCACAGCCCCGCAATGTACTAGGCCGGGTCGCGCTTGCCGGGGCCGTGTCGAAACCCGGTCTGCTCATTCATCTTTACGTGTGCAAGGGGCTCGCCAAAAGCCCGCTCCCGGCGGTCCGCAAGGAGAGAATCACCGAAACGAAAGCCCTGTCCGAGGCCTCCACCCCCAAAAAATCTAATTGCTCACAGACCTGAGATGCCGCATATTGAAGCGCTTAAGGGAGTGTAAGTTCCACATCGATCAGGACAAGGCGGAGTCGAAACAATCAAGAGCAAGTGCCTAGCGCATCTCCGCGAGCAACGCCTTTTTCAACCTCACGCCTTGCCTAAATTTTCGTGCGCTTTCAGCTTTCCGTGGATGATAATGTCGTCGAGAAATCCCGAAAATCGTAAACCAGAGAGGTGACTGCTGTGCGCAACATTCTGGCTCTTCCCTGTGCGACGATCGCTCTCTTGTGGGCCACGTCCGCATCGACAGCGCGCGCCCAGGAATCCATTCCACCCCCTTCTTTACAATCCAAACGATTGAGCCCGGAGACGTTTCTCGAATTGCGCAGCGTACAGGACCCTCAATTCTCTCCTGAAGGAACCCGTGTCGCTTTTACCGTTAGCGACCCGTGGAAGGCCGACAAACAGACCCGGCACATCTGGCTTTACGATTTGGCGGCGAAGCAGCTTTATCAGCTGACGTTCTCGCTGAAATCCGATTCCTTTCCCCGGTGGTCGCCCGACGGCAAAAGTCTCGCTTTCCTCTCCGACCGCGAAGGCGACCATCAGCAGATTTACCTGTTGCGCATGGAAGGGGGTGAGGCGTCGGCGGTAACCAAGGGTAAGGCCGGCGTCAGCGCGTTTTCCTGGTCGCCGGACGGAACCGCCATCGCCTATATTGCTCCCGACGAAAGGAGCGAGGCCGAAGAAAAAAAAGAGAAAGACAAGGATGACGCCCGCGTGGTCGATAAGGACGACAAGCACCCTAGGCTTCGCCTCGTGAGTCTCGCCACGCTTGAAACCCGAGCCCTCACAGACCCGACATGGGAAGTCAAAGAGCTCGACTGGCTCCCCGATGGCCAGAAGATTGCTATCCGCGCGACCAGTCGTCCCTCCGTCGACCAATTCACCGACCGCATTTACTCGATCGCCGCGATAGATGGCTCGAAGGAAGAGTTGCTTGCTCCCCGTGGACCTTTTTCGGGCTTGCGCGCTTCTCCCTCCGGACGAACGATCAGTTTTGTCGGTTGCCGCGAAGATGGCCCGGGTCCACACGATCTCTGGCTGCTGCCCGCCGCTGGCGGCGTCGCGCGTAACCTCACGGGCGCCAGCCTGGACCGCCGGATCGGAGACTACCGATGGCCTCAAGGCGGATGGGTAGCCGCCGTTTACGTGCATGGTTTCCGCACAAGCCTGGTCGGTTACACAAGTGAAGGCGAGAAGAAAGACCTGGGCAGTGCGCTTCCGGTGAATCCGGCAGCAATCTCCGTCGCACCCTCGGGCGAAATTGCCTTCGTCGGCCAAACCACCACCGAGATGCAGGAGCTCTGGCTGCGCGATCCAAAGGGCAACACCTGGCAGGTAACCCATTTTAATGACGCCTGGAAAGGCTACGCGCTCATCGCTCCGGAAATTTACAAATTCAAGTCCTTCGATGGCCTCGAGATTGAAGCCGCGCTGCTGAAACCCGCCGGCTACGATGGCAAGTCCAAACTTCCCACAGTTGTCCTTGCGCATGGTGGGCCCACGGGGAATTGGAGCGACAGCATCGATGCTTGGGGCCAACTCCTGGCGGCTCGTGGCTTCGCCGTCTTCTATCCGAACGTCCGCGGCTCGACAGGCTACGGCGAAAAGTTTACGGAGTTGAATCGAGGAGATTGGGGCGGCGGCGACTTCCAAGATGTCATGGCCGGCGTGGACGATCTGGTCGCCAAAGGAATCGCCGACCCCGATTCGCTGGGCATCGGCGGCTGGTCCTACGGCGGCTATATGGCAGAGTGGGCCATCACGCAAACGACACGCTTCAAGGCCGCCGTCAGCGGTGCCGGAATGTCTGACCTGATTTCGGAATATGGCACGGAAAAAAATCCCGAGTACGATGAATGGTTCTGGGGCGTGCCTTATGAGAAGCCGGAGGGCTTTTTGAACGGTTCCGCATTCCTTTATGTCAAAAGCGCGAAAACTCCCACGCTGATCCTCCAAGGTGAATCCGACGTCATCGACCCCCCGGGACAAAGCCTGGAACTTTATCGCGGCCTGAAACGCTACAACGTCCCTGCCGAATACGTCCTGTACCCGCGCGAACCCCACGGGTTTCAGGAGGCCAAGCACCGCGTCGACGTCCAAAACCGCGTCATCGCTTGGTTCACAAAATACCTGAAGGGTGAGACACCCAAAGAAACCCCGCCCCCTGCGGCCGCGCAGTCGGGATTGTAAGGGAGGGCGCCAGCGCATCCGCAAACGAGGTGAATCAGCGAACCTTGAATTCGGTGTATTCCTCGCGCCGCATGAAGCGCCGCTACGAGGTTTGGTTTCTGCGTTGTGGCCTGTCAGATGGCCGCGGTGCGTGGTGGTTCCGCTACCTTCTGATGAACCTCGGTCGCCGCGGCTGCAGTGCCAATCCGGCGGGTATGCCCGTCCAAGTCTGGGCTACTTGGTTCCCGCGGGCGGACGTGCCGCGCACGTTCATTCAGGGTTATCCCGCCGAAGCGTTGGAACTGAGCAACCCTGGGCAGGCTCCGTTTCATTGGCGTGTCTCCAAATGCGGCATCGAAGAAAACGCGTGCTGGGGAGACATGCGTGTCGACGGCCACGCCATTTCTTGGAAGCTTCGCTATACATCCGATTTCAGCGCCGTGTTGAGCCACAGAGGCTGGATCGGCTTTTCCAAAACACCGCACTCGAATGCAGTGTTTTCGGGCGAGATTGTTTTCGATAGGAGACGTTTTGCGGGCGAGCCGTTCGGCTTTGGTCTACAAGGTCACAACTCCGGTTACCGCCACCGCACCTACTGGCGGTGGATGCACGCCTACTTCTCGAACCAACCAGGTGCTGCCACCACGCTCGAGGCGTTGGTATACGACATGCCCTTCGGCTGGGTCTTTCGAAACGCGGTGTGGTGCCACGCAGGTACACCAATTACGCTCCGGCGCATCGAAGAAAGAGAAATCGTGAACGATTCCACCGAACTGAAATGGACCTTTTCGGGGATGACTCCTGATGGCTCGCGCGTCGAGGCGGCTCTCGGGGCCGTCTCTCAGGAGATTCATCGTCTGTCCTACATGAAAACCGATTGTTCCGGCATGTTTTCGGTAGCAAACGCAAGTCTGACACGTGCCCAAGTGCGTTTCGGAGAAAGCGGCAGCGAATTGCTAGAGACGGCTACGGGCGCCGTCCTCGAAATGGGGGGCAGCTGACCTTGGCGCAAAGCTCAAAATGGGATGCCGGACTCTACGACGAAAAGCACTCCTTTGTCTGGAAAATGGCAGGCGGCCTTCTTGAATTGCTCGACGCCAAACCCGGTGAGCGCATTCTGGACATCGGGTGCGGCACGGGCCATCTCACAGCGCAAATCGCAGCGACCGGAGCTCACGTCATTGGCGTCGACCGCTCTGCCGAGATGATCCGGAAAGCCCGCGCCGCTCATCCTTCTCTGCAGTTCGAGGTTGCCGACGCCCGCGAGCTCTCTTTCGCGCGGCCCTTCGATGCCATCTTTTCAAATGCCACACTGCACTGGATCACGGAGCCGGATCGCGCCGTCGCCGCCATCTCTTCTGCCCTCCGTCCCGGCGGACGCTTCGTCGCAGAATTTGGCGGCAAAGGAAATATCGCGGCTCTGATCGAGGCGTTCCATCGCGCCTGGAAAAATCTCAATCTCCCGGGGCCCTTTCCGAATCCCTGGTATTACCCGAGCCTCGGCGAATACGCCGGTCTTCTCGAGGGCTACCACCTTGAGGTGACGTACGGCACTCTGTTCGACCGTACGACGACTCTTGAAGACGGTGAGCGCGGACTGAGCAATTGGCTGGATATGTTTGGTGGCTCCATCGCGGAGAGGCTTCCGGCCAACCTCCAGGAACAGCTCAAGCTCGAAGTCGAGCACGAAAGCCGCCACGACCTATTCCGCAGCGGCCACTGGATCATCGACTACCGCCGCCTGCGCGTGCTGGCCCGCAAGTTGTAGCCTCTCTCGTAGGCACCGTTCCTCCTACCTTTTGGTGGCCTGGCGGCTTGTGACGTGTGGAAAACCGCCACAATAGTTCGCCCAATCCTTTACAGGGGTCTGCACGCGTGGTACCCTTAGTTCCCGTACCGCCATCGTAGCGCCAGGCGGCTGGGCCTCTGATCGAGAACCTGCCAAACGTGTGTGGTTTCTGCTTGTTACAGGCAGAAGCGTCGCGCCGAAGGACCTCCCCTCGAGGAAAGGTAAGTCGTCTCTCTTCGCGCGAGAAAAACCCGGCTCCCGTGTTTGTACCTACCGGCGTAGTATGTGCCGAAGTGCTTCGCGAAGCGGAAGTTCACGACAAAAGGGGACACCTTGCTCAAGCTGCGCAAAGTTGAAATCATTGGCTTTAAGTCGTTTTGCGAGCGGACCGTGGTCACCTTCAGTGGCACCGGTACCACCTGCATCGTCGGCCCCAATGGCTGTGGCAAGTCCAATGTCGTAGACGCCATCAGCTGGGTCCTCGGTGAGCAGAGTCACAAGTCCCTCCGTGCCGAACGCATGGCCGACTGCATCTTCAACGGCACCACGAAGCGCCCGCCCATGGGTCTCGCCGAAGTCACCATCACGATGGAAGACCCGGAACTCGCCGAAGCCGCACGTTTTGTTCTGGAAGACTCTTCCCCCGTCGAGGTTTCCGCGCCTTCTCCTGATAACGCGGATTCCACAAACGGCCAGCCGCCAGATGCTGAACCCACCGAACAGGCGTCCCCGTCCGACCCAGCAGATGAACTTGGTGCCCAAGTGCAGTCCGAAAACCTTGCCGCTCCAGCCGAGACCGGTTTCGTCCCCAAGAAAAAGAAAAAAGCAGAAAAGCCAGCCACGGTCACGAAGCCCGGCGAGGTCGTTATTAGCCGCCGCCTGTACCGTAGCGGGCAGAGTGAGTATCTGATCAACGGGCGCGTTGCCCGTCTTCGCGACATTCAGGAAATGTTCATGGGCGTCGGCCTCGGCCCTGATTCCTACGCGATCATCGAGCAAGGCCGCATCGGGCAGATCCTGGCTACTAAGCCGATGGAGCGCCGCGCCATCATTGAAGAAGCCGCCGGCGTCACCAAGTTCAAGACCAAGAAGCGCCTGAGCGAGGCCAAGCTCGAGTCTTCCAGGATCAATCTCTCGCGCGTCAACGACATCGTCGTCGAAGTCGAAAAACAGCTCGGTTCGCTCAAGCGCCAGGCTGCCAAGGCGCGTCGCTATTCCGAAATTCGCGACCAGATGCTCGGCATCGTCCGCCAGATGCTCGCCGGCAAAGCCCGCGAACTCGACGCGGAAGCCAAGCGCCTTGATGGCCGTCTTGGCGAACTGACCGCTGCGGAGGCCCAGCAGGCCCAGGCTATTCACGAGCAGGAAGCCGAACAGGATCGCCAGAGTCAGCGCATTTATTCGCTCGATGCCGAACTGCGCCATAATCAGAATCTCCTGAACCAGACCGCTCTCGAAGTCGATCGTGCCGAGAACCGTATCACCTTCAATCGCACGCGCGGCGCCGAGCTCGCCGGACGCAATGAGCAACTCACAATCGAGCACCGCACCCTTACCGGCCAATTGCTCGAGTGGGAATTTCGAAACGAGTCTCAGCAAAACGCCGTCGAGGCGGCACGCGCGGAATCCATCGCCGTGAACGCACGCCTTGAAGAACTTGCGGCCCGCTCCGATTTTCGCGCCGCACAGATAGCCGAAGCAGAAGCCCGCGTTGAAGTATTGCGTCGCGCGGCCAGCGAAGCCGGCGAAAATGTCTTGCGCCTTCATGGTGAACAAAAGCAGGCGGAAGAGGCCCTGGTCCATCAAACCGAATCCATGCGCAAGCAGGAAGCCCGCCAGGCGGAACTGCTCGAATGTTCAATTCGCGTTCGCGACGATGCGGAGCGCGCCGCCCAGGACCTGCAGTACGCCATGACTCATGCCGGCCTGCTGCAGCAGAACGCCGAAGAATCGCACGCGCGACTCACGGACCTCCGCCAAAGGCGTGAGGAAACTTCGAGGGAAGCGGACTCCCTCCGCGATTCCCTCGCCGGGGTACGTGCACGTCAGTCCACGCTAACGCAAATCCTGAACGACCACTCCTACACCGGCGAGTCCGTGCAGAAGCTCTTTGCTGCCAACGAGCGCCACGGCAGCCAGGATTTTCGCGCCGTTGGTGTGCTTGCAGATTATGCCGAGGTTCATGAGCAGCACGAAGCTGCCATCGAGCAATATCTCCGTGAAGAGCTGGAGTATGTCGTCGTCGAAACCTACGACCACGCACGCGCCGGCGTCAGCATGCTGCGCAATGAGGTTGGTGGACGTGCCACCTTTTTCGTCGATTCTCTTCGCAACCTCAAACTTGATGAATACGAGCCCATCGCCCATTTCCACCCCGAAGATGGCGTTATCTCTCGCCTCGACAAGCTTGTCGAATTTCGCGACCCTCTCGGGCCCGCGGCCAAGCAGTTCCTCCCTCGCCTGCGAACCGCCTATCTGACCAAAAACGACGCTGCCGAAAAACTCGCTCGCGAGTATCCGCAATTTGCCTTCATCACTCCGGATGGCACTTGCTATCAGGGCCGCATGGTCACCGGTGGACGCCCCGACGAAGCGGGGCCACTCGGCATGAAGCGCGAGTTGCGCGCCGTATCGGCGGGAGTGGCGCACCTCGAGCAGCGTGTCAGCGCGGTCCAAACCGAACTCGAGGCCATCACCAGTGAACTGCGCTCCACCGAACTCGCGATCGAGCAATTGGCCACTCAGCAGCGCGAGGCCGAGCGGGATCTTTTCTCCGCAAGGCATCGCCATGAGCAGGCACAGGGCGACCTGGCGCGACTTGGCCTCGAACTTACGGTTTGCCAGAACGACTTGAGTCGTGTGCGAGGCGAAATCGACGCGGCCCAGGAACGAGCCCGCCGCGCTCAGACCCAACACGGACTTGCCGCCACCAGCCGCGCCGAGGCCGAAGCCGAAAGTGCCCGTCTTACCGAGGAAGTCACGCAGCTTCGGGGCGCTGTGCAAACCGAGCGCGACCAATTAGCTGCCGCAAAAGCTGACCTCGCCACCATGAATGAGCGCCTCGCTTCCGCCGAAGGTGTTGCCAAACGGCTAGAAGAAGAACGGGCCGACCTCAACCGCCGAGAAGCTGCCTTGCGCCAGCAGGAGTCCTCCATCAGTGAGGAAACTGCTGCGATGGCGCGGCAGACCGAAGAGCTAACACGGCAACTCGGCTCGCTCCGAGTCGAAAAAGCCCGCCTCGAGGACCGCCAGAAGGAGCTCGAGTTGGAATGGGATGCGGCTCGCACCAGCGTGACCCGCGCTGAAGATCATCTCCGCATGGCGCGCCAGGCGCTTCAGGAAATGCGCGAAGAACGCTCCAAATTCGAAATCGAAAAAGCGCGCAATGATTCCGACCGCCAGCACCTCCGCGAAACATGTCTCTCCGAGGTCAATGCCCAACCCGAAGACCTCATCGCGTCCGAAACTGCCTTTATGACCGGGGACGAACTGGCCACTGCCGAAACCAGCTACCGCGAAATGAAGCAGCGCATCGAAAACATGGGTGCCGTCAACATGATGGCCCTCGAGGAATACAACGAATGCGAGCAGCGCTTCTCCTTCCTCACCCGCGAGCGCGACGATCTGCTGCAATCCATTGCCGATACGCAGCAGGCCATTAAGGAACTAGATCAGATCACCAAGGAAAAATTTGAGCAGGCTTTTTCCTCCATCAACGCGAACTTCACCGCTGCTTTCCACACCATTTTCGGCGGCGGCACCGCGGAGATGCGCCTGACCGAACCTGACAGTTCGGGCGACGCCGGCATCGACATCGTGGCCTCGCCTCCGGGCAAGCGCCTCCAGAATGTTCTTCTGCTCTCCGGCGGCGAGAAGGCCATGACTGCACTCGCGTTGCTCATCGCGATTTTCCGTTACCAGCCGAGCCCATTCTGCATCCTCGACGAAGTCGACGCTCCGCTCGACGAAGCCAACGTCGGCCGCTTCACCCGCCTCATTGGCGACATGAGCGCGCAGACGCAATTCATCATCGTCACCCACAATCGCAAGACCATGGAAACCGGCAGCGTCCTGTATGGCGTCACTATGCAGGAGCCAGGCGTCTCCAAGCTCGTTAGCGTCCGCTGGGAAGGCGATCAAGCTCCCACGCCAAATCGGCGCGCCGCGTCCGCCGCTTGATTTTTTGGAGCACGGCGGCCGCCGCTTTTGCGCTCTCAGACGATTTATCGAACTATCCGCTTGAGCCAATCGATTCTTGTCATAATTTCGCGCCAGTCGGAAGGCGGCGTTTTTGCTGCACGAAGAACCTCAAAGCCCGTGTGCTCTTCCTCAACACCAGGCACCTGTCAGCGATTCGCTACATCTGAGAAAAATATTTTCCTCAGCCTCTCTCGCGGAGTACCAGCGTCACATTGACTTCACCGCCCGCTGCGTTAGAATGCTGAACACTTTCTCAGGGGAATATTTCTGGTGACAACTGCTCCCGCAGCGAGAGTGATTCGCGAAACTCATTTCGCCGGCCTCCCGCCAACCGCACGCGGCAAGGTCCGCGATATTTACGACCTCGGCGACCATTTGCTTATCGTCGCTACCGATCGGCTCTCAGCTTTCGATGTGGTTATGCCCACACCTATCCCCGATAAAGGCCGCGTCCTCACACAGCTTTCGCTCTTCTGGTTCAATCTCCTCCGCGACGTCATCCCTAATCACGTCCTGAGTTCAACCGCCTTCCCCGCTCCCTTTGACAAATATACCGATGAACTCGCCGGACGCTCCATGCTCGTACGTAAAACGCGGCCCTTGCCTATCGAGTGCGTGGCCCGCGGCTACCTTTCCGGCTCAGGTTGGAAAGAATACCGCGCGAACGGTGGCGTTTGCGGAATTCCGCTGCCGGCCGGGCTCCGGGAATCCGACAAATTGCCGGAGCCCATCTTCACCCCGGCAACAAAGGCCACCAGCGGCCACGACGAAAATATTTCATTTGAACGCGTCGCCAGCCTGCTCGGCAACGACCTTGCCGATCGAGTCCGCTCGGTCACCCTCGAAATCTACCGGCGCGCCGCCGCCTACGCCGAGCCGCGCGGCATTCTCCTCGCCGACACCAAGTTTGAATTCGGAGTTCTTAATGGCGAACTAATGTGGATCGATGAAGCTCTTACTCCCGATTCCTCCCGTTTCTGGCCCGCCTCCCAGTACCAGCCAGGAGGGCCCCAGCCTTCCTTCGACAAGCAGTATGTCCGCGATTACCTCGAACACATCCGCTGGCCCAAAACTCCTCCCGGACCGGAGCTGCCGGACGATGTTGTCGCGGGTACCCGCGCGAAATATCGCGAAGCGTACAGGATTCTGGTCGGGCACGAGCTGGATTAGCTGACAGGCAGTTCACGAAAAATTCGAGCTGCTGCGGAGAGTGCAGACGTGAGAGACCAACTGGACGGCTTGGTAACGCAAATGGTGGAGCGCGGCATCCTGTTCGAAGAAGCGGTCGGAGAATTCGAGAAACGTTTCATTAAGCGCGTTCTTGAGCGCAACAACGGAAATCAGTCCCGCACCGCGGAGGCCCTCGGCATTCACCGAAACACCCTGAGCCGCAAAATTGCCGAGTACAGGCTCGACCATCGCCGCGGCCGCTCCCGCTAGCCTGGCAACCCTTTGTGCTTCAAAAAACAAAACGGCCCCGAGAATGCAGGGCCGTTTTCGCAAATCCCAGTTTACGCGGCTACGCCGGTTTCTTCGGTGCCGGCTTCTTCGCCGCTGGCTTCTTCTCCGGCTTTGGCAAGTCCTCTTCGTTCACCTTGGCCTTGTTCCAGTGCAGCATGAACGAGGGATCAGGATCGTAGGATTCCAGCGTCCCGGTAAACCGCACGGCGTTGTCCTTCTCGAGCTTCGCGGCTTCCGGCTGGCCGGCAACTTTCACGTCCATATTCGGCGTCGTCGCCGCTTGGAACTCCGCATCACTCGTCACGAACGCGTTTTTCAACTGCACCGAATCCGCGCTCGGAACCACGACAATGATCTTTCCTGGCACGTCAGGGAATTCCAAGCCGCACGATGCGGTCCACGTAAGCTTGGCCTTATCGCCTCCCGCTTTCAGGTCCGCCACCACCGACGCTATCGTCATATCCTTGCGTGCAGCATCCAGGTCCGCACTGCTGGTCAGCTTGTAACTCGCCGGACGCTCCACTGAGGTCGACGCCAGTTGCAGCAGTTCATTCAACTCCGCGTCCGTCAACGCATCGCAAACAGTGCCACCCTGATAGTTCGCGATCACCTTCCGCAGGTACGCCTTTACCTGCTTGGACTGCTGCTCCGTCGCGCTCTTTGAAGTTGCCGCGCGCGCAAACGACCACAGTGCATCAAGCGTCTGCGGCGGGTTCATGCACATATACGCTTTCCCCAGATTGTAGTTCGCTGTCAGATCGTCCGGAGTGATTGCCAGCAACTGCTTGTACGAATCGGCCGACCCTGCACAGTCCTTCGCATCCGAAGCGGCTTTGGCCGCGGTGCCGAGAAAAAACACCAGCGACTGCTTCTTCTGCTCCGCAAACTTCGCTTCGTCGATGTTTTCCGGCTTCGGATACTGGTTCACCGCCTGTACGCCAGCCAGCGCGGCCTCGCGCGCTGTCTTGGCCATCGATGCATCGGGATTCTGAAGATTGTTGTAGGCGTAGGCTCGCACGTAATACGCGTCGTAGCGTTCCGAGGCGCTCGCCTTGTCACCGAGCGCGAGCAGCTTGTCGCAATACTCGATGGTCTTCGGGAAATTCTTTTGCGTTCCGTAATTCTTGTAGTACAGCGTGTAAATGTAATTCAGCAGCGCGGAATTCGGGTACTTCGCTACGAAATCATCCAGCAACTTCAGCTGCGCCGCAGGATTTTTCTCCGCTGCAGCAGCCTGATAGGCGTTGTATTCCGCCATCGTGTATTTCTGCTGGCTCGCTGCACCGGCCGCCGCATCCTGAGCATCAACTCGCCTTGCGTTGAGACCGAACAGGCAAAGCGCCGTCACTACCGCCGCGCTTGCCAACCGACGTGTTGCGTTCATTCCCTTTTCTCCTCGCTCCTACCGCTGTAATAGAATTACTCAAAATGGCAGCAGTCGAAGATGCTGTCCACAACTCCCTATTCTTTCCCTGCGAACCAGAATTGCTCTCTCGGAAACCCTGGAATTATAGGTGCAGCCGCCGCCCGTCTGCAAGTCGCTACCCGATCGGATACGCTTTGATTGTCTACAACTCTTCTTGACAACCTTTCCGCATTTACCCCGTTGCACCTGCGGGGCATCCGAAGAAGGGCGGCATCCTTGGGAGTAAGATGAGTTTCGCACAAAATCCGTGGCCTCGTAAGGGAGAAATTCAATGGATAGTATAAGCGGACTAAATGCTCGCTCCGCCGGTCAAAATCTCTCGGGTCACGTCGCGCTCATAACCGGCAGCAGCCGCGGCATCGGCAAAGCCATTGCCGCGAAGCTCGCAGAGCTCGGTGCAGCCGTCAGTCTTTGCGCTCGCAACGCGCAGGTGCTCGAAAAAACCGCCGCGGAATTGTCGGCGGCCGGCGCGAAAGTCCGCTGTCAGGCCCTCGACGTAACCAGCGCCCGTGACGTCACAACGTTCGTGCAGGCCACCGAAACGGAACTCGGCCCCGTCACGATCCTCGTCAACAACGCCGGCATTGGCAGCCCCGGCTTTGGCCCCATTCACGAAAAATCCGAAGACGACTGGCAACGCGTCCTTGACACTAACCTGAAGAGCGTCTTCCTGGTTTCGCGAGCCGTTGCCCCTTCCATGATCGCCCGCCGCCGCGGCGACATCATCCACATCAGCTCCCTTGCCGGGAAAAATACCTTCGCCGGCGGTGGCATCTACTGCGCTTCAAAGTGGGGCCTTCAGGGCTTGGCCGGATGCATGGCCGAAGACTTGCGCGGCTTCGGGATCCGCGTCAGTCTGGTTTGCCCCGGCAGTGTAGCGACAGAGTTTTCGGGAAGAGCGTTGAAAGATCCCGCAAAAGTGCTGACGCCCGAGGATGTGGCTCACGCCGTCAGCATGATCGCGCTGCAGGGCCCGCAGAGCTTCATCAGCGAAGTGCACCTCCGGCCTGTCGCCAAACCCTGAGCATTGAAACGGGACAAAGCTGCACTCGGACGGGTTGGTGCTTGTTAAAGGGCCCGACATCGCTGAGCCCGATATCCGCCGTTTCAGAGGATCTTGCCTTTTTGCTTCTGGCAGCGCTTTCGCGCCACCGCGCTCGTGACCATGCGCCATCTCGTGCCCCGTGCCGACTATTTTCCTCTTGACAATAGTCGTTATAACATATAAATTACCGTGTCATGACCTCGCCCGGCCAACCGGTTCCACCCGAAGACCAGCTCTTCGTCTCTCTCCTCCGAGCCGCCGACTCCCTGTCCCAGGAGGCTGAGCGCTTCCTCAAGTCCGCAGGCCTCACCGGCGCGCAGTATAACGTTTTGCGCATCCTCCGCGGCGCCGAGCCTGACGGCATTCTCTGTCGCGGTATCGCTGAACGTATGATTTCGCGCGATCCTGATATGACTCGCTTGCTCGACCGCATAGAAAAGCACGGCTGGATCACGCGTCAACGCCAGAAAGACGATCGACGCGTAATCAAGACGCGTATCACCGCGGAAGGCCTGAAACTGCTGAAGAAGCTCGATCAGCCGGTTCATGATTTGCATGAAAAGCAGTTCCGTCACATGTCCGCCCCTCGCTTGAAGCAGCTGGCGGAACTGCTCGAAGAAGTAGCAAAGCGTGAATCTTCTTAACAGACTCGCGCATCCAACCTGGAAATTCTGTCCGCAATTACTCGGTGAAAGGAAAAACCAAGATGAAAGTATGTGTCTCTCGAATCGTAATTGCCGCGGGTCTGGCGGGCTTGTTGTCGCTTCCTGCCTTCGCCGGCACTACCAGGTGGCAAGTTGATCCCAAGCACAGTTCCGCTCAATTCGCCGTCACCCATCTCATGATCTCTACCGTTCGCGGTGAATTTCACCAGATCAATGGCACAGTTGTAGTCGACGATGCTGACATCTCCAAATCCTACGTCAATGTCACGATCGACGCGACCACCGTCGATACCCGCGAACCCGACCGCGACAAGCACCTCATGAGTCCTGACTTCTTCGATGTGGCCAAGTACCCCAGCATGACGTTCAAATCCACCAAGGTTGAGTCCAACGGCCCGGACAAGCTCAAAGTTACCGGCGACCTGACCATCCGCGGCGTCACCAAGCAGGTGGTTCTCGACGTCACTGCGCCCAAGCCTCCCATCAAGGACCCCTGGGGACTCCAGCGCACTGCAGTCTCGGGTTCCACCAAAATCAACCGCCAGGATTTCGGTGTTGCGTGGAACAAGGCTCTCGACGCCGGCGGTGTCGTCGTCGGAGACGACGTCAACATTACTCTTGATGTCGAGCTGGCCGTGCCACCGGCAGCAAAGTAAATTGCAGGGCTTGGTTCGAAATAACGCTTGGCGGACGGCTGGCACTGACGCCCCGTTCTTCGTGGCGCACTTTCTTGGAAAACCGCAATCCGCCAATTCGGAGAATCGGAAATGCAAAAACCTGCCACCACAGACCATCCGGTCCACGACTTGATTCGCGGGCGCTGGAGCCCCCGTGCTTTCTCTCGAAAGCCGGTTCCTCGGGACATCTTGCGCAGCCTATTTGAAGCTGCGCGCTGGGCTCCCTCCAGCAACAACGAGCAACCCTGGGCATTCCTCGTCGCTACTCAAGAAGACCCAGCGTTCCACGCCCAAATGCTAAGCACTTTGGTGGAATTCAACCAAGTCTGGGCAAGGCGTGCTCCCGTCTTGGCTATTGCCGTCTCGAAACTTGCTTTCGCCCGCAACGGAAAACCCAACCGGAATGCGTTCTACGATACCGGCGCCGCGGTTGCCTACCTGACCACCGAGGCAACGGCTCGCGGGCTCTTCGTGCACCAGATGGCAGGCTTTGATTCACAAAAGGCCATTGAGTTACTGTCGATTCCTAGCGGCTGGGAGCCCATCGCCGCCTTCGTTATCGGATATCCTGGCGAACCGGATTCGTTGCCGGATCATCCGCTTCGTGAACGCGAGCTCGCGCCCCGCAGCCGCAAACCGCTCTCCGAATTTGTCATGTCGGGAAGCTGGGGACAACCTGCTTCCTTCCTGAGCACGTAGCTCTCAACGAGAGGCTGAGATCGCGATGCACGAGCTGCTCGAATTCGTTCTACGGCACGGTTACCTGCTGGTCTTCGCGTGGGTCTTCGTTGAGCAAGCCGGCATGCCCGTTCCTTCCCTTCCTCTCCTGCTCGCCGCCGGCGCCCTCTCCGGGGCGGGAAAGCTCAATTTCTTCATCTGCCTTTTCTTCGGCGTGTTAGCCACAGTTTGCGCTGATCTCATCTGGTACGAACTTGGCCGCACGAAGGGTATCAAGGTCCTGCAGTGGCTTTGCAAGATCTCTCTCGAGCCGGATTCTTGCGTGCGTCGCACGGAAGGCCTCTTCGAACTTCATGGGGCACGTTCCCTCCTGTTCGCAAAATTCCTTCCGGGTTTTAATGCAGTCGCCACTCCCCTTGCCGGCATCTTCCGCATGCGACCGCACAAGTTCCTCCTTTTTGACGGCCTCGGCGCACTTCTTTGGACCGGAACCTATCTCGGCCTCGGATTCCTCTTCAGTGGGGAGATTGAACTGATCGCGCGAAACGCTTCGGCAATGGGCGGATGGCTCCTCGTTCTCCTCGTTACCGGACTCGCCGCCTACATATTCACGAAGTATGTCGCTCGGCAAAAATTCCTGCGCCATTTGCACATCGCTCGCATCAGTGTCGATGAGCTCAAGCGAAAAATCGACGCCGGCGAATCACTTGTGATTGTTGATCTCCGCCATTCCCTTGACTTTGAGGCAGACCCCGAAATCATCCCAGGCGCTATTCACATCGATTCCAAAGAATTGACCGAGAAGAGCAACGTGTGGCTTCGTGAGCGCGAGGTGGTTCTCTACTGTACTTGACCAAACGAAGCTACCAGCGCCCGTGAGGCGCTTCTCTTACGCAGTCACGGCATCACCCGCATCCGGCCTCTGCAAGGCGGTCTTGATGCCTGGCGTGACCGCGGCTATCCCTTGGCGACAACCAACGAGCTAGACCGCATCCAGTTTGGCTCCCCAATTTCCAGTTAAGTTAAGGAGGGTTCCATGAGCATCAAGGTTCAGATCATTTTTTACAGCATGTATGGCCACGTTTGTCGCATGGCCGAAGCCGTGGCGGAGGGTGCGAAGCAAGTTCACCACGCGGAAGTGACTCTATATCAGGTGCCCGAGCTCATTACAGATGACGTGCTCGAAAAGCACGGTGCGAAGGCCGCCAAGGCCACTTTTGCCAAAGTACCGGTGGCCACGGTCGATCAACTTGCCGACGCGCACGCCATCATTTTTGGTACCCCCACACGCTTCGGAACATGGCTGCTCAGATGCGCAAGCAGCACGGTGGCCAGGAAACGTTGGTGTTCCCTACAGCGAATCTGGCCTCGTCCATATGGATGAGATCAGCGGCGGAACCCCCTACGGTGCCACCACCCTCGCCGACCCAGATGGTTCACGCCATCCCACTGCCAACGAACTCAAGGTCGCCCGATTCCAGGGCAGCGCGTCGCCGAAATCGCCACCAAGCTCTTCCGCTAAGCTGCGCTTCCCGCTTGACTCAATTTTTCTCGCTTGGGCGTAATCGCTCAAACTTGTCACGCCGAAGGCGCGTTGTCTGCGTCCGAGAAATCTCAGCCGAACCGCTGGCACGTCGCCCGTCGCTGTCACGAGTCACCACACTCACAGCCTCGGCAGCACAATTCCGCCTTGTGCCTGATACTTCCCTTTCTTGTCTTTGTAACTCACTTCACAGTCCTCATCGCTTTGAAAAAATAAGACCTGGCACAACCCTTCATTCGCGTAAATCTTCGCGGGCAGCGGCGTCGTGTTGCTGATTTCAAGCGTCACGAATCCTTCCCACTCCGGCTCGAACGGCGTCACGTTCACGATGATTCCGCACCGCGCGTACGTCGACTTTCCCAGGCAAACCGTCAGCACATTCCTCGGAATCCGGAAATATTCCACCGACCTGGCCAGCGCGAAGGAGTTCGGCGGAATGATGCACACGTCGCCCTTGTATTCCACCAGCGACCGCGCATCAAAATGCTTTGGATCCACGATCGTGGTATTCACATTCGTAAAAATCCGGAACTCATCCGCCACTCGGATGTCGTATCCATACGAAGACACACCGTAACTGATGACGCCTTCCCTCATCTGCCGGTCTGTAAACGGCTCGATCATCTTGTGTTCCAGGGCCATCCGGCGAATCCACTTGTCTGGCTTTACGGACATCCATTTCCTCCTCACAAAGAAATAAAAAATGGTGTAGTCTCAAAAAGTAGAAGTGTAGTTGAGGGTTTCTGTCTTGACAACCTGGGCTGCACCTTCTAGCATCGGGCCACGGATTCCTGGAGGCCGGTTGTGATCAAGCTCGACATCGTAAACGCAGTGGTCGCGAAGACGAACATCAGCCGCACCAAGGCGGAGCAAGCCGTCGAAACC
>Ga0306926_10001753_pt1 | contig 21712 bp, 22 predicted proteins | sample flu12Cox44000178_FD_203759 | JGI IMG/M metagenome (GOLD analysis project Ga0306926, IMG submission 203759) | Lab enrichment of tropical soil microbial communities from Luquillo Experimental Forest, Puerto Rico - flux8day.12C.oxic.44.000.178 (v2)... | ecosystem: Environmental > Terrestrial >...
TGAGCTAGCCGTTCCTCACATTCCCCTGTATCCAGGTACGCGCGAATTTGTGTGCAGTGGTTGAGGACGCAATCGTGAGCACGCAGGAAACAGGCCGCGGCAGACCTACATAGAGCTTGGAGGCCACAGGGTGGGCTGGCAAAGGTCGATGGCATTTTATCGCTCCTGAAGATTGCCAACTGATCTTTGGAACACCTCTCAAGATGCTGAAAGACCTAGCTGCCTTTTAAGGAGTTCCATATTCGAGTGCCCGGCACCAGATATCTCTGAACGGTTCTTGCAGCTTCGATGAAAAACACCATGAGCAAATGGGTTGTCTTCACGGTTTGTCTTTTTTCGGTGTTCGCGTCCACAGCACAGGACAAGGAAGAGTATCGGCTCGAGGATGCTTACTCTGTGCTTAGTGAGGTCTTGGGGATGCCGGACGAAGGGATTCCCCTCGACCTGTTGAACAAAGCAAACTGCATCATTGTGGTTCCCTCAGAGAAGAAGGCCGCATTCATTGTGGGTGCCAGCTACGGTCGCGGGGTCATGACGTGTCGCTCAGGATCAAACTTTCGGGGGTCGTGGTCTGCGCCGGCGATGTACGCGATCGAGGGCGGCAGCTTCGGCTTTCAGATCGACGGGCAAGCCACAGACTTTGTCCTACTTGTCATGAACGAGAAGGGTGCCACTTCGGTTATGTCGAGCAAAGTGAAGCTGGGAGGCGACGCTTCAGTTGCGGCCGGGCCGGTAGGTCGCACTACCACAACGGAGACCGACATCGTCATGAAAGCTGAGATCCTTTCCTGGTCGCTCAATCGTGGGATATTCGCTGGAGTATCTTTGAGCGGTTCCACGCTGCGCTCCGATAACCATGCCAACCAGAACTTGTACGGCAAGGAACTGAACGCAAAGCAAATCATCCTGAGCCATGCGGCGAAGACGCCCGCTTCCGGTCAGCCGCTAGTGCAGCTTCTCAACCGGGCTTCGCCGAAGCACTCGTAGCCAATTCAGCCAACGTGCAACAGAACCACACGGTTCGGTTCGGGCGCGTCGGACTCCTGGCTGGAGGTCGCAATGTGCTAAGGCATCGTTCGGCCCTGGAGCATCGCTTTTGGGCATTCCCTTGAGGTCAGAAAGCCTTGCTACTTGGCTTCTCTGCCTGCGCTGCGTCGTGAAATAAAACAACATCGCAATCATCGTGCCGGCGAACCAAAAGGATATTCTTCCCATTCGGAGACACCCGGAAGCCGGCAGGTTGGTCAGACTCGAAGTACGTGATCTTACTTGCGCCAATCCCAACGCCAGCGGAATGATGCCGAACGATACGGCAATCCGCGCATCGTAATCGGCCAGTGCGTTCTACCAGTCGAGGTTGGGTCCGGAGGCCGAGTACCGGCCACAGTAAACGTTGAGAGAAAGATGCGTTTCGCAGGCGAAGAGCGCGCAAGGCTCAAAACGCACTACTTCGTCATCGCGGATAGCGAGGCGTTGAGTCGGCCACGCAAGCTCGGGCGCGCTGGCGGAGGAGCTCCCGCTCTCGTGCGTTGCGCGTTTAGCGATGCCGCGCGCTCGAACCCCGCGCGGGCTTCTTGCAAAGGCCTACCTTCGATGCGACTGGCTCAGATCCGCGCTAACACCGCGGCCACGACGCGGTCGCAACGTGTTGCAGGAAATGTAAATAACTCACGAGCGCACGATCCCGTCTGCTTAAAAAGTGCGCGCCTCACCATGGCCCTTGCGCGGTGTAACTGCACTTTCACGGCTTCCGGCGAGATCTCGAGGACGTCGGCAGCTTCAGACGTCGTTAACTCCTCCACATCGCGAAGCATAAGAACGATACGGTACTTGGGCGGAAGAGACAGTATGGCGGACTGAAGCGTGTCATGTAATTCCCGATTCGCCACCGCTTGTTCGGGATTGTCAGTCGAAGCCGTCGTCTTTATCTCAGTGAATACCGGTTCGGAGTCGAGGCTAGTTTGGCGTTTCAGGCGGTCCATACGTGCGAATGCCTCGTGCATGGCAATTCTCGTCAGCCACGTGACAAATGTCGAGCGGCCTTCGAATTGCCCAAGGTGTTGGTAGGCTCGAACGTAAGCGTCCTGCATCACATCTTCGGCCTCCCCATCGTTATCGAGAATGCCGCGCACGATGCGATAGATCCGCTGATTGTGGCGGCGCATCAGAATCTCAAAAAGCGCCGATTCACCTGCCAGAACACGACTGACCACATCTTCGTCCTGACAAGCCTTTGCCCTAGCCAGGCTTTCGGAGGTCAGGGAGGTCGCTGTGGAGCCTATGACTCATGACCGAGAGCTTAGAATCACTCGACCGACGGCCGCCTGAAACTAAATGGCCTGCAGATGACGCCAGGCTTGGAAATCGCATTCGCGATTTCCACATCTGCAGACCATGAGCCCAAAAAACTTTGATCTCCGGAGGTGGGGACAAAATTGGGCACAGTTGCTTAATAGCGAAACGCCCCACCCCCTCCGGGGGGTACACCCCTGATCGCCCTCGCCTCTGTGACCGAGGGCTCCCCGACACAAGTGAGTAATCACAGTCGAACGAGCGACCCGAGTTCAGTTAGTCGACAGCTCACGAAGCTCCTTGAAGCTGGTTGCATCCCCATTATGGCTTCGACGCCTTCGGGCAATTTTCACTGATCGGTCCGATATTTTGCGATCGCACTTCAAACTTCAGTGAGGGAACCTTGCCCCAATCGATCCTTAAGACGTAGAAGGTGTCGTAATCGCTATTAGGCCACAGTGGGACCGGGGTCGGGTCGTGAAAGCGCGTCAGCACGATCTCCGCGAATGCCACCAGGTTAGTGTGTTCCCATGCGACATAGATGGTGTCGTTGTGGTATTGCGGATCGAGCAAGGTATCGGCAAGCAGGCCCGGGTCGTTGAACGGCAACTGGGTACTGATAGGCACCCCAAATCGGACGGCGGTTGGGCCAATCGTCAGAAGAGGTCTAACGTAATCGTACCGCTGTCCATTTCCATGGATCTCAGTCACCTTCACGGCTGGGTTGGGAGCGAAAATGTAGTCCGGACGCTGGAAGTTGGAGGCGAAAAAGTCCGGTAGCAGGAGGGCGCGGTTGAGGCCCTTGCAGGTCAGAAGACCCAGACCCTCCGCTGGTTTCTCGGCGTGGCGAACGAGCACCAATGTCTCCACACTTCGATCGCGGGTCTCTGCTGTAGGCGCCTGTGCCGGAGTGTGATTGAGTTTGGCCGCAGAAGCCGATGGATTCACTTGGATCGTCGATTCGGCTGCAATTGGGCACGCTGTTAGCAGACCAACGGTCAAGGTGGCAACTGCACGGTGCAACGACCATCGGCTTTTCAGAGCCAACGACTCAGCATCCCAAGTGAAGCAGAACACTCTAGTGATTCTTTTCAAAGCCATTGCTTTCATTTGGCCTCCGTATCTGAGACGCTTGTTTCGCACAGAACCGTAGAGTCCGAGGCCGGTGCTTACAGCACGACGCGAAGACTGAGTCCGAAAAAGCTGACCGCTCGTCTGGTTCTTTGACCTGTTCTTCCGTCATTTCTGGGCCGCCATTCGAGGTGGTGCGTGATGGCTGCTGGCCTCATTTTTCCACCGGGCAGAGGATTGAAATGCGTCTGGTTCACATCTTTGAGATGCGCGACGGCAAGATTTCAAAGGAAATTGTCTTCGATATGAGGCACCCGTGTAACTGTTGTAATCAGCCCGTTTACTCCGTCGAGAGTCGCGCATTAACCCATTTGGAATCAATCGGTGGTAGAAAAGCGCTTTCATTTCCATGGGAACTCAGAATGCTGCTCCGTCCCGGTCGCTTGTGTAAAGGGATTTTACGTCAACAATCGCACAGCTTCCGATTTCCCGTTCACGCAACTTGATAGTGCGGCAAGGGTTGGTACGTCTGTGCAGCCCGCCTTTGGTATCGCTGTGAGGCTTCGAGCAAAGTTCGCAGTGCTTGGTACTCCCGATGAAAACCTTGGCGCCTTGCTGACTCCGCGATGTGGCCAGCCTGAATCGATCCAGAAATGTGGGCACTTTCCCTCTATTTTGTTCGCGATTCTCTTCATCATCTTGTCGTGCATGCTGTCCGCTGGAAAAACGCCTCCACAGCCAAATACTTCGACATTTCACGCCAGTACAGAACTAGTAAGCGTGCCGGTGGTAGTGAAAGACCGGTACAAAAACCGCGTGCACGGGCTGACGAAGAATGATTTCCGTGTTCTTGAGAATGGGCATGAGGTTGAGATTCGCAGCTTCGAGAGTATGGCCAACCCAGGACTCCCGACAATGGCTCCCGATCCCGCGAAGGTGCAGACTGCTCTCTCGCGAGCGGTGGGAGCAGTTCCCATTATTCTCTTCTTCGACCAACTCAACACTCCTGCGAACGAACAGTCCGAGGTACGTCGCAGGGCTTGCTCTCTGGTATCTGAGCCAGCAAACCCCTCCCGGCGCCGACGTGCGTGGTTTTGTACACCGGTTCGGTGCTCCGAATCGTGCAGCAACCCTTTGACGCCAACTGGCGTTGTTTCCGCTTTGCCCGCAACCCAGGAGTTTCGGCGATAGATTCGCGCAAGCCAACTTTCCTTTCACTATCCGGTTTCGGTGAGTGCATTGACGATTATGCGCACACCAAGGCAGTTGACACGGAGGTAGCTTCCGTAACTCCCCAACGATCGGGTTCTGGTCAGTGCGCAATCGGCGGAGCTGGCGTGCCGTCAGACCAAGTGCCAACCCAGACCATGAAGATGGTTGCTCTTTCTTCAGGGTCATTCGCTGCAATTATCGGCGAGCCCTGCAAATTGGCCCCCCAGCTTTTCGCTGCGTCTCCCGAAACAAAGAACATCACATGCGGGTGCCAGCTTTTACCGCTATCGCTTAGGTACTGTTGCTTCGACATCATGTAGCACATTGCCCCAAGCTCCGGTGTCGGCAACTGGCGGCTCTCGAATGCCGAATCGATAGCATGAACAAGCTCTGTCTTCGACTTTCCTTCCAAAATGAGTTTTGATTTCATCAGGTAGACTGGCGCAAAGCTTCTTGCCGCAGCTGGGTTAAAGCAAACCGGAGAGCGCACCTTGGGATTCCAGAAGTCCGGATCGTCGGTGGCAGCTCCCCAGGACCTTTCTACTATGCAGAGAAAGCCGTTCGTGCCCTTCGCTACACTTGTGTACCCGTCTCTTTCAAGCACCATCACTTCAGCTTCGCTGGAGATAGACGTGGGAGCCGCACTTCGAGCCAGCGCGATTTCGGCATCCTTGCCCGCTATCAAGTACCTATCCAAAGGAGCCATTTCTGAATAAGGGCTCTTTTCCGACTGCGCTTGTGCAACCGTCATTGCGGCGGAAAAAACCACTTGCGCAAGAAACACCAAGGGGAAAAACCTCATCGTCCAATCCTTCATGGAATCTCTCCAAAGCATCCTGATCTTGGGTTACCTCTTCCGGCAGGAACTTGAGTGCGACGAAGCGGTCGAGCCGTGTGTCCTTGTACGCCATGCCCATGCCGCCCTCAGCAAAGTTGGCGTGGCAGAAATAGACCAGTCAATGATAAGTGCACAACTCCCGGAAAGGCTAACGAGTTAGTCCGTGCCCGTTCTTATTCGCGAAAATCCAGATTGACCGGTGCTTTCGGACGATTGTCGTCCAGCGGTTTGTCGGTTAGCGCCACGTCATCGCCGACCGTTTCGAAACTGGCGTTGCTGACCCAAACCGAACCCGAGCCCGTAAGTAGCACTCCAAACGAAATGCTGGTTGCGTCCTTCGGCACGTCGAGCACTACATCAAAACTCTGCCAGTCCGCTGTGCCCTTCAGCGGCCTTGATTGCATGTTGTCGAACCCAACTACCTCACTTCCTTTGTCGATACGCATCCACAGCCCAGCCCACTGCGACACTGTCTCGCTCTTTGCGGAAGCCCGGAATCGCACGCGTGCTCCTCGGTACTGATCAGCCCGAAAGCTTTGCATCAACGTGCCGAATCCTTCGTCACCTACCACGACCGAACTCTTAGATTTCAGGTATGCGGCGGGATGTGCGTTGTAGTTCACAGTCGCATCAATGCCAGTCTCGTAATTAGCAGGTTTACTCCCTGCGAGAATCCAACCTTTTGGCGCGGCGGCTCGTGCCGCAAACGTGAAGGCAAGAACACCGACCAGAGCAAGAGCCCCACGATGACATGCTCCGATTTTCATTTGACTCCTTCCTTCAACACTACTCGTAACGAAAACTGTTGATAACAGGCATCAATTACGCTCACAATCCTACACCGCCAAGCCCAAGCGGATCGCTTGTGTATGCGCCCGCGATACCCATCGGCGCCATCCGGCGAATTTTCGACCGCCTTGTACGATGTGAGCACCTCATCGAAGGACTTGGGCTCGAGTCCATTTGCGCAAGCAAATTCTGTAGAGCCTCGAATATGGTCGCGTCAACAATGTTGAACGGCGGATAATCGAACACAGCTCTCCAGTAAGCAGAGGTTTCTTCGATGACGCGCACAAGCCGCTGATTCGGTCATGATTCACGCTCCCTGGTTCGCAGACGGTACGTTTGGTTCCAAAACTCTGACCATCATGAAGCTCTGAACTGGATTATCGCAGGCAGTGAGATGGATGGCTTTCATCTATGACGTTCTCCTTGCTCCAACAAATTTCGCTCTGCAAGAGGGCCGCCTGCTTGGATCAACCCACCATCGCGAAGGTTTCCAAGATCAATGACTGATCGGGCCGCCGCCAGGCGGAACTGGATAAGGCCGTGGCCGAAATCGGCAGCAATGTGACTGCTGTCCAGGGGGACGTTTCCAATCTCAACGACCTGGACCGGTTGTACAAGGAAGTAGCCGCCAAGAAGGGCAAGCTCGATGTCCTATTTGCCATGCGGGCGTCGCAGAGCCGAACCAACAGCAGCTGTGAGCGCGGAACACTACGACAAGACTTTCGACATCAACACACGCGGGGTGTTTTTTGCAGTGCAAAAGGCGCTTCCCCTGATGAATGACGGCGGATCGATCATCCTGACCGGTTCTGGGGTCTGGCAGAGAGGTATCCCGATCTATCCGACCTACGGAGCAACGAAGGCAGCGCTACGCTCATTCGTGCGCACTTGGACGGCGGATTTCGCAGCCAAAGAAATCCGCGCGAATATGCTCAGCCCCGGTCCCACCGACACACCCACTCTGAAAGGTCAGTTTGGCGAGAACGAAGATGCGGTGAAAGATCGGTTCGAGACAATGATTTCAATGGGGCGCATGGGGCGGCCTGAAGAGATTGCTTCGGCAGCGGTGTTCCTGGCCTCCGACGAGAGCAGCTACATCACTGGGATCGATCTGCCGGTCGATGGTGGCCTTGTTGCCGTATAACATCATTTCGGTAGACTGATCACAGGCAGGCATCAGGCCCCGGATCGTCTACTACGTCTTGTTAACACAGTGCAATTTTCCATCGGAACCTTAAAGAATGGCGGTTGCTGCGGTCTTAGAAGATCGTTGCGCGGTCTCCACAGACGTTCTGTGAGACCGCGCTTTGCACTTCGATAGCCGTCGAAATCTCCTCAATCGCCAGCTCAAGCCGGTCTGCGAAAAGCAAGGTCGAAAGGGTGTGACGTGGCATTGGCTGCGTCATGCGAATGCGACCCCGCTGGACGCAGTCGGAACGCCGCTGTTGACGCGTCCGCACGCCACGCTCCTGTACCAGGGCACGTTTCAGTCCTTCGTAATTATGTTTCAGGTCCATGGATTGACGGACCTCTTGGGTGTTCCACCGAGCGAAGTCACTAATCACACCTATGATGCTGACGCTGTCCTCGGCAGACCGATCAGGGAATTGGAGCAGCGGCTCGGCAACTGCAAGACCTTCCGGCAGCGGGTTTCAGTTGCAAATCACTTCTTTTCGGAACGTTTGAAGCACGCGCAAGCTGTTGATCGGATGGCTTTCGCCGCCGATCAGATTCTGACCGCTAGTGGGAAGCTGGCCCAGCGCGGAACTGGCTGGGCAAGCCGGGATTGGCGTCCGCCAGTTCCAACGCGAGTTTTCCGCGCGTTTCGGTGCCAGCCCAAAACTCTTCTCACGCATCGTGCGATTCCAGAATGCATTGGACACCAAAGCACGTACTTCAACGAAATCGTGGACCGATGTCGCCTATGAACTCGGGTACTACGATCAGATGCACATGGTGCATGACTTTAAGGAATTCACGGGCGTATCTCCCACCGAAACATTGCGCCAGGTGGAGCTTCTTTATCGAGCACAGATTGCCGCGATCCGCGCGGGCCGAGCAGCGGAGCATCCAAATATGGCTCGCCGCTTTGTGATCTGAAATTTGAGTCAGCTCGAACGCGGCAAAGGCATCGCAGATTCTTGAAAATCCTCGATGAGCGGCTAATCGCCAATTCACTCATCGAGGCACATTGGACTACCGAGCGGTTGACGGGCAAGCCTTACCTAATCAATTGCGGAAGCTTTGCCGACCACTCTCCCAGTGACGGGCAGGGTCTGGGATTTTTCCGCGTCACGACGGTGTTGTCCCAACAAGGCACACGAACATGACTCTCCCCCCGAACACCGCAATTGAGACCTGGCACATGCCGAACACCTGACTGCGACAGCTGCATACCTAATCAAAATGGAGACTGCTATACTCGACGCCGAAAATACGGGAGAGGTCATGCACGGCATTTCTCGACGCGATGTTATTCCCGCGAACGATGCTGCTTCCAGCCCCGTAACGCCTCGAGCCGAAGTTGAGAGAAGCGCCACCCGCAAGATCCAAACTCGGATCATCCCGTTCGTCTTTGTCCTGTTCGTAATTGCCTTCATAGATCGCATCAACATTGGCTTTGCAGCCTTGACCATGAACAGAGAATTGGCCATCACGAGCCAACAGTTCGGGCTACTTTCCGGAACATTTTTTTGGGGATACTTCATATTTGAAGTACCAAGCAACCTCTTGTTGCACACGATCGGGGCGCGGATATGGATTGCTCGGATATTGATCAGTTGGGGAATCGTGGCAATGCTCACCGGCTTCGTCCAAACAGCCGTCCACTTGTACATTCTGCGGTTCCTCCTTGGCCTGGCCGAAGCCGGGTACGTTCCCGGAATCTTTCTCTACTTGACGTACTGGTTTCGTCAGCGGCAACTCGCACAGAATTTGGCCTTTTTTTTGACTGCCGTTCCTGCAGCCGACATTATCGGCGCTCCCAGTTCGGGAGTGATCCTCGATCGCGTTCATTGGTTTGGCCTGGGAAGTTGGCGTCTGGTTGCTGATTTTGGAAGGGGTCCCCGCGATCCTGGCCGGCGCACTGACATATTTCTATTTGCCTGCCCGACCAGCAGAAGCCAAGTTTCTGACAAACCAGGAAAAAAACTGGATCTCGGCCGAACTTGCCAGTGAAGAACTGCAAAAAGGTACTGCAAACAAAATGACCGCAATTCAGGCCCTGACTCACAAGCGGGTCTGGCACCTGACAGCGATCTATTTCCCCGGCACAATCGGCTGGTATACAGCGGCCTTTTGGATGCCCCAATTGATCAAGGCAATCTCTACTAACTATTCGAATACAACGGTGGGAGTGCTTGTGACAATTCCCTACGCGGTGGCATTCGCGGCTATGGTTCTAGTGGGGCGAAGTTCGGATCGAAATTTGGAGCGTCGTTATCATGCAGCCATTCCCTTGATCATTGGAGCGATTTCGTTCATCGCCTTGAGCGTGACTTCGACCAGGTCTGTCTTCATAACGGTCGCGCTTCGGTGCCTCGTAGTGGCAGGTATCCAATGTGCTTGGAGCCCTATCTGGTCTCTGCCGAATGAATTCTTAGCGGGCGTCTCCGCGGCCGCAGGACTTGCGTTCATCAACTCGGTGGGGAACCTGGGAGGGTTTATCGGCCCATACGCTATGGGCGCAATCAACCAGGCAACTGGAAACTTCCATGGGGGCCTTGTCTTTGCTGGCATTTCTTGGTTCATCTCGGCAACGCTGCTGATCGTCTTGCCAAAGAGAGGTGAACTACATTCTGCACCGGCTGCGACCGGAGGTTAATCCCCATTCCTTTTTCGCCCAATGGTCGTGACGGGCGGGCCTGAAGTTAGGGAACTGCATCCTCAGTTTCTTGTTGCCGGCAATTCACTCAAAATCGCTTTCCTGTCCTTCTAACCCGTTGGTGTTGCGGCTTCGACGATGTACGAAGAGGTTGTGCCGCGCTTGCGCCAGTAATAGAAGAACAGGACGCCCAACAGGATAATCGCCAATCCGACAGACGACCGCACAGGCCTGATCAGCCATAGATTTGCAGAGATCGCGAATGCCGCAACACCGAATACCATCGGAGTCCACGGATATCCCCAAACACGGAACGGGCGAGGCAACTTGGGTTCAGTGGAGCGCAGCCGGATGAGAGCAAATGCTGTCAAACCCAGAAAAGTCCAGGTTGCGAACATCGTGTAGGAATACAACTCCTGGTGTGTCCCCGTCAGCACTAACAGAATTGCCACACAGCTCTGAAATACCAGAGCACCGCTGGGTGTATGAAATCTGGGTTGAATTCGCTTGGCGAAGCCAAAGAACTCTCCATCACGCGCCATTGCGTACGGAATCCTGGGCCCGGTAAGAAACCCAGCATGCAGCGAGCCAAATGCTGAAACAATCATAGCCACTGTGAAGTATTTCGCGCCGATGTCGCCAAGCAACCGGGCCACCGCGTCAGAAGCGACATGCTGCGACTGCGCCACTTGGGAGAAGCTGAGCAAGTGAAAGTAAACCCAATTGATTAGGACATAAAGAGCGATGACTAGCGACGTTCCCAGAATGGCAGCTCTCGGAAGATTTCGGCCCGGATTTAGCACCTCTCCGCCGACCGCCCCGAGGTTTTGAAATCCGTTGTAAGCCGCCATGACGGGCACAAGGGCCGTCAGAAAAGCCGCTATCGCGCCGTGTGCAGGTGATGGGACGAGAGCTATCCGGGCGGGAATGGAGTTGCTCGCCGTTATTCCGAGAACCAGAATCGTAGCGATGGCCCCTATTTTCAATGCAGTTAGAAACACTTGAAACCGGCCTACAGTTCGGACACCCAAATAGTTAAGGGCCGTAACTAACACGACCGCTCCCGCCGCCAGCGGCTGTGCAGTGCTGAATGTAAACTGGTACGGCTGCGACTGGAATGGAATGTGAAGGTTCCAGACGAAAATGGGCGCGGTCACAGAGGGAGCAAGAAAGCCCACCAAGCGCAGGAGCCCGGCAGCGATGATGGCGGCCGATCCCGGTCGCATAATCATGGAACTAGTCCAGCCAAACAGAAATCCCCATAGTGGTCCAATTCCGCGACCCAAGTAAACGTAGTCGCCACCCGCTTCCGGCATGGCAGCGCCCAATTCGGCATAGCAAAAGGCTCCAAGAAGCACAATCACTCCGCCGATAATCCAGACCACCAGAACCTTCCACATCGAACTCACTTCACGAGACATGTCGCTGGCAACGAGAAAAACCGACTGTCCGATCATGGCGCCAATGACGATCGCGGTTGCGGCCCACACACCAAGGCCTCGGATGAGACCCAGTCGCTTTCCAGTTTCGGATGTCTCCACGCTCATCGTTGTTACCGCTGATTCGGTTCGTCGATCTATGTTGTCGGATTGCTTCTCACTCCGTTTGCAGGGCCGGAGATCAAAGGGAAGCCCTTGTCGATGTGAGAAGCCTCCCGCAGGCTTCTCGAATTGCACCGACTCTCATCGCTTTGTACTTGGCGCTGGCGCGGCGGCGAGTGGACTGGTTTGATCGTCTGCAGACATTCCGCCAATGATCTGCCAACCTTTCTCCGTCTTCATCCACGTGTGAATTAGACGCGACGTGCGTGTGTTCTCGTTCGTGCCCGCTGTATCCACACCGTGCACAGTTGCGCGATACAGAGCAATAACGACATCTTTCCCGTATTCCCGCACGGATAACGGTTCGAGTTTGTAATCGAGCACCCTACGCTCGGTCATGAAACGGGTAATCCTATCTTTTCGAATTGGCTCAGTTTCGAAACGCGGCCAACCCACAAAACGGTCATCCCAAAGATCCAAGTATTGTTGGCGATTCTCCGCCTTCAGCAAACGCCAGTAGGTTTCTTCTTCTTCCCAAACAGCTCGCTCGCTCGGCGAAAGTTGTGAAGATCCTTGTACGCCTGCAGAGGTTGGCGAGTCTCGTACCACGACAACAATAACGAATAGCCAAAACGTGAGAAGTGGGACAAACGACGGCATTTTCATGGGTCTCTCCATCGGGGGAAAAAACGTGAAGAAAATCCCGGCCAGATCATAGCAGCACATGATATAGGGTGCCTGCTGGCAAAGGCTGGGCGGGCACGGGAGTGCCGTCCTCGGGGCGAAAGCCTAACAACTGCCCTGCCAGCGGCGGACATGGAACTGTCTCCTTGGGAGGGAGAAGTCGGAGGCGGAAGGCTCCGATCAAGGAGATCTGGCAGAACCTTCAGGAAGACTGAATCACTAGACTACTCCGAGTAATTCTGTTCACCGACGTAGTCCCGGCCTGTCGCATTATCGTTGTTAGTTCTCGACGCAGTATCTCTAGAACGGCCTCGACTCCTGCTTGGCCAAACGCTGCCAATCCCCATGCTCCAGGCCTACCTATCCCGACCGCTGTTGCCCCCAGGGCAAGCGCTTTGAAAATGTCCGTGCCGCGCCGAATGCCACCATCCACGAGCACCGGGATCTTCCGGCAACTCCGTCGATCACTTCTGGCAAGCTTTCGATAGTAGGGCGCAAGCTCTCTTCAGCTCGTCCTCCATGGTTCGAGACGACAATGCCATCGACACCGTGCTCTACGGCCACCTCCGCGTCTTCGCGCGTGACGATACCCTTGAGGAGGAGCTTCACGGTCACGGCATCGCGCAGACGTTTGACGAAATCCCAATCCATATTCGCAGGATGAGTGGCGGTGACCTTTGATAGGTCGAGACCGTCAAACATCGGCTTCCGTGCTGCGTATTGGGCGAACCCGCCAGAGCCAGCTTTGGGTTTCTCCCGAGCATAACCTGTGTAGGCGCTGGCATGACATGTGGAGCATTCTCTTTTATCCACAGCTTGAGCGCGAAATAGCGTTTCGCGATTGCTGCCTTCTTGTAGGTCAACTGTGAGAACAATCGCCGGAGAACCAGCCTTCTCCGCTCGTTTCACTATTCCACGTCCGACCTCCCAGACATTCGTGGGATACAACTGCTGCCAAACAGGAGCTCGGCGCGCCGCTATTACGTCTTCAATGGAAGAGGTTGCTGCGGTCGAGAGGATTTGCAGGTGGTCCTTGGCATGCGCTGCGCGTGCTACAGCGATGTCCCCGTCCGGATGGAATGCCTTTTGACTGCTCACCGGAGAAATAACAATTGGACTGCTCCAAGTGGTTCCGAAGAGGTGCACGGACATGTCTACGGTCTCGACATTGACGAGCCTGCGCGAACGAATCTGGAGCCGCGAATAGCCTTCGCGATTTGCCTTTACCGTGCCATCGTCATCCACTCCGGTGGCCAGGTAACCGAAGTGGGCAGGGGGCAATGCTTTGCGTGCGGCAGGCTCGAAATCCATGACATCGAGGGCTTGATCCGGGGATGAAATGACATCGTCGCTTTGCTGCAAGATTTCAAGGCCTGCAAGAGGCTTTCCCTCTGGGACGACGTTCGTTGTCACCAAGTTTGTGAGAGAGCTGCCGACAAAGTGAGAACTGGCGAAAATTGGACTTGCGACTAGCATCCGCAAGAACCGTCTTCTTGCCTCGGTTTGGCCAGGGACTCCATCCATGCGGGCTTTCTCCTCGTCGTTCGAAGAAGGAGCAAGCGACAACAGATGCTAGATGACCCTCCGAAACTTGGTCAAGGGACGGATCACGGGCAAACCGGAAGTCATCAGAACCGATTGTCAGTTTCTGGTTCGCCGACCATCGTCGATCGGGCTGGGCGTGATCGAATCGCAGTCGCCACCGCTCTCTTGCTACGACAACAACTCGTAACAACTCGTAGGTGTCGCACCGCCAACGTGACTTGTCGGGTTACACCTAGAGAAGGTCACGTAAGCCACTTCCACACCGAAAAGCTTGACACCCTCGCTCGAGGTGGCGCACGCACTAGGTCCAAGGCCCGTCTATGTAATTGCCGAGCAACCGCCCAGTTCCTTCCGTAACGTCATCTAAATTTCTCGCTCCAGGTTAGGCGCCAGGCGGTAGCAGTGTCAGACCGAACGGTCGGGCCAATTCAACCAGTTGTGCGGGATTGGGGGGCGCGGAGCATTTCGCAACGGCCAAGAAGTACTCCTCTAATCCGCCCGGAGCGATGACGCACAGCAGACGGCTATCGGAAGACGCAACGTTTCGAAAGCCATGTGGTATGCCTCGGGGCAAGATCGCAGAGGCCCCGGCCGATACGGTGCGACGCTCATCACCAACATGCAATTCGTAGCTACCCTCGAGAATGTAAAAGATCTCGTCCTCCCGCGAGTGGATGTGACGCGGTGGCCCCCATCCCGGCGGGGTAACCTGTTCGAGTACTGTATATCGTCCTCCAGTACTGGCGGCTGTCGTTATGAAACGCATTGATGTCCCAAGCATGCTGAAGCTGTGGCCGCCGCCAGCATCCGTCAGTATAGGCTGAAACGGCGCTGCGAGACTGCCGCCTTGCTGCTCAATCGCTCCTATTCCCGTGACACTCTGTCTGTCATTCATGGTGACGTTTCCTCTCGCTCCTTCCGGCATTTTCACTCAGGGTTCCCCGGGTTTACGCGATCCGGAGGCCCGCCAGCCGCCGCGTTAATGACCTCCGCGGCCTCGCGGAAAAATTGGGGACCGATCGCTGCTGGAGTAATCATGCAGAATGCCCTTGCATCGAGGACTCCATTGTTATCGAACCGATGAACAGCGCCACGCGGAATGCATACTGTTTGTCCCGATCCGACTTCGAATTGTTTTCCGTCGATCGTCCAGGTCAGTACCCCGTCGACGCCATAAATGGTCTCTTCGTAATGGTCGTGGCTATGGGCAGGAGCCGCCAGGCGCCGCGCGGCCGGGACAACAACTTCAAATGCCGCGATGCTGCCGCTCGAGTTTTCGCTGGTGATCAAGAAGCGAACCGTGAGCGGCCCTATGTGAATGTCCTCTTCAGAAGGATTGATTTTGACACCGATAGTCTGCTGGGTCACAGCGGCTCCTCATGGTAAACTGCGTTTACCTAATTTTCTAGACTGTAAACTCCATTTACTTAAGATGTCAAGCGAAAAGTCGAGCTCAGTCAAAACTGAGAATATGCTCATCGGGGCCTTGCTGCGAGTGCCGGGTCAGGTCATCCAACGCCGCATCATTAAAGAACTTAATGCTGCCGGCTTTGAGGAACTCGTCGTACCGCATATGGCAGTGCTTCAGTTTCCCGGTCCGGAAGGGATACGCCCTGGCATGCTGGCCGAGCGCGCCGGCATGAGCAAACAGGCTATGAATCAGTTGCTTCGGAGCCTCGAGAATGCTGGGTACATCGTCCGGTCCAACGCGCCAGATGAAGGTCGAGCACGAGTTGTCCGCCTAACTAAACGAGGACACGCGGCCTATGCAAAGACCTACGAGATTCTGCGCGTTATTGAGCGCGAGTGGAGTGCAGAGCTCGGGCCCAAGCATTTCAATGAGCTCAAGAAACTGCTGCAGCGCGTCTGGGAGAGCCCATTGATTCGCTAGTCGGTGCTCGTTTTTCCTCAACATCAAGGAAACCGGATGGCTCATGGATTACGGGCAATCCGGAGGTTGTGGGGCGGAGGTTGTCTGAGTACAACGTAAAGATCGTAGGGTGCCCAGAAGCTCCGGCGTGGGCTGGACCCAAACCTGGAGGCTTTCAGGCGTCTGATGGGGGCCGGAATCGGGTACATATGCGCGCCGTCCTTGCGTGCGTCGAGCGGCGTGCGCGTGATCGCAAGGATGAAAAAGTGTCCCAACTCCCCTAACGGAACGAGCGCAAGATCAGGGCCATTTCACGGTGAGGGCATAGATTTCCTGGCTGCCGGTATCGCGGGTGAACAGAGGCGAGCCGTCAGCGGCGATGCTAATCTGCGTGTCGGCGAGGTGGACCTGGCCATAGGAAGCGAAAGGAAAGTCCCTCAAATTTGTGACGCTTTCCGCTTTCCCGTCAGGTATTTGAACGCGAATCAGCTCTGGGCTTGTTCCACCCAGCACATAATAAAGATAAGGCTGGTAGCGTGCCACGCCCCACTTGGTAATGCGGCTGGAAGCCGGCTTATGAAGCTGGGACCAGGTCTGGGTGTTGGGGTCGAACACCACGAATGCTGAATCTCTTATTCCGACAAGCTTGTCGCCGACCATCCATAGCGGACCTGAGACACCGTCCGATCCCGGAACCGCCGTGCGTTTGCCGGTCCGTAAATCGAGTAGAGTTGCGCCCCATCCGGCGCCACGGCTGAAGAAAACGAGCGAGTTTCCGTCAGGCGACCAGGCGGCATGTGCAATCTGTGCGTCGTTGAGGATTGCTTGCGCTCTTCCACCATTGATCCCAATGAAATAGACATTTCCATCGCCGGTTTCGTACAGCACGCGTTGGCCATCCGGGGAGATCGACGCGGAGGCTACAAAGCCCGAGGCCAATTGGAGCCGGTCGGTTCCGTCTTTGCGACTGCGCCACAGGATGTGTTCCGGGAACGATAGGTAAGCAACCCACTCTCCGTCGCGGGAGAAGCTCAGGTTCGTGGCGGAAATGCCACTGACGTAGGGCACGAACTGTTTCGACGGTATGTCGTAACGAACTACCTGGCCACGCTGGCGGGTGCCGATCGCAAATATCTGTTTGCCGTCGCGGCTGGGAACGGGGTCGAAGTAAGAAATAGGTCCGGCGGTTAGCCGCTCTGGCTGATTGGCTGGTTGAGGCCATCGGTGGTCCACCTTCAGGTACCAGAGGTCCTGCCGAACGCCACGCGTTTCAAAGACGATATAGTGGCCGTCGGGGGTCCAGCGACCGCAACAAAAGCCCCCGGGATCGCCGGACGTGACGAGTGCATGAAGTCCCGAACCATCGTTGTTGACCAGGTAGAGCTGCGGAGGAATTTCACTTTCCGGATAACGCGTAAATACGATGTGCTTGCCGTCGGGAGACACGTAGGGATCGCCGATCAGGCTGTCGGGAAAACTGAAGAGCTTGCGCGAATTGGAGGCGTCTTTCTCCGCTATATATAAGTCGTGGAGATTTGGAAAAAGGATGTGACCATCCGGGGTGATGCTGCCATCCTGCCCTTCTAAGTTGGCCAATCGGCGCGCCTCGCCGACAGGCAGAGGGACCTCCCAGAGCGGCTTGGGTGGCGGCCCGGAGCCTCCCTGCAACACGAGCAACGCTGTGCCTTCGGGCGTGATGTCCACCGGCTGCGCCTCTGGAACGGTGGTGGGGATTATGGCTTCGGGACCGCCTGTGACAGCGACCTGTGCGATCTGCAAAGTCTCGTAGCGGCCTTCGTTGAAGTAAAGCCGTGAACCGTCGGTTTGCAGGCTGTTGTGCACGCCTTTCGGCTGGCCGTCATCGGTGAGCTGGATGATTGACTCGATTGACACGGTAGGGGCGCGTGGATGCCTTAGCTGGTAGAGGAGCACGCCGACGATAGCGAGAAGCAGTGTTCCCGCAAACCAGAGAGGCTGGCGGGTCCAGGTTCTGCTCGCGGTGCTTTCCGCCGCTACCGATGGAAGCCTGAGCGAACTGGCTTCGTTAAGCGCTTCCAGCGCGAAAGCGATGTCGGAGGCATGCTGAAAGCGTTGTTCGGGGTTCTTCATCAGGCAGCGATTGATGACGCGCTGCAGCCCAGGCGGAACCGTGGACGAAAGCTCTGACGCTGGCGCCGGCTCTTCGTTCAGTATGGCCACCATGGTCTCGGCAGGGGTCGGCTTCTTGAAGGCACGCAGGCCCATCGCCATCTCGTACAAAATCGCGCCGAGAGCAAAGACGTCGCTGCGAGCGTCGGCGGCCTCGCCACGCACCTGCTCGGGCGACATATATCCAATGGTTCCCATCACCTGCCCAGGGATTGTCGGGGCGCGATAGGTGACGGTGGCGCTATCGGCGGCAGGCGTTTGCGCTGGCGCGAGCTTGGCCAGACCAAAGTCGAGAATCTTGATGCGTCCGTCCTTTGTCAGGTAAACATTTTCGGGCTTGAGGTCGCGGTGAACGATACCCGCAGCGTGGGCCGCGCCAAGCCCCTGGGCAATCTCGGTCCCAAGCTTCAGAACCTCTGCCAGGCACATAGGACCGCGATTTAGGCGGTCGCGCAGCGCTTCGCCCTGGAGAAGCTCAGTGACGATGAAGGGTATGCCATCGTGCTGGCCGACTTGGAAGACGGAAACGATGTTGGGATGGTTCAGTGCGGCAGCAGCTTGGGCTTCGAGCTCGAAGCGTTGAAGACGGTCCGGATCGCGCGACCAGTCCGCCGGCAGAACTTTGATGGCAACGTCGCGTTTGAGTGCACTGTCGCGTGCGCGATAGACTTCGCCCATTCCGCCTGCGCCGAGCGCAGAGGTGATTTCGTAGGGTCCTAGTCTTGTCCCGGGAAGCAGCGCCATCCGTGGGCGAATTATAGCGTATGCACGCGCGCACTCGAGATAACGCTAGTCAGCATGGCACCCCGACGACAACACCGCGAGAGGCGACGGAATTCTCGACTTCAGCCTTAAATTTCTTTGTAGGTCGATGATGCCAGCGCTCATAACCTACTCCAAAGGGGGCGCTCTTTTAATAATGTGTTATCAACAATAAGTAGACGTAGAAGGCGCCCAGATTGAAAGGACAGCCCCCCAGTTACTGGGAGGCCGTCTGATTGGTGATTGGAGCTGTGCTAGTGGACCGTTACATTTCCGTCCACAATCGGGATGGTGGCAAAGATCCCGAACCCCGTGCAGCCCGGATTGGGGGACCCCGCCGGGAAGAAAAAGGTTAACGAGATCAAATCGGCTGGCAAGTTCTTGCCTTGACCGTTGTCGATTACCTGAAACACAATGTAGTTCCCAACGAGGAAGGGGTCTCCTAAGCCGGGAGTAATATCGGTCACCACCCCGCTCATTGTGGCAACATTCCCAACAACGTTCAGGCAGTTGAGTGAGCCGTGCCACTTAATCCCGGAGTTGCGGTTATTGCCTTGAGTTTGACCTTTCGTATTACTCGAGCTATCCGTATTTGCGTTGAAGGTGAACGTGCGCAAGTCGCCCGAGACTTGGAAATGCCCCGAGCCAGTAGCCGAGGCAACCACTTGGGCAACCGCGACGCCGGAGCCAAGAGTTAGCAGCACAGCGGCTACCGTAACCGCCGCAACAGAGACCCCTAGAAGCTTACGGGCCATGACATAGCCTCCTCGCTTTCAGTAGAAAGCCCGATGAAAGGCGGTCTTTAATCCCAAAGTAACCTGGGATTCTGAACCTTGGGACAAACGGAGAGATGACCGTGAACGGACTGGCGCCCGCGCCGACCGCCATCACACACTACGGCGATAACAGCCAGTCTTCCAGCAAGTTTCATTCTTCCCCCGGTCGTTCTTTGTCTGTTTCGACAGCTCGCCTAATCTGTCATTGAGTCAAAGCCGCCCTTTTCGCCGCCGTCAACAGTAACCCAAAGCCGAAAAAATGACCTGTAGGTCCGCGAGTGGAAAAGCCGAAGTCGGCACGCAACGGGAGCACTCGGCAGTAACGTCTTTGGAATACTCGGGAACGATGAGAAGATCCTTTCGGTTTTGAATTAATTCAAGAAGCATGTCCATCGCATCTCTGAAGACTAGAGGGTGCTCGGGCTTGCGGTGGTCGCCCCAAGCAGGCTGCACTTCCGGCGAAGCTATCAGCTCCGACAGGCGCAAAAAGTCCTCCGCGTGCTTTGCCGGAACGGGAATGCCGTCTGCGAGGTCTAGCGAGAGTCTTGCCGTTCTCGCGATGAGATCCTCCACGGCTACGATCCTCATCTCGCCTGTCGGCAGAGCCAACTGGATCGCTCGTGTCGTGCTCGCGCCGGCGGCTCGAAAAACGTCGATTCGCAGCTTGGTCTCCATATCCACGAACTGCACCATGATACGGCCCGGAACTTCTTCGGGGTGAACATGCCGGAACAGAAAATTTTTTGCCAGGGTTCGAGGGATATCCGCGAAGCCAGTGGCAATGAAGTCCATGTCGTTTAATGAACGCTTCCGAGGCGTCAGTCCCGCGCGTAAGACGTGAATCTCGATTGCGAGCCCACCGCTGAGTGCCCATGAATGAGTCCTATGTTGCGAGAGCCGTTCCAACAGATCGAGGGCTCGGGTTAAATCGAAAACCGAAAGAAGGCGTTCTAGCATTTCGACATTATTGTCCGGCAGAAGCGCGATTAGCTCCAGAGTGCCGGCTAATAATTTACTAATCCGTTTGGACGCAAAGTCGGCGTCCCGTCCTTGTGGCCGGGGCCTCCAAGACGCTGGGTTGGGCGTTTTTCGCCCAAAGTGGATTACTTCCGAGTTGCCAGTCATTCGCTAGATGCCTGATTAGAGCTACGCGGAGTATTTAGGTTCTATTCGAAGAGACTGCTGCGACTGAGCTTAAGTCGGGTTAACATAGCTGCACTAGCGAGGTGCAAATGCCCACCGAGCCCTCCACAGAGCGCGATCGCGTCTTTCGCTTTGGACCGTTCGAACTGTCCGAACGGGAGGGAGAACTGCGCAAAAGCGGCGTGCGCATCAAGCTACAGGAGCAGCCGTTCCGTGTACTAATAGAGCTGGCTGCGAACTCCGGCAAACTTGTGTCGCGCGAAGATCTGCGGCAGAAGTTGTGGCCCGTAGACACGTTCGTAGACTTTGACGTCGGGCTGAACTCAGCAATCCGTAAATTGCGGCAGGCGCTGAACGACGACGCCGATAACCCACGCTACATCGAGACGCTAGCCAAGCGGGGTTACAAGTTTGTTGCGCCGGTGGCCGACAGTGCGGCCGCACCCCAGCCGATCAGCAATGTTTCTCCGGCGGGGGCTTCGGGCTCGCTGCCCACCGACGGCACGAAATCTGCGGCATCCGAAGAAATTCAGCGCAAGCCGCGAACGTGGTATTGGGTCCTGTCAGCGGCGTGTGTGCTGGCCCTGTTGTGCTACGGGGCGCTGGTAGCATGGCGACGTGCGAACACCCCCCCGCCTCTAGCTGTAGAGCAACAGATCACGGCGAACCCGCCCCAGGCGCCCATCAATGCAGCCGTGGTATCTCTCGATGGCAAGTATGTCGCCTATGCCGACACCACCGGCGTATACATCCGGCATATTGATACCAGCGAAGTCCGGCCGCTGCAGTTGCCCAAGGGCTTTGATGCCTTTCCCACAGGCTGGTTCCCCGACGGCACGCATTTATTGCTAAGCTCCGCGGGCGCCGCGCAGGGAAAACCAAGCCTTTGGAAAGTCTCCATACTGGGTGGCAGTCCGCAACAGCTTATGGAGAACGCGAGCGAAGCAGCGATTTCTCCAGACGGCTCTAAGATTGCATTCTTGCGTGGTGATGCTGTGGGCTCGCTGGAAATCTGGGTCATGGGGACCGATGGAAGCAACCTCCATCGAATTGCAGACGCAGCTGCGCCGGGAGAGTCGATCCCGCTAGGCTACGGGAGCGGCAGCCAGCCGCTTACTGGTGTCCGCCTTTCCGCCGTTGCCTGGTCGCCTGACGGAGGGCAGTTGGCTTATCTGCGGCTCCTGAAAGAAGGGGCCAGATCAACCCTTTTGGAGGCCA
>Ga0306926_10001757_pt1 | contig 21696 bp, 19 predicted proteins | sample flu12Cox44000178_FD_203759 | JGI IMG/M metagenome (GOLD analysis project Ga0306926, IMG submission 203759) | Lab enrichment of tropical soil microbial communities from Luquillo Experimental Forest, Puerto Rico - flux8day.12C.oxic.44.000.178 (v2)... | ecosystem: Environmental > Terrestrial >...
TCTCCGGGCTGAATGCCACGTTGCAACTGCTTTCGAGAGCAGTCGGAGAGGTTGCACCGAATCTGATTACTTATCCCGCCGTTGAATTTTTGGCCGATATGCGTACGCAGATCGAGCGCAATTTTTCAAAAGAAAACCACGAGATCACGTGGGACATGCAACTTAAAGACGGAATGCTGAATATTGATCCGCAGTTGTTCCAGGAAGTATTTGTCGAGCTTTTTGCCAACGCTTTCCAGCACGATCGCGGCAAGGGCGCACTGGTTGCAAGGGCCAGAATCAGCGATGGGCGGTTCCTGTTCACGCTCCACGAACCAAAAGCGGTTTTCTCTGCGGATACGCAAAATTGGGGGCGAGAACCACTGCGTAATATCAGACAGAGACATTATGGCCTTGGTCTGAACCGCGTTCGCGCTATCATAGAAGCGCACGGCGGAGAGTTGCAGGTTCAATACGATCCCAAAGCCGCGACGCTCGTTTCGACAGTGGTACTTCCGTCGTCGGGCCGGCATTCCGAACATGGTTAACCCTCATGGCATTCTTGCAGCTTAGGCAACTGCAGCCCAGTGCACGTGCGTAATACCAGCAGCGCAAAGTGATGAAAACAGAAAACCATCGCGTCCTGATCATCGACGACGAGCGCCCTGTGTTGATGACGCTGCAAGCGTTGCTCAAGCGGCACGGTTATCAGGTGGATGTCGCGGCCACGGCGTCGCAGGGGCTCAAATTGCTGAAATTAAATTCCCCGTCGCTCGTGTTGCTGGATCTACAACTGCCGGACGCGCACGGTTTGGAAATGCTCGATCAAATCAAGACCGGGTTGCCCGAAGCGCAGGTGATCATTCTGACGGCTCACGATTCGCTGCATAACGCCATCGAGTCGATCAAACGCGGCGCGTACCATTTTATCAGTAAGCCGTACGCGCCAGAAGAACTTCTGAGCCTGGTGGAGAAAGCATTGGAGAAACAGTTCCTGCTCCGGGAAGCTGAAAAACTACGGGAGAAGACGGAGCAATTGGAGAAGCGGCTGGAGATCGCGGAAGCGCGACCTGCCCCAGTTTTTAAGAGCAAACTGATGCAGGAGATTGAGGAATTGATCGAGGCGATGGCGCCTTCGGATGCGAACGTTCTCATCGCCGGTGAAAGCGGCGTGGGCAAGGAAGTGATCGCCAACGCTATTCATGCCCGCAGCCGGCGTGCTGGAAAACCGATGGTAAAGCTTAATTGCGCTGCTTTTCCGCAAACAATGATCGAGGGAGAACTTTTCGGTTACGTCAAAGGCGCGTTCACCGGAGCAATGCACGATTTCCCGGGAATGATTGCCGCCGCAGACGGTGGCACCCTGTTCCTAGACGAAATATCCGACATGCCGGCTGATCTGCAGACGCGCTTCCTGCGCGTGCTGCAAGAGCGGGAGTATCGGCCGCTTGGCAGCACGCAGACGATGAAGGCGAATTTTCGCGCGATCGCCGCGACTAACAGGTCCATTACCGAGGCGCTCGCCGAGAACCGGCTGCGCTCCGATTTGTACTACCGGTTAAACACTTTCCAGATTGAAGTGCCGCCGTTGCGGAAGCGAAGAGAAGACATTCCGCCCTTGATTGCCCAATTCGTTAGGCAATTTTCTCAACAACTTGGCAAGGCAGAGCCGGACGTTTCCCCGGATGCATTCCAGAAGTTGCTCGATTATTCGTGGCCGGGAAATGTTCGCGAACTCCAAAACGCCATTGAATACGCGGTGGTACTGGCGAGGGAGGGCGTGATCGGCGTTAAAGAGCTGCCCGCAGAAATACAGTTGCCTCCGGCGTTGCAGAAAACCGAACTCGGCGGGATGCCCCGCAAGGGCGTCCAAACTCTTGACGACCTGGAGCGGAACGCAATTCTCCAGGCCCTTGCCGAATGCCGCGGGAACAAGAAAAAAGCAGCCGAACTGCTCGGGATTCAGCGACCAACCCTCTACAACAAGCTGAAACGCTACGCGATTGAGTTGTAGGTTGGGCGCAGAGTCACGGCTTTCGAGCGATTGCGGTTTATGGACCGCGATAGATGCAACGCGCGGTGGGTGTTTCGTGCACCACGATTTCGCAGAGGCCGGGGCATTGAGCTTCTAATTTCTTCCAGAACCATTCGGCCATGTTTTCAATCGTCGGATTCTCCAACCCTTCGATGTTGTTGAGATAGGTGTGGTCCAAAATTTTCAGAAGCGGTTTCATTGCAGCGCTGATATTCGCGTGATCATAGATCCAGCCGATCATCGGGTCGACATCGCCCTCGATAGAAACTTCCACCTTAAAACTGTGTCCGTGCACCCGCCGGCATTTGTGGCCCTCCGGCGCTTCGGGCAAAGTCTGCGCTGCTTCAAATGTGAAATCTTTCGTCAATCTCGCGCGCATGATCAGACGCCGCGCTGCGTTGGCCTCCAGATGAATTTGTGCATCTGAAGTTGAAAACGGACGTTCAGGTTATCTGCCAGAATCCACTCGACGATTTGGCGCGGGTCGATTCTGCCGAAAATTGGTGAGAAGAGCACGGCGCGGCAGCGGGAGGAAAGGTCGTAACGCTGCACTTTATCGCGCGACCACTCGTAGTCGTCTCGCGAGCCCATAACGAATTTCACTTCATCCCGAGCGGTGAGGTGGCCAATGTTCGACCAAAGGTTCTTGTCCACTTCGCCGCTCCCTGGAGTTTTTAGATCCATGATGCGGTGTACGCGCGGATCGACGTTCGAAATGTCATGCGCACCGCTGGTCTCGAGGAGCACCGTATAACCCGAGTCACACAGCATTGACATCAGCGGCAGCACGTTCTTCTGCAACAATGGTTCTCCGCCTGTAATCTCGACCAATGGACACCCATACGCCGCAACCGCGTCGAGAATTTCACCCATGCTTCTTTTGATCCCCTCGTAAAAGGCGTACTCTGTATCGCAGTAGTTGCAGCGCAGGTTGCAAAATGTAAGGCGCACAAAAACGCACGGCCAGCCTACCCAGGTGCTCTCGCCCTGGAGGGAGTGATAAATTTCATTGATTGTAAGCGTCTTTTCGCGCTCTGACATGTCGGCGAGGATTCCTACTGAATCGGTGCAAAACGTCTTATGCGAACAACTACAAAGCAAATTTCTGCTACGCAATGCCGCTGTCTTCAGATGGTGCCGACGGCGTCCTCCCCGGGAGGGCAAAAGCTCCAAGGATTCCTGATTTTCACCGACATTTTTTCATTGACGGCCTAATAGCGACTCTCTACTCTCGCGCCCATGCGCCCCGGTTATGGTCTGTACATCCACCGCTTCGCACCTTTTTCAGTCCGCGCCGCAGCAACCACCACTGCCGAAGTCGCCCACCTGATTGCCGGCAGAACGTCGGCACTCGCTGCAGCTATGTTCTTCGCACTCGTTCTTGTTGTCCAAGCACAGGAGTCCGTCGAAGAGGGGACTCTGCCGGCTTGGACCGAGCCAACGCTTCCCTCGAGCGAGCCCGCCGCCCCGGCGACGGAAGCAGCATCACTGCCGTCCGCAGCGGAACCGTTGCCATCTACACCAGCCGAGCCGTTACCTTCTTCGTCTGCTCCGTTGCCCTCCTCGTCTGCACCATTACCCTCTTCGTCTGCACCGTTGCCGTCCTCTGAGGAGGCGTTCCCAACTTCATCCGATCCGTGGTCTTCTTCGGGAAACTACGCAACAGCACAGACGAGTGTGATTGGGGCGCCCGCAGCAGGAGGACCCTACGGTGGATTCAGCACGAAGAACGTCGCGGTAGGTGAGGGGGTGCCCTCATCCGAACCGCGCCGATTCTATTACGGTTTGCTGTTCACGGTGCGAGGCGTTTGGGATGACAACATCTTTCTGACTCACACCGGTAAGACATCGGATTATTATTTCGCGATCGAGCCGCAGTTGACTCTTGGCTTTGGGGACATCCAGGGACGTAGCAGAAGCTATCTGCGCTTGGATTACATGCCGAGTGGTCTTCTGTACGTCAATCACTCGGACGAGGATGCATTTAATCAACTGATTCACCTCGAAGGCGGATACAGCACTGGCCGATTGAGGCTAAGTCTTTACCAAGATGTGGCGATCCTTGACTCAGCAAATCTTAACAGCTTCATCGACACGACCGGCTTGTGGGCAAACACTGATGCGAATGGAGAGTACAGGCTCAACATATTTAATACCGCTTTAGCGGCAGAGTATGATCTGACCGGCAAACTCTATCTGCGGGGCGAACTTGATTCGTACACCTACTTCTATCCCTGGCACATTAGTGACTACACCGTTTCCGGCGGTCTTTACCTTTATTACAGGGCGCTGCCGAAGCTGTCTGTCGGCGTTGGGGCAACGGGTGGATATAATTGGGTGGATGATCCCAGTCCGAACCAGTCGTTCGTACAGGTCAACGGCCGCCTCAGTTACGAGGTGACAGCCAAATTGGGCGTGTACGCGTCAGCAGGGGCAGAGTTTCGTCAATTCGATAGTGATCGGGGCACGTATACCTCACCAGTATTTGAAGTGGGACTCTCGTATTATCCGTTTGACGGCTCGACTTTCACACTGGCCGCTGGCCGGCGGATTTACAATTCTGGGTTCGAACCGAATCAAGATTTCGGGAACACGTACGTCGTCGGCCGGTTTCAACAGCGTTTATTCCATCGCCTTTACTTCGGCTTGGGCGCGGGCTATGAAAACGCAAACTACATTGCCACCAGGGATAATGTTGATGCGCCGCGGGATGACAATTACTGGTTCATCGAGCCCTCGCTTGACGTGCTGATTACCAGGTGGCTCAGTGCCGGGGTGTATTACCTGCACCGCGAGAATAACAGCAATATCGATTTCTTCAGCTTCGATGACAATCAGGTCGGCTGGCGCGTGACGGTAAGGTTCTAAAGAAGATTTGAGTCATTTGCGAATCGGGATGCAGGGACGATTGTTGCTAATTGCGGTCGTGTTATGTCTCCTTCCCGAGTTGCTGATAGCCCAGACTACGCAGGGCAGCGGATCGCAGCCCGCCACCACCTTGTCGGGAGCTGCCGCTCCATCGTCGAGTATGGGAACCACCGCACCGGCGGGATACATTTTGAGTCCAAACGATCAGGTGGCGGTCGAGGTTTTTGGAGAAGAGGATCTGCGCACAAACGGGAGATTGAATCCGGAAGGCAACTTAAGCGTGCCATTACTGGGTTCGATCCACCTGGGGGGACTGACGCTGACCCAGGCGGCTTCAAAGCTCACGGAGCTGTACGGACGCGATTACCTCGTGAACCCGAGGGTAAACGTCAGCCTGCTCAGCTATGCAAGACGGCGTTTTTCCATTCTCGGCCAGGTAAATCGGCCGGGCAGCATCGAAATGCCGGAGGGTAGTCAGGACGGTGTTGATCTACTGGAGGCGATCGCCCTGGCTGGTGGATATACGCGCATAGCTGCCCCAGAAAGAATAACAGTGCGAAGACACAACGCGACTGGCGACCAGATTATTAAAGTCAACGCCAAGCGTTTTACTAGGGGAAACGGTGGCGGTTTTCTTGTTCTGCCGGGCGATACCATCACCGTCGGCGAAAGCATTTTTTAACGAAAAATTTTTGCGCCTTAGGCTTTCGAAGCGTGCTTCTTAGTGTAAGCTTCGAGCCAATACTTTGCCGTGATTGATCCTGCCCAATCGCTGACGCGAACGACCGTCTCGTCAAACTTCGACAAACCGAGCTCGCCTCTAGGCGCGGAATACGGTGCGGGGCTGCAAAGGTTCGATTTCCGTCGCTACTGGCATGCTTTTCTCGAACGGATCTGGATCGTCGCTATTTGCGTTCTGGCTGGCCTTTTTTTGGCTCTGGGGTCCCTCGCGAGAACGCCAACGCTTTATCAGGGCCACACAGTCTTGGAGGTAGAATTTTCGGAGCCGACTCCCATCTCTACGGAAGATCCCGCAACTCGCATGCGCGGTGCGTTTCTGGGGAGCCAAGAGGCGCTCCGGACGATCGAACAAAATCTGACTAACCAAACACTTCTTTCTCGAGTCGTCCGCTCTGAGGGGCTGGCTCAAGATGGTGGACGAGCACTTCTTGGTCAGAGTATCGTGACGGATAAGGGTTCGAACTCAATGCAGTCGCCCGATCCATCGCCTGCAGCGAAGACACAAAGCACAAGTGGCGTGACATTTACACCGCTTGAAGAAGCATTGGGTCGAGCAATGGCGGGCATGGTAAAACCGGTGATCCGTCGCGGCACACGGCTGATCGATCTGTTCGTCACGCATCACGACCCAGCCATGGCACAGCGCCTGGTGGAAGCAATTGGACGCGAATATATCCGGGCGTCAATTGAGCGCCGCGCTGCGCTCAGTGAGGAATCGTTGCGTTACTTGCTGGAGGAGGAAGAACGACTGAAGCGCAATCTGCAGAAAAGCGAGGCGGGCGTCGCTGAATACAAGGCGAAGAACCCCGATGCGTTGCAACTTGGCGGGGGCACGGCCGCAACCGGGTCGCAAACGGGATCCGGTTCCGGCGCGGGCGGATCTCGCGGTGGATTGGTGGAGGAGAAGATGGAAGATCTAAACAGCAAACTGACTGGCGCGAAAACCGACCAGCTTCGCCTCGAAGGCGAACTGGAGCAAGTTAAACAGGCCGGCGATAACATCGACACACTACTCTTGATCCCGAGTATCTCCGCGGCTGCATTGGTAAATGACGCGCGCCGGAACGTAATACAAATGGAAGCCGGGATTACAACTTACGCGTTACGATACAAAGACAAACATCCCAAAATGATCGCAGCCCGTGCCTCACTGGCCCAAGCGAAAGAGAAGCTTCGTCAAGCTGTATTGGCGCAGCCTCCAATTCTGCGTAATGCGATCGAACAACTTAAGGCTACAGAGACCAACTTACAGGAAGCGTTGCAAGACCAGAAGGGCGTCGCAGTTAACCTCAATCGCACTGCCATTGGTTATCAGGAGTTGGCGCGGCAAGCCGAAACTGATCGCGCACTCTACGAGAGCGTCCTTCGTCAAATAAAAGAGACAAATCTAACAAAAGATGTGAAGACGAATGCCGTCAGTGTGATTGAGCATTCTCCGCTTCCGGGGTCGCCTGTTAGCCCGCGGCCGTCTAAAACCATTGGCTTGGGACTTCTTGCGGGTCTCGCTGTCGGACTGGCCTTCGTTTTTGGGATCGATGCGCTTGATCGCTCGATCAAAACTGTAGATCAGGCGGAAACGACACTCGGATTGCCTGTATTCGCAGCTGTCCCTGACACTACGGACGAAGGTGCCGTCAGCCGGATAAAACGCCGAAGCAGGGCGTTCAGCGCTTCGAATTACCGTGTGGTGGTGGAAACTCCCGAAAGCCCGGCCGCCGAGGCCTTCCGCAATTTGCGGGCTGCGCTTTCGCTTTTGGGACCTGAAGCCGAGCGCAAAGTTTCACTTTTCACGAGCGCTGTGCCTAACGAAGGTAAAAGCTTCACCAGCGCCAACTATTCCCTTGCGCTCGCGCAACAGGGTTATCGCGTCTTGCTCATTGACGGCGACCTGCGCCGGCCGAACGTGCACAAAATCTTCCGTTTTCCAGCCGCCAACTCAAACAATAATTCCGAGGAAGATCTCCCACCTGGAGTCACCGATTGTCTCGTCGGTGAAGCGGACATAGCCTCGGCAGCGCGCGAGATTCCCGCTGGAGAGTTCAAGTTCGTTGACGAGAACATTGCCGTGACCGGCAACATTCTGACTGCGGCTGGAGGTCAGCTGTTCGTGCTTGGCGGTGGGCGGCGCGCGCCCAATCCGGCTGAGATCCTCGCGGGACCATTCTTCGGCCAGTTAGTCACTGAGGCGGGAAGACTTTTCGACCGAGTGGTAATCGATAGCGCACCGATTCTGGCGGTCAGCGACACGCTGCTTATGACTCCGCACGTCCAAACGCTGTGCATCGTTGTTCGAGCAGGAAAAACACCGCGGCCAGCGGTGCGTCGAGCAATTACGTTGCTGGCGAAGTCAGGAATTCGTCCCGCCGGTCTGGTCTTGAATCGATTGCGCCGGAGCCGCGGGGTAGGCTATTACTACTACTATGCTTCGCACGGTTACGGTGCAGAAGAAGGAGCCTATTCTCCTAGTTATCGTGGCAGCTACAATCGCGAGTCCAAACCTACCAACGACGGCAACGGCGCGTAGGATCGTCAAAAGGCTACGTGCCCGCTCGGCCGGCCAAGTACCGGCTCACGGTCCGCTCTGCGCCTCCGTGCGTCCGCGAGCCGCGGTCTGTCCAGAGCATGCTTCCCCAACAGATACCGAGATAACTGGCGACGTATAGTTGGATGGACTCGATCTGAATCGGGAAATCGACCAGTGCATGCAGCGCCACTCCGGCTAGCGCTATCAACACCACCGGTTGCAGTACGCGTCTGCGTGGTCTCCACTCCTCCCTAGCATGTCTCTTGTAACTGCCAATACCGACTACTATTCCTCCAAAGAAAAGCAGCGCCCAAAGCCCGCTCCCAACCCAGCCCCATTCCAGCACGGTTTGGAGGTAATCCTCGTGCAAGAATCGCCATTGCCCCGGCACGTGGTTCCTCGCATTCATAATGTATGTCGGAAACACGACGCGAAATGTTCCCGGCCCAAATCCCAATAATCCGGCATCCGGCAACGCGCTGATCGCTACGCGCGACGCCTGCCAGCGAGCATCGTTGGGAATGTGCTCGCCCGCGGACTGCCAGCGATTAAGGGGTTGCTCGAAATGACTGGCTCGAGCGAACGCAATTAATGCCAAAACAACAGAAAGCGCGCCAGCCACAGCGACGCTTTTGCCGGTGCCGGAGAACTTGCTGAGAAGCACCGGTCCAAAGTATAGGCAAATCGCAACGAGCAATAAGAGCGCAACCAATTGGGCCATACGCGATGTATTTGCTAACACCGCTGCCATGGTTAGGACGAAGAGGCTTGTCCATATCGCACGCAACCACGGATGAAATCCGCTAGTGAACGCACGGATAACAAGGCCCGCCGTCAACGGCCACACCAAGTTCAAAAATGCACCCGCGTTTCCGTGATAAAAATACGTGGCAAAAAACGTGGTGACCCGAACCTCCTCCGGCGGCTGCTGCTGCCATAGAATCATCCGCGCACCGGTAGCTTTTTGCAGCAAACCTAGAAATGCTATCGAGCCACCGACCAGGCCGATGACATACCACAGCCGCAGCAACCATCGGCTACTTTGGGACAGGTCGGCGACGAACAATATCGTTCCAAGTAGCAACGCACCTCGCAACATCCATGCGGCACTATTTGCATAATCGACGGAGGCGGGTAAAAACGGCACAAAATTCCGCAGCTGGACGAAAAGCGAAAATTCTGGGTCGTAGATGGACTTGGCATTCAGGGCCATCCAGCCTCCTATGCAAACCAGGGCACCAGTCAGAATGAGAAGAAACAACGGTAAATCGGGCCGCCGTCTACCGGTGAGTAACTCGACCCCCCAAAGTACGAGCGCAACGAGTAACACCCAGTTAGTTATGTTAATGCTTGCCGACGTTGTAGCGCCGTACGCCCATGGGGCATAGACAAGAGCAGCAAAGAAAACCCACCGAGATGTCTTGCGGAATATGATTGAGATCACCTGGGAAATTTCGAAAGCAAGAACTTCATCAACCGATCAGTAGCCGATTATCAGTCGTGCTCTGCTCAGCGTCCCTTGCCAAAGAGCATTGTGTACAAAGTTTTTAACACGATCATGGCATCCAGCTTTAGCGAGTAATGCCGGATGTAGTAAAGATCGTATTTTAGCTTCTCGACGGCGTCCTCGTCGCTCTGGCCGTAGGGGTAATTCACCTGCGCCCATCCGGTGATTCCTGGCTTAACCAGGTGCCGAAAGTGATAGAATGGGATGCTTTGCTCATAGCGTTCGGCGCATTTGCTCCACTCGGGCCGCGGACCAATCAGGCTGATGTCGCCTTTTAGAGCGTTCCAAAACTGCGGCAACTCATCGAGCCGAAGTTTCCGCAGCCATCGCCCCACACGCGTCACTCGGGGATCGCCTTCCCGCGTGTAAATATCTTCGTCCGGATGATCCCCGCGACAGCGCATGGTCCGGAATTTGAAAAGAATGAAGCGTTTTCCGTCGCGTCCGACTCTTTCCTGTCTGAATAAGACCGGAGCGCCATCCTCCATCCAGATAAATAGAGGAACAAAAATGAAGAGCGGGGAACAAATAACCAGTGCCGATGCCGAGGCAAGGATATCGAAAAGGCGTTTGAGGTAATGATAGGGGGAAGTGCGCGCTAATTGAAACCCGGTCTGCAGCGGCCAGAAGGGATCGACAATTCCGAGCGGCAGGTAACGCCATTGAGTTTCGTAGAAGGATTCCAAAGTATAAACGCGCGTTTCCTGGAACTGCGCGTGCACAAGCCGCTCCAGCAACTGCGCATCGAGGGAGTTCGCTTGTTCAGCAAGGATGATGCCGCTGTATTGCTTGCCAAGGTTGTCCAATTTCGACGCGAGATTTCCCTGTACGATCGGAGATCCCTCACCGGCGACGGGTTGGCCCACGTGCTCTTCATTTGCATCTACGAATTCCAGTTGCTGGCTGTTTGAAGACTTCTTGTAAGCCTCGTAAAAACGCGCCGCCGTAGCGCCGCCCCCGACGACCAGGAAAGAGCGGCCCACGCTGCTCGCGACTACGTATTGTCGAATCCAGCGGCGATAAGCCAGCGACAGGGGGAGAAAAATCGCGAAGCTCAAAAGCAGCACACCGCGACTCGGCTTCATCGTCTGATCGAACGTCGCGGCGGAATAAATCAGCATTGCGCTGACCAACCCCGCTGCAGTGACTGCGAGAATGTGCTCAGCTGCATAACCGAGAGTGAGCTTTTCGACAGTGCGATCGTACCCACCAATAAAGTACAGCGCTGCTACAATCACACCGAGCTGAATAAGGTTGATGACGAAGAACTGAAATGGCGTCGCATAAAACGCATCATACCGAAACCACCCTGCGAGTCGATAAATAGCGAGCCAGGTCACCACATCTAAAAATAGATAGAGCGCAGCCGACGACCATTCATGGCTCAGAAACTGCGACCAAAAACCGGCCCGGTGTGTCGTCGTGGCAGGACGTCCGCTCGCAAATCCTGAACTCTCCTCCTTAAATCCGAGGATTTCCCGGAAGACCGTCTGAGGCTCTTCGCTGTTGGCCATCAGGTCGGCAATTATAGCTCGGATAACTTGAAATAAAAGATTGCTTATTCCACTACACCCAGGCGCCGCATCAGACCCTTACCCGTGTGCTAACGCCTGCGGTCTTGACGCTCCAAGCGACGTTCATAATCTGAGGCGTGCGGCGTGTCTCGCCGTGCGCCAAATCTGTCGTGAATATTTTCGATGCTTTTTATCGCTCGTCCGTTGGGAAGAAAATGATCGTCGCGGTCACCGGCATCATTTTGATCCTTTTTGTTATCGGACATCTCTTGGGTAATTTGCAGATTTTTATCGGACCTGATTGGATCAACGGTTACTCGCAGCACCTGCGCGACCTCGGCCCGTTGCTTTGGGTAATCCGTTTGTTCCTGCTCGCGGCTGTTCTCGTTCACATTTACGTGACTATTCAACTGGCGATCGAAAACCGCCGTGCGCGACCGGAGGCCTATGTCGACCGGGAGTATGTCAAGGCAACGTTCGCTTCGCGTCACATGCTGATGAGCGGGTTAATCGTGCTTGCGTTTATCGTTTACCACATTGCGCATTTCACTGTGCGCGTCACCGATCCCCGTTTTGGTCTGCTCAAGGCCGATCCGCTCGGACACTACGACGTCTACTCGATGATGGTGTACGCGTTCCAAAATTATTACGTATCCGCTTTTTACGTGATTGGTCTCTTCCTGCTCGCGCTTCATCTAAGCCACGGATCGTCGAGCTTTTTCCAATCGCTCGGATTTAATGACAAGAAACTGACGCCCCGCCTCGCGTTAGGCGGCCGAATCTTCGCCTGGCTTCTTTTTCTTGGCTACACGTCCATTCCTGTTGCGATCCTGCTGGGGCTTATCCAGCCTGCCCAACAGTTGTAAAAGAGGACGACTGAGCTCTTACACATCCACGACCTGCACGCCTTCGGTCGCCGTTCTCTTGAGGTAGAGATCGCTCAGGCGTTTCGTCATCGGCCCGACGTTTCCATCGCCGATCTGGCGATTGTCGATTCTGATTACGGCGGCTAATTCGCCCATGGTGCCAGTGCAAAACATCTCGTGAGCGCCGTAGATATTGATAAGTGACAAATCTGTCTCGATGCATCGGATTTTTTCGGCAGCACAAATCTCGATCACCGTTGCGCGAGTTATTCCCTCGGGACACGCCACAACGCGGCTCGTTGCCAGCTCGCCTGTTGCTCGGGATTCGTCGGAATTACGCACAATAAACACATGAGTCGCATTCGTTTCAGCGACGAACCCGCGCGTGTCGAGCATAAGCGCGTCGTCCGCGCCTGCATTGTTCGCTTCGATCTTTGCCAGAATTGAATTTAGCAGGTTCGCATGATGAATACGCGCATCGAGTACATCCGGCGGCGGCCGGCGGGTCTTGGCCGTGATCAAACTCAGTCCCGTTTTCGCATAAACTGGCGGCTTGTGTTCGGCGAGCACGATCAATGTCGGTCCGCTTTGGTTAAGCCGCGGGTCCATGCCGGACGTGATCTTCAGTCCGCGTGTCAGCGTGAGCCGAATATGCGCACCGTCCCGCATTTTATTTGCAGCGAGCGTGCGTTTGATTTCGTCGACGATTCTTTCGCGTGGCGGAATTTCCTCGAACGAAAGGGCGCGGGCTGAATGTTCCAGGCGATCGAGGTGCTCGCGTAGCTTGAAAATCCGCCCGTTGTAAAGTCGCAGTCCTTCCCAGACAGCGTCACCGCCTTGCACAGCCGAGTCGAACGGGCTGATCCCGGCCTGGTCTCGATGCACCAACTTTCCATTGATGTTCACGATCAGGTCGCGGTTTCGTTCGTCGAATTTCTGAAGCATGAAGGACCAAAAGATTAATCAGGAACCCAGGAAAGCAGGAAAGGATTTTTAAATCTTCGGTGATTCACAACAATCTGTATTGATACAGCCGCTCATAACATTCGCGGCAGCACTCATGAATTTTGCGGAAGCGCTCTGGCACCTCGGAATCTGTTGGACGATACGGTTGAAATGAGGTCGTTTTTGCCACTTCCCCGTACCAATACCTGGCCCAGATACCATCGGTGTCACGCAAGCCCGACGGCCACGAAAGCATCGACTTGCTGAACTCGACGCCGGCCGCTTCGCAGAGCAGTCGTAGCGTCGCTTCCGGATTTTGCAACACGTCCTTTGCATCGACAACGGGCGGAACAACATTCGTACGTGTGCGGACGAAATCAAAAATTTCCGCCTGCTGCACGAAACCGAGATCCCCGAGCGCGGGGTCTTCTCGCTTTTTGATGTAGGAACTAATCACTTCGCGAGGGTCGCGAATTAGAAAACAATTCGTTACAGCCCCGAGCCATTCGCGATCAATTTCGGGCAACAGATGGTGTGTCATCTGTTTCTGAAAAAATATCCGCTTACCGTTCGGGATCGCCCCGGTGAGGTGCGCAACGATTTTTCGCCAATCGATTTCGCCGGTTGCGATTACTTCATCTGCGCCGGGATGCGCTGTACTGGTGGCGCGCAGATAGTAAGCGTAAAACGGCTCGTCAACGACAACCGTATCGTCCCGATTACCCCACGCGCGCATCATGGCCGTCGAGATATTTCGTGGACCGGACCACATGGCAATGCGAATGCTCACGTTGTGAACAGTCAGGTGGTAGGGCCGCGTATGCAACGCGTTGAGGACAACGCGTTCCACCTTCGTCAGGTGGATCGGCTTCTCCGAAGACGATGGCTAGCCGCCGCAGGCGCGTTTCCGAACTAACTCTTCGCGAAAATGCCAATCAGCGGACGGCGCGATGGCGTCTTCGAGCGAAAGTCGCTAACGAATCCATTCTCGGTCCGGATTTCCACATGACCGGCTGCACGCTTGGCGCCATAGACCAACACCGATCCTACAGGCGCTTCATATGGATTCAAGACCGGCAGTTTTTGGAATCCGTAATTGTTCACCAGCTCCTGGCCGGCTTGTTTCGCAAGGGTTGTTTGCGGCCGCGATTTCACTACGCCGGCGGCAACCAGCGCTTCCTTAACGAAATGCCAGCACTTGGAAAGCGAGTGCGCACGTGCGCGTTCCTCGGCAATGGTAGCGGCTCGGCGCAATCTTGGATCAATCTGCGTATCGGCTTTGGCAAACGGCTCAACGATCTTTTTCGGATAATACTTTTCTACAACCTCGACCGATTGCTTTTTGCCGGAGGCATCGGTGTAATTAAACTTTGGAGTCGGCGCCGAGAATCGCAGCGCCATAGCGGGACGCGGGCAAAATACGGCGAATCCTAGGAGGATAACGAATGTGGCGGTGAGAAGTTTTCGCATAAAGTCGCGTTCTATCCGGTATGTCGGCCAGAGTCGCAACCGATTTTTTCAGCAAAAGTAAAGATTTTTCATTTGACTTGCGCGGAATGTGCGAAAGGCGTCGCGGCGTTACAACGACGCGAATAATTCCGCCATCCGCCGGCGAGTTTTTTCATCGGGTAACCGGCCCATTCCGCCCTGCATGTTATCTTCCAAATGACTGGGTTTATCGGTCGCCGGAATAGCACACGTGATTGCTGGATTTGCGACAATCCATTTCAAAAAGAATTGCGCCCATGAACGACAATCAAATTCCGCTGCCCAATCCGGTAGCGGTTTCGAACGTACTTTGCCGAAGAGATCGCCGGCACCAAGTGGCCGGTTTGCGATCACTGCGATCCCGCGCTCCTGGGCGAGGGGCAGAACGCGTTCCTCGGCTTCAGGTTCCATCAGCGAATAATTGATCTGGAGGAAATCGAATTTCTGGTTCCGCATCAGTTTTTCGATTTCGCTCAAAGCTCCAGATTCATAATGAGTGATTCCGATGTAGTGAACGCGTCCCTGCTGCTTCCACTCCCGGAGCGTCCCGAGCTGTGTATTCACATCGACGAGATTATGCACTTGGATCAGGTCGATTCGGTTCGTGCGTAAAAGCGACATGGAACGTTCCATTGACTCGATTCCGCTTTGCTTGCCCCGAGTCCAAACTTTGGTCGCGAGAAATAGCTGCTCGCGAATCCCAAGCGCAGACGTCAGCTCCCCGATCACCTGCTCTGCGCGACCGTACATGGGGGAGGAATCAATCACACGGCCGCCGAGCTTCGCAAACGTCGATAGAACGTCTTCAAGCTGCTTCCGGATATCGGATGTAAGATCGACATCGAACGCCCTCCATGTCCCGAGCCCGATCACCGGCAGCTTCTCGCCGGAAGATGGAATGGTGCGTGTCAGCATTGCTGATAATTCGATTTGCGCATTCGCGTTGATCGGTAAAGCCAAAGCTGCCGCTGTGCCGCCGATTACTTTTGTAGCCTCGCGTCGAGTCATTCAGTTCATCTCTCCATTTGTCATGTCGAGCGGAGTCGAGACATCTCAAATTTTAAATAATAACAACAAGAGATTCCTCGACTTCGCTCGGAATGACAAGAAGGTTGCTGGCATAATGGATCGCCGCCGTTTCATTAAAATATCCGCCGCGACTGCGTTTGCACCGCGAGTAATACCGACATCTTTATTAGCAGAGAAGACACCTACACCGATGCGCATACTCATACTCGGTGGCACCGGATTCACTGGTCCGTATCAGGTGAAATGTGCGTTAAGTCGCGGACATAAGGTGACCACATTTAACCGCGGCAAGACGCATCCCGGCGAATTGCCTCCTGAAGTCGAGCAACTTGTTGGCGATCGCAACAGCAATCTCGATGCGCTGAAAAATCGGCAATGGGATGTGGTGATCGATAATCCGACGATGCTGCCTGCATGGGTGCGTGACGCGGCGCAAGTGCTCAAAGGAAACGCTGACCGCTACGTGTTCATTTCGACCATTTCGGTTTACGGCGAGCCGAAACAGGGACCTGATGAAAATTCGCCGACTGAAAAATACGAAGGGGCAGACCCGTACAAGGAGACGATCGAAGCGGTGCGTGCGTCAGGATTCAAAACCTATGGGCCGCTAAAGGCACTCTCAGAACGCGAAGCCGAGAAATGGTTTCCGGGAAAAACTTTGATCATTCGCCCGGGACTTATCGTCGGCCCTCGGGACGAGAGCGACCGCTTTACGTATTGGCCTGTGCGCATCGATCGCGCCGGAGATGTGCTGGCGCCTGGAAATCCAAAGGATCCCGTGCAGTTCATCGATGCGCGCGATCTTGCTGAATGGACCATTCGCATGGCCGAGAACCGCGAGACAGGAATTTACAACGCGACCGGACCTGCTAAACCCTTCGGAATCGGCGGGATGCTCAATGGAATTAGGAGCGCCCTGAAGTCCGACGCCAAGTTTACCTGGGTAAGCGAAGAATTTTTGACTGAGCAGAAGGTGCAGCCTTGGTCTGACATGCCGGTGTGGACGGGGAAAGATGATGCGGTTGCGCGAACAAACATTAGTCGCGCCTTGAGCAAGGGCCTGACGTTTCGACCGCTCGATGTCACCGCACGCGATACGCTCGCCTGGTTTAAGTCGCTCCCACCGGACCGACAATCGCACCCGAAAGCTGGTCTCTCAGCCGAACGCGAAGCGGAGGTTCTCGCTGCATGGCAACAAAAGAAATGACGAAATCCTGATGACGAATGACGAAATAAGCTCAAAGATTCGAATGCCGAATAATTCTTCGGACTTCGTCATTCCTTCGTCATTCGACATTCGTGCTTCGTCATTAAGATGAAACGCATCTTCGCAAAGATCGTCGACGTAAAGCCTAACGAAGTCCGCGCGCTTTGGTTGGGTTTCATCTTCTTCTTCGTCGTCCTGGCGGGTTACTATGTGATCCGCCCAGTACGCGACAACATCGGCGCCAATTTTTCTGAAAACTTGTGGTGGATGTTCACCGTGGTGCTTGTGACGATGATCGTCGCGAACGCGCTGTTCTCAGCCATCGTCGCGCGAATGTCGCGGCGCAGATTCATTCCAATTGCCTATCGGTTCTTCGCCGCGAACCTAATTATTTTTTACGTCCTCATGCAGTTCGTGCCGTCCGGCAAGCAGCCTTGGATCGATGGATGTTTCTTCGTCTGGGTGAGCGTATTCAATCTCTTTGCGACCGCCGTCTTCTGGGGATTCATGACGGACTTGTTCACGACCGAGCAGGCCAAGCGGCTCTTCGGCTTCATTGCCGTCGGCGGTTCGTTAGGCGGAATTCTCGGCCCAATCATAACAGCTTCTCTCGTTCACAGGGTCAGCACCGGCGTGTTGTTATTGATCTGTGCAGCCATGCTCGAGATTGCGGCTCAATGTGTGCGTTTTTTTCCGACGGACTTTCGAACTCAAGACCAACGTGCGTCGGCCGACGCCGAGAAACCGATTGGCGGCGGTATCATGGAGGGCATTACCCGCATCTGTCGCTCGCCGTACCTTTTTGGCCTGTTTGTTTTCATCCTGCTTTACACGCTGACCTCGACCTGGGCTTACTTCCAACAAGCCGAGTTGACCAAAGTTGGGTTTGTTGATCGCGCTGCTCGCACCTCGTTTTTTGCCAAGCTTGATCTGTCGGTCAATACACTGACGCTGCTGCTGCAGATATTCCTCACCGGTCGCCTAATGAAGTTCCTCGGTGTTACCGTGACGCTCTTGTTCATGCCAGTGCTTAGCTTATTTGGGTTCGCCGCAATGGGTCTGGCGCCGGTGCTGACTGTGTTGGCCGTTTTTCAGGTTGCGCGTCGCGCGAGCACGTTCGCTTTCATGCGGCCAGCGCGGGAGGTGTTGTTCACCGTTTTGCGGCGAGAAGACAAATACAAGGCGAAAAGCTTTATCGACACATTCGGCTATCGTTGTGGCGATCAATTCGGGGCCTGGTCTTATGGCGGCATGCAAGCGCTCGGTCTGGGTCTTAGCGCGATCAGTTATATAGCGGTACCTGTAGTTGCTTGTTGGTGCGTAATTGGCGTTTGGCTTGGTCGGAAACAACGCGCCCTGGCCGACGCTCAAATGAAAAGCGATCAAAACGCAACGCTCGGAGATATCGCGGCGGCCGAACCGGCGTGATGGCTCGTGACGCAGGCAGCCGGTGATCGTCTGCCAATAGCATGATGCACAGTGAAATGGCCGACGAATTTCGCGTCCGCTTTGCCACTGTCGAGGATGCAGAGGTAATCTCCTGGCACCGGGCACGAATGTTCCAGGATATGGGAGAACTGCCGGCGCATTTATTCGAAGCCTTTCGCGTTACTTCGCGCGATCACTTGCGTCATCTGCTCGAGCGCCGCCGTTACGTGGGATGGCTGCTCAGTTTGGAAAACGCGCCGAACAAAATCATCGCCGGCGCGGGTGTTCACCTTCGACGCGTCCTGCCGCATCCGGTTAAAAATGCAGCGACGTTTGCTGATGGCCGTCACGGCGTCATTGTGAATGTTTTTACTGAGCCGGAATGGCGCCGGAAAGGATTAGCCGGCATGCTGCTGAAGGAAATCATCGATTGGGCCCACGATCAAAAACTCGATCGCCTTCTTCTTCACTCTTCAGTCGATGGCCGCGCGCTTTACGAAGGCCTGGGCTTTGTTGCTACCGACGAGATGAGATTTGCAGGGGATTCGCCCCCCACAACGTAGTGTCGTCTCTCGGATCGTTTGCACAACTCGAGCCGGCGCGACATTGTCTTCCATTATGGCAACACGAACTGGATCAGCGGTATGGGAAGGCACTCTTAAACAGGGCAAGGGAACCATGAAACTCGGCAGCGGCGCGTTCGAAGGACCGTTTTCATTCCTGTCACGTTTCGAAAGCGGCAAGGGCACTAATCCTGAAGAACTCATCGGCGCAGCCGAAGCTGGTTGCTTTTCGATGGCGCTCGCGGCTAATCTCGAAAAAGCCGGCCATCCGGCGAAACGCATTAACACTACCGCGACTGTGAAGTTGGAAATGGTCGGTGGTGGACCAAAGATCACCACCATCGATGTCAATACCGAAGCCGAAGTTCCTGGGATTGACGAAGCGAAATTTCGCGAACAAGCCGAGCACACCAAGAAAACCTGTCCGGTCTCAGTGGTGCTTGCCGGTGCCCAGATCAATCTCAACGCGAAATTGCTGTAATTCACGCCTGTTCCGGGGAGCGCGCGCATCTCGAGGGCTGGCGAACTGCGCCCTCGCGATCGCGGACTTTCTTTGGACTCACGTCGTCCCTCGGCGATTGCGGCGTGCCATGTGCGGACATTTAGCCTTGTATCGAACGAAAGAAGTAATCACAATGTTCGTTTGTGAACGCGCAGGTCTGCGAGGAGGGCGCAGGCGAGCCGCGTCAGTTCGCGACTACTCGCTGGAGTCTGATCCTTTCCGCTGTCCACTCTGAAAGCGGAGAAGAAAAGGCGCGCGACGCGCTCGAGGAGCTCTGCCGGATTTATTGGCGACCCGTTTTTGTCTTTGTCTGTCGGCGAGGCTATTCAATGGAAGACGCGAAGGACCTCACGCAGGATTTCTTCGTGAAGATATTGCAACATAACTGGCTGGAGCACGCTGATGTAAACCGCGGCCGGTTCCGTTCGCTCTTGCTCACGTCGCTCCAGAATTTCCTCGTTAAGGCCGCTGAGAAAACTCGTACGCGGAAACGCGGTGGTGATCTGAAATTTATTTCCTGGGACGATTGGATGGCGGAGGCGTCATCTCAATTATCCGTCTCAGCGCATGCGCTCGATGCATTGCCGGCGGAGCGGCTCTTCGATCATCGCTGGGCTACAACCGTCGTGGAGCAGGCACTTCGCCGCCTTCGCGAAGAATGCGAAGGCAAGGACAGACTTCGCCTTTTCTACGCGTTAAGCCGCCACCTCATAGAGGAACGCGAAGAGGTATCCTACGCCAAGCTCTCTGCGGTTTTGGGAGTGGCCGAGACTACCGTGAAAAAACAGCTGCACATCATGCGGCAACGGTACCGCTCTCTGCTGCGCGATGAAGTCGCGCACACTGTGGAAAACCCCGCCGACGTTCAGGACGAGATCCGGTATTTGTGTGCGGCCCTCGCCGCCGGAACTGAATAAGTCAAAATGAAAACTTCAGACGGGCTCTCGGACTCGACGCCGAGTTTGAGCGACGGTCCGGAGCAATGCAAGAAGTGCGGCGCCACCGCGCGGCTCCATACTGGAGTTTGTGTGACTTGCCTCTTGAGCGAGGGATTGGAAGCTGGTGACGAGGTCTCGAGAGCAGTTTTTGAAAGCGCAATCGCCGAAGTGGAAGTGCCAGACAAGCAATGGCGCCTGGGAGATTACGAAATCCTCGACGAGATCGGGCGTGGCGGCATGGGCGTAATTTATCTGGCGCGGCAGCGACACCCCCAGAGGATCGTCGCCGTAAAACGCGTGCTGGATTATCACGTTGATTCGCATGAAACGCTCAAGCGCTTCCGACGCGAAGCCGATGCGGCAGCCAGTCTCGATCATCCGAATATTCTTCCGATCTATGAGGTGAGCGAGAGCGAGGACGGCCTTCCGTTTTTCAGCATGAAATTCGCGACGGGCGGCAGCTTGCGAAAGCTTGGTCAGGCTCTGCGTGGCAAATCCCGCCAATGCGTGCAACTGATGGCGAAAGTTGCGCGCGCAGTCGAGCATGCACATAGCCAGGGAATTCTCCATCGCGATCTCAAGCCGGGAAACATCCTGCTTGACGGCCGCGGTGAACCGCTGGTGAGCGACTTCGGTCTGGCAAAATGGCTCGACGCAAACACGGATGTTACCAAATCGCTGACTACTTTCGGAACCCCTGGTTACACGGCACCGGAGCAGGCTGAGGCTAAAGCCGCTACTCTTACCCCGACCGCCGACGTATACAGCCTCGGCGCGATTCTATTCGAACTGCTAGCTGGTCGTGCGCCGTTTTTGGGAGACAACGCGCTTGCCGTTATTCGCCAGGCCTCGGAAACGCCCGCGCCGAAACTGCGCTCGCTTTCACACTCGCACGACCGTGATTTGGAAACCATTTGTGCGCGCTGCCTCGAGCGCGATCCAAACGCGCGCTACCAATCAGCGGGAGATCTCGCGACCGATTTGGAGCGCTGGCTGGATGGACGTCCGATCGTCGCGCGTCCGGTGTCATTTCCGACGCGGCTCGGGCGCTGCGATGTGGTTCTTCCCGGGCGAGCCCGCCAAGGTGCTGCCAGCAACCCCGGAGAAAAGCATTGCGGTGCTTCCATTTGAAAATTTAAGCCAGGATCCAGATAGCGCCTATTTCGCAGATGGAATTCAAGAGGAGATCCTGACACGGCTGGCTGGCATCGCAGACTTAAAAGTCATTTCGCGCACTTCCACGCAGCAATATCAGAGTAAACCTAGGAATCTGCGCCAGATCGCGAAGCAGCTTGGTGTGGCGAACATTCTTGAGGGCAGCGTGCAGAAAGCGACTGACCAAGTGCGGGTCAACGTGCAGTTGGTTAAGGCACAAACGGATTCCCATCTTTGGGCCGAGACCTACGATCAAAAGTTGACTGACATCCTCGGCGTTGAGACCGAGATCGCCAAAAGAATAGCGGAGTCGTTACAGGCGAAGCTGAGTGGTCGCGAGAAGCAGGCACTAGCTGTTAAACCAACAAACAATCCAGAGGCTTACGAAGTATATCTGCGCGGCGTGT
>Ga0306926_10001758_pt1 | contig 21695 bp, 17 predicted proteins | sample flu12Cox44000178_FD_203759 | JGI IMG/M metagenome (GOLD analysis project Ga0306926, IMG submission 203759) | Lab enrichment of tropical soil microbial communities from Luquillo Experimental Forest, Puerto Rico - flux8day.12C.oxic.44.000.178 (v2)... | ecosystem: Environmental > Terrestrial >...
CCTTGAACATCTCCAGCATGCGCTCGGTCACGACGTAGCCCCCGACGGCGTTGCCGGCCGCGAGCAGCACGCCGACGAAGCCAATGGTCTTCTCCAGCGGCGTCTGCGCACCGCCGAGCGCCACCATGGCGCCGACCAGCACGATGCCGTGTACGAAGTTGGAGCCCGACATCAGCGGGGTGTGCAGGATCACCGGCACCCGCGCGATGACCTCGTACCCGGTGAAGGCCGCGAGCATGAAAATGTAGAGCGCCACGATGCCGGTCATTGCGCCGCCTCCAGTGCCTTCGCCGTCGGCTCGTGTCTCACCACTCCGCCGCTCGTCAGGCACGATTGCGCGAACACTTCGTCGTTCCAGTCGATCACGAGCTCCCCCTTCACGAGCGCCGGCTTGAGAAAATTGAAGAGGTTGCGGGCGTACATCTCGCTCGCGTTGTAGGCCAGCTCGGCGGCGAGATTCACCGGTCCGACGATCTTCACGTACTGATGCTCGACGATCTCGCCGGCGCGGGTGAGCTCGCAGTTGCCGCCCTGCTCGGCGGCGAGGTCGACCACCACCGAGCCCGGGCGCATGCGCTCGATCACGGCACGCGAGATGAGGCGCGGCGCCGGGCGGCCAGGGACGGCCGCGGTCGTCACCACCGCGTCAGCCGCCGCGATGCGGGCATCGAGCACTTCCTGTTGTCTGGCCTTTTCCTCGGCGGTGAGCTCGCGCGCATAGCCGCCGGTGCCCTCCGCGCTGACGCCGGTGTCGACGAACTTCGCGCCGAGCGATCTCACCTGCTCGCGCGTGGCGCTGCGGACGTCGTAAGCCTCCACCACCGCGCCGAGGCGCCGCGCGGTGGCGATCGCCTGCAGTCCCGCGACGCCGGCGCCGATGACGAGCAGCTGCGCGGGGCGAATCGTACCGGCGGCGGTGGTCAGCATGGGCAGGAACTTCTGCAGCTGATTCGCCGCGATCAGCACGGCCTTGTAGCCGGCGATCGAGGCCTGCGAGGACAGCGCATCCATCGATTGTGCACGCGAGATGCGCGGCACCAGCTCCATCGCAAAGCTCGTGACGCCGCGCTCCTTGAGTGCGCGCACTTCGGCCGTACGGGCGTACGGCTGCATGAAGCCGACCACCGTAGCGCTGCTGCGCAGCTGCGCGATCTGGTCGAGCGTCAGCGGCTGTACCGTGAGCAGGACATCGGCCCCTTGCAGCACCCCGTGCGCATCGTCCGACCAGCTAGCGCCCTTGTAGAGCGCGTCCGGATAGCCGGCGCGCTCACCGGCGCCGCGCTCGATGAGCACCCGCGCGCCTTCGCGGATGAGTTTGTCGGTCACTTCGGGGACCAGGCTGACGCGGGTTTCTCGCGGCGCGCTCTCGCGCAGCGCGCCAATCGTTACTGACATTCATCGCCTCGTGCTCGAGGTCGCAAAACGACCACGCGGTAAAAAATCTTTAATCGAAATAGTAACTTGCGATGTTGAATTCTTGCACAAACTTGCCGTATCTTACACCGCGCCATGCGAGGGATAGATCTCGAGCAAGCCGACCACGGCCTCCCGGACGATCTGCGTATCGTCGCGACTCCGGCTGCGCGCGGCCTGTCGCAACTGGTGTTGCGCACCGACGTCGCGGGCATGCCGCTCGAGTGGATCGACTACAAGGAAGCGGCGCGACTGTACCACCAGGAGCAGGTGGCTTACACGTGCGGCTCGCTGCTGTACGAGCTGTATGGTGGCACGAATGCGCGCACCGGCCGCCGCACGGTGCTGGAAGTCAACTCCATCGTCGCCACCGTCGGCCACACGGGCAATCCCGGCAACACGCGCCACGACTATGTGCCGCCGCTGAACAACCAGACGCTGTTCCGGCGCGACGCGTACCTGTGCATGTACTGCGCCGGGCGCTTTCCCTCGCGCGAGCTGTCGCGCGATCACATCCGCCCCTTCAGCCAGGGTGGCACCGACATCTGGACCAACGTCGTGGCCGCCTGCCGCCGCTGCAACAACCAGAAGGCCTCGCGCACGCCCGAGCAGGCGCGCATGCAGCTGATCGCGGTGCCGTTCACACCGACGTACGCGGAATACATCTTCCTCAAGGGCCGGCGGGTGCTCGCCGACCAGATGGAATATCTGGTTGCGCATTTCCCGCGCTCGAGCCCGCTGCACGATCGTATCCAGCGCTGGCTGTCGTAGAGCCTCGCGCGTCGCGCCGCGCGGCGCTAAAGTGCCGGCAGGCTCCGGGAGCGCAACGCCACTTGATTTTCCTCATCGACGCTTCGTGCTACGTGTTTCGCGCCTACCACTCCATTCTCCCGGACATGCGCGACCGGGACGGCAACCCCGTGCACGCGGTGTTCGGCTTCGCCCGCTTTCTCGGCGATCTGATCGAGCGGGTGCGGCCGACTTACATGGCGGTGGCCTTCGATGAGCGTCGCGCGGCCTCGTACCGCAATCGCATCTACCCCGCGTATAAGGCGAACCGCGAGCGCGCGCCGCTCGATCTCGCCGCGCAGATGCGCTGCTGTCGCGAGCTGTGCCGCCACTTGGGCGTGGCGGAGTTCGTGGATCCGGAGTACGAAGCCGACGATCTGATCGGCACGCTCGCGTGCGTCATGCGCGCGCAAGGCGTGCGCGCGGCCTTCATCAGCCGTGACAAGGACTTCGCCCAGCTGATGCGCGACGGCGATCTGTTCTGGGATTTCGGGTCGCGCAGTCAGTTCGGCTATCACGACATCGAGCGGCACTATGGTGTCGCGCCGGAGTGCTTCGCCGACTATCTGGCGCTCACCGGCGATCAGGTGGACAACATTCCCGGTGTGCCCGGCATCGGACACCGCACCGCCGCCATGCTGATGAAGACGTTCGGCTCGCTCGATGAGCTGTACGCGGACCTGCCGCGGGTCGCGGACCTGCCGCTGCGCGGTGCGGCCACACTCGGCGCACGCCTTGCCACGCACCGGGAATCGGTCTTTCGCGCCCGCCAGCTCACGCGCATCGCCTGCGACCTGTCACTCGGGGCGGGCGCGGGCGCTTTGCGGCGTCAGCTGCCGGACTTGCCGGCAATCAGTGAGTTCTACGACCGGCTCGGCTTCGGGCCCTTCCTGCGTCGCCAGGCCGAGCGGCTCGCGCAAATGCCGGAGGTCGGTGCCACGCCATCGGCGGCGTGAGTCATGGAGACATTCGCGGCGCTCGCTCGAGCGATTGCCGAGCTCACCGGCACTGCCTGTGCCGACGAACCCGGGCGCACCGTCACAGGTGGCAGCATCAACACCTGCTACTGCTGGCCGAGGCCGGGTGCCGCCGGGCCCATGTTCGTGAAGGTCGGTCCTCGTGCCTCGCACGCGGCGTTCACGGCCGAGGCCGAGGGACTTCGCGAGCTTCAGGGGGCGCGCGTACTGCGCGTACCGCAGGTGCTCGCGAGCGGAGTCGCGGACACGGCAGCTTTTCTCGCGCTCGAATGGATCGAGCGGGGGCCCCCCGACGCCGGCTGCGAGCGCCGCCTGGGCGAGGGGCTCGCTGCGCTGCATGGCGTGACGATGCCGCGCTTCGGCTGGCGGCGCGACAACACCATCGGTCGCACGCCGCAGGCGAATGAGTGGAGCGGGGATTGGATGGAGTTCTTCCGCGAGCGTCGGCTGCGCCCGCAGTTGACACTCGGCGAGCGGCGGGGGTTTGCGCACCGGCTCATCGAGCGCGGTGCCCGACTGCTCGAAGCTTTGCCTGCGCTGCTCGAGGGGCATCGGCCCCGCGCATCGCTCCTGCACGGGGATCTGTGGGGAGGGAACTGGCTGGCGAGCAGTGCCGGCGAGCCGGTGCTTTTCGATCCCGCGGTCTACTACGGCGACCGCGAGGCGGACCTCGCCATGACCCGCCTTTTTGGTGGCTTCGGCGCAGCTTTCTATCGCGCTTACGAGAGCGCAGCGCCGTTGCCCGCGGGCGCGGCGCTGCGCGGCGAGCTCTACAACCTCTACCACGTGCTGAACCACGCCAACCTCTTCGGCGGCGGCTATGCCGCTCAGGCACAGTCGAGCATCGAGCGGCTGCTGTCCGCGGTCGGCGCCTGAAGACCCGGAGCGATTCGGCTATGCTGCGGCCGAGAGGCTCACCGGAGGCGGCATGGCAAACAAAAACACGGCTCGCAAGAGCGCGGCGCCCGAGAACATTCAGTCGGTTCTGCAGGAGGAGCGCAGCTTCCCTCCGCCACGGTCGTTCACCGCGCACGCCGACATCAAGCCTGCGGATGCCGCGGCACTGCGCCAGCGGGCCGCCGATGATTACGTCGGCTTCTGGGCGGACCTTGCCGCCCAGGAGCTCACCTGGCAGACCCCTTTCAAGGTCACGCTCGATGACAGCCACGCACCCAATTACCGCTGGTTCAGCGACGGCGAGCTGAACGCGTCCTTCAACTGCCTGGACGTTCACCTGAATGAGCGCGGTCACAAGACCGCCGTCATTTTCGAAGGTGAGCCCGGCGATGTGCGTCGACTGAGCTACCGCGAGCTGCACGCCGAGGTGTGCCGCTTCGCCAATGCCCTGAAGGCCCACGGGATCGAGCGCGGCGACCGCGTCATCATCTACTTGCCGCTGGTGCCTGAGATCCTCGTGGCGATGCACGCCTGCAATCGCATCGGTGCCATCCATTCGGTCGTGTTCGGCGGATTCTCCTCGCTGGCACTGAAGGATCGCATCGAGGACACCGGCGCAAAGCTCCTCATCACGGCTGATGGCGGCTGGCGAGCTGGCCAGGCGGTCGAGCTCAAAGCGGCCGCAGACCATGCCTTGAGCAGCGGCTGCCCGAGCGTCAAGCGCGTGATCGTGCTCGAGCGCACCGGCCGGCCGATCGCCATGGACCCCGGACGCGACATCTGGTGGCACGACGCGATCGAGGGTCACAGCGACTCGTGCGAGCCGGTGTGGGTCGACGCCGAGCACCCGCTGTTTCTGCTCTACACCTCGGGCTCGACGGGCAAGCCGAAGGGAATTCAGCACTCGACGGGCGGCTACCTGCTCGGCGCCAAAGTCACCACGCAGTGGGTGTTCGATCTGCGCGATGAGGATGTGTTCTGGTGCACGGCAGATGTCGGCTGGGTCACCGGGCACACCTATGTTGCCTACGGGCCGCTCGCACTCGGGGCAACCGTCGTGATGTACGAGGGCGCGCCGACGACGCCCGACGGCGGACGCTTCTGGAAGAACTGTGAGAAGCACGGCGTCACGGTGTTCTACACCGCGCCGACTGCCATCCGTGCACTGATGAAGCTCGGTGACGACCTGCCGCGGCAGTACGACCTGTCGAAGCTGCGCCTGCTCGGCAGCGTCGGCGAGCCGATCAACCCCGAGGCGTGGATGTGGTATCACCGGGTGATCGGGGCGGGCCGCTGTCCGATCGTCGACACCTGGTGGCAGACCGAGACCGGAGCCATCCTCATCGCGCCGCTTCCGGGCGTGACCGCGACCAAGCCGGGTTCCTGCACTGAGCCGTTGCCCGGAATCGAAGCGGATATCGTCGACGATGATGGCAACTCGGTGACGCGTCCCGACGCGGGCGGCTACGTCGTGATCCGCAAGCCCTGGCCGTCGATGCTGCGCACCATCTGGCGCAACAACGATCGTTACATCGCCGGGTACTGGGAGAAGTTCCACAACCGCTTCTACGTGGCGGGCGACAGCGCGCACCGTGACAAGGACGGATATTTCTGGATCCTCGGGCGTATCGACGATGTTTTGAAGGTCGCCGGACATCGCCTCGGCACCATGGAGATCGAGTCGGCGCTGGTCGCGCATCCCCGCGTGGCGGAGGCAGCCGTGGTCGGCAGGCCGCACGAGATCAAGGGCGAATCGGTGTTCGCCTTCGTCGTGCTGCGCGGCCCGCGCGAGACGAGCGACAGCGGCACGCTGCAGAAGGAGCTGCGCGACTTCGTGGGCAAGGAGCTCGGCCCGATCGCCAAGCCGGATGACATCCGCTTTGCCGACAACCTGCCGAAGACGCGCTCGGGCAAGATCATGCGGCGGCTGCTGAAGGCCATCGCGCGCGGCGAAGAAATCACCCAGGATGTCTCGACGCTGGAGAATCCTGCGATTCTCGATCAGCTGCGAGGAGTGGACAGTAAAAGCAGGCGCACCGTCACGGCGAAACCCAAACGGGCCAAGAGCCGCAGCCCGGCGTCCCGTGGCGCCAAGCGCAAGAGCAGCGCGGCGGGGCGTAAAGGGCGTGCAAAGGCAACTCGCCGCACCGCCGCGGCGGCCCGGCGAACTGCGCGCCGGGTGGTAAAAAAAGCCGTGACTGTCAGGGCCGTGGCGAAGCGTGCCCGCACGCGTTCGGCGGGACGGCGCCGGCGCTGACGCACCGCAACACCCGATCCGCACCGGCCGCGCCAGCGCGCGACGGGCGTTCCGCGCCTCGGAATTTATAAAACATTCATCGGAGCGTCACGGGGCGCAGACACGATCCTCGCGCTGGCAGTGAGATTGCGCGTGCCCGCGGTGGACCTTTCCCGGTCACGTGAGTGTTGAGGGGCGCACAAGAATGTTAAAACCAATGACTTTCATGCCCTTATGGATTGCCGTCTCAGGCGCGATCGTGCTGTGCGCGGGCGCACCCTCGCGGGCCTCGCTGATTGCTGACGGTCTGACGTACACGCTGTTTGAAACCACGGTGAGCTCGACCGAGGATCAGTTCACGCTCGATATCACCGGCATCAACGGCACCAGCGACACGGAAGGCAGCCGCTACGGCGTGAATTCACTCGCCTTCAGTGAGCCATCGCCCGGGACGGTCACGACGGGGTCCATGACCAGCTTCACCTTCATGACAGGCGGGTTGAATGCCATGGGGTGCGACGGGACGGGAAATTTCTACTGCTTCAAGGCCAACACGAAGCCGACCGCACCCGCGCTGCCGACAGACGGTAGTCTGTCCTTCACTTTCGATGTGAGCGTCGACCAGGCCGATGCCTTTGCCAACTACAGTCCGGATTTCAAGATTCAATGGCTCGGAGGCAAATCGGGCAAATACGATCTCGTGTCACAGACGCTCACTCCGACCCCTGTTCCGCTGCCTGCCGCACTGCCACTGCTCCTCAGCGGGCTCGCCGGTCTTGGCTTCCTGAGCCGACGCAAGGCCGCCTGAGCTCTCGGGCAACCAACCACTGCTCGCTCAGTTCCCGGCACTACGCTCGAGCGCCAGAGCTATGAGCCGCCGCTGCAGCCGCTCGCTGAGACCGCGCGGCTGCGCGAGCCCCATGCGCTCGAGCGCTGCCGCGTGGCGACCGACGCGACCACCGCGGGCGAGGGCGCGCGCCACCGTGACGAGCCGGTCCCAGCTGCTGGCCGTGGCGCTCTCCAGAGACCTCAACGCGCGCACCAGCGCTGCCTCCTCGGTTGTGAGGTCGGTGCCGAAGGGATATTCGCTGAAAAAACCCTGTCCCCGGTAGTGACCGAGTGCCTCCGTGAGCCGCTCCGGCAGGTTGCCGCGAAACGCGTCGGGGATGCGGTAGCCGGCGTCGATCTTGCCGGCGCCACGGGCCTGCGCGAGCAGTCCCTCCTGAAAGCGTGAATCCGCTACGGCCAGAACTGCAGCGATGCACTCCTCGTCGGTGCGGCCGCGCAGGTCGGCGACGCCGTACTCGGTAACGACGATGTCGCGCAGATGACGCGGAATGGTCTCGTTGCCGTAGCTCCACACGATGTTGGAAGTGGTGCGACCGTGCTGCGTGCGCGTCGCGCGCAGGCACAGGATCGAGCGTGCCCCGGGCAGGGCGTGCGCCATGGCGACGAAGTTGTATTGGCCGCCCACCCCACTCACCACGCGACCGCTCTCGAGCGTGTCCGAGACCGCAGCGCCGAGCAGCGTCGCCATCATGGTCGTGTTGATGAAGCGCCCCGCACGCCGCTGCAGGATGCGCAGCTCCGCGTCCGCGCCGTAGAGCTGATTGACGAAGCCGACGCCACGCATGCCGAAGCGCGTGCGGTCGCTCTCCGGCAGATCGCGCAACGCCGCGTAGAAGCCGCGCGGGCCGAGGAAGAATCCGGCCTGCAGGACCTGGCCGTTCTTCAGCTCGCGTCCCAGCATCGGTGCGAGCCGCGCGCGGCTCGCGGCATCGCCGAGATCGGCTGCAACCCACGCGCCGCCCGGCAGGCGCACGCGGCCGTCCTCGAACTGCGCCGCCTCGAGGAACACGCCGTAGTGTTGCAGCGTCGCGAACTCCGCTGCGACAAGTCGTGGCCCTGCGCCCACCTCGGCGAGCGCCTCGAGGATGCTCGCATCGAAGCGCTCGCCGAGGCTGCCCGCAGCCCGCAGCCGCTCGAGCGCCAGGCAGTCGTACACCTGGCGACGAAGGATGCCGGCGCGGTAGAGCTCGAGAAGGTAATCGACAAACATCTCGGAGGAGGCGAAGAGTCCGGCGATGAAGGGCTCGTCGCCGCCCTCCGCGGCGGTGAGGGCCGATGCGCTCCCCCTGGCGAGCGCGGCGTGGGCGGCGCGCCAGACGGCGTTCTGCTGATGGCGAAGCAGCAGCGCATACACGACCGCGCCGCCGAGCTCGCCGATGCCGACCTGGAGGGTGCCGCCATCGCGCACCAGGCTGCTCACGTGCAGGCCGATGGCATGCTCGACCGTACCGATGGCGCCGTGCGGCGGAGCAAACAGATCGTAGTCGTAGCGGGGATCGTCGACGAGGAAGTCGAACTGCGCGGGCTCCACCTGGGCGTAGCCGGTCATGAACGGCATCTGCGCGTGGGTTTCGCCCACCACCACGATGTCGCGGCCGGCCTGCCGCAATTCGCCGACGAGCGGCAGCAGATCGACGCTGATGTCGGGGTTCGAGCCGAGGCTCAGCTGCATCTGCCCGTTCACCACGCGGCGTGCGAGCAGCTGCGCGATCACGTTGACGCCGCGCGCCAGCACATCGCGGACGACGTGCGTGTAGTTGGCGCTCAGGTAATTGCGCTGGGCGTGGCCGGAGCGGAGGAAGGCTCCGGGCGCGAGGAAGAACTCCACCACGCGTACGTTGGCCGGCAGGCGATCGGCGTGCATGTCGCGCGCATAGTCCGGCTCCACATAGCTGCCGAACACCCGCGCGACCAGCGGATCGAGCAGGCGCCCCTCGAGTGCCGAGTGCGCCACGGGTTTGAGCAGCGACAGTGCAGTGAGAATCGTGAGTTCCATTCCTGCATCGCGCCGCGCGCGCCGGTAGAACTCGTTGACGAGCGGGTTGGGCTTGCCGATGCCGAGCGGCAGCGCCAGCACCACGCGCGGCCCCACGCGGCGCAGCACCGCGTCAACGCAGTGGCCGACGTCAGCGAATGTCTCAGGCATGCAACTTGTGGCATGCTCCCCGAGGGCCGCGGTGTCCGTCAACCGCGGCGCGGCCCGCAGGAGTCACACCTATGTCGCTACGGAAGCCGGCCCTCGACCCACGCACCATCGAGCCCATCAATCGCAGCGGTTATCCCGAGCCCTATCGCTCGCGGGTGCTGCCGCGCGCGAAGCGGCGCATCGGCGATGCCCTCGGTCTGACCCGCATCGGCATCAACTGCACGACGCTGCCGCCCGGCAGGGAGTCCTCCATGCGCCACTGGCACACGCACGAGGACGAGTTCGTGTTCGTGCTGGAGGGCGAGTTGGTGTTGCGGACCGACCAGGGCGAGCAGCTGCTCACGGCCGGCATGTGCGCCGGTTTCCCGGCGGGCGTGCAGGACGGCCATCAGCTCATCAATCGCAGCGCCGCCGATGCGGTATACCTCGAGATCAGCAACCGCGACGCCGCCGACGGCGCGCACTACGCGGATGCCGATGTGGATCTGCTCTTCAGCCCGCCACACGCTCCGGGCCGCTTCACGCGCCGCGACGGTACGCCGATTTAGAAGTCAGGCGCGGCGCAGGCGCGGGCCCGGGCGGCCCAGCATTTCCTGCTCGCGGAACCAGGCGAGCGCCTCCTCGAAGGCCGTCTGCGGCGGCCGCCAGCTGTAGCCCAGCTCGCGCACCGCCTTCGCGCTCGAGAAATACATGTGCTTGCGGGACATGCGCACGGTTTCGACCGTGACCCGCGTGCCGCGGCCGGTGAGCCGCGCGAGCGTCTCGGAGGCGTAGGCGATCGGCAGCAATGCCGCGTGCGGGACACGGACGCGCGGTGGCGCACGGCCCGCGAGGCGGCAGATCTGCACGAGAATCTCGCGCAGGCTCATGTTCTCGCCGCCGAGGATGTAGCGCTCCCCGATGCGTCCGCGCTCGAAGGCCTGCAGGTGACCCGCCGCGACATCATCGACGTGCACGATGTTGAGCCCCGTGTCGACATAGGCCGGCGTGCGTCCCGCAGCCGCGTCCACCACCATCTGTCCGGTGGGTGTGGGCTTGAGGTCACCGGGTCCGATCGGGGTGGAGGGGTTGACGATAATGACGGGGGCGCCGGCGCGAACGAACTCGCGCACCAGCTCCTCGGCGAGAAATTTCGAGCGTTTGTAATGACCGATCATGTCGGCGAGCGCCACCGGCGTGTCCTCGGTGCCGGGGGAGCCATCGGGCGGCAGGCCGACCGCGGCAACGCTGCTCGTGTAGATGACGCGCCCAACACCTTCGCGCCGGGCCGCATCCAGCAGGTTGCGGGTTCCTTCCACGTTGGTGCGGTAGAGCTGCTGCGGATCGGCCACCCAGAACCGGTAGTCCGCCGCGACGTGAAACAACGCCTCGCAACCCGCGAGCGCCTTTTCGAGCGAGGCCGGCTCGCGCAGGTCGCCGGTGGCGAGCTCGACCGGGAGTTGGCTGAGATTGCGCCGATCGGAGCTCGCACGCGCCAGGACGCGTACCTGCCAGCCCGCCCGACACAATGCCCGGGCCACTGCCGCGCCGACGAACCCGGTCGCTCCCGTGACGAGTGCTCTCATAGACACACAGTGCGGGAGAGTTCCCGCGAGACCTCGCGCGCGAGCGCGCCGCTGACGGCAACGGCCGCGAGAGCACGGCTCGCGGCACGGTAGCGGCTGGCGAGGCGCACCAGCGCCGGCAGCTCCCCGGGCCTGCGGGCGAGCGTAGCGAGCAGTCGATCGAAGCGCGGGCCATCCTCGCCCGCGCGCGTCGCGCTCAGCGCGACTTCCGGAACGTCCTCCTGCGCCGTGTCGACGATCGCGCGTATGACGAGAAAGGGCACGCGGCCGGCGGCGGCCACCTCGGCAACTGCAGAGCTTTCCATATCCGCGGCGACGGCGCCGGTCTGGCGGAAGGCGAGCGCTTTCGCAGCCGTGGAGCTCAGCGGCTCGCGGCAGGTGAGGAGTCTGCCGCACCGGACCCCGTGACGCGTTGCGAGGGCCTCGCTCACGCGCTCGCGCCACGCCGGGCTCGTCGGGAACATACGACCCTCGGGGGAAATGACTTCACGCGGCAGCACCAGCGCGCCCGCTTCGAGGGAAGGATCCAGGCCTCCGGCCAAACCCCAGCTGAGCAGCGCCCGGGCACCGGCTGCAAGGAGCCGGCGCGCGCCGACGGCCGCCGCCGCCGGTCCGACGCCGCTCACGATGAGCTGCGTACCGTCGGCGAGAGTGGCGGGCTCGGCACCGCGCCGACTCGCAATGCCGAGTGGGCGCGACTCGGCAACGAGTGCGGCGACGATTCCGAGTCCATTCAATGCAGGGTCCCGAGACGCAGCCGGCCGCGGTAGGCCGACAGTGCCCACAGCGGAAAGTAGGCGCAATAGCCGTGGTAGAGCAGGTAAAACACCCGCGGAAATCCAGGCGCCGTAAATCCGGGGTCGCTCCACAAGCCGTCCGCCTGCTGGGTGCGCAGCAGATATTCGACGCCGCGCCGCACCGCCTCCGATTCCACACCTCCCGCGGCCAGAAGACCGAGCAGGGCCCAGGCCGTCTGGTGCGGGGTGCTCGCCACGCGTTCCGCCGCGCGGCCCGGGACATAACTGTCGTTGCTCTCGCCCCAGCCGCCATCGGCATTCTGGCACGAGTGCAACCACGTGACCGCACGACGCACCGCCGGATCCTCGGGACCGATACCGGCGTGCGCGAGTCCGGTCAACACCGACCAGGTGCCGTACACGTAGTTCGTTCCCCAACGGCCGAACCACGAGCCGTCCGCTTCCTGCTCCTTACGCAGGTACGCAATGGCGCGCGAGAGTGTGGGCGCATCCTGGGGACGACCCACGAGGGCGAGCGCGGTCACGACCCGCGCCGTGACATCGCTCGTCGGAGGATCGAGCAGGGCGCCGTGGTCGGCGAAGGGGATTTCGTTCAGGTAGTAGGACGTGTTGTCAGCGTCGAACGACGCGAAGCCGCCGTTCGTGCTCTGCATGCCTGCGAGCCAGTCGAGCGCGCGGTTGATGGCGTGCGAGTAACGCTCGCGATGCTGCGAGCGTTGCATCGCCCAGACGACGGCTGCGGTGTCGTCGAGGTCGGGGTAATGGCCATTGCCGCGCTGGAAGGGCCAGCCGCCTCCGGCGAGGTGCGGGCGTCGCAGGCGCCAGTCCCCTGGCGCCTCGAGGAGCTGGCGGGGCAGCAGCCACTCGAGCCCGCGGCTGGCCGCCTCGAGTGCGCTCGGACAGCCGGCTTCCTGCATCGCCAGGCTCGCGAGTGCCGTGTCCCACACCGGCGAGATGCATGGCTGGCAATAAGCGCTGGCACCGTCGACCACGAGCAATTGCCGCAGTGCTTTCCGGGCGGTGAGAAGGCGCGGGTCATCCTTCGGGTAACCGCGGACCACCAGGACCTCGAGCGCATTCACCATCGCCGGAAAGATGGCGCCGAGCCCGTCCTCGCCGTTCAGCCGCTCGAGCGTCCAGGCCTCCGCGCGCCGCAAGGCATGCGCGCGCAGCGCTGCGGGAATCAGCCCATCGGCGCTGCGGCCGAGCCGGTCGAGAGTGAGGAACAGCCGCGTGAGAGCCGTCGGACGGCCGAGCGGACGGCGGAAGTAGTCACGCTCTTGCTCCGGTGGCACCGTGAACAATTCAGAAATCTGCACGGCGCGAGGGTTGCTGGCGCGGGGCTTGAGAGTGCACAGGATGGTGAGCGGCACCATCACCGTGCGTGACCAGTACGATACCCGGTAGAGGTTGAACGGAAACCAGCGCGGCAGCAGCACGATCTCGACCGGGATATAGGGCACTCCGCGCCACGGCAGCTGTGCGAAGAGCGCCAGCGCGATGCGGGTGAAGACATTGCTCGCCGCCGCGCCGCCGTGGCTGAGGATTGCCGCACGCGCACGCGTCATGTGAGGCGCATCGGGACTGTCGCCGGCGAGCTTCAGGGCGAAATAGGCCTTGACGCTGCAGCTGATGTTGAAGTCCCCGCCGTAGTACAGCGGCCAGCCGCCGTGATCCGCCTGGCGGGCGCGCAGATAAACGGCGAGCTGCCTCTCGAGCGGCGCGTCGATCTCGCCGAGGAAGTGCATCATCATGATGTATTCCGCGGGGATCGTGCAGTCGGCTTCGAGCTCGAACTCCCAGCATCCCTCGGGCGCTTGGCGCACGCGCAGTGCATCGCGTGCCGCTGAGATGGCGCGCTCGAGCGGCGCGCGCTGCGTCGGATCGGCAGGCTGACGCGCGCCGAGTGCACCGTCGGCGCTACCGACGGCGCGGGAGAGCGAGCCCGGCGCGGACGCGGAGCGCGTCACCGTGCGCGGCTTTCGTTCAGATCGGAGCGCCGCTCGGCGGGTACCCACAACCGCTCCTCGCGCTCTGCTCGTGCCGCTGCCGCGGCCCGGCTCGCCGCGCGGCGCATCGCGAGCGGCGCCGTGAGCGGCAGGCCGCGCGCCGCGTGTTCGAACAGTCGCCGCAGCAGCCGATCGTTACGCACCGCGGCAGTCGTGCACAGCCGCGTGAGGAGCACGGCCGAGTGCGATACCTTCACCTGCGCGCCGCTCGTGTAGTCGAGCCGGGCGTCGATCCGGCGCAGCGTCAGGACGGCGAGACCGATGGCCCACAGGCAGAACAGGCGGATACCGGTCTCGCGGGGCGGCAGCAGCAGCGCGTACGCCAGAGCGTTGCGCAGATGCCCGTGAGCCACGGCAACCAGCTCGCGCACGCCCGCCTGGAAGCGTGCATCGGAGCTCTGCGGCGACATCTCGGCGAGCTCGACCCCATGGCGGGCGAAAAGCTCGCGTGGAAACCAGCAGGCGCCGCGGCTGCGATCCTCCCAGAAATCCTTGATGATGTTGGTGAGTTGCAGGCCCTCGGCGAAGGAGGTGGAGAGCTCCTGCAGCGCGTTGCGCTGCGCAGCGACGGCGGGCGAGTGGCAGGAGAACAGCTCCGTGAGCATCTCGCCGACGACCCCGGCTACGTAGTAGCAGTAGCTGTCGAGATCGCTCGAGCGCGCGAGACCCGCGAGGCTCGCCGTCTGCTGAAAATGATGCATCCCGTGGCCCATCAGCTCGATGCAGCGCTGGATGGCAGGCCGCTCCGCGCCGAGACCCGCGGTGACCTCGACCACACGCTCCATGCCGCTCACCAACTCGCGTTCCGCCGGCAGCGTGCGCTCCGACAGGCGCCGCACCACCTCACGCGCCAACGGCCCGGCCGCCTCGGTGCCGCGAACGACGGCGGTGAAACGCTGCAGGAAAACGCGCGACTCGGTGGGCGACAGCGCCGGCTCATCCTCGATGGTGTCGGCGATGCGGCACAGCAGGTAGGCGTTGGTCACCGCAGTACGCAGTGGCATCGGCAGCTGCGGGATAGTCAACGCGAAGGTTCGCGAGACGTGCGGCAGGATCTGATCCTGAAAGTTGCTGGCCGAATTTCCGGTATCCATCTGGAGTCTCGCGCGTCCCGAGCGCCTCACGGGGACGGCTCACAAAAGGTGAGTCTTGCGCAACGATGCAGGTCAAGGCAAGCGTTGCGGGACCGGGTGTAGACTGCAGTCCATGAGCAGCGCCGCGGACGGGTCTCTCCTGCTGGACTCACTGGAGTTGCCGACGGATCTGCAACGTCTGGAGGTCACGCAGCTCGCCGCGCTCGCCGCCGAAGTGCGCACCCTGCTCACTCACGACGTTGCAACACCTCCGGACCGGCTTGCCGAGGGGCTGGCGGCGGTCGAACTGGCGATCGCCGTACATCACGTGTTCGACACCTGCGCCGACCGCATCGTCTGGGACAGTGGCGACCAGGCTCTCGCCCACGCGGTGCTGAGCGGCCGGCGCAGTCGCCTTCAATGCGGGTACGAAACTGCGAACGCGGCGCATTGCGGCACTGCGATCGGCAGCGCGCTCGCCATGGCGGTAGCTGCCGCACGGCTCGGTGAGCCGCGACACGTGGTGGCGATCGCCACGAACAGCGCCTTGACCGCGGGCATGGCGTTTGAGGCCCTCAACCATGCGGGCGCGTTGGCCGCCGACATGTTGGTGATTCTCAACGACAGTGACCCGACGCACTGCGCCAACGGCGGCATTCTGTCGAACCGGCTGGCACAGGTGCTGGCGGGGCCGTTGTACACACAACTGCGCGACGGTGGGAAGAGAGTGCTGCGCCAGATGCCCACGGTGCGGGAGCTGGCGCGCCGGTCCGAGCGGCATCTGAAGGGGATGGTGCTGCCCGGGACCATGTTCGAGGAGCTGGGTTTCAACTACATCGGCCCGCTGGATGGCCACGACATCGGCGCCCTGGTGACGACGTTGCGCAACCTGAAACGCCTGCGGGGTCCGCAGTTCCTGCAGGTCCTCACCCGCATAGGCGGGGTGGATGAGGCTCCGCGCCGCAGTGTTCCTGCGGGCGAGCCCGGCGCCCCGGGTTACGACGAGGTGTTGGGTCAGTGGTTGTGCGAGATGGGGACGGCGGATCCGCGCATCGCGGTCGTCACGACACGCAGGCACGCGACTTCCTCCCTGCGTGAGTTCGCGCGGCGCTTCCCGGAGCGTTGCTTCGCTGCGAGCGGCGCGGAGCAGCACGCAGTCACCTTCGCAGCAGGTCTGGCAGTTGCCGGGCTCAAACCGGTCGTTGCGATCTCTTCCACCGCTCTGCAGCGGGCCTACGATCAACTGATTCACGATGTCGCGCTGCAGGAATTGCCGGTCACCTTCGCGGTGGATCACGCCGGGCTCGTGGACGGTGACGGTGCGACCGGTCACGGCGCCTACGACCTCTCGTACCTGCGGTGCGTACCCAACCTGACTGTCATGGCACCCGCAGACGAGAACGAATGTCGGGAGATGCTCCATGCCGCGCGCCTGCTGCCGGCGCCGGCAGTGGTGCGCTTTCCCTGCGGCCGCGGACCCCGGCTGTCGCTCACCGCGGCCGCCGTTGTCGGTGCCGGCGGCGCCCGGCTGTGCCGTGAGGGCCGCAGCGGGCTCGCGCTGCTGTCGTTTGGCGCCGTGCTCGAGGCCGCCGCCGGCGCAGCGGCGCGGCTCGATGCGAGCCTCGTGGACATGCGCCTCGTCAAGCCGCTCGATGCGGACCAGCTGGTGAGGCTGTGTGCCAGCCATCGCGCGTTGGTCACCATCGAGGACAACGTGATCGCCGGGGGCGCCGGCGCCGGCGTTGCGGAGCTGCTGGCCGCACGCGGTGTGCGTATCCCGCTGCTGCAGTTGGGCATCCCGGATCGCTTCAGCGAACGCGGCTCGCGGGTGAGCTGTCTCGCGGCCGCACGGCTCGACACGCGAGGTCTCAGCGAAACAGTCGAGCGCTGGTGGCAGGCGCAGAGCTCCGGGCGCGCACGGGCGACGGCAGGCTAGGGGCTCCACGGGATCGTCAGTCGGCGCGTACCAGCAGCCACTCCGCGAGCGCGCGCAGGGGATCGGCCGCCGGGCCGAGCGGCTCGAGCGCCGTAAGAGCCTGCGCATAGAGTTGACCGATCCGTTCCCGCGCCGCCGCCGCTCCCAGGGCCTTCGGATAGTTGGCTCTGTCGCGCGTCGTGCCGTTCGGGGCTTCGAGGAGATCGTGCTGGATCTGGAAGGCGAGACCCAGCGGCATGGCGAATGCCGCGAGTGCCTCATGCAGGTGGGCCGGCGCCTCCGGGGCGCAGGCCGCGGCCATCAGTACGCTCGCCCGGATCAACGCGCCCGTCCGGCGTGCATACATGGCATCCATGTCGGGGAGGGACAGGTGGCGCCGCTCGGGGGCAACATCGATGGACTGCCCGCCGGTGAGGCCGCTCGCGCCGATCGCCTCGGCGAGCATCCCGATCAATCGCAGCCGAACCCGCGGCGCCGCCGGCAGTGCCGGGTCGCTCGCCAGCAGCTGGAACGCCAGTGACTGGAGCGCATCGCCGACGAGCACCGCCGTGCCCTCGTCGTAGGCCCTGTGGCAGGCCGGCCGGCCGCGGCGCACGTCATCATCGTCGATCGCCGGCAGGTCGTCGTGAACGCTCGAGTAGGCGTGTGCGAACTCGATGGCACACGCGGCAGCTTCGACCTCCGCTTCGCGCAGGCCGACGGCACGCGCGGTGCCGAAAAGCAGCAGCGGGCGAACGCGCCGGCCGCCATTCAGTACGCTGTAGCGCATGGCTGCATGGAGCCGTGTCGGCTCGGTGTCGGTATCAGGCAGTCGCTCTGCCAGCGCCTCTTCCATGCGCCCCTGCCAGGCTTTGACCTGGGCCGTGCACGCCGCGCGCTCGATCACGGCAGCTCCGCCGTCTGCGCCGTCCTCTCCCCGGGACGCTTCACCGCCGCGACCGGGATCGCGACGCTCACTGGCGCAGCGCGCTCCGTGTAGAGCACCGGCAGGTCGGGCGCCATCGGCCCGCTGAGGCGCGGGCCGCGCAGCGCCGAGGTCAGGGCCTTCAACGGGTGCGCCACAGCGTCCGCGACGGCGGTTCCCTCGTAGCCGCAGTGAGCCATGCAGTTGTCACAGCGTGGATTGCGGCCTGCGCCATAGCGCTGCCACTCGGTGTCCTCCATCAGGCCGCGGTAGCTCGCGGCGTATCCCTCGTCGGTGAGCAGGTAGCACGGGCGCTGCCAGCCGAAGATGTTGTAGGTGGGATTGCTCCACGGCGTGCACTGGTACGCCTGGTTGCCGGCGAGGAAGTCGAGATACAGCGCCGAGTGGTTGAACGACCAGCGGCGGCGGCCCGCGGCGCGCGGGCGAGCGCGCCGGAAGATTTCTCGGAACAGCTGCTTGCTGGCGGTCCGCCCCAGAAACACGTCCTGTCGCGGCGCGTGCTGGTAGCTGTAACCGGGAGAGACCGTGATGCCTTCGATCCCCTGCTGCATGGCCGTGTCGAAGAACCCGGCAACCTCGTCCGGATCCGCGTTGTTGAACAGGGTGCAGTTGACCGTGACACGGAAGCCCCTGGAGCGCGCGAGGCGGATCGCGGCGATCACTTTGTCGAAGACCCCCTCCTGGCACACCGACTCATCGTGACGCTCACGATCGCCATCGAGGTGCAGCGAGAACGTCAGGTAGGGCGAGGGCTGATACTCATCGATGTGTCGCGAGAGCAGAATGGCGTTGGTGCAGAGGTAGACGAATTTGCGGCGCGCTACGATGCCGGCGACGATCTCCGGCAGCTCGTGGTGGATCAGCGGCTCGCCGCCGGCGATCGAGACGATCGGGGCGCCGCAGTCATCGACCGCACGCAGCGCATCGGCAACACTCATCCGCTGCTGCAGCACTTCCTTCGGATAATCGATCTTGCCGCAGCCGGCGCAGGCGAGATTGCACTGGAACAGCGGCTCGAGCATGAGCACCAGCGGATAACGCTTGTCCCCGCGCAGTCGGCGCTCGATCACGTAGCGGCCGACGCGGTACATCTGCAACAGCGGAATGCTCAAACTCTTCTCCTCAACACGAAAGACTAACGCAGCGCCAACACGGCGGGGCGATGCTCACGCCACACCCGGTCCCATTCGAGCCTGAACCACGGCGTGAAGGTCGCGGCTTCCGGACCCCGCATCTCCGCCTGCAGAACCGCGGGGCTGATCCAACGCCAGGCCTGGACCTCGGTCGGGTCGATCTGCACCCGCTCGTTGCAGCGACCGATGAACACCGAGCACAGCTCGTGCTCGCTGCCGGCCGAGTCGAACTGCGCCTGGTACTGGAATTTGAACAGAAAATGCAGCGGGCACGCCAGGCCCAGCTCCTGCTTCAGCCGCCGGTGAATGGCGGCCTCCATGCTCTCGGCCCGCCGCGGGTGGCTGCAGCAGCTGTTGGACCAGTACCAGGGCCACAGCCTTTTCCCGGCCGCGCGCTGTTGGAGCAGCAGCTCACCGTTCCCATTGAAAATCAGCAGTGAGAACGCCCGGTGCAGCACACCACTCCCGGCATGACAGTTGGCGCGATCCAGGTGGCCGATCTCGCGGTCGGCATCGTCTACGAGTATCAGGGGCTCCGAGTCTGTCAACGGAACTTAACTCCAAAGGTGTAGTGACGCCCGTGTACAGTTGCTGACAAGATGATACCTCCACGACCACAACCGGCGACAGGAACCCAACGATCATGAGTGCTGCTCAGCTCTGGCTCAGTGTACTCGGAACTGTGCTCGCAGCGCTCGCCATGGAGTACACGATCGCCGCCGCACTGGCGATACGCGTTGGCCGTGCCGCGGGCGCATGGCGCACGCTCACTCTGCCGCCGGCAACCATCCTCAAACCGCTGTGCGGCGCCGAGCCCGCGCTATATGAGCACCTGCGCTCGTTCTGCGAGCAGCACTATCCCAGCTGGCAGGTGGTCTTCGGCGTGCGCGACCCGCACGATCCGGCGCTGGAAGTGGTGCACAGACTGCGCAGCGAATTCCCGCAGCTGGATTTGCAGATTGCCATCAACTCTGCCCAACACGGCATCAGCAGTAAAGTCAGCAACCTCGTCAACATGATGCCGCTTGCCCGCCACGATTACATCGTCATCGCTGACAGCGACATCCGGGTCGGGCCAGACTACCTCGAAAGAGTGATAGCTCCTCTGCTGGACGAGAGAGTCGGCATCGTAACCTGTCTCTATCGCGGATGCCCGCGGCCGGGCTTTTGGTCGCTGCTCGCCTCGATTTTCATCAACGAGTGGTTCGTGCCTTCAGTGCGCGTCCTGGCGCTCTCCGGTTCGCGCGCCTTCGCCTTCGGCGCGACCATCGCGCTCCGCCGCGCAACACTCGCGCGGGTCGGTGGATTTGCCGTGATCGCCGACCAGCTGCCGGATGACTACCGCCTGGGCGAGCTCACGCGGCGCGTCGGACTGCGGACCGTGCTGTCCGAGGTCGAGGTCGAGACCTGCGTCGACGAAGCCGATCTCGGCGAGCTGGTGCGCCACCAGCTGCGCTGGCTGCGCACCATACGCACCGTGCGGCCGATCGGCTATGCCCTGGCGGTCGTCTCCTTCGGCCTGCCGCTCGCAATCATCGGTTGTCTCCTCGCCGGTGCCAGCGCCGCGACCCTGGCCATGCTTGCGGTCACGGCGATTGCGCGGCTCATGATACATTCCGCCCCCCGCAACTCGTATTCGCTCCCGGGGCAGCTAGGCCTGGCAGCGCTCAGCGATATGCTCGGCTTTGTCCTGTTTTGCTGGAGTTTCGCGGGGCGGCGCGTGCACTGGCGTGACGCGCGGTACCTGATCGCCCGTGATGGGACCATCCAACCGCTTCCAGAGAGTGTCGAGCCGTGAGAACACTTTTCCTGCATCCTCCCTCATTCGACGGATTCGACGGTGGTGCCGGCGCGCGCTATCAGATGACGCGCGAGGTGCGCTCGTTCTGGTATCCGACCTGGCTCGCCCAACCGGCGGCGCTCGTCGAGGGCTCGAAGCTGATCGACGCGCCGCCCGCCGGGCTCAGCTTCGAGGACATCCTCCCGGAGATCAAAAACCGCGACCTGGTGGTGATGCATACCTCCACGCCCTCCTTCCGGGCGGATGTGCGCACCGCCGAGAGGATCAAGGAGGTCAATCCCCACGTCCGCATCGGCCTGATCGGTGCGCACGTCGCCGTCCAGCCCGAGCAGAGCCTCAACGCCGCGCCCGCGGTCGACTTCGTCGCGCGCCACGAGTTCGACTTCACCATCAAGGAAGTCGCCGCGGACCGGCCGTGGGCCGACATCAAGGGCCTCTCGTGGCGTAACCGGGACGGCAGCATCGTGCACAACGACCCGCGCGAGACGCTCGCCAACATGGATGAGCTGCCGTGGGTGACGCCGGTCTACAAGCGCGATCTCAAGGTCGAGAATTATTTCAGCGGCGACCTCAAGCATCCCTATGTCTCCTTCTACACGGGCCGGGGCTGCAAATCGCGCTGCACCTTCTGCCTGTGGCCGCAGACCATCGGCGGGCACCGCTATCGCGTGCGCTCGGTCGAGGATGTCGCCGCGGAGATGAAATGGGCCAAAGCGGCATTTCCGCAGGTGCGGGAGTTCTTCTTCGACGATGACACCCTCACCGACAACCTGCCGCGCGTCGAGGCGCTGGCCCGCGAGCTCGGCAAGCTCGGGGTCACCTGGTCCTGCAACGCCAAGGCCAACGTGCCGCGCAAGACGCTCGAGGTCATGAAGGACAACGGCCTGCGGCTGCTGCTGGTCGGTTACGAATCCGGCAATCAGCAGATCCTGTTCAACATCAAGAAGGGGATGCGGGTGGAGTTCGCGCGCCGCTTCACGCGTGACTGCCACGATCTCGGCGTAGTGATCCACGGCACCTTCATCCTCGGCCTGCCCGGGGAGACGCGCGAGACGATCCGCGAGACGCTCGACTTCGCCAAGGAGATCAACCCTCATACCATCCAGGTGTCGCTCGCTGCTCCCTACCCCGGCACGTTCCTGTACCGGCAGGCCAAGGAGAACGGCTGGCTGTACCACGAGGAGAGCG
>Ga0306926_10001759_pt1 | contig 21681 bp, 19 predicted proteins | sample flu12Cox44000178_FD_203759 | JGI IMG/M metagenome (GOLD analysis project Ga0306926, IMG submission 203759) | Lab enrichment of tropical soil microbial communities from Luquillo Experimental Forest, Puerto Rico - flux8day.12C.oxic.44.000.178 (v2)... | ecosystem: Environmental > Terrestrial >...
CAGCTTGCGTATGTCAACCTGCTGGGTTCGTACTTAGTAGCGGCAGCTCAACTGAATCTTGCCGTGGGACGCGAGGTCCTTTAATGACGATACGCAGACATTCGTTTTTGTTTGCGCAATGTGCCGCCGTAACGGCACTGTTTCTCGGCTGCGGCGGCAGGGCAGACGATCCCGGCAGTGCGGGAGCACCACCGGCCCCGAAGGTCCAGAAAGAACAGGATGTCAGCCTTTTGCAGGTGGAGCATCCGGACCAATTTCCACTGGTGAAGGCTACCGAGTATCAGGCTACGTCCTCCTTGGTGGTGACCGGCACCGTGACGCCTGATGTCAGCCGGACCGTGCCGGTCATCTCCCTGGCTTCCGGGCGCGTCGTCGAGATTCGTGCCCGTCTCGGAGACAAAGTGGAGAAAGGGCAAGTGCTGCTACGGGTGCAAAGCCCCGATATTGCGTCCGCGTTTTCCGATTATCGCAAGGCGGTGGCGGACGAACTTCTGGCGCAAAAGCAGTTTGAGCGTGCGCAGATCCTGTATGACAAGGGCGCCATCTCCCTTAACGATTTCCAGGTGGCGCAAGACGCCTTCGACAAGGCCAAGGTTGATGTCGAAACCACCTCCGAGCGCCTCCATGTCCTCGGGGTCGACAAGGATCACCCAGGGGCGGTCGTGGACATCAAGGCCCCGGTTTCCGGAATTATCACCGATCAGCAAGTCACGAATGCTTCCGGGGTCCAGGCCCTCGCCGGCAGCAACCCCTTCACCATTTCCGATCTCTCGAATGTTTGGATCCTCTGCGACGTCTATGAGAATGACCTCTCGAGCGTGCATATTGGCGAGACCGCCGATATTCGCCTGAATGCGTATCCCGACAAAGTGTACCAGGGCACCATCAGCAACATCGGTCCGATTCTGGACCCCACCATTCGCACCGCCAAAGTGCGCGTCCAGGTGCAAAACCCCGGCTTGCTCATGCGCGTGGGTATGTTTGTTACCGCCACGTTCCATGGGCAACGAAAAGTGCCGGTGGCGGCGATCCCCGCTTCGGCGATCCTTCACTTGCACGACCGGGATTGGGTGTATGTGCCGGTTGGCAGCAACAAATTCCGTCGCGTCGAAGTCCATGCCGGTATCAACCTGCCGGATAAGATGCAGGAAGTGCTTTCCGGAATCACACCGGGCCAGGAAGTCGTGAGCAACGCCTTGGTATTTCAGAACACCGTGGAGCAATAGGAACGCCCGATGCCGCATGCTAAGGGATCGAGATGATATCGGCGCTGGTAGAGTTCGCGCTCAACAATCGCTTCATGGTGTTGGCTCTGACCCTGCTCTTATTGGTCTGGGGCGCGGTTTCCTTCCATAACCTTCCGGTCGAAGCCTATCCCGACGTTGCCAATAACTATGTGAACGTCATTACCCAATGGCCGGGGCGCGCCGCGGAAGAAGTCGAGCAGCAGGTGACGATTCCGATCGAAACGCAATTGAACGGCCTTCCTCATCTACAGCATCTCCGCTCCGTGTCCCTTTTCGGCCTTTCCAGCGTAACCATGATTTTTGACGACAATTCCGACAATGACTGGAATCGTCAAAAAGTGCTTGAGCGCCTCGCGCAGGTCACTTTGCCCAATAACCTCCAGCCCATCATCGGTCCGGACTATAGCCCGGTGGGACAGATCTTCTGGTACACCCTGCGCAGCACCAATCCGAAATACGATCTCATGGAGCTGAAATCCATTCAGGACTGGACCCTCGAAAAACAGTTCAAGTCCATTCCCAACGTCGTCGATGTCGTAAGTTTCGGCGGCATTACGCGCGAATACCAAGTCCGCGTCGACCCCAGCAAACTAATCGCCTACAACCTGAGCATCGGGCAAGTGGAACAGCAACTGGCCAATAACAACGTCAACGCCGGCGGAAGCTTCATCGAATCGGGTCTGCAACAGATTAATGTACGCGCGGTTGGATTGATGACCACGTTGAGCGATATTGAAGACACGGTCCTCAAGTCGCAAAACGGCGCGCCCGTCCGCGTGCGAGACATCGCTACGGTTAACGAAGGGCCGAAAATCCGCCTCGGACAGATCGGCAAGTCCATCCGCAAGGACGATGGCACCATCGTCGACAATGACGATGTCGTGGAAGGGATCGTCTTGCTCCGCAAAGGCGCCAATGCCGATGCGGTGATGGAAGACATCCACGCCAAGGTTAAACAACTCAACGACCACATCCTGCCGCCGGGCGTTCAGATTATTCCATTCCTCGATCGCAGCGACCTGGTGCACTACACCACGCACACGGTCCTGCATAACCTTGCCGAGGGCGTGCTGCTCGTCAGCATCATTCTGTTTTTCTTTCTGGGAAACGTGCGCGGTGCGCTGATTGTTGCCTTGACGATTCCTTTTTCCCTGTTGTTTGCCTCCATTTGCCTCGATTTGAACAAAATTCCTGCGAATTTGCTTTCCCTCGGAGCGCTGGACTTCGGAATGGTCGTGGACGGATCCGTAGTGGTGATTGAAAACATCGTCCGCCACTACAACCTGGCATCCAACGCCGGTAAGACTCCGTTTGAGCGCATCCGCGGCGCTGTCTTCGAAGTGTTACGCCCGGTCTTTTTCGCTCGTGCCATCATCATCACCGCATATATGCCCATTTTCACCTTGCAAAGCGTGGAAGGCCGCTTGTTCAAGCCCATGGCCTGGACGGTATCGTTCGCCTTGCTGGGCGCGCTGATTTTTTCGCTTCTCATCGCGCCGGTATTCGCGGAGATCGCTTTTCAGACGAATGTGAGCGAATGGCGCAACCCCGTGATGGAGTTCTTGCGCAAGGAATATCGCGTCAGCGTTCGCTGGGCATTGCAAAACCGCGGTTGGACGCTGGGGGCCGCCGGCCTCGTGCTTCTGGCCACGTTTGGTTTACTCATCAGCGGGATTGTCGGTTCCGAGTTCCTGCCGCACCTTGATGAAGGTGCCATTTGGGTCCGTGGTACGCTGGCGCCGAGCACCGGTCCCACGGAAGGCACGAGGATCATGAATCAAGCGCGCCTGCTCGTTGCGGCGTTTCCCGAAGTCAAACAAGTCGTTTCACAGGTCGGGCGTCCCGACGACGGCACCGATACCACGGGCTTCTTCAATACCGAATATTTCGTGGATCTCAAGCCCAAAGAACAATGGCGCCCTGTCTTCCATGAAGATAAGGACGCCTTGATTTCCGCAATGGATCAAGAGCTCAGCAAGATTCCGGGGGTCCTCTGGAACTTCTCGCAACCCATCTCCGACAACATGGAGGAGGCCGTCAGCGGCGTAAAGGGTGAACTCGCCGTAAAAATGTACGGCGACGATTTGCACCAACTGGAAGCGAAGAGCGAAGAAGTCGTCAAGGTCATGCGCGATGTCAAAGGCATCGAGGATTTAGGGGTATTTCGCGTTCTCGGGCAGCCCAATTTGAACCTTTCGATTGATCGGCAAAAGGCGGCGCGCTACGGAATCAATGTGACTGACGTTCAGGATGCCGTGGAGACCGCTATCGGCGGCAAGGCGGTCACGCAAGTCCTGCAGAATGAGCAGCGTTACGATCTGGCGGTCCGGTATCAGGAGCCCTATCGCGATACGCGCGAGGCCATCGAGAGCATCCGCATCGTTGCTCCCTCGGGTGCGCGCATTTCACTGGCCGAATTGACCAACGCGAAAGTGCTGGACGGCGCATCCGAAATCTATCGCGAATCGAATTCCCGGTATATCGCCATCAAGTACAGCGTGCGCGGCCGCGATCTTGGCAGCGCCGTCGAAGAAGCCATGGAGAAAGTCCGCCGCGATGTGCAGTTGCCCGTTGGCTATCACATTGACTGGGCGGGCGAATACGAGAGCCAGAAGCGGTCGCAGCGCCGCCTGATGATCGTTCTCCCCATCACGATTCTGATCATTTACATCATTCTTTTCACCATGTTTAAGTCGGCGAAGTGGGCCGCTCTTACACTGGCGAATGTTTCCATGGCACCGCTTGGCGGAATCCTTGCTCTGCTGGTCACAGGCACACATTTCAGTGTCTCGAGCGGCGTCGGTTTTCTGGCTTTGTTTGGCGTTTCCGTGCAAGTCGGCGTGATCATGATCGAGTACATCAATCATTTGCGCGCGCAGGGCTACTCGATCGAGGACGCTGCCGTGGAAGGCGCGATTCTGCGTCTGCGCCCGATCATGATGACCATGCTGGTGGCGACTCTCGGTTTGTTGCCGGCGGCATTGTCGCGTGGCATCGGCTCGGATTCTCAACGACCCTTCGCGATCGTCATCGTCGGCGGGCTGCTGGCCGCCTTGTTTATCAGCATCTATCTGCTTCCGACCACGTACGCGTGGGTCGCGCGAGACACGGATCGACTGCCGCTCGGCGAAGTGGAAACCGAAGAACCGGTCTGAAGAATTACCCGACCGCAGTGACGGGCGTCACAATGCGGCGAATCGAAATGTCCCCCAGGTCATTGCATTCCTTTTGATTCGGTGCCTACCATTTCCCGAAACTTTTCTTGTCTGACGGAGAGCCTCATGAGCAAATCGATGTCTATCGTGGACGGCAATGAAGCCGCCTCTTCGGTCGCTCATCGCGGGAGCATGAGCCATGGCGCGGTAGCCGATCCCAACGCCTTCGAGCGTGGCAATTATATGAAGGTTCTGGGCTCGTACACGCTGCGCGCTAACGCATTCAACGACTAACAGCGCTCGCCAGCCGCTACCGTCCCAGGTTTTGAAGTGGTGTTTGGTTCGGATTAGGGAGCCACTCGCGGTTTCTGCGGGCCTTGCCGGATTGCCGAAGCCATTTCTGCCCGACCGTCACTTGCGGTCGCTGCGATGGGCCACGGAGATCTTTTCGGATGCTCCCGTTCTCGTATTACCTTTGCCTGGATTCTGCGAAAACTTCCTCGGCGGCCAGAAAAGCCGAATTTGCCGCGGGCACACCGCAATAAATGGCCGTTTGCAAAAGCACTTCCTGAATATCCTTTCGGGTTACACCACTGTTGACCGCGGCTCGCAGATGCAGGCGCAATTCCTCTTCGCGGTTCAGGGCGACCAGCATGGCAATGGTGATCAGGCTTCGCGTCTTTCGCGGTAACCCGGGACGAGCCCAGATCTCACCCCAGGCGTAGCGGGTGATCAGATCCTGGAATGGGGCGTTGAAACTGTTCTCCTTCGCCCGTGCGCGATTCACATGCGCATTTCCGAGGACCGCGCGTCGCAGCTTCATTCCTTGCTTGTGCCGCTTCCGTTCATCCATCACCACGCTCCTTCACGCCAGGAGAAACTGCAGGACCTGCCGGTCGAATTCTTTTTGGGCCTCGATGTTCGACAGATGAGCGGCAGCCACTTCAACGAATTGCGCGACGGGGATCGTCTTCGCCAGGAATTGCGCATCCGTCAGAGGTATCGAGGCGTCGTGCGTTCCTGCCAGAACCAGGCAAGGTACACGAACCAAAGCGAGGTCGGGGCGCAGGTCGGCATCACGCACAGCAGCACAGCAAGCGATATAGCCTTGCGGATTCGCGCTCTCCAGCATAGTGAGGACAGACCGCGTCTCCTGCGGATGTGCGGAGCGGTACGCAGGCGTTAGCCAGCGTTCAACGACACTTTCCGCGACCGTTTTCATGCCACCGGATTCGACCGCCTGGATGCGCGCGTTCCAGGTTACGTTGGTGCCAATTTTCGCTGCCGTATTGCAGAGCGCCATCTTGTGAAATCGCTCCGGAGCGTAAGCACCCAGGAACATGCCGGTCATTCCACCGATGGATAAACCACAATAATAGACGCGTTCGAGGCGCAGTGTATCCAGCAATCGAAGTACGTCTCGTCCTAACTGTTCTATGGTATACGGGCCCGGTACTGCGGCCGACTGTCCATGTCCGCGTTTATCGTAGCGAAGAAGCCGAAAATGCTTCGAGAATTCTTCGGCCTGCGGATCCCACATCCGCAAATTGGTTCCCAGGGAATTGGAAAACACCAAAACCGGCTTATCCGCGGGTCCCGTCCACTCGTAATGAATCTGGACATCGGGCAGTCTCGCGATGGGCATGGTCGTTCCTTTTCAGGGCGTGGCCGAAACTTTGTGCGCACGGGTCACGATGGTTTCCACGAATTCCTCAGCGTTTCCCAAATAATTTCTTACATCAAAAAGCCTGTCTACCTCTGCCGGCGCCAAGTGGCCGCGAATGCCAGGTTCCTCGTTGAGAACATCCTTCAGGTGCCGATGACTCTCACGAGTTTTCTTTGTCGCACTTTCAAGGAGAAGATGTGCGGGCATCTTTCCCATGCGATCGGCAAGGGCCATGCTCACGGCTTCGGCAAAAATGAGGCCTTGTGTGGTTTCCAGGTTTTGCAACATGCGCTCTTTATCTATTCGGAGGCCCCCTAACATTTCGACTAAATGGTGTATGGCGCCTCCCGTAACGCGGAGGATCTCCGGCAGAGTTTCCCATTCCGCGTGCCATCCGCCCAGTCCACGTTCGTACTCTTGGGGCATGGCGCTCAGCATAGTTCCCACCAGTCCGGGAACCCGCGTAGCGGCCGCCAAGACGACCGCGCAGGTTACCGGATTCCGTTTATGCGGCAAGGTGGATGAAGTGCCGCGACCTTCTCCGGCAGGCTCGAACAACTCGCCGACTTCGGTCTGACTGTGCATCGAAATATCGCGCGCCATCTTGCCGAGCGTACCTGCCAGGAGCCCCAAGAATGTGGCGGCTTCGGCGGTACGGTCGCGGTGGGTGTGCCAAGGCACGACCGGAAGCGTGAGATGTAGTTCTTCCGAAAGTGCTTTGGCAATGGCGGAACCGTGTCCGGCCAACGCGGCGAGCGTCCCGGCGGCGCCGCCAAATTGAAGGGCGAGAAGCCGAGGGCGGATCTCCGCGAGGCGCTCGCGATGACGCAAAATCGCATCCAGCCATCCCGCGACAATGAATCCAAACGTGGTTGGCAACGCCTGTTGCATCCAGGTTCGCGCCACGCAGGGAGTGGCGCGATATTCCGTGGCTAGCTGTCCGAGCGTGTCGATTAGGTGCCCCAAATCCTTTTCAATCAGGTCCAACGCGTCGCGTAACTGCAGCACGCCTCCGGTGTCGATAACATCCTGACTCGTGGCTCCCCAATGCACGAATCGCGCGGCATCTTGATCTTGCCTGGCCACGGCTACGGTCAGTAATTTCACGAGCGGTATGGCGGGATTTCCGGATCGCGCGGCTTGTTTCGCGATCGTGGACAGATCGAAGTCCGTGGAGCGGCAATGCTCGGCGATCTTGTGGGCAGCTCCTTGCGGGATAGCGCCGGCGCGAGCCGCGGCCTTTGCCAGGGCAGCCTCGAAATCCAACATGCGTTGCACTCGCGATTCGTCCGACAGGATTTGCTGCAGTTCCGTGAAGGAGAACAAGTCGTTGAAGAGGGTCATGTGCCGGAGACGCTCCGCCATACGGCCGGATTCCACCGCTTAAGTGTACGTTTCGCCCTGGCAAAGTGCGAAGGAAATTCAGACGCGTTCTAGAATGATGGAAATGCCCTGACCCACGCCGATGCACATGCTGCAGAGCGCGTAGCGGCCGCCGGTGCGTAGCAGCTGGTACGTCGCCGTAGTGACGAGGCGCGCGCCGCTGGCACCGAGAGGATGGCCAATGGCGATAGCCCCACCGTTCGGATTTAGGTGCGCTGCGTCATCGGGGAGACCCAGTTCACGCAGCACCGCCACAGCCTGCGCGGCAAAGGCTTCATTCAACTCGATAACATCCATTTGGGAAAGAGCCAGTCCGGCTTTGGCGAGGACCCTGCGTGACGCGGGCACCGGCCCCATCCCCATGATGCGCGGTGCGACTCCAGCGGTTGCGGCCGCGACGATGCGGGCTTTCGGCATGAGTTTGTATTTCTTTGCCGCGTCCTCCGAGGCGAGCAACAGGGCACACGCGCCATCGTTGACGCCCGAGGCATTCCCTGCGGTCACCGTGCCTTCGGGCTTTACGATGCCTTTGAGCTTGGCCAGCGCTTCGAGAGTCGTGTCGGGTCGCGGATGCTCATCCACTTTCACTACGATAGGATCGCTCCTTTTTTGCGGAATCGAGACTGCGACAATTTCCTCTGACAAGCGACACTCTCTCATGGCCGCAGCGGCACGCTGTTGGCTGCGAAGCGCGAAGGCGTCCTGATCGGCGCGCGCGATGTGATATTCTTCGGCGACGATTTCGGCGGTTTCCGGCATGGTATCCGTGCCGTACCTTGCTTTCAGAGCCGGATTCACGAACCGCCAGCCAATCGTGGTGTCTTCCATTTTCATGTCGCGTGAAAAAGCGTTATCCGCTTTCCCCATGACGAATGGTGCGCGCGACATACTTTCGACGCCGCCGGCCATGACGAGATCAAGTTCGCCGCTCTTGATCGCGCGGGAGGCGACTGCAACCGCATCCATACTGGAGCCGCAAAGGCGATTCACCGTGCTGCCCGACACTTCTTTCGGCAGACCTGCCAGCAACAGTGCCATGCGGGCAACGTTGCGATTATCTTCGCCGGCCTGATTGGCGCAGCCGAAGATGACATCGTCGACGGCGTTCCAATCGACGCCAGGGTTACGTTCCACGAGCGCCCGGATGGGGATGGCGGCCAAGTCGTCAGCGCGGACCGGGGAGAGCGCGCCACCATAACGGCCGATGGGAGTGCGGATGGCATCACAAAGGTAAGCGGTATTCATGGCGAGAAGGCGTTTCCTCGTTCTCAGTCTACCGTAAACACACACGGAAAGACCAAATGCAGTGCAATCTGACAGCGCTCTGCGATAGACTCGCGTGTTGTTTTTGGGAGACGGCTTCCGATCCATTCTATGCTTACGAATCGAAGAGAAGTTCAGATCGAATGGGGCGATTGCGATCCATTTGGAATCGTATTTTTCCCGCGTTATTTTGAGTATTTTGATGCGTGTACCAACGCGCTTTTTCATCGCGCGTTGGGCATCCAGAAGGCGGAAATGCTGCGGCACTACAGGATTGCGGGGATTCCGCTGGTACAGGCGAGCTGCAATTTCTTTGTGCCCTCGTCGTTCGGGGATGTCGTACACGTGGACTCGAGGGTGACTGCCTGGGGAAACAGCAGCTTTACGGTGCAGCACCAGCTGTTCCGGGGAGAGACTCTGGCCGTTGAGGGAATCGAGAAGCGCGTCTGGACCGTGCGTGCGCTGGAAGATCCATCGAAGGTGAAGGGACAGGCGATTCCGCGGGAAGTAATCGAGAAGTTGTCCTGATCGAGGGGCCTGCGGCAAACCATGGCAAAAATGCGTACCCAAATCGGGATCCTGGGAGCCGGGCCGGCGGGGTTGATGCTCGCGCATCTGCTGCATTGGCAGGGGATCGAATCCGTAGTGCTGGAACGACAATCGCGCGAGTATGTCGAGACGCGCGTGCGCGCCGGAGTGCTGGAGCAGGGCACCGTCGAGATGCTCTGCGAATCGGGTGTCGGCGAGCGACTGAAGCGGGAAGGGCTGCAACATCAGGGGATCGAGTTGCGTTTTGACGGGCGCGGGCACCGCATCGATTTCCAGAACTTGGTGGGGAAGTCGATCACCGTATATGCGCAACAGGAAGTGTTGAAAGATCTGATTGCGGCGAGGCTCAGGTGTAGCGCACCGATTTTCTTTGAGGCCGAGGCGTTGCGGCTCGAGGATATTGAAACGCAACCGAGAATTTCGTACCGGCATGATGGCGTAACGCACGAACTGGCATGCGATTTCGTCGCTGGTTGCGACGGGTTTCATGGAATTTCGCGCACGGCGGTTGCCACGGATCAGATCCGCATTCACGAAAGGCACTATCCGTTTGCGTGGCTTGGAATTCTGGCGCGCGTAGCTCCGGCATCGCACGAACTGATCTACACTTATAGCGAACGGGGATTTTCGTTGCTGAGCATGCGTTCGCCGGAGATTTCGCGATTGTATCTGCAGTGCGCTCCGGACGAAGACATGAATTTGTGGCCAGATGAAAGGATCTGGGAGGAATTGCGGACACGCATGGCGACGCGCGACGGATTTGTTCTGCAGGAAGGTCCGATTCTGCAGAAAGCGATAACCCCCATGCGCAGCTTGGTGGCCGAGCCGATGCAATTTGGAAAGCTGTTTCTGCTCGGAGACGCTGCGCATATCGTGCCGCCGACTGGCGCGAAAGGGATGAATCTGGCGATCGCGGATGTGCGGGTGCTGGCGCGCGGATTAGTGGAGTTTTACAAGGAACGGAAGCGCGAGAGTCTGCAGGAGTATACGCAACGATGCTTGCGGCGCATCTGGAAGGCTCAGCGATTTTCGTGGTGGATGACATCGATGCTGCATCGTTTCCCGCAGGAAGACAGTTTTCTGCATAATATCCACCACGCAGAGTTGGACTATGTGACGAGTTCGCGAGCGGCGTCGACGACGCTGGCGGAAAATTACGTGGGCCTTCCGTTCGATACCCCTGGGCTGTTTTGAGGTATAGGTGTTGAAAAGCGCAAAGAGCGCGAATGCAGACTTGACCCCTTCGCGGTAAACAAGTAACGTCAGCGAGACTTTTAGGTTCAGGCTTACCGACAAATGATGAATAGGAAACGCCGCCCTCACAGGAGATTTTTCGGTAGTGCGATTCTTTGCCTTTGTTCGTGGTTATGCCCATTCGTCGCAGTCGCCCAGGGGCGGGTGGGTTCCGATTTCGCGCCGAGCGAAGTGTGGAAGGCGTCGAGTAACGTAGCCCGCGAATGCCGGATCCTGTATTTGGGATTCGTAGGAGCGCTGGAACCTCCGGATAACAAGTCTTCGGGTGTGGTGCAGTTGCGCGATGTCTTGAAAGGGCCACAGTTCACTGGCGTTTGCGCGAAGACGTACTCGCCGTATACCTGGATGGACGGACGCGACTGGCTGCTGAGCCATTTCCCGTCGCACCCAGGCGCACTTACAGAAGGGGAACGGGCTCAGGCGCCGAAGGTGGTTCTTGTGGGGCACAGCATGGGGGGCTGGGCGATGCTGAGCGTGGCGCGAGAGTTGCGCAGCCGCGAGATTCCGGTGGAATTGACGGTTCAGGTCGACAGCGTGGGGATTACCGATTACACAATACCGCGCAATGTAAAAGCCGGAGCGATTTTTCATGCCCATGATGTCCTGATGTTTTTGACCACGAAGAATGTGCGGTTGGAGGATCCCACCAAGACACGGTTGGTGGCGAATGTGCTGGTCGGCCATGCCGGGCATGAATCAGTGACGAGGGACCCGCGGATCCGGGAGTTGGTGCTGCGGACGATTGAGGACCTCGAAGGGCCGCGAGAGGCGAAGAGCGCCGGACGGGAAGGGAACCCGCGCGAGAAGGCGGCCCGCGAGGATCGGGAGTAGCTGGAAACCCGCCGTATTCAATAGAAAAGGAAGAATTTAGCTGGACCGTCGAACGGTACGCGCAAAAAGCGCTGACTAACCTCCCACTTTACCTCGCCCCTGGAGTGCCATAAAAAATCACATTCCTCCCTGGCACCCCCGCTGTCAATCTCCTCAAGCGGTACCAAAATGGCCGTGTCCCCTTCCTGACTCCGGCCTCCTCCAGGCGGTAATACACCCCATCTACACGCACCACCTTGGGAGCCACCCACTCCTCCTTCTTCCGGCTCGCTCGGATCTTTAGGTATTCCTCCTCCTCGTTCCGCTTGTTGCCATCTCCGCGGCAAAAACGCAAGGACCGGCCCAATCAGATAAGTCCAGAGAAATGGCAATTTCCCTCCTTTCGAACTCCACGGCTACACCCTTGATCCTGCCGCTGGGCGATTCTCGGTGAACGCCGTCGCAGCATAACTACCGTCGTTACCTATTCGGACGAACAGTTGCATCCAACCAGGGTTGGCAGCATCTCAGATTGTAATTGCGGTTCTATTTTGGGCTCGTTCGCGGAGACACCAGACCGTTGAAAAGACGGAATCTTCGGAACCATTACCTGCTCATGGGGTCGGTGAAAGAATATGTCTGCTCGCCAAAGGACTCGCGCGAGTTCAACGGGCATAAGCATAAGATTCGAGAGCTAAGGCCTAGTTGTTGCTCGTCCAGTCGGCGGGCGGATACGCCACGCGCCAGAAGCGAGGTGAGGGCTGCGTAAATTCCACCGCAATTTTGCATGGCCCGGTCAATTCGTTGTTTATGGAGACTACGCGGCACTCTTGTTGTTCACCACTGTTTGTATTTTGAACGAGCAGCCTTTGTTGAGTCGCAACCAAGCCCTTTAGGGGAATCAGCGCACCATGGGCGCTGACAACCAGGGTTTGCGAATTCTCGTAGAACGGCGGGCCTTCCCCTGAACGTCTGTAAACAACGACCGGAACGTGCAATTCAAGGCGCTCGCTTCGCCGGTTCTTTGACCAACGCTTTGCGCCGGTTCGTTGTAGGTCGCTCATAGAAATCCGTATGGAGTCTTGCCACGGTTCATAGCGCAAGAATCCATAGCCACTAATGCCCGGAGAAACCGTGGGCAAGGTCCTCGCTTGTGTGGGGCTACAAACACAATCATCATCGCGAGAGCGCCAGCTGACAAGTCCCGCTTGAGTCACCTGTACCTGAGAGCAGTGAACCATTAAAACAAGTCCGCTGCGGCAAAACCTCCGCGGGCCTCGCTCGGGCATTAAGTTAGAAGGAAATACGGCGGAACGTCTCCCCGACGGAGGACTTACATGACGTCCAACCATCGATTCGCATCATTCGTTATTGCGGTGTGCCTGTTGGCCTCTGGCGCAGCGATTTGCAGTACAAGAGTTGCGGCGCAAGAGGAACACTGGTGGGTCGAGCGCGCCGAATACGGGACCAGGAGCCAGCACAACGATGTCACGAATCTTCTGAAAGATCTCGTCGCGAGGGGCGGCGTGAATGGCCGCGTGGCGGTCAACAATCAGACCATGGGCGGAGATCCCATGGTCGGCGCGGACAAGACGCTGCGTATCTTGGCTCGAAACGCAAGAGATGAGCAACGTGAATTCAACTACCGGGAGGGAAGCTTCGTTCCCGTGGACATGTTCAGGGGACGCGCTGACGACCGGGAATACCGGGACCGTGACGAACACCACGGAAACTCGGGTGGCCGCGAGGATCGGGACAACAGTTTGCAAATTCTCCGCGCATTCTACGGCGTGCAGGGCAGAACGATTGACGTCACCGAGGTGCTGCGGAGCCATACGCGCGGTGACGCGCTCAGCTTCGTGGTCAACAACCGAGTCTTTGGTATGGACCCGGTCGTTGGCGCAGACAAGATCCTCATCGTCGTTTACCGGTTCCAGGGGGCAGAAACAGCTGTGGCCGTCCGCGAGGGAAATGTCCTAACGCTTCCCTGATTTGCTAGGACTATTCTACCCATCTGTCCGAGTCTGTTTCTTCCGCCAGGGTGCGTCATTCGGTGCTCGTGGTTCTCGTCCAGCCAAGGCCCAGCCAAGGCCCAACCAAGGCTTGACTTCCCGTCTCTTCGCGATTTATACAGACAAGATTCGTGCCAGTGGGACCGCCCCGCGCAGCTCCCAGACCTGGGGTCTCCATGACCGCACTGCTCTTGGCCTTAGTCCTTTCGGCCCCTGCCCGTTCGCCGGCGGAGCAAGGATTTGCTTCGCTGACTCTGCTTGAAGGCTCGCTTACGCTCATTCGCGGCACCACGGTCTATCAAGGCGTCGAGGGCATGCAGCTCAAGCGCGGCGACATCCTGGAGACGTCCAGCAATTCCTTCGCGCAACTCGAATTCGCCACCGGCGGTGTGGTTGCTCTTGGGCCAGTAACCCGCATCTACATTCTTCCGGCGCGAGGTTCCGGCGACGGCCGCACGCCGTCCCTGGACCTGGTGTTTCTCGACGGTTGGCTCAAATCCGAAGCTGCCGCGGCCAAGGGCGTTTATCATTTTCGGTCTGCTCTGCTCGCCGTCTCCACAACCGGAGGCACGGTCGTTCTCCGCAGCAGTTCGACTTCGTGCGACATTTTTCTGGAAAGCGGCAGCTCGTTCTCTTTGAGCGAAGTGAACCCCAGCGGGGAGACGGGGTCAGCAACGCAGGCCAAGACGGGGCAATTTTTCTCGCGGCAAAAAGGCGCGCCTGTCTCGACCTTCGTGCGCCCCAGCGCGAACTTCCTGGAGGCGCTACCCAAACAATTTCGCGACACGCTTCCCCCGCGTCAAAGCCGCCTCCCTGACAAGCCTGTTGAAGCCAAAGCCGAGCATCCCGTCTCTTTCGACGAAATCGAGCCTTGGCTCAAACTTCCGTCCGCCTGGCGAAAGGGCCTGGCAGAACGGTTCTCTCCCCGCCTATCTGACGCCAGCTTTCGCAAACAAATCGAAACGCACGTGCAAGAATTTCCGGAATGGGTCCCCATTCTGTATCCGAAGAAAGCTTCTGAAGCTCCACAAGTGAGGATCAAGCAATGAAACTGCTGTTGAAGTTTAACGTGGTGTTGTTCCTGGTTTTCGCGATGGGCCTGGTCACGACCGGATTCGTCTGCCGCCGATTGCTGCAGCAAAACGCCAAGGCCGAAATCATGGAAAACGCCCGCATCATGATGGAGGCGGCCATCGCCGTGAGGACCTACACGTCCACACAGATTCGGCCGTTGCTCGAAACGCAAATGAAGTATTCGTTCCTTCCGCAATCCGTTCCGGCCTATTCTGCAAACGCGTACTTCAGCCAGCTGCAAAAGGCATTTCCCGCGTATGCCTACAAGGAAGCGACGCTGAACCCGACGAATCCGATCAATCGTGCCACCGATTGGGAAGCCGACATCATTGAGGAGTTTCGGAAGTCGCGTGACAAAAGCGAGGTCATCGGCGAACGCGACACGGCCAACGGACGCGTATTGTACATGGCGCGGCCGATGAAAGTGTCCAGTCCAGCTTGCCTGACGTGTCATGACACGGTCGAGGGTGCGCCGCGAACGATGGTCGAAAAATATGGCCCCGCCAACGGGTTTGGTTGGAAACTCAATGATATTGTGACGGCGCAGATCGTGTCGGTCCCGATGCAACTCGCCGCGCAGCGCGCCCGCGGAGTCTTCTGGACATTCATGATTTCGTTAGGGGGCGTATTCCTGCTATTCATCCTGGCCATCAATCTGTTGCTGATTTTCCTCGTGATCCGGCCTGTGAATAAGCTTTCGAGCATGGCCCGCAGCGTCAGCCTCGGCAACTCCGACATCACAGAGTTCCCGGTCCTGGGGCAGGATGAGATCGCGGAACTCTCCGTATCCTTCAATCGCATGGGGAGAAGTTTGCTAGAAGCGATGAAACTGCTCCGGGCTTAGGATACCCTGCGCCAGTCGGAACGGTTACGCTTCCGGGTAGCCGGCGTCGCGTAAAAACTGATTGCGCTCAGGACCTTCCTTCAAATGCTCGGCGAGGATCGAGTACAGACCTTTCAGGGTATTCGTTCGTTGCGCCGCCCGGGCCGCCAAAATCCGTGACACCGGTCCAAGATAACGCGCCATCAATTCGGAGGCCTTGGCAATCGCTTCTGCAGTCAGCTCGACTCCATTCGGCACAGCCCGCACTTCCACCGACCGCTCGCCGCCAACTGCGACAGCCTTCGTTTTCGCGACCTGGGCGGGAACGATGCGGAGGAACCCCTGCTTCTTTGCCAGGAAAATCTCGCGCTCTTTTTGCACCGGAATCGTCGAAGCAATCTGAGCGAACAGTTCTTCCGGAGTTTTCGCCGTCGCAGCGGCTTTTTCCACCAGAAACCGCGCCATGGGTCCGATTGAGAGAGCCAAGTGCTTCTCAATGGCCTTTAGATCGACGCTCTCGCGCACTGCGGTGTTCGCTTGTATGTCAGACTGGGAATCCGTGTCCTGGGCCTGGGCGCGGTCGGTACCGATCGGTTCAGAAGGCCTCCCGCCGGTATGGGCTCGCACCGCGGCGTCGGACGAACCTCCTTTGCCGGTTTCTGGCGGCTCGCTGTGCGTCACCGGACGAACGTCCGTCGCTTCGGACGGATCCGAGGCGCTCTTCGGTTGGGACGGCTCGCAGGAGTCCGTCTGCGGGCGCCGCCGTGCGCCAATCTCCTCGAACAAGGCCTTGATCCTTGGATCATCGGCCGAAAATAGCCGCGACTCGATCGCGTCCTTGAGCATCAATGCCGCGTCGGTCAACTTACCGTCGTTAAGGCAGCCGTGGACGTCTCGCAGTGCTTCGGCTTGCTTCTGCTTTTTTTGCTCGCGCGCTTCGAGTTCCTTCTCCGCCTGCTGCAACGCCGCCTGTAGCCGGCTGTCCTGTCCGAGCGTGGTGATACTCTGGCGCGCAAGATCGATCGCGTCGGTCAAGTGGCGCCGCGCCAGCATCTTCTCTACCTCGCGAAGCCGCTGCTCAATCAGTTGCTGCTTCGCTTTTTGCGCTTGTTCTCGGCGCGCTTGCTCCGCCAACGTCAGAATCTCCGAAGCGTCTGGAAATTCCGACAGCGCGATCTCTGCGGTCTGGATCGCTTCATCCGTCCGTCCATCCTTCATCATTTCCTGGATCTGACCGGTCAATTCATCGCGCCGTCGCGTTTGTTGCAACTGCGCCCGTTCGGTCAGGGCGGAAATCACCAACTCGGAAAGTTCGACGTCCCACGGAAACTCCCGCTGCAGGGATTTTCCTTGTGCAATGGTCGCTTCGTAGTCTTTCTGCTCGAAGAGTGTCCGCAATCGGCCTTTTCCTTCGCTCAATCGCTGCTCGCGTTGCTGAAGGTCGCAACCGTGCCGAGCTTGTGCCTGCAAACTGTTCGCGGTCGGATCCGAAGGAAACTGCCCGAAAAACGCTTCCAGCGATTTCAAGCCATCCTCAAACCGTGCGGCGCCCAACAAATTGCGAATCTCCACCAGCAGAACTTGGCGGCGCTGCTCGCTCTGATCCTGCTGTGCCGCGTCCAAGAATCGCAGAATCTCGGCATCGTTCGGGAACTGCTTGTCCAACGACGTCAGCAGCATGACGCAATCCTCATACTGCAAATTGCTCCATAGCGTCCGTGCGCGCTGCAACATGGTGTCGCGCTGCTTTCGCATCTCCCGCCGGTTTCGTTCGTCACGAATCTGTTTCAATTGATTTCGCGCGGTTTCATTTCCTGGATCGAGCGCTAGGGCATGGTCGAGTTGGGTCTCCGCGTCCGTCAGCGAACCTTCCGCCAGGAACTCCTCCGACGAATGCAGCGCATGGCGGATCTTCCGCGCCGTATCCATAGCGGCCTGCGCCTGCCTTACGATCTCCGCTGCCGGCTGATACGAGGAGTCGAGCTTCAGCGCCAGTTGCGCCTCCGATCGCGCTTCTTCATTGTGGCCCTCGGCCAATAGCCTCTGCGCATTTTCCACATGGAGCCGCACTTCCGGAATCAGCTTTTGTTTCCGCAACTCGGCGTTGACCATGTCGGAGATACGCTTCGCTTCCAGGTTCGTCGAATCCCAATTCAATATCTGGACAATTTCTGACTTGGCCGCGAGCAAATCGCCTTCATGCAAGAGACGTTCGCTGTTCTCGAGCATGATCGATATGTCCGCATGCAGCAGGCGCTTCCAAACGGGCTCCAGATCCATGAGCACTTCTTCCATACTGTGGTAGCGCTCTTCCACCTTCTTCGCCAGCATGCGTGACAAGACCTTCGCCACATCCCCCGGTGTTCCCTGGGCCGCCTCCACGATGGGACGCGGTTCTTCCAGCACCACATTGGACATCAAGGCTGCGGCATTCTCTCCGCGGAACGGCCGCCGGTAGGCAAGCAATTCGTAGAACATCACGCCGGCAGCCCAAATGTCCGATTGCGCGTCGGCGGTGCCACCATGAAAGAGCTGCGGCGACATGTAACTCAATGTCCCGATCAGCAGCCCTGCGGAAAGCGACATCGATGCTTCACCGATGCGCGCAATGCCAAAATCGACCACCACGACCGATCCATCGGGGCCAACGACGACGTTGGCCGGCTTTATATCGCGATGAATCACCGGGGGATTCTGCTTATGCGCATAATCCAGTGCGCGGCAGGTGTAGACCATGAATCCGACACGCTGAGAAAGCGGCAGATTCGGGAGCCGGTCAATGACCTTGTCCAAGCTCTCTCCATGCAGAAATTGCATGGCAATGAAGGGCATATCTCCCTCATGCCCCAATTCGTAGATCGTGACAATATTCGCGTGCCGCAGATTGCCTGCCGAGCGTGCCTCCGAGTAAAACCGTCTCAGCAAGACGGAGTCTTCAAATAGGCCGGCCTTGAGCGTCTTGAGGGCCACGATCCGGTTAATCAGGGGATCCCGGGCCTTGTACACAACTCCCATGGCACCCTGGCCGACCTTCGAGAGAATCTCGAATTTGCCAAGCTTCTTGAGCTCCGTCAACGGGCCATCTCCATCAAGCCGCGAGGTAGCCTGAGATGCTGACAAATCACGCTTTAGGTGTCAATGATTGTGGACAAAGTCACCAAAACGTTGCCTATTCACCAAGGTTTCAGTCAGTTACCCTCGGCGGTCTTCATTTCTCGAAAATGTGCCTCGCCGCTTGCACTGCCTGGCGCAAAAGGCGCACCGCGGAGGGTGGACGGGTCACTTCTTGACCAGGGCGGTGAGGCCGACCAGGCCCGCTAAACCGAAAAGGAGCAACGCGGCGGAGCCGGGTTCGGGAGTGGAGTCGAACCCCGGTACCGTAGCAGCCAAGCTGTCGACGAGCACGCTGCCGGTGGGGGAAGCGACGGTGATGTAGCGATATTGCAGATCGTTAGAGAGATTAAACGACGTGCTCGTTTGATTCGTAGCCAGAAGCGTTCCGGCCGTGCCGGCGATGTTGGAGCCCCAGATCTGGTACGTGTCGGGACCCTGAATGCTATTGATACCCAAAATGACGGACGACGGCTTGAGCGCCAGGATTTGTTGCAGGTCCATTTGCAGCACAAACGGACCCGCGATTTCATGGTCGGTACCCAAAGCCATACCGATTCCCATCTAGGATGGACCTTCGTTCTTTTCGAAGAGATTGGAGGCCATGCCTGGGTCGCCGTAACCGGTGAAGGTCAGGGAAGCAGCTCCGGACTTAAAGGTGTCCGACGAGCCGAGATTTCCGAGACTGCTCGTGAACGTGAAGGAGTCCGTTGAGTCCGCAAAGGCAGGCACCACCGAAAAAACTCCAACGATCAAGCTGGGCAGAATGAATTTTCCAAGGATGTTCACCGAAATTCTCCCGAGCGTAGGCACTTTCAAGGGTAGAGCTCAGGGTAGCGCGCGGCGATCGCACAGATCCCCTAGGTAGACCGTAGGCAAAACAACGTAGAGAGAGTTAGCAGCGAGATGGGGCGATCGGAGGCAGGATACGGCGGCGGACGTTTAGCGGGAGGCGACCCAGTCGGCGTGGAGGGCGGGTGGGTGGACGAGGGTTTGCATGACGACGCAATACTGTTCGGTTTTTTCCTGAAGGCTGCGGAGTTGCTCGGGTGATGCGTGCGGAGCGCGAATTTGGAAGCGGAGACGGATGTCTTCGAAGCCGACGGGAACGTCCTTGGCGATGCCGAGTGTGCCGCGGAGGTCCAAGTCGCCTTCGACAGTGACTTCGATGCTTTCGGTGGAGATGCCCATGCTGGCAGCGACCATCTGGCAGGTGAGCTGGGCACAGGCGGAGAGTGCGCCAAGGAGCAAATCTCCGGAACAAGCGGCGGTGCCCGCGCCGCCAACGCCCGTGTGAGCCTCGGCGGCGTAAACGGCGCGGCCGATGGCGACGGAACAGGCGATCGGAGTTTCGGTCTGGCCGCCTCTGGCTTTTAGGGTAATGCGAGAAGCGGCGGGATGCTCCCGATACTGTTCTTTTAGGGGTTTCTGAACGGACTTAAGATCCATGATCGCCTCCGCGAGAAGGATGTTTGCAAAATCCCTGCGAACAGGGACTTTGCCGGACGCGCGGTATTGTAGCAAGTCTGTTCCCTTGCTAGCATTTCTGTGGCGGAGGACGCATGCCAAAGTTCGTGATCGAGCGGGAAATCCCCGGCGTGGGGAACATGACGGATGCGGAGATACAAGAAGCGTCCCGGAGATCGGTCGCTGCGCTTCGATCCCTGGGACCCGAAATTCAGTGGCTACAAAGCTACGTAACGGGCGACAAGATTTATTGCGTTTACCTGGCGCCGGATGAAGTGACGATTCGTGAACACGCCAAGCGAGCAGGCATTCCCGCGAACCGCGTGTCGGCAGTGCGCCGGCTGATCGATCCGACTTCGGCAGAGTAACTCAACCTGACGCCGCGGAAGGCCGAAGCACATCCTCGACAGCCCGTTCGATAGGCATAACCCATCCTTCCAGCCAGACGGTGCGGCTTTGCGCAATAGGAAGCCGGCGACGGGCTTGCTCCAAAGTGCGTTCGAGTTTGGCCTGCTCGGGTGGGGTGGGCGGCGCGCCTATGGATTCGCGAAGCGCAGCGGCGGCGCCGGCAAGACGCAAGGAGCGCTCGGGATCGGACTGCTCGGCGGCGGAACAGGCGAAAGATTCGAGGAGACGGGCAATGCCGCGCTTGTGTTCGAGTACGTGAAACACGGCAAGACTTTCGCGGTAGAGAGAGTCGGCGAGATGGTAGTCCTGCTGTTCGCGAGCCAGATTGCCGAGATCGGCGAGGGTACCGGCGATGCCCCACTGGTCGCCAATCTCGCGAAAAGTGGCCAGGCTGGATTCATAGAGCGAGCGAGCGGAGGCAGTGTCCCCTTGATCTCTGGCGACATCACCTTGGTGGTTGAGGGCCCAGGCGATGCCGGAGTGATCGTGAAGTTCACGGAAAATGGTGAGGCAATCCTGGTAGAGAGAGCGAGCGCGGGCATAGTTATCCTGAAGCTTGGCGATAACGGCGAGGTTGCTGAGGGCCCGTGCCTCGGCGCGGGGATCCTGGAGTTGCCGCCACAGGACCAAGCTTTCTTCGAGGTGGGAGGAGGCGGAGGACAAGTCGCCGCGATCGCGCGAATTGACGCCGAGAGCGTTTAGGGCGACGGCGATGCTGCGTTGGTCGGCGAGGTAACGAGCGATGTCGAGGCTTTGCGCAAGGAGGATGTCACAGGTAGCGTAGTCTCCCTGAACGCCCGCGAGAACGCCGGCCGCGAAGAGGGCGCGGAGGCGGGCACCGGACGGGGCACAGGCGGCCGGCAGGTCGAGAAGTTTTCCGAGGCGGTCGCGGCCTTCGGCGAGGTACTCGCGCATTTCCCAGAAACGAAACAGTGCGGCGCCCAAGCGAAGTCCCCATTCGACGTCGGAGGTTTGGGTGAGCCAATCGAGAGCCGCGCGAAAATTATCGTGCTCGATTTCGAAATGATCGAGCCAGCCGGAGAGGACCAGGTCGGTTTCACCGGTGGCGCCCTCTTCGGCGACGACCAGACAATAAGCGGCGTGAGCTCGGCGGATCCGGTGTTCTTCTCCGCTGGCAGCCAATTTTTCCAAGGCGTACTCGCGAATCGTTTCGAGCATGAAGAAGCGCGGCTCGCCATCGGGTTGTTCGAATTGGCGAACCAGGCTCTTGTCGACCATGGAAGCCATGCCGTCGAGGACGTCAATGCCGAGATCCTGCCGGGTGTCGCCAACGGATTCGACGGCTTCGAGAGTGCAACCGCCGACAAAAACGGAAAGGCGACGGAAAAGCTTTTGCTCGGAGTCGTTGAGGAGATCGTAACTCCAGTCGATGGCCTGGCGGAGAGTCTGTTGACGCGTGGGAAGATCGCGGGAGCCGCCCGTGAGGAGTTGCAAGCGG
>Ga0306926_10001761_pt1 | contig 21663 bp, 21 predicted proteins | sample flu12Cox44000178_FD_203759 | JGI IMG/M metagenome (GOLD analysis project Ga0306926, IMG submission 203759) | Lab enrichment of tropical soil microbial communities from Luquillo Experimental Forest, Puerto Rico - flux8day.12C.oxic.44.000.178 (v2)... | ecosystem: Environmental > Terrestrial >...
GGGCGGGCGCTACTGGTGAGCGCGCCGGAAATGCAGGCGATGGTGGCGTACATCAAATTTCTCTCGACCGGTATGGCCCCGGGGCAGCTGCTGCCGGGCATGGGTACCGGCAAGATGCCCGAACTCGATCGGCCAGCCGACCCCGTGCGCGGGGAGGCGGACTACACCAACGCTTGCGCGGCATGCCACGGGCCGAATGGCGCCGGCATTCGCCGCAGCCTGCCGACCACCGATCTCGGCTACATGGTGCCGCCGCTGTGGGGCGGCGACAGCTTCAACGACGGCGCCGGAATGGCGCGCCTGATCACGGCGGCAAATTTTCTCCACTTCAACATGCCGCACGGCGCGGACTATCTGAATCCGCAGCTTTCGCCGGAGCAAGCCTGGGACATCGCCTACGTCATCTCTCGGCCGCGGCCGCACAAAGCGGGCCTCGACAAAGACTTTCCCGATCTCTTGGACAAACCCGTCGACGCACCCTACGGGCCTTATGCCGACGGCTTTAGCGAGCAGCAGCACAAATACGGGCCGTTCGCACCGATTCGTGCGGCGATCGCAAAACTCAAGGCGGAGCAGAAGGGCACGCCGCAGTCGCGCTGAGGCAATCAAACTCAGACCGGTTTCGCTCGTGGCATGAGGCAGGGCCGTCTAACGGCTGTTGCTTTGTTCAGCCCCGTCGCTTCGCCTCGATCTTGTCCCAGATCAGTGCCGCCGCGTCCGGGCCGCCGAGATCCTTCACGGCGCGAATACCAGTGGGCGAGGTGACATTGATCTCGGTCAGATATCCATCGATCACATCGATGCCGACAAACAGGAGACCACGCTGGCGCAAGGCCGGGCCGATGCGCTCGCAGATCTCGCGCTCGCGCGCAGTGAGCTCCGTTTTCGTCGGAGTAGCGCCGCGCACCATGTTGGAGCGCAGATCATCGGGCGCTGGCACCCGGTTCACTGCGCCGGCGAAGTCGCCATCGACCAGAATGATGCGCTTGTCGCCGTCTTTTACCGCCGGCAAGAATTTCTGCACCACCCACTGTTCGCGGAAGGTCACGGCGAAGAGGTCATAGAGCGAGCCGAAATTGAGGTCTTCCTTGGCCAGCCGAAACACCGCCTCGCCGCCTTTGCCATAGAGCGGCTTCATCACGATGTCGCCGTGCTCGGCGCGGAACGCCTTGATCTCGGCGAGGTCGCGGGTGATCAACGTTGGCGGCATGAGTTCGGGAAACTCCATCACGAACATTTTTTCCGGTGCGTTGCGCACCGCTCTCGGGTCGTTCACGACCAGCGTGCGGGGATGGATGCGCTGGAGCAGATGTGTGGTGGTGACATAGGCAAGATCGAACGGCGGGTCCTGGCGCAGCAAGACGACATCGAATTCGGCAAGCTCCGTGCGTCGCGGCTCGCCGAGCGTGAAATGGTCGCCCTGCTGGTCGCGGACCTTGAGCGGCTGCACCGCCGCGATCACCTTCGAGCCCCGCAACGCCAGCCGGTCCGGAGTGTAATAGGCGATGGCGTGCCCCCGTTTTTGCGCTTCGAGCAACAGCGCAAACGTGGAATCACCGCGGATGTTGATCCGCTCGATGGGGTCCATCTGTACGGCAACGTTCAGGGTCATCATTTCCCAGAAGATTTGTTGCGGTAACGCAAGCTTTTACCCGATCGCTTTAGCCGCCGGCGTCGAAGGCCGAGGGGATATGGCGTGGAATCCGGCCCGGCGCCACCAGGATGGCGTCGAAACGGATATCGCGGATGTGATCATGAGCATATCGCGCCAGCCATGCTTCGGCGGCGGCGACGATGCGCAAGCGCTGGCGGTCGGTGACCGACCAGGCGGCATCGTCCAGTCTTTCGCGCGCCTTCACCTCGACGAAGATCAGTAGGCTCCGGCGTCGTGCGACGATATCGATTTCGCCGACCGGGCTCCGCCAGCGCCGCGCCACAATGCGAAAGCCTTTGGCGATCAGAAACGCAGCCGCCCGGCTCTCGGCTGAAATGCCGGTGCGGAAGGCGATCTGACGCTCAAGGCGCGGAGCCTGGACCGGCCCTGCGCGCAATCGCTCATCGGGCATGGTTGCGCTCCTTGGCGAGTGCGAGAGCACGTTGATAGACTTCGCGGCGAGGCCTGCCGGTGACGGCGGCGATTTCCGCGACCGCCTCTTTGACCGAAACACGCTCGAGCGCTTGACGCAGCAGCGCGTCGAGATCAATCGCCTCGCCTTGGGGCTCGGGTGGTGCCACGACAATCACCATCTCGCCACGCGGCTCGCCCGCTTGCGCAGCCTCGCGCGCCAGCGTGGTGAGATCCCCGCGTCTGACCTCTTCGTGGAGCTTGGTGAGCTCGCGGCAGAGCGCACCCTCCCGCGGGCCAAGGCCGGCAGCAAGGTCGGCGAGCGAACCGGCGATGCGCGGGCCGGTCTCGAACAGCACGAGCGTTGCTGGAATGCGCTTGAGCTCGGCGATGCGCGTGCGCCGTGCTGCTTCCTTTGCCGGCAAGAATCCCTCGAAGAAAAAGCGGTCGGTCGGCAGCCCGCTCAACGTGAGTGCTGCGACTGGCGCCGATGCTCCGGGCAATGCGGTCACGGTTGCGCCGGCCGCCCATGCTTCGCGCACGAGTTTGTAACCGGGATCGGACACGAGCGGCGTCCCCGCGTCCGATACCAGCGCGATGGCGGCTCCCTCGCCGAGCCGAGCGATGATCTTGGGGCGCACATGGGCGGCATTGTGCTCGTGATACGAGGTAAGCGGAGTCGCAATGCCATAATGGTCGAGAAGCTTGCGGGTGACGCGCGTGTCTTCGCAAGCGATGAGGTCGGCGGCGGCAAGGACCTCCAGCGCCCGCACGGTAATGTCACGCAAATTGCCGATCGGAGTGGCGACCAGATGGAGTCCCGCCGGTAGCGGCGGTGCGGTGGTCGAGCAGCCGTTGAGGACATAGTGCCGGGAAGCGCGATCGCGAAGGGCGCGCGGGGCAAGCGCGGTGGGGGCGGTCGTCCTCATGTCCCTTACTTTAGCGGCACGACCTCTCCCCGTCATGGCCGGCTTAAAAATCGCTATCCTTTCCATTTGGTTAACCATTCACCGACAAAATGCCCGATTGCGGGCGTGGGGTAGCGTCGACAGTCGTCCTCGAGGAGACCCTCCCCATGTTCGGAGGACAGCAGGCCTCTCGCTCATGGCCTGCACGCGTTTCTTCTGCGTGGCTTGCGGTGTTCGCCTCGATGGCATTGCTGGCGGGCTGCTCGGGAAATCTTCCCGGCTTGGACTCCTCGCCGAACGCCCCGTCACAGCCCACCACCCATATTGGCGAAGGCAAGGTGAGGGCGGGTCTGATTCTGCCATTGTCAGCGAGCGGCAACGCCGCGGTCGCCGCGCAATCCATGCGCAACGCTGCCGAGATGGCGCTCGCGGAATTCAACAATCCCGATCTCCAACTCCTGGTGAAGGACGACGCCGGCAGCGCGCCGGGCGCGCAGCAGGCGGCGCAGCAGGCGCTTGACGAAGGGGCGGAGATCATTCTGGGCCCGCTGTTTGCGCTGACCGTCGGTCCGGTCGGGCGCGCGGCGCGCGCTCGCGGCGTGCCGGTGATCGCGTTTTCGACCGACACCAATGTGGCAGCGCGCGGCGTCTACCTTCTGAGCTTTCTGCCGGAGTCCGACGTCGAGCGTATCATCGGCTATGCCGCCAGCCAGGGCCGTCGCTCGTTCGCCGCGCTCGTTCCGGACAATGCCTATGGCAGCGTAGCGGAAGCGGCTTTCAAACAGGCGGTGGGGCGTGGCGGCGGCCGCGTCGTCGCGCTCGAACGTTATCCGCTCGATCGGGCGCAGATGCAGGGGCCGGTGCGCAACGTCGCGCAAGCCGCGAGCCACGCCGACGCCATTTTTGTGCCGGACGGGGTCGACGCCGTTCCCACGGTGGTGCAGACGCTGACCGCAAACGGCATCGACACCAAACGCGTGCAGCTGCTGGGCACGGGTTTGTGGGAAGACGCGCAAATCTTCTCCAATCCCTTGCTGGACGGCGCCTGGTATGCGGGACCGGATTCGACCGGTTTCCGCAACTTCTCCGCCCGCTACCGGACCCGCTACGGCAAGGACCCCGTACGCACCGCCTCGCTTGCCTACGACGCCGTCGCGCTGGTCGCGGCATTGGTCAAAACCCAGGGCAGGCAGCGGTTCTCCGACGAGGTTCTGACCAACTCCTCAGGCTTCACCGGGATCGACGGTTTGTTCCGCTTCCGCCCTGACGGCACCAATCAACGCGGACTTGCCGTGATGCGGGTATCTCCGACCGGCGGCCAGATCATTAGCCCGCCACCCAAGGGTTTCGGCGGCTCGGCAACCTAGACCTCACGCCGCGAGATCCGCGACCACCGCATCGAGCACCGGAAAACCAGCGACCGTCAGGCGAAGCCTGCCGCTCGGCGTCATCTCGATGGCACCCTGCTCGTGCAGGAGCGCGAGGCGGCGTGCGTCGAGCGACTGCCCGGAAAGGCGCGCATAGCGCGCCGGATCGATACCTTCTGCCAGCCGCAATCCCATCAGCAGAAACTCGTCCGCCGTTTGCTCGGGCGTAAGTGCTTCGTCGGTGATCACGCCATGACCGAGCGATTCTACCTGCGCTAGCCAGCTCTCCGGCCGCTTCTCGGTTGCGATGGCACGGCGCTCGCCGGCGATGTCGAGCCGGCCGTGCGCGCCCGGCCCGATGCCGGCGTATTCGTGCGCGCGCCAGTAGATGAGATTGTGTCGGCACTCGGCACCAGGCCGTGCGTGGTTGGAAATCTCATAGGCAGGAAGGCCGGCGCTTGCGCAAATGGTCTGGGTCGCGTCGTAGAGCGCGCGGGCGGTGACCTCATCCGGCACAACAAGCTTGCCGGCCGCGTGCAGTGCGGCGAACGGCGTGTCTTGCTCGATGGTGAGCTGATAAAGGGAAAGGTGCTCACCGGCCTCGGCGGTCGCACGCTTGAGCTCGGCGGCCCAGCCTTGCGGCGTCTGGCCCGGGCGCGCGTAGATCAGATCGAATGAGTAGCGTTCGAAGATCGAGCGCGCGAGCGCTACCGCCTCGAGTGCCTCCTGCGCCGAATGCAGCCGCCCGAGTTCTTTGAGCGCTCCGTCGTCCAGCGCCTGCACGCCGAGCGAAACGCGATTGACGCCGGCGGAGCGAAAGCCGCGAAAGCGCGTCGCTTCAACGCTGGTCGGATTGGCTTCAAGTGTCACTTCGACATCCGAGGATATCGGCCAGTGCTGGCCGATGGCGTCCAGGATTGCGCCAACGCTTGCCGGCTGCATCAGCGACGGCGTGCCGCCGCCGAAGAAGACGGTGGAGACGGTGCGTCCGGGAATACGCGCAGCGGTCGCGGCGATTTCGGTGGCAAATGCGCGCGTAAAACGCGCCTCCTCGACGGCGGCATGACGCACATGGCTGTTGAAATCGCAATACGGGCATTTCGACAGACAGAACGGCCAATGGATGTAGACGCCAAAGTCTGGTGCGTCGCGATCAGCGTCTTGCAAGACAAGCCTCCGCGAGTTTCAGGAACGCGCGCGCTCGATGCGAGAGCCCTTTGCCTGCTGGCGGCAGGCCATGTTTCTCAACGTTCGTCATTTCGCCAAAGGTAAGCACGTGGCCATCAGGCAAAAACATTGGATCGTAGCCGAAACCCCTCGCACCGCGTGGCGGCCAGATGAGGGTACCGTGAACCGCGGCGTGGAACTCTTCCACATGTCCATCGGGCCAGGCGAGGCAGAGTGCGCAGACGAACTGCGCCTTACGTTGCTTGGGCGCCTGCGCGCCGCGCTCGCGCAGTTTATCTTCCACCGCATGCATGGCATGCCGGAAATCCTTTTCGGGACCCGCCCAGCGCGCCGAGTAGATCCCGGGCTCGCCGCCGAGTGCGTCGACGGTCAGTCCGGAATCATCCGCAAACGCAGGCAAGCCGGAGGCCGCTGCTGCGGCGCACGCCTTGATACGCGCGTTCTCGTTGAAAGTGGTGCCGTCCTCGACCGGCTCTGGCAGGCCAAGCTCTCCCGCGGACACAGCATCGATTCCGAACGGCATCAGAAGTTCGCGCATCTCCTTGAGCTTGCCCGGATTATGCGTCGCAATCACAAGGCGACCTGCGACCCGCCGATGTGCGGCGCCTTTCGAACTCATGATCCATGACGCGTCAGATACGCTCACATCACCGCCAATTTTTGCAGATCGACGAGCTTCATCACGCCCTTCTTCGCAAGCGCGAGCAAATTGAGGAACTGCTCCTCCGTGAAAGGAATCTTCTCGGCCGTTCCTTGTACCTCCACGATGCGTCCGGCGCCCGTCATCACAAAATTGGCATCGGTATCGGCCTCCGAATCCTCGGCGTAATCGAGGTCGAGCACAGGCGTGCCGCTGCAGATGCCGCAGGAGATGGCGGCGACATGGTCGCGCAGCGGCTCCGCCGTCACCACGTCGCGCGTCTTCATCCAGTTGATGCAGTCGTGCAGCGCGACCCAAGCGCCGGTGATGGCCGCCGTGCGGGTTCCGCCGTCGGCTTGGATCACGTCGCAGTCGATCGTGATCTGCCGCTCGCCCAATGCGGGGAGATCGAGTACCGCGCGCAGGCTGCGCCCGATCAGCCGTTGGATCTCGATGGTACGCCCGCTCTGCTTGCCGGCCGACGCCTCGCGGCGCGTTCGCTCCGAGGTGGAGCGCGGCAACATGCCGTATTCGGCGGTGACCCAGCCCCGCGCCTGCCCTTTGAGCCAAGGCGGCAATCGGTCTTCGAGCGTGGCCGTTACGAGAACGTGGGTGTCGCCGAACTTCACGAAGCAGGAGCCCTCGGCATATTTTACCACCCCGCGCTCAAGCGAGATCGCGCGCAGCTCGTCGGGCTGTCGGCGGCTCGGTCGCATCTTGGTCTCCTGCGTATCAGGCAAGCTTTTAGGGGCGAGCCCCGCGACCGACAAGAGGGCGGGGAAGCAACTGACGAGTTCAAAAACCGATGAGGTCGAACTTGGTCAACGTCACCTGCGGGCTGATGCGGGCCGCCGTAGCGAGATGCCACGCGGTATAGAGTTCGGGGAACGCGTCATCGGCGGACATGCCATCGACCGGCACGATCACCTTGAATCCCCGCAACGCGGCCGCACCGGCCGTATGCAGGACCGAGGTCTGCGCCTGCGTCCCCATGGCCACCACCGTCTTGATGCCTTTGTCCTTGAGGGTCTTCTCCAAATCGCTGCCGATGAACTTGTCGGGTCCCAAGGGCGGCAGCACCGGTTCTCCTGCTGCCGGCGTGAGCTCAAGAAGAATGTCGGCGGGGACCGAGCCGGGCACTGCGACGCTGTACACGATAAAGGCGCCCTTGCTGCGCGCCTGCGTCACGAGCTTGAGAACCTTGGCCACCGAGCGCGCGCACCGCGGACGCCGCTCGTTCGTACAAGTCTGGTTCGTGAAATCCATGACCAAGAGCGCCGTCTCGTTTGCAACGATTGCCGCCGGCTTGAGCGCGGGCGGTGCAGGGAATTTGGCACTGGACCATTCCTCGATAATGGTCTGCGCGTGCGCGCCCGCAGACAGATTTGAAAGGAGGCCAACGAGGGCGGCTGCGCCAACCGCAAGCTTCTGCAACCTTGTCATCTTCCATCCTCCCACATGAAATGATCCGCGGCGGAGGCTAGCAGCGATGGCCCAATGGGCAAAGATCGTGAGGCTTGAATTGCGCAGCCGGAATGCATCATTCTCTTGCGTTTGAACGGAGAGATCATTGTCCCACGACGTCCCGATCGGCACGACGCAGGTGAGCCTCGCCCAGCTTAACGAGCGCTCGCGCGACATCTTCCGCCAGATCGTAGAGAGCTACCTCGCTACCGGCGAGCCCGTAGGCTCGCGCAACGTGTCACGCCTGATTACAACGCCCTTGTCGCCGGCCTCCGTGCGTAACGTGATGTCGGATCTGGAACAGCTCGGTCTCATCTATGCGCCGCACACGTCGGCCGGACGACTGCCGACCGAGCTCGGCTTGCGCTTCTTCGTCGATGCGCTGATGGAGATCGGCGATCTCGGCGAATCCGATCGGCGCGAGATGGAGGCCAAAGTCGCCGCGGCCGGTAAGTCCATGGAGGCGGTGCTCAACGAAGCCTCCGGCATGCTGTCCGACCTCACGCGCGCGGCCGGGGTGGTGCTGAGCGCGAAGTCGAACGTGCGATTGAAGCATATCGAGTTCGTTCGGCTCGAGCCTGAACGCGCACTGGTAATCTTGGTCGCAGAAGACGGACAGGTTGAGAACCGCATCATCAACGTTCCCATGGGTCTGCCTGCAGCCTCACTCACCGAAGCTGCCAACTTCCTTAATGCTCACGTGCGCGGCCGCACTTTGGCGGAGGCCAAGGTTGAACTGGAGAAAGCGTATGCCGCGGCCCAGGCCGAACTCGATCAGCTCACCCAGAGGATCATCGCCGCCGGTCTCGCGAGTTGGTCGGGCGGGGAATCGGATGAGCGGAAGCTGATCGTACGCGGCGCGGCTCACCTGCTCGACGATCTCAAGGCAGTCGAGGACCTGGAGCGGGTGCGACTGCTGTTCGACGATCTCGAAACCAAGCGTGGCGTGATCGATCTTCTCGGCCGGGCCGAGCGCGCGGAAGGCGCTCGGATCTTCATCGGCTCGGAGAACAAACTGTTCTCGCTCTCGGGATCCTCGACCATCATCGCGCCTTACCGTGATGGCGCCGGCCGTATCGTCGGCGTACTCGGCGTGATTGGCCCGACGCGGCTCAATTATGCGCGGGTAATCCCGATGGTGGATTATACCGCCAAGGTCGTGAGCAAGCTCATCGGCGGATGATGATGGCACAACAACCCGAGGTTCCGGGTTGATTTTTGCGGTTTGAACCCTGATATCGGGGGCGAACCGAGTTGTAGGTGGGAACACAGCAATGCCGGATACGACCGTTCGCGCACCGGGCGCCGCGACCGATCAGGGCGATCAGGGAGCCGATCAGGCCGCGCCCGAGATGTCGCTCGATTCCGCGGCTGGCGAAACGTCGGCCGCTCCGAAAGAGGACCCCATGGTTGCGCTCGCCCGCGAAGCTGCCGGCTACAAGGACAAACTCCTGCGTTCGCTGGCGGAGATGGAAAATCTGCGCAAACGGACCGAGCGCCAAGTGGCGGACGCGCGCGACTACGGCATCGCCTCGTTCGCCCGCGATATTCTGGCAGTTGCCGATAACATGGATCGCGCGCTCGGCGCGCTTGATGCCGATCTTCGGGAAAAAGCCGATGCAAGCACCAAGGCCCTGCTGGATGGCGTCGAACTCACCGAGCGGGAGCTCCTGAAAGTACTGGAGAAGCACGGCGTTAAGAAATTCGAGCCGTTGGGCGAGAAATTCGATCCAAATCTCCATCAGGCGATGTTCGAGATACCCGACGCGTCACGGCCCGCGGGCACGGTGGGGCGCGTGATACAGCCCGGCTACATGATCGGCGAGCGGATTTTGCGACCCGCGCTCGTGGCCGTCACCAAGGGCGGACCGAAGGCTTCGATGGAGTCGCCGGCCAATGACAATGCGGGCGAACCCTCGCACGAGCCGTGAGGTTCTCCCTGACCTAGCTGTGCGGCCGTTACCTTAGCAAGACAACGCGGTTAGCGCGTCTCGATACCGTCGCGCACTGAGCGGAAGCGGGGATAGGCATCTTTCCAAGCGTCCGCGCGCGCCACCCCGACCATTTGCAAATAGGCGCCGCCGCCAAAGCGCAACCATTGCATGACCGTCAACTCGGTGGTGCCGATCGGGTCTTTGGCATTGGCGAGAATCTGGTGTCCCTGCTGACCACCAATCCGCAACGGCTCGGACGTGGTGATGCGGATATCCCTTAGATTGGGAATCGTCGCGAAGACATCACGTGCGAAAGCGTCGCGGTCGCTGCTTTGCGTTGGCCCGCCAGGTGAAATGGCGACGAAAATGTGCGGTTCGTTGATGGCGCCTGGTAAACCTGACGCATCGGCGGCATCGCCTAGCATCACGGCCCGTCCAGGAATAATGCCCGCGACACGAAACCCCGCGAGTTCGCTGACCTTGAACGGCAGCAGCGAAAGCTGTTCGTCGGCCGGAACGGTGGTGCGGATCGCCAACGTCGCCAGCGCCGCGCGGATCGCAGCATCCGGATAAAGCGCCTTCGCCGCGTCGGGGATCTGCACCGTGACGAGCGCCGTCAGGCTGGACGAGGCGGCCACTAGGATCCATTTGCGAATTTTTACGTTGTCGACCTCGTGGTGCCCTACCACCAGGAACGCCTCGCCAGTGGATAGCGGCATCGCCTCGCGGGTTTCGAACGTCAGGCCTTGTTGCTTGAGCGTATCGGCACTGACGGATCTATCTAGATCCGCGTAGGCCTGGGCGGGGAGCGCGAGCAAGATGATTGCTGCGTTGTTCTCAGGATCTTCGTAGCCGTAGAAACTCTTGCTGGTCACCATACCAGGGGGTGGCACCAACCCGATACGCGATCCGGGCGGATAAGCGGCGTCGGCCGCGGCCGCAGGCACGGCGGCCAGCGCGAGTGCGAGCACGATGAGAACCTTCGGAACCATGGCGATTGGCATAGTACCGCATTGAATGGCGGAAATACGGTGTCGACATGCCGACATTCGCACAAGCGTGATGGGCGTCGGCTGCCGAGGTCGAGTTAAGATGGTGGGACCGACAAGATGGAGAACCGCAATGTGGTCGCATGGCAGCTTCTATTGGAACGAGCTGATGACACGTAATGTCGAGCAGGCGAAGAGATTCTATAGCTCGTCGATTGGCTGGACATTTGAGCCGATGCCAATGCCAGACGGCACCTATTGGGTCGCTACAATGGGTGACAAACCCGTTGCCGGCATCTTCCCGCTGAGTGGTCCAGAGTTCGAGGGCGTGCCTGAAAGCTGGATGTCGTATCTCGCCGTTGACGACGTTGACGTGCGGCTTAAGGCGGCGAAGGCGGCCGGGGCGAGAGTGATGCGAGAGCCGTTCGACGTTCCCGATGTCGGACGCATCGCCATTCTGACGGAGCCGGGCGGAGCGGGAATCGGTTGGATCACGCCGGTCGGCGATGAATAGAATCTAGAGACATGATTGTTTCGCTGGCACCGTCACTCGCCGCAGTGTGAGATTGATCCGCCCGCCTTCCGGTAACAGCGCCGACGTGCCGGGAATGATCCGGTCGACGCCGTGAAACGCCAAACGCGCCTTTCCGCCGAGGACAACGGCATCGCCTGAAGCGAGGCGCAGGGTGCGCGTGGGATCTTTCCGGTTCGTCCCGCCGATCCGGAATACGCAGGTGTCACCGAGCGACAGGGAGACAACGGGCGCCGCAAAGTCAGTCTCGTCACGGTCCTGGTGCAGCCCCATCTTCGCCGTTGGACCGTAATAGTTGATGAGGCAAGCCTCGGGCGGGTGCGGATAGCGCGCGAGTTCCTTCCAAGCATCGATGATGAGATTCGGCATTGGCGGCCATGGCTTGCCAGTGTGCGGGTGCGCAGGCTGGTAGCGATAGCCGGCTTCATCAGTGACCCAACCGAGCGCCCCACAATTGGTCATACGCACGGAGAGGGGGCTGCCGCTCCTGGGCATGCGCGGGGTATAGAGCGGCGCGGCTGCAAATACGGTGCGTAGCGCGGCCAGCAATGCCTCCTGGGTGGAACGGTCGAGATAGGCCGTTACGAGACGGAGGCCGGCAAGCGGGCGCGGGGCGGTCATGGCGTCATCAGTCCTCCGCCGGTGCATCCTGTCAAACCCGCGCGGGCGGCTTATCGATCGATCGTGGGAAAGTCCGCTTCGGAATTTGCGGGCGAGCACTGAGCGGGCCGCTTGCAGGTCGCGAATCCGTGGTCATGTGTCTTGCGGCCTAAACCCGCCCTCCTATATGAGCCAAGGTGCCGCTGCGGGCGGCATCGACGTGTATTTTGAGGGGGTCGGATGAGGGGGCCCCGCGGGTCTCGCGGAATCTCCCGTTCGGGTGCCGAAAGGACCCGGCCGACCTGCCGCAGACAAGAGGAAGCGAGACATGGGCAAGGTCATCGGCATCGACCTCGGCACCACCAATTCGTGCGTCGCCGTGATGGAAGGCAAGACGCCGAAAGTTATCGAGAATGCGGAGGGCATGCGCACGACGCCCTCCATCGTGGCCTTCACCGATGACGGGGAGCGGTTGGTCGGCCAGCCGGCCAAGCGCCAGGCCGTCACCAACCCGGAGCGTACCATCTTTGCGGTCAAGCGCCTGATCGGTCGCCGTTATGACGATCCGATGGTGGAGAAGGACAAGAAGCTCGTTCCTTACAAGATCGTCCGCGCGTCGAACGGCGATGCCTGGGTTGAGATCGAAGGCAAGACCTATTCGCCCTCGCAGATCTCCGCTTTCGTCTTGCAGAAGATGAAGGAGACGGCTGAGGCCTACCTTGGCCAGAAGGTTGAGCAAGCCGTTATCACCGTCCCTGCCTATTTTAATGACGCCCAGCGTCAGGCAACCAAGGACGCCGGTAAGATTGCCGGGCTGGAAGTCCTGCGCATCATCAACGAGCCGACTGCGGCTGCGCTCGCGTACGGGCTCGACAAGCAGAAGAGCGGCACTATCGCGGTCTACGACCTGGGTGGTGGCACCTTCGACATTTCGATTCTGGAAATCGGCGATGGCGTGTTCGAGGTGAAATCGACCAACGGCGACACCTTCCTCGGCGGCGAGGATTTTGACATGCGCCTGGTCAATTATCTCGCCGACGAATTTCAGAAGGAGCAAGGCATCGATCTGCGCCGCGACAAGCTCGCACTGCAGCGGCTCAAGGAGGCTGCGGAGAAAGCGAAGATCGAGCTCTCCTCGACTACCCAGACCGAAATCAACCTGCCGTTCATCACCGCGGACGCGTCGGGTCCGAAACACATGACCATGAAGCTCACCCGCGCCAAATTCGAGGCGCTGGTCGATGATCTCATCCAGAAGACCGTCGAGCCGTGTCGACTGGCGCTCAAAGACGCGGGTCTGTCCGCGGCCGAGATCAACGAGGTCGTCCTGGTCGGCGGCATGACGCGCATGCCGAAGGTGCAGGAGGTCGTCAAGCAGTTGTTCGGCAAAGAGCCGCACAAGGGCGTTAACCCCGATGAGGTCGTTGCGGTCGGCGCTGCCATCCAGGCCGGCGTATTGCAAGGCGACGTCAAGGACGTGCTCTTGCTCGACGTGACGCCACTTTCACTCGGTATCGAGACGCTCGGCGGCGTATTCACGCGGCTCATCGACCGCAATACCACCATCCCGACCAAGAAGAGCCAGGTGTTCTCCACCGCCGAGGACAATCAAAACGCGGTGACCATCCGCGTATTCCAGGGCGAGCGCGAGATGGCATCCGACAACAAGCTGCTGGGTCAATTCGACCTGGTCGGAATACCGCCTGCGCCGCGCGGTGTGCCGCAGATCGAGGTGACGTTCGATATCGATGCCAACGGCATCGTCAATGTGCAGGCCAAGGACAAGGGAACTGGCAAAGAGCAGCAGATCCGCATCCAAGCGTCGGGCGGCCTGTCCGAGGCCGACATCCAACGCATGGTTAAGGATGCCGAGTCCCATGCCGAGGAAGACAAGAAGCGCAAGGCGGAGGTCGAGGCCAAGAATCACGCCGAAGCGCTGGTCCATGCCACGGAGAAGGCGCTCGCCGAGCACGGCTCCAAGGTTGGCGAGAACGATCGGCGCGCCATCGAGAACGCGATCGCCGATCTCAAGGAAGCGCTCAAGGGCAGTGACTCCGCGGCGATCACGGCCAAGACCAATGCGCTGGCGCAAGCCTCGATGAAGCTTGGCGAGGCCATGTACAAACAGGCGCAGGAAGGCGCGGCAGCAGCGGGGGGTCCAGGTGGCGCTGCTCCCGGCGGTGACGGCTCCGGCAAAACCGACGACGTCGTCGACGCGGAATTCACCGAGGTCGACGACGACAAGAAGAACAAGAAGTCGGCCTAAAGCTCGGCGAGGCGTCTGCCATGCCGTTTTCCATTGCAGCTCAGACCCCCGGGGACCAAACCTCGGGGGTGTACTTTTTTGAAGCGCCATGAATGATCGAGTAAGATTCGGCGATGACGCCACGGCAGAGATGACGGGGGTGAACGCGGGCATGGCCAAGCGCTGCTACTACGACGTTCTGGAGGTCGAGCGCACGGCGGACGAAGGTGAACTGAAATCCGCCTTCCGCAAGCTCGCGATGAAATGGCATCCCGACCGGAACCCGGGCGACAAGAGCTGCGAAGTCCGCTTCAAAGAGATCAACGAGGCCTATGAGATCCTCAAGGATGCGGACAAGCGCGCCGCTTATGACCGCTTTGGCCATGCCGCTTTCGAGCACGCCGGCCCAGGCGCCGGCGGCGGCTTTGGTGACGTGGCTTCGGCATTCGCCGACATATTCGATGACCTGTTCGGCATGGGTGGCGCTCGCCGCGGACGCGGCGGCGGCAGGGAGCGCGGCGCCGATCTGCGCTACAACATGGAAATCACTCTGGAGGAAGCCTATGCCGGAAAAAACGCCCAGGTGCGAATTCCGACCTCGGTGACGTGCGAGGCCTGCTCGGGCTCGGGCGCCAAGTCCGGCACCAGGCCGAAAGCTTGTCCGACTTGCGGCGGTCAGGGACGCATTCGCCACGCCCAGGGATTTTTCACTCTGGAACGGACCTGCCCGGCCTGCCAGGGCCGCGGCCAAGTGATCGACAACCCATGTCCGTCCTGTTCCGGCTCCGGGCGAGTGACGCGCGAGCGCACCCTCTCGGTCAACATTCCCGCCGGAGTCGAGGATGGGACCCGCATAAGGCTTGCGGGGGAGGGCGAAGCGGGTGTGCGCGGAGGGCCTGCCGGTGACCTCTACATTTTTCTCGCCATCGGCGCCCATCCATTCTTTCAGCGCGACGGCGCCGATTTGCATTGCCGGGTGCCGATCTCCATGGTTCTTGCCGCGCTCGGCGGCGAGATCGAAGTGCCGACCATCGGCGGCAACCACAGTCGCGTAAAGGTTCCGGAAGGGAGCCAGTCGGGGCGGCGCTTTCGTCTTCAAGGCAAGGGCATGCCTGTCCTGCGATCGAAACAATTCGGCGACATGTACATTCAAATTCTTGTCGAGACGCCACAAAAACTCAGTAAGCGCCAGCGCGAATTGCTGAATGAATTCGAGCGATTGTCGTCGGAGGAGACGCAGCCGGAAACCGCGGGGTTCTTCGGTAAGGTCAAGGAATTCTTGGGCCGTTCCGGTGCGGTTTGAGGAAATTGCCGCTTGACCCTCGCAAATCCGGCCTTTACCGCTTTGGGGTTGAAATCGGCAGGCATTCCACGGCGTTAGCTCCCAGATGCCCCTCCCAGCCCTCCAACTCCTCGAGCGGAAACTTGAAAAGCAGAAGCGCCTTTTCGAACTGAGAAGGGGTGCGCTCGAAAGGAGGATCGAGCAACAAATTCAGCTATTCGAGCAGAGGAAGGGCGAGCTCGAACGAAAGATCGAGCAGCAGTTCGAGAATCACAAAAGGAAATTCGAGCAGAAGTTCGACACACAAAAAAAGAAGATCGAAACGCGCATTCGTCACTTCGAGCAAAAGAACGGCATTCGTCTCGACGACGAGGTGCGCTTCATTCGCTCCTGGATCGAGAAGCCGCTGACCACCGGCGCTGTGACGCCATCCGGCCGGGTGCTTGCTCGTACCATGGCGGCCTATATCGATCCCAACCGGTCGGGTGCCATCATCGAGCTTGGCCCCGGCACGGGGCCGGTAACGGAGGCGCTGCTCGCACAAGGGATCGATCCGTCGCGCCTTGTGCTGGTTGAGTTCGATCCGACCTTCTGCCGCTTGTTGCGCGCGCGCTATCCCGCCGCCACCGTCGTGCAGGGTGATGCCTACGCCCTGAAGCGGCTGCTGAGCGGCGTCTTGCAACGACCGGCCGCTGGGGTGGTCTCCGGCTTGCCGCTCTTCACCAAACCATTGCGAATGCGTCTGCGGCTCCTATTCGAAGCCTTTGCCCTGATGTCGCCAGGCGCCCCCTTCGTACAGTTCACCTACAATGCAGTTGCGCCGATTCCGAAGCGGCTTGATCGCGTGAGCGTGGAAGCATCCGAACGGGTGTGGATGAATATTCCGCCGGCTCGGGTATGGGTGTATCGGAGGGACTAACGCTCGACGACAGGCCATGAGACTTGTCGGTATCATAGTGGCTGAATCCACGGTCCGTCGCCTGTCATGGCCGTCCCGAAAATCCTGGTCATTCCCGGCTCGCTCCGATCGAGGTCGTACAACGTGCGACTCGCGGCGCTCGCAAGCAAGGAATTGATGCTGGCGGACGCCGACGTCACCCGCATTTCGCTATTGGATTACCCGCTGCCGATCTACGATGCCGACACTGCCGACACGCAAGGACCGCCGCCCAACGCCGTCAAGCTCAAACAATTGATGTCCGTGCATCAGGGCGTATTCATCGCAAGTCCGGAATACAATGCTTCGATCACGCCCTTGATCAAGAACACAATCGATTGGATCTCGGCCGTGCGAGAACGCGGCGAGGCGCCGCTCGCCGCTTACCAGAACCGGGTCTTCGCGCTGGGCGGCGCTTCGCCGGGCCGTTCTGGCGCCATGCATTCGCTGCTCGCCCTGCGCCAAGTGCTGGCGGTCGGCTGCCGCGCGCTGGTGATCGCCGAGCAGGTGACGGTGCCAAATGCCGAGCAGGCTTTCGACGAGATGGACGAACTCAAGGATGCGCGTGCGGCAAGTCAGCTCAAGCTCGTGATGCAAAAACTCGTCAATATTGCCAAGCTCTTGGCATGAGGGCCGAACGTTTCAGGTCCGGGACAGGCCAGGAGGAGGTCGGCCGTGAAGCTTGATCCGCGCGAGCGCTTGATCGTCGCGCTCGACGTGCCTTCGGTGGGCGAGGCCGAGGCGCTGGTTGCCCGGCTCGGCGATACCGTCTTGTTCTACAAAATCGGTTATCAGCTGGCGTTTGCCGGTGGGATCGACTTCGCACGCGTGCTCGCCGGCGCCGGCAAGCGGGTCTTCCTCGACCTCAAGCTGCACGACATCGGCAACACGGTTGCGAGGGGCGTCGAAGGTGTCGCGCGGCTCGGGGCATCGTTTCTCTCGGTGCACGCCTATCCGCAAACGATGCATGCGGCAGTTGATGCGCGCAAAGGGTCGGCGCTGCGCCTTCTCGCGGTCACGGTGCTGACTTCCTATGACGACGCCGACCTCGCCGCGGCCGGTTATGATTTCACCGTGACGGAGCTCGTCGCCGAACGCGCGGCGCAGGCGCGTGACGTCGGCATCGACGGGTTGGTCTGCTCGGGCGAGGAGGCAGGGATGCTGCGCCCCATCGTCGGCGCCGGGATGGTCCTGGTCACGCCGGGCATCCGGCCGGCCGGTGCCGCAGCCGGCGACCAAAAGCGCATCATGACGCCGGCTGCGGCCCTTGCCGCCGGTGCCGATCATCTCGTGGTTGGGCGGCCGATCCTTGCCGCGCCCGATCCGAAGAAGGCTGCCGACGCGATTGTCGCGGAAATCGCCGGCGCAACGTCATGACAGCGAGGTCGAGATGGCGAAGGGTTATTGGACCCCACATATCGATGTGAACGACCCGGAAGGATACAAGGCTTACATGGCAGCCACCCCTGCTGCCCACGAGAAGTATGGCGGACGCGCGCTGGTGCGCGCCGGCGCGCAGGAGATAGTCGAGGGGATGGGTCGCTCTCGCAACGTACTGCGCGAATTTCCGGACTATGCCACCGCGCTTGCTTGCTATCGTTCTCCGGAATACCAGCGTGCGCGGCCGTTGCGCCTTGCCCATTCGGTTTGCGACTTCGTGATCGTCGAGGGCTATGACGGCGTGCAACCGCATCCCCCTGCCATGCCACCGGCAGCTGCGGCACGCAAAGGCTATTGGATCGGGCATGTCGATGCACCGATCCCGAAGGCTACAAGGCGTATATGACCGCCGACATGGTGCCGTTTGGCAAATTTGCCGGGCGATTCCTGGTCCGGGGCGGCGAGCGTGAGGTGGTGGAGGGCAAAGTGCGCGCGCGCACTGTCGTGCTCGAGTTCCCAAGCTATCGTGCGGCGCTCGATTGTTATCGTTCGGCGGATTACCAAGCGGCGGCCGCGCTGCGAAAAGGCAAAGCCCAGCTCGATCTCTTGATCATCGAAGGCTGTGAGCCGCATCCATAGCGGATCGATTTGCCTGCCGCCGCCGAGCAAGCGCAGCCGGCCCATTACTTTCCTTCGTAACTGTGTCTCGGTATACCGGCAGCCGAGGTTGCTTGGAGAAATCCTCATGTCCGACATGCGGCTGATCGTGGCCGGCGCCGGCGGGCGCATGGGGCGCACGTTGATTCACGCCATCGCGGCGACGGATGGAGTCATCCTGGCGGGCGCGGTGGAGGCGGCCTCCTCGGCGGTGATCGGCCGCGACGCAGGCGAACTCGCGGGGCTCGGCCGGAACGGTGTTGCGGTTGGCACCGAAATCGAGCCCCTACTCGCTCAGGCCGATGGGCTCATCGATTTCACCGTGCCCGCCGCCAGCGTTGCCTTTGCCGAGCACACGGCGCGCAAGGGCTGCGTCCACGTCATCGGCACCACTGGGCTCTCGGGAGAAAATGAAACGCTGATCGCCCAAGCGGCAAAGCGCGCCGTGATCGTCAAATCCGGCAACATGAGCATGGGTGTCAACCTGCTAGCAGCGCTGGTGGGGCGCGTGGCGAAGACGCTCGATGAGGATTTCGACGTGGAAATCCTGGAGATGCACCACAATAAGAAGGTCGACGCGCCTTCCGGCACCGCGCTGATGCTCGGCCGCGCGGCGGCCGAGGGCCGCGGCATAGACCTCAATCAGCGTGCGGTGCGCGGCCGTGACGGCAATACCGGCGCGCGCTGCGCCGGCGATATCGGCTTTGCGTCGCTGCGCGGCGGCTCAGTGGTCGGCGATCACACGGTGATCTTCGCCGGGCCGGCCGAGCGGATCGAGCTCGCGCACAAGGCCGAGGATCGGATGATCTTTGCCCGCGGCGCGATGCGCGCCGCGCTATGGGCGCGCGGGCGCAAGCCTGGGCTTTATTCAATGGCCGACGTGCTGGGCCTGAGCGACATCTGATCGCTCGCTCGAAGCGCGCAGAAGAGACCGACCGGTCATCTCGCTCGGCTGGGGCAAGCCCATCAATTCCAGCAACGTGGGCGCGACGTCCGCGAGCCGCCCCGCTGCCAACGAAACATTGCCGTCGCCCAGCAGCAGCACCGGGACGGGGTTGGTGGTGTGAGCGGTGTGCGGGCCGCCGGTGGCGGGGTCGCGCATCATTTCGCAATTACCGTGGTCCGCAGTGACGAGCAAGGCGCCGCCGGCTCTGGTGATTGCCTCTGCGATGCGGCCGAGGCCGGTATCGACCGTCTCGACGGCTTTGACGGCGGCCGGCAAGCTGCCGGTGTGTCCGACCATGTCGGGATTGGCGTAGTTCAACACGATGAGGTCATATCGCCCCGAGCCGATCGCCTCCACCGCCTTATCTGTCAGTTCGGGGGCCGACATCTCCGGCTTGAGGTCATAGGTCGCAACTTTTGGCGAAGGGACCATGATGCGGTCCTCGCCGGGATACGAATCCTCCTCGCCGCCGTTGAGAAAATAGGTGACGTGCGGATACTTCTCCGTTTCGGCCATTCGCAGCTGAGTGCGGCCCGCGTCGGCGACGACTTGGCCAAGAACATGCGCTAGGCTTTGTGGCGGGAAAATCGTTCCCATCAACGCATCCAACTGCTCGCTATATTGCGTCATGCCGGCAGCGCCGGCGAAGCGGACGCTGCGCTGGCGGGGAAAGCCGGCGAAAGTCGGATCGAGCAACGCGGAAAGGATCTCGCGCACGCGGTCAGCGCGAAAATTGAAGCAAAGGATGCCGTCACCGTCCCGCATGCCGCGATAATCGCCAACCACCGCCGGCGCGACGAACTCGTCGGTAATGTCGTGCGCATAGGCGTCCGCAATGACGGCTGCGACGCTCGCGAAGCGCGGAGCTTCGGCGTCAACCATCGCATGATACGCCTTTGCCACGCGATCCCAACGCCTGTCGCGATCCATCGCATAGTACCGACCAATGACTGTGGCGATCGGGACGGATCGCGGCAGTGCCGCCACGAGGCGCGCAATGTCCTCGCCCGCCGACCGTGGCGGCGTATCGCGGCCGTCGGTAAACGCATGCACGACCGCGCGCACGGAAGCTCTCGCGAGAATATTGGCGAGCGCTGCGGCGTGATCTTGATGCGAATGCACCCCACCGGGGGAGGCCAAGCCCAAGACGTGGCATGTGCCCCCGGTCCGTCGCAAGGCCTCGATTAAGCTGTCGAGTGCGGACGCCCTTTCGATGTCGCCGGTAACGACCGCCGCGTCGATCCTGGGCAAGTCCTGCATCACCAGACGGCCCGCCCCGATGTTGAGATGGCCCACCTCGGAATTGCCCATTTGCCCCTCCGGCAAACCGACATCCTCGCCGGAGGTGCGCAAAAAGGCGTGGGGACAAGTTGCCCATAGTCGGTCGAAACTGGGAGTCTGGGCCTGGCGGATGGCATTGCCGGCGGCCTCCTCGCGCCAGCCCCAGCCGTCAAGGACGACGAGCATGACCGGACGACGCTTCTGCATCTCGTAACGTCCTCTGCATCTCGCCAGCGTTTGCCGACATTGTTTGCCGCCGTCGAGAACGGTACCCCGGCTCGTTGTGTGGGATTGCGGCCCCATCGTCAACCTGCGCAGGCCGTGCTCGCGATCGCACGCGCCGACTGAAGCCGTGCTTTTTGTGTCACACGAACGCAAATCTTGCTCTGCGCCGCAGTCGATCGTGTTGCCGACGATCAATTCGACCGCGTGATCGGATATACTAGGCCCGCACCGCTGTCAGATTCGGTCGGGGGGGCTGAGTTGACCGCTGAAAGGATCGTCGCCGGTTTGGCGACGCTCGTGACGCTCGGCGTGCTTTCGCCGGCGCAGGCCGGCGTTGATCGCCCGCCTCAGTTCGTGGTTATGGCATTCGACAATTGCACCGAGCTCGAGCGCTGGCAGGAACTGACCGACTTTGCTGCCGAGTTGAACAGGGATGGCGACCGTATTCACTTCACCTTGCTTCGTCAGCGGCAGCAATTTCATCGCCGACCCCAGTCGCAACATCTATGAAGGCCCGCACCAGCGTCGGGGGTATTCCCGCATCAGCTTCGGCGGCACGCCCGAGCAGGTTCGTAAACGCGTCGAATACGTGAACGCACTTTACCGCGACGGCCATGAGATTGCTTCGCACGCCGTCGGCCATTTCAACGGCGCCGCATGGTCGGTTGCTGACTGGGAGAAAGAGTTTCGCGCCTTTGGTGAGATCGTAAAGAAGGTTGGCCCGAACAATGGACTAGCCGACGCCAAATTGGCGTTTGCAGCCGGCGACGTGATCGGTTTCCGTGCCCCCTATTTGGCAAAGGGAACAGCGCTATACAGCGCGCTCAAGACGTTCGGCTTTCGTTACGACACCAGTGGGGTGGGGTATGCCGGTGCCTGGCCAGAAAAGATCGACGGACTGTGGCGGTTCAACTTGGCCATGCTGAGAATTCAAGGCTCGGGCAGGGGCACGTTGTCGATGGATTACAATTTCTTTGTGGCGCAGTCGCGCGCTGCCTACGATCCGCACCGTTACGAAATGGT
>Ga0306926_10001763_pt1 | contig 21653 bp, 22 predicted proteins | sample flu12Cox44000178_FD_203759 | JGI IMG/M metagenome (GOLD analysis project Ga0306926, IMG submission 203759) | Lab enrichment of tropical soil microbial communities from Luquillo Experimental Forest, Puerto Rico - flux8day.12C.oxic.44.000.178 (v2)... | ecosystem: Environmental > Terrestrial >...
ACCGGATGACGCCAGCGAGCAACCGGCGCCTCCAGCAGTTCCAGCCGATCATGCGGGCAGCCTGCTGTGCCGGCTGCTGGTCTCCCATCCCGAGGTGGTCGGCATCGAGCTGCTCGGCCAGGCCGATTTCGGTGAGGGCATCGTCTACTCCTTGGGCGTCATCTTGCCCGACGGCCGGGAACTGCTGGTGGACGTCGGCGACGTCTGACGCCCGGCGGCGGGCGTTGCCGTCGGCGGCCGCCCGCCCGGGGGGCGCATGGGCGGGATGGGGGTCTTGTGCCGCCGGCGGGGGCCGGACCACAGCGCGGGCACGGCATCGACCGCGGCGGCGACCGCAAACGCGGCCGGCTCGTAGTTGACCCGCCAGCCAACGAAATCCGGCCACGCCTCCTCCGGCTCGCGCTCGATCGGGAAGTCCACCTCCCGCATCCGGGCGATCGCCTCCAGGAAGTCGTCATAGGACAGGCTGATCCGGGCGTCCGGGCCGGACTCGTCGGGCACGTCGAAATCCATCGCCCGGGCGATCTGGTTCAGGCACAAAAAGCCCGAGCGCAGGCAGAGCCGGGCTGGCACCGTCGGCGCGGCCTCGGGGGAGAGCACCAGGATCAGCGCGGCTGAGTCGAGGACCGCCAGCAGCGCGGTCACCCAGGACGACAGCGGCCGGGGCGAGCGGAACCGCACCAGCGGCAGGTAGGTGGTGTGGCTTTCGGCGACGTCGGCGGCCCAACGTTCCCACTGCTGGTACAGGGCCGGCAGGGTGTCGATGCTGGACACGCCAGAGCCGAGCGCGTAGTGCGTGCGTGCCAGCAGTTCCGGCCCCCAGGACGGCACCCCAGCGCGCGCGTTCAACAGGGCCACCTCGGTCTCCCGCCGGTTGAACGCCCCGTACAGGGTCGGCAGGTAGGCGATCTGCAAGGTGACGATGATCAGCCCGGTCGCCGCTGCGGCGAACACGATGGCGGCGGGCACCGAGCCGGACGGTGCCGCGAAGCCGAGCGTGAACATCGAGGAGCCGGCCAGGGTGAAGGCGTCGGTGATGCCGGGGCTGGCGAACGGCCAGAACAGCAGCGCGTAGCCGAGCAGGGAGATGCCGAGCCAGGCAGCGAGCTGGCCGAGCAGAATCACCGGCGCCTGGGTGGCCAGCAGCCGGTCCCGCCGCCCCTTGTCGTCGATCGCGTCAGAGGCCAGCCGGAAGCCGCTGTTCACGATCTTGTCCACCCACCGGGTCAGCCAGCTGCCGACCGGGCGGGGCACCATCAGCGTGCCGACGACGCTGCTCAGGGCGGTCAGCACGAGCAGCCCTCCGGCCACGGCGGCTACCACGCGGGCGGCCATCGGCATCACCATGGGTCCTCCTCGCCGCATGCCCGGCCGGTTCTGGCCCGTTGTCTGGTGCCGCCGGACTGATCATCGTCCCGCCCCCGCCGTCCGGCGCGCAACCACCGCCGGGCGCTGGCACGCTGCGCGAGCCGGCCAGGTAACCAGCCGGGCGGGCACCGCCGCTAGGCCCGCCCCCGCAGGCGGATGCGGTAGACGGCGGCCTGGAAAGTGCCGGACCGGTCGGGCGGCAGCCGGGTGAACCACACGATGACATAACGGCCCCGCGCCGGGCTGCGCAGCCGCAGCCGGACCACGCCGCCTGCGCCCGCCGTCCGCGCGGCGACCCGCGTGCCCGCCAGCGTGGGTGCGCCGCCGACCCGGAGCTGGAAGCGCGCACCGGCGGTATGGCCGAGAGTGACCTCGGCCGCGGTGATCGTGACCGGATGGCCCATATCCAGCAGCAGGCCGGTCCCCCGGTACAGGTTCCCGAACCTGGGACTGGCGTACCAGTCGCTGCGCCAGCTCCTGCCATGCCCACCCAGCACGTGCCGGGCGAGCCGGGGATTGTCGCCGCCGTGGGAACCGAACGCGGTGGCGCTGACCGGGATCAGCGGCTGGGGGGCCGCGGCCTGCGCCGGGCTGGCCGCGGCCGCATGCTGGCTGGCCCGGGCCGCTGAGCTCGGCCCGCGCGCGGGCGGCGGGCGGGCTGCCAGGTGGCTGGCGGGCGCGTGGCTGGCGGGCGCCTGCTGCCCGGCCGCGACGGGAGCAGCCGGCAGCGAGCGAATGACGAACAGGTAGACCGCGAGGCCGAACACGAACGCCAGCGCCAGCCCCACCAGCACGGTCCAGTTCCGCCGCCGGGCGCGGTCCCGGGCCTGGGTGGCCGTCCGGCGCAGTGCCGGGCTGCTCGCCGTGCGCCGTGCAGCCGCCACAGCCGCGGCGCCCATGCCCCAGACGGCAGACAGGTCCGGCCCGTGCGGCCGCTGGCCGGCGGCCGATGCCGCCAGCAGCTCGTCCAGGCTCACTGTGGCGGCCGCACCCTGCGCCCGGTAGTGCTGGTCGTACTCCTGGATTAGCGGCTCGGAGTCGGCCCCGACCGCCTTGGCGATGCTGCGAATGTGCCCGCGGGCATAGAAGTCGCCGCCGCAGGCGCCATAGTCGTCGTCCTCGATGGCCCGGATGATCGTCTGCCGGATGCGGGTCCGCTGGCTGACCTCGGCGAGGCTGAGACCAGCGTCGCGGCGCGCTTCCGCCAGCGTCTCGCCGATGGCCACGATGCGCCTCCACAGCCACCCGGGGTACCGCCCCGGCCACGGGGCGGTGTAGTAGTTCACTGCCCCAGTGCCCGCCCGGGAACCGTCCTCGGCGCCGCTGATTCGGGCGACAGGCGCTGGTGGCGCGGCGGCCCACCGGGCACCCGCCGCCATGGCCAGCCGGACCGCTACTGCCAGGGGAGCGCATCCCGGTCGCCGGCGACGCGCACGAGCACGGTGGCCCAGGTCCGGAACGGCCGCCAGGGCTCCGCAAGGTGCCGGATCGCCTCGGCATCCGGGACGTCCGCCAGCCCGTAGTAGTGCTAGAGGTAGCGTGGCAGGCGCGGCTCGGCCGCGGTGAGTGCGTCGGTCACGCCGGTCGAGCGGAGCAGCACCAGGCCGGCGTAGACCGGGCCCAGGCCGGGCATAGCCCGCAATTCGGCCATGGCCTCCTCGGTGCCCATCGCGGCGAGACGGCCCGGCTCAAGCTTGCCCTGCAGGGCCGCGCGGGCGACGCCATGCAGTCGCTCCAGCCGCCGCGGCTCCAGCCCGGGGAACCCGGTAAGCCCGAGCAGCCGGTCCGGCACCGGGAAGGCGTGCTCGGTCTGCCCGCCAAGCTCGAATTGCTGGCCGATCTGCGCGCTGATTCGGCGCCGCAGCGCGGTCGCCTGGCTACGGTGGCGCCGCTGGCTCAGCATTGCCCAGGCGGCCGCTTCATACGGTGAATGGAACAGGACCGGCCGCAGGCCCGGATGGGCCGCCTGCAGGCCGCCGAGCACCTGGTCCCGGCGGCCCGCGGCGATCCAGCCGCCCGCCGGGCGGTCCACTGACAGGATGCGGCGTACCTGCTGCTCCGCCGCAGTGAGGCTGGCCGCGCCGCTGAATTCGGCTATCAGGTCACCGCCCGGCTCCTGGCTGATCAGCACCCCCACCTGGTGCCGCAGGTCGTCGGCCACGCAGGCGAGCCGCATCACGGCGTCGGCTGGGTACGGGCGGCCCGTGTTCGGGCCGAAGCCGAAGGCCGCGGCCGCCGCCAGCGAGAACGGTCCGTCCACGGCCAGGCGCCGCTGCTCAGCCACAGGTGGCTCCTTTCCTGCCCGCCTGCCAGCGGCCAGTGTCACCGTCCATGACCGCGTTCTACCAGCCCCACCTGACAAGGCCCAGTTTCGTCCAGCTGCGGAGCGTGGTTGCGGCTCAGTACCGCCTGGCACCCGCCACGGTGAGCGGCATCTGACGCTGCGGGCGCACGGCTAGCCCCGGTGCAGGAACCGGATGATCGCCGCCTCGAACGCCCTGGCCAGCTGCCGCTGGAAGAGCGTGGAGGTCAGCAGGGCGGCGTCGGTGGCGTTCCGCATGTTGCCGCATTCGATGAGGATCTTGGGGACGCGGGTCAGGTTCAGCCCGGCCAGGTCGTTACGCTGCACCAGGCCATTGACCCCGTCATAGGTACTGACCGGCATCGCCGTACGGGTGAGCAGTGCCGACCGGATGTCGCGCCCGAACCTTGCCGAGGCGGCGATCACGTGGTTGTTGGGCCCGTCGGCGACCGGCTCCAGCACAGCGAAGCCGCGCCCGGCTGGCGGTCCGCCGTCGGCGTGGATGTCGACGGCCACGCTGGCGTGGCTGCGGTTGATGATCTGTGCGCGCCGGTTGACGCACGGGCCGACGCCCTGGTTGGTCGTCCGGGTCAGCACCACCCGGGCCCCGTCGCGCAGCAGCCTGGTGCGCAGGAACATGGCGACCCGGAAGTTGAACAGCGCCTCGGTGTAGCCGGCGTCGGTTTCGGTGCCGGTCGTGTCGCAGGTCTCCCACTGGCGGCCATTCCAGATGAGGCGGTTGAGGTAGGCCGGGTCGGTGCCGTTGAGCCCGTTGTGGCCAGGGTCGATGCCAATGGTCATGCCTGCCAGCGGCCTGGTCGCCTGGCTCGGTGATGCGGCGGGCGAACTGCTGGGCGGCGCCGGCGTCCCGGTGCCGGGCTGGCTGCTGGCCTGCGGTGCGTCAGCCGGGCCGGGCTGCGATCCTGGGCCGCCACCGCACCCGGCTGCCAGGCAGGCGAGGCTGATGGCCACTGCCACCGCCGCGGTGCGCGGGCTGACTCTCACCCTTGGGCTCCTCCGGGCGCTACCAGCGCCCACTGGCCGGGCACAGGGCACGGCCATGTAATCGAAAACACATTCGTATCATAGATCTGAACACCCGCGGCTGGTCAGCCTTCCGGCTCCGGGCCAGGCCATATCGCGGGCCCGCAGCCGCGGGAAGACCACTCTGGCCAGGGCCACGGCCGGTGTGGTACCAACCTACGCGGGCGGGGGCTGGTCCGTGGCCGGGTGGCTGAGCCGGGCGCGTGCTTGCCTGACCCGCCGGACATGGCGGACGCCGAGCGCCAGCGCGACTGCAGCGACGGCGACTCCGGCGATGATCGCGCCCACGCTGTCCACGGAGCCCTCGCCGGTGGCGACCTTGCCGGCGCCGTAGGCGGCTGGCCCCACTGACAGCACATAGACCAGACCCGCGACGAGGTTCCAGACCGCGAACTGTGACAGCTTCATCCTGGCGATGCCGGAAACCATGCACGGGGTGAAGAAGACCGCCAGCCGTCCCCATCTGGCGTAGAGAGCCTCACCAGTGGTAACCGCTTGCTGCCGCCGGGCCAGCGTGCGGCCGGGATGGTCCATGATGGTCCGGCCCCAGCGGCGCCCGACGGCATATCCTGCCAGCCCGCCCACCCCGGTGCCCAGCACCGAGACGACCAGGACAGCACCGATATCGAGATGGCCCTGGCTGGCCAGAACGGCGGCGCCGGCGACCACCGTCCCGCCGATGGCGGGCACGCCCGCCCACCCGAGCGCGACCAGCGCGAAGATGGCGAGATAAGCCCACACGCCGCCGGCACTCAGCGAGCCGGCTGCCGCCAGGGTGTGCATAGGGCACTATACGGCCATTCCCGCCTGGGACCATGCGGTCCCAGGCGGTCGGCTGTTAGCTGCCGGCTCCTTCGCTGGCCCCGTGCAGCGCGTCCTGGAGTTCCTTCTCGTCCTCTTTGGACAGGGAGGTCTTCAGCACCGTGCCGCCGTACTTGCTCATCGCCTCGATGGCCTTGTCCGGGGTCACCTTCTCCAGCATCAAGAACAGGCACGAGGTGCCCGGCTTGAGCATGTCCCGGACCTGCTCCTGGAACTGCTTGTCGATGCTGGACTTGGTCAGCTCGCCCATCAGCGCGCCCATCCCGGCGCCGATCGCCATCCCGAACACCGGGATGAAAAACAGCAGCCCGAACAGCAGCCCCCAGAACATGCCCCAGGTCGCGCCTGCGCCGACCATGTGGTGGTTGGTGGTGACGTGGTACTCGCCGTCTTGGTCGCGGGAGATTACCGCGATCGCATCCGGCTGGATGATCAGGTCGTGGGCCAGCCGCCGCGCCTCATCGGCAGCAGCCGCCGCGGTGGCCTCGTCGGGGTACCCGATCGCAATCAGGTCAGCCATGGTTCGTTGTCCTTTCTCTCGTCGGTGATGTTAGCCCGCCGTGTTTGCGCGGTTATCCGGGGGTGGCAAGCAGGATCGCCGTGATGGTGTGCAGGGCGGGTGGCTGCTTGCAGAATTCGCCGGAACATGGCCACCTGCATCACCCCTCCCGGGGGAGGCGCGGGCGATCGCCCCGCTGGCAGCCGGGTGAGACGTCGTGGTCCATGACCGCGGACCGGGCGACGATCCCGGCCGTGCGGGTCACCGCGGCTCTCCCCGGCCCCTGCTGAGCACGATCTTGCCGGTGGCCTGCCGCTGGGCGATGGCGCGCAGTGCGCCGCGGGCATCGTCGAAGGGGTAGAGCTGCAGCGGCGGGCCGGGCAGCGTCCCGGCCCGCCGCAGCTCGAGCAGGGTATCCCACAGCCCGGCCGCGGTGCCCGGCTGCTGCTCGAAGAACTCCCGGGAACCGGCACCCAGCACCCCGGTGTTGCCGAGCAGCAACCGGTTGACCTTCACGGTGGGAATCTCGCCGCCCGCGAACCCGAGCACGATCAGCCGGCCCTCGGGCGCCAGCGAGCGCAGGCTGTCGGTCATCCGGTCCGCCCCGACCGGGTCAAGCACAATGTCGACCGCCCGCTCGCCTGCCAGCCCGCGCACCGCCGCGAGCCAGCCATCGGCCAGCACTGCGTGGTGCGCCCCGCACCGCAGCGCGAACTCCTGCTTCGCCTCGTCGCTGACGACCGCGACTGTGCGCAGCCCCAGCGCCCGCCCGAGCTGCACCGCCGCGGTGCCGACGCCGCCGGCCGCGCCGTGCACCAGCAGGGTTTCACCTGCCTGCGCCCGGGCCCGCCGGGCCAGCGCGAACAGCGCGGTCAGATAGTTGAGGGGAGTGGCCGCGCCTGCTTCCAGGCTCATGTCGTCCGGCACCGGCAGCACCCGGGCCGCCGGCACGCTGATCACCTCCTGCCAGCAGCCATAGGGCGCCAGCACCGCCACCCGCTGTCCGGCCGCCAGCCCGGACCCGGCCGGTGCCGACCGGATCACGCCGGCGGCATCCATCCCCGGCGAGTACGGCAGGGCCACCTTCAGCTGGTATTCGCCCCTGGTCTGCAGCAGATCGGCGAACGACACGCCGGCGGCGGCCACGTCGATGACCACACCGCCGTCGCCGGCCGGCTCTGCGATGTCGCTCCACCGCAGGTCAGCGGGACCCGTGAAGCGAACGATCTGGTGAGCGAACACCCCGCCACCCCCGCCCCGTCCTTGCCGTCACTCGCGTTCGGTCACGCCCAGCCCTCGTTGCGGCGTCCACGACTCGATGACCAGCAATGTCGCCTCCGGGTTCAGCCGGGTGATGACGACCTCCGAAATGTCGGCAGTAAACAGATCTCCTGCAGGATCTTCGCCGGCCGGCCCGGCCAGAACCGCCCGCCCGGCGATCTTCGCCTCGCCCGGCCACTCGGCCTCCTTGCCCGGCAGCGGGTGAAACGTCGGGCCGTGCAGCGCGAACCGCGGATCCCGCCGCAGGTCCGCGCCCTTGCGCGCACCTGGCATCGACCCGAACCTGAGCTCCCCGTCGGCGAACTCACATTCGATGCCCGAGATCCGTGGTGAGCCGTCCGCCCGCAGCGTCGCGATCGTCTTGTGCCTGCCCGGGTCGAAGAGCCGCTGCACCCGCGCCGCGAACTCGGGCTCCGCCCGCTCAAGATCTTTCCACGCTGTCATGGCCACAGTATGGTCCAGCCTTCCAGCGGAGGCGTCCCCGGCGGGGCTACCCCACATCGGGTGGCGGCCGTACCGTTGAATCGGCCGCGCCGCCTGATGCAGCCAGCGCGGCGATACCAGAGGGGAGAGCCGCATCCTGAGGGGGTAATCCGCGTGATCGTGCTCGATGTCATCCTTGGGGTCGCTGTCCTGGCCCTGCTGATTTACCGGCAGCTGTCCGCCCGCCAGGTCAATGCGTCAGCCTTGCGGCTGATCGCGATCCTGGTGATCATCGGCCTGATCCAGACCATCCAGTTCCTGAGCAAGGGCCATGATCACCCGCTCACGTTCGCTGCCCTGGCCGGCAGCCTGGTGCTCGCAGCCGTCTTCGGTGCGCTGCGGGCCGGGACTGTCCGGATTTGGCTCCAGGACGGCCAGGCCTGGTCCAAGGGCAACTGGCTGACTGCCACCTTGTGGATTGCTTCCCTGGTCGCGCACCTGGCGTATGACGTCCTGATCGTGCCTGGCCCAGGCGCCAGGGGACTGGGGACCGCCACCATCATTCTTTACCTGGCTATCACCCTGGGCTTCCAGCGCGTCCTGGTGCTGCGGCGGGCGTCCCGGCTGGAGGTTGCCGGGCCCACGGCGATGGGCGGGCTGGGCGGCCCCGGGTAGCGCGGCCGCCGGGTGCGGCACGACGCGCGGACCGGCACTCGGCGGCCCATTGCACGACCGGGATGAGTGGGCCGTCATCGCGGTCCAGCCTCCAAGAATGCCGTGGATGACGCGCTCGCCTGGGCCAGCGAGTTCATTGAGCATGGCACGCCCCCGGCCCGGCCAGCAGGCCCGCGACATCTGGCCGTGGCCAACTGATCGCCCCCGCCCGGCCGACAACAGGTCGCCGGCCGGCCCGGCCAACTATGCTTACTCGACTACCCGGTTGAGGTTAGCGCTGGACCGCGACGGATCAGAGACGGGTCGGATGGTGGCTCAGGATGTCACGCCAGCCGAGGCGGTCCCGGTAGCAACGCCTGGCCATATGCAGGTGCTGCTGATCGAGGACGATGACGGCGACGCCCTCCTGGTACAGGAATTGCTGCTGGACGCGGCGGCTGCCATCACCCTGCTCCGGGCGAGATCGCTGGCGGAGGCGAAACTGCTGCTGCCGGCTGCCGCCTGTGTGCTGCTCGATCTCAGGCTGCCGGACACCCAGGAGCTCGAAGGAGTGCGCTGGCTGCGGGAGCACCTGCCGCAGGTTGCCGTGGTGGTGCTGACCGGCCTGGCCGACGAGCACATGGGGGAGCAGGCGGTCCGTGCCGGAGCGCAGGATTATCTGGTCAAAGGGCAGGTGGATGGGTCGCTGCTGAACCGGGTCATCCGGTATGCGGTGGAACGCCGCCGCTCCGAGGAGATGCAGCGCCAGCTCCGGGAAGCGCAGATCTACGCACAGGAAAACGCCCGGCTGGAACGCGGGCTGCTGCCGTCACCGCTGCTGTCCGATCCGCGGCTGACGGTCGCGGCGCGCTACCGGCCCGGCGGCGGGCAGATGCTGCTTGGCGGGGATTTCTATGACCTCGTGGAGGCGCCTGACGGCTGGGTCCATGCGGTGGTCGGCGACGTCTGCGGCCGCGGCCCGGAAGAGGCGGCGCTCGGTGTCTGCCTGCGGGTCGCCTGGCGCACGATGATATTGGCCCGGCGGCCGTCGGACGAGGTTCTCTCCGCCGTTCAGCAGGTCCTGGAGCACGAGCGGTTTCAGGACCGGGTGTTCACCACACTGTGCATGATGTCCATCGCTCCGGACCGCTCACATGCCCGGCTGCACCTGGCCGGGCATCCGGCGCCGCTGCTGATCACGCCGGACGGGGTCCGGGAACTCAGTGCGCCGGTCTGCCCGCCGCCCGGGATCACGCACGTGGTGGACTGGCCGATGAGCAAGGTGGTGCTGGGGGACAGCTGGTCGCTGCTCATGTACACCGATGGGCTGATCGAGGGCCGGATCGGCACCGGCCCCGAGCGGCTGGGCAGCGATGGGCTGACCGAGCTCATCGGCAAGCACCTGAAGTCCGTGCGCCCGGCTGGGGAGCCGGAGCGGCGGCGGCGCGATCAGGGCCTGCTCGACCGGCTGGTCGACCAGGTGTGTGAGCTCAACGGCGGGGACCTGGATGACGACCTGGCCGTGCTCGCGCTGGGGTTCCCGCGTCTGGCTGACAGATGACCGATGCGCCGGAGACCCCGGAGACTCTCGGTGGTATCCCGGGGGCCGGACCTGCTGCTGATGGTGTGACCATCGGACCGGATGTCCCGGCTGGCCGGACGGGGCTCGCTGTCCGGGCGGATGAGGCCGTGCCCGAAGCGGGTGGTGGGGAAGCTGTCGGTGGCCCGGCTCAGGTGCGGGCCGGGGAGCCCGCAGCCGCGCAGGCCCGCGCCCGTGCCGCCCTGGCAAGATTCGCCGGTGGCTGGCCGCTGGGCCGGATCATCGGTGTCGGCACCCTGATCGCGGCGCTGTTCTCATTGCTCGCGATCGTGATAGGCGGCGCGGCCCTGGCCGACCTGACCAGCGCCCGCGACCGGGTGGTGGGCACGCTCGATCCCGCCGCGTTTCACGCCTCGCAGCTGGAGGTCGCGCTGCTCAACCAGGAGACCGGGGTGCGCGGATACGCGCTGAGCGGGCAGGTGACCTTCCTGGCTCCCTACACCCTCGGCGTTGGCCAGCAGCGCCACGAGGCAAACGTGCTGCGCCCGCTGCTGGCTGGCATACCGGGCGCCCCGGCCGATCTGGCGCGCGTCCTCACCAGCGCCGCCGCGTGGCGCGTGACCTACGCGGTGCCGACCATCCAGCAGGTCAGCAGCACCGGAAAGCCGCTGTTCAGCAGCGCGGTCTCGCAGGGCAAGGCCGACTTCGACACCATCCGCGCCACATTGTCAGACTTGCAGGGCAACCTTGCCAGGCAGCGGGCGCAGGCCGTTGCCTCGCTGAATCACTCCGCCATGGTGCTGGATGCGGCAGGCGTCGGCATCGCCGTTGCGCTGCTGCTCGTCCTGGCCGGGTTCGCGGCCGGGTTGTGGCGGTCGGCGATCCTGCCGCTGTCGCGGCTGGCCGCGGACGCCCGCCAGGTCGCTGGCGGAGACTTCGGCCACGACGTCGGATCTCCCGGCGGGCCGAAAGAGGTGCGGGCCGTTGGCATGGCCGTGGACAGCATGCGCCGGCGCATCCTCGCCGATCTGTCGGTGGCCCGCACCGCGCACGAGCAGCTGCAGGCCCGCACCGAAGACCTGCAACGGTCAAACGCAGAACTGGAGCAGTTCGCCTACGTGGCATCGCATGACCTGCAGGAGCCGTTGCGGAAGGTGGCCAGCTTCTGCCAGCTGCTGCAGCGCCGCTACGCTGGCCAGCTGGACGCGAAGGCGGACGAGTACATCGAGCACGCCGTGGATGGCGCCAAGCGGATGCAGGCGCTGATCAATGACCTGCTCGCGTTCAGCCGGGTGGGACGGACCGCGCAGCACCGTGAGCCGGTCTCCTGCGGCTTGCTGCTTGCCCAGGCGTGGGCGAATCTGGGTACTGAGGTCCGCCGGTCACATGCGACAATTGAGGTGGGCGATCTCCCAGTGGTCCTGGCCGAGGCGTCGCTGCTCACCGCGGTTTTCCAGAACCTGCTCAGTAACGCGCTGAAGTTCCACGGGGATGCCCCGCCCCGGGTGTCGGTGTCGGCCCGCCCAGACGGCAGGTTCTGGCTGTTCACGTTCAGCGACAATGGCATCGGGATCGAGCCGGAGTACGCCGAAAGGATCTTCGTGATCTTCCAGCGCCTGCACGACCGGGCCACGTACCCGGGCACCGGAATCGGCCTTGCCATGGCGAGGAAGATCATCGAATATCACGGCGGGCGGGTCTGGCTGGACATCACGGCCACAGCAGGTGCCCGCTTCTGCTTTACCCTGCCGCTGCTCTCGGGCGATGAGGCCGGTCATGACTGACGCCACGGCGTGCGACGTCGTCGATGTCCTGCTGGTGGAGGACGACGAGGGCGATGTACTGATGACCAGGGAGGCGTTCCGGCACTACAAGATCCGCAATCAGCTGCATGTGGTCACCGACGGCGAGCAGGCGCTGCAGTTCGTGCACCGGGCCGGCAGTTACGCGGGTGCCCCGCGCCCCGGGCTGATCCTGCTCGACCTCAACCTGCCCCGCCGGGACGGGTATGAGGTGCTCGCCGACTTGAAGGAAGACCCTGACCTGCGGGTCATCCCGGTGGTCGTGCTGACCACCTCCCAGGCGGAAGAGGACATCCTGCGCAGCTATCAGCTGCACGCGAACGCCTATGTCAGCAAGCCGGTGGACTTTGAGCGGTTCATGGACGTGATCAGCCAGATCGACAACTTCTTCGTGAGCGTGGTCAAACTGCCGCGCTGATGCCGATATACGGTGTGCACGTGGAGGAACTCCGGCTCTCGTCGCAGCCCCGGGACGGCTTTCTGATCATCGCGATCGGCGGGGAGCTTGACATCGTGACGAGCCGCCAGTTCGACGCATACCTGACTGAACAGCGGCAGCAGCACGGCCGCATCATTTTGGATCTGAGCGCCGTCGATTTCATGGACACCGGCTGCCTGGCGGTGATCGTGGGCCACTGGAAGGAACTCACCGCGGTAGGCGGCACGCTGGCACTGGCAGGTGCCCGGTACCGCTACACCAAGACACTGTGGATCACCGGGCTCGCCGACCGGCTGCCGCTTTACGACACCGTCGACGCGGCCGTCGCGGCGGGCAGCACCGGAGCAGGCAGCACCGGGGCGGGCGCCGGCCTAGCCAGCCCAGAGTGAGCACCGCCTGCACCGCAGGATGGTTTGACTATCCCGGCGGCGGGGGAAATAGTTCGTCAGAACGGTGCTTACGACGCAGGCACGCCCTCACGCCGTCCTGGCGTGGCAATGGGGTGTGCCTTTTTAGTTCGCCTTCGTGGGCTAGCCGCTTCCCCCGCCACCAGGGCTGCGGCAACCCAGGAGGCATCGTGATGAAGATCGCCCTCGTCGCCCACGATGGCAGCCCGCTTTCCCCGCAGGCCAGCCAGGAACCGGTTTCCCAGGCGGCCAGCATCGGCTCGCACGCCCAGGCACTGGCCAGGCTCGGGCACCGGGTGACCATCTACGCCCGGCGGGATTCCCGCGGCCTCCCCGGCAGCGCGATCCTCGCGCCGGGGGTAACCGTCGAGCACGTGGCCGCGGGCCGGCCGGCACCGCTCGCCGACGACGAGCTTGCGGGCACCGTCGCCGGGTTTTCCGACTACCTCGCCCAGCGGTGGCACCGCACCCCGCCTGGCGTGGTCCACGCCTACTTCTGGCTGAGCGGGCTGGCTGCGCTGGCGGCTGTCCGCGATCTAGGTGTCCCGCTGGTGCTGACGTTCGGCACGCTGGGCGGTCCTCGGCCAGCCGATGACTGTGCCGATCACTCGCATGACACCCGTATCCGGCTCGAAGCCCACCTCGCGCGAAGCGCGGACGCCGTGCTGGCCCGCACCGCGGAGGATGCGTCCCAGCTGGCGCGGATGGGTGCTCCCCGGGCCTGCCTCACCGTGGTGCCGTGCGGTGTGGACACCGGCATGTTCACCCCGGAGGGGCCGGTAGCCCGGAAGAACGGGCGGCCCCGGCTGCTCGCGGTGGCGCCACCGGGCGAGCAGCACGGGTCCGGCATCCTGGTGCACATGCTCGCCCGGGTGCCAGGCGCTGAGCTGATGATCGCCGGCTGGCCCAGCGGCCCGGGCCAGGCGGCGCAGCGGAGCCAGGACGATGCTTGCCAGGAGCTGATTCGGCTGGCCCGGCGTCTCGGCGTGGCGGACAGGCTCGCTTTCGCCGGACGGGTCCCGGCGGAGAGATTCCCTGCGCTGCTCCGCTCTGCGGACCTGCTGGTCAGCGCCGCACCGTCGGACCACATCGCCACGATTGCCCTGGCGGCGATGGCCTGCGGCACCCCGGTCGCCGCGACCGCCGCGGGCAGCCTTTCTGAGGCCGTCATTGACAGCGTCACCGGGGTGCTGGTCCCACCCGCCCGGCCCGGCCTGCTTGCCCGGGAACTGCGCCGGCTGCTGGCCAGCCCGCTCCGGCTGGAGGGGTACGGGATAGCTGCCGCGGACCGGGCCCGCGCCCGGTATTCGTGGGACCGGATCAGCCGGGAGACGCTGGCGGTATACCAGCGCTGCCGGCAGCCCGCGCGGCTGGCGCACGCTACCTCAGGCTGAACGAGACCGGCGCACGCTACCTCAGGCCAAGAGGCTGACCGCGGAAACCGGGGGCCCCGGGCGCTGTCCGGGCTGCCACGATCTGAATAACCTGGATCGTGGGATATCCCGCGCAAGGCTGCAGTTCCGGCCCTGACCCCGGCGTGAACGGAGATAGGCGTGCCCCGCTCTGACCTCGCGCACGAGGCTGTCGGACTGGTGGGCATCACGAACACCTCCGAGCCGCGTTCACTGAACCAGCTGGTGGCGCTGGCGTCACGCCAGGTGGCGGCATGCTCGGGGGCGATGGCTGCGGTGTGGCGCGGCGGTGAGCCAGCGATGCAGGCTGCCACCCATCCTGACCTCCCCGCGCTGCTGGAGGCGCAGCTGGTGTCAGGGTGTGGCCCGGAGCTGGATGCGCTGGCCGGGGCGGGCCCGGTGGAGTGCCCCGACACCCTGGAAGAGACCAGGTGGCCGGAGTACGTGCGGCTGGCGAGGCGCCTGGGCGTGCGCTGCTCTGTCACCCTCGCCTACCAGCCGGGCCCGGAAGCGCCCCCGCCGGCCGCCGACGCGGTGACATTGTCACTGTGTGGCGCACGCCCGCGATCACTGGCGGCCGGCCTTGCGCCCGCGGAGCTGCTTATCGCGTTTGGCGGCGCCATCATGGGCAACGCCGCCGAATATGGTGACACCCGGCGGGCCGCGGTGCAGCTGCGTGCTGCCGCGCAGTCACGGGCGGTCGTGGACCAGGCCAAGGGGATGATGATGCAGGTGCTCGGCTGCAGCGCCGAGGCCGCTCTGGGCAAGATGAGGCAGATCTCGCAGGAGCGTAACCTGCGGGTGACCGAGGTCGCCCAGGTCATCATTGATGCCCGTGGCCGGCTGCCCCGGGCCAACTCCCCAGGCCGGTCGTGATGGGCAGGCCGGCCACCGGTGGCGGGCCAGGAGGCGCGGACAGCGAGGCGGCGGAGCTGAAGACCCGCGGCGGCGCGCTCAGGCAGGCGGCCACCCTGCCCGGAGCCGACCTGGACTCCCTGCTGGAAGCGGCACTGGCCGAGCTCGACGCGGCGGTCGACGCGCTGGCGACGGCGGACGGCGGTGACGGGTCCGGCGATGGCCCGGCCGGCGCGGTGCATGCCGAACGGCGGCTGCTGCACGCGGTGTTCCAGCAAGCGCCGGTGCCGCTGTTCCTGGTGGACCCCGACGGCACCGTCCGGAGGGTGAACACGGCGGCCGGTGAGCTGCTTGGCGGGGGCCCTGGTTACCTAACCGGGAAGCTGTTCACCGCCTTCATCGATCCGCAGTCGAGGGCTGCGGTGCAGACGCTGCTCGCCGCGGCGGCCCGTACCCGTGACCAGCGGCAGCTTCGCTGCCTGCTGCTCACTGCGGCGGGCCCGGCCGAGCATGTGCTGGCGGTGCAGCCGGTCACCATCCGCGGCGATCTGGATCAGCTTGTCGTGGCGGCCACTGCGGCCACGGCCGGCCGGCCCGGCAGGTCAGTCAGGCCGGCCCAGGGCAGTCGACGCAGGCGGCAGCCTGGCGAGCCGGCCGCGGACGTGCCGGACGACATGATCCGCCGCCTCGACCTGGTCACCGCGGCCGCGCGGATCCTGCTGGAAAATGTCACCTACAGCGAGCCGGTTGCCCTGCAGCAATGCGCCCGGCTGCTCGCCCGCGAGCTGACCGCCTGGGTCATCGTGGACGTGGAGCGGGAGGGCCGGCTGCGGCGGCAGGTGGTGGCGGGGCCGGAAGGCCAGCAGTCGCAGGAGCTGGCCCAGGTGGTGGCGGCGGTGGACCCGCCACCGGATTCGGTGCCGGGCCAGGTCCATGGGTCGGGCAGCTCGTCGCTGCTTCCCCATGCCGAGGATCTGGCCGCGCTGGGACACGGCCAGGATGGCGTCCCGCTGCTGTTGACGCTGGGCGCCAGTTCGCTGCTGTGCGTTCCGCTGTCCGACGGCGAGCGCAGCTATGGCGTGCTGACCATGGCCGGGCAGGCTGGCCAGGGGCGGTTCGGAATGGCTGATGCGGGCCTGGTGGAAGAGCTGGGGGAGCAGCTTGCACTCGCGATCAGGGCGGACCGGCTGTTCCGGCAGCGCAGCGACGTCGCTGACGCCCTGCAGGCGAGCCTCCTGCCGCGGCAGTTGCGCCAGATGCCTGGCACCGGGGCTGCCGCCCTGCACGTGGCAGCCACCACCGGCCGGGACGTTGGCGGCGACTTCTACGACCTCTATCACGCCGGGGGCGGCTGGGCGGTCGCGATCGGTGATGTCTGCGGTAAGGGTGAGGACGCGGCGGCGGTTACCGCGGCGGCGCGGCACGCGATCCGGGCCTTTGCGCATGCGAACCCGGACCCGGCGATAGTCCTCCGCAGCGCCAACAGCGTCCTGCTGGCGGATGAGTCCGGTGGCCGGTTCGTCACCGCCGTGGTTGGCCACCTGCGGTGGCGCCGCCGCCGCCTGCACGCCGTGCTGGCCAGCGCGGGCCATCCGGCGGCGGTGCTGATCAGGCCGGACGGGCGGACCCGGATGCTGCGGGGCGGCGGGCTGCCGCTGGGGATATTCCCCGACGCGGCGCCGGTCAGCCAGGAGCTTGACCTGGCACCCGGCGACCTGCTGTTCCTCTACACCGATGGGCTGACAAGCGCGTGCGGGCCAGACCGGGTCTACTTCGAGGACCGTCTCACCGACGAGCTGGCGGCACTGGCTGGCAAGCCAGCCGCGGCGCTGGTGTCGCAGGTGCAGGAGCTGGTGCTCGATTTCTGCCAGGGCGAGCTGCGGGACGACCTCACGATGCTGGCCCTGCGGGTGGAGGAGCCGCCGGCGCCCTGACACCGGTTGCTCCTGCTATCCGAAGAACTCCTCGACCACTTCCTCGGCCGGCGGGCGAGCGGTCATGGCCGGCTCTCCCATAACCGGCTCCGCGCTGTCTGTGGCCGCGGCGGGACTGTCCGGGCGGAGCCGCCGGAAGGTCCAGTGAGGAGTCTGCCCGGCGCGGTTGACGAGCGGTCCCCGCCGGAGAACCACGTGGCGCCGCAGCCACCCGTAGCTGCGCCGTGGCAGGAGCATGCCGGCTAGGCCGGTCAGCATGATCACCCAGCCGGCGATCTGGAGGTTGAGGAAGGATGGGTGGCGCGTGACGGCGAAGGCGAGGATGGCGCCGAGCGCGATCAGGGTGAGTCCGGTTGCGGTCCGCATGGCAGTCCTCCCTTGGGTGGCGGGTGGATCCGGCAGGCGGGTGGTCAGCCCGGCTGGTCGCCGGTGCCGGGGCCGAGCACGCACTCGCGCAGGTAACTGAGCGCGGCCGACAGCAGCCGGGAGACGTGCATCTGTGAGATGCCCAGCCGGTCGCCGATCTGGGCCTGGGTCATGTTCCCGTAAAAGCGCATCATCAGCAGGCGCTGCTCACGTTCGGGAAGGTCGCCCCAGTGTGCCATGACGGCTGCCATGTCGAGCGTGTGCTCCAGCTGGGGGTCGTCCTCGCCGAGCAGGTCCGCCAGGTTCCCTGGCTCGGGTCCGGCCGACCTGGGGGCGTCCAGCGACGATGCCTGGAAGGCCAGCTCGGCGCGCTGGGCGTCCTGCAGGTCTTCCTCGCTGACACCCAGGTGCTGTGCCAGCTCGCCGTTCGTGGGTGCCTGGGACAGCTGCTGCGTGAGCTCGGTGCGCGCCCGGCGCAGTTCCAGCCGCAGCTCCTGGATCGACCGCTTCACATGCACGTGCCACCGCTTGTCGCGGAAGTGGCGCTTGATCTCGCCGGTGATGCACGGCTGGGCGTAGGAGGCCAGGTTGCTGCCCAGCGCGGGGTCGAAGTTGTTGATGGCCTTGAGCAAGCCCACGTACCCAACCTGCATCAGTTCCTCATGAGATTCCGGGCTGAACTGATACCGCAGGGCGCACGCCCGGACCAGCGGCTCACAACGGCCCACCAGCTGCTCACAGGCAGCGTCCCGCTCCCGGCTGCCGCGGGGCAGCGACTGGACCAGCCTCACCAGAGCCGGGTCGCCTATCTCGGCCCTCTCCTGGGCAGGGGTCCGCGGCCGGGAGCGAACGGCGGTCACGTGATCACCTGCTGCAGCGGTTCTAGTCACGGTGACGTCATGCCCGTCAGGCACGGCCTAAACGTGCCGCCGGGTCGCGAGCCCCGGCGGATGGAGCCTCCGCCCTGGTCAGCGGCGTCAAAGTGATGCCGTGTGATTCTCGCCTCCCGTGACTTCCGTGCCGGTGGCCGTTTGGGCGGTTCTCTGCGCGGTAGCTGGTGGGCCTGGGTGAGAGGTGGCAGATGTCATCTGCCCAGTGGGAGGTAGCGATGCGCATCTGGTCGGTGCTGCTGCTGGCATGGCTGGTCATTGGCGCCATTGCTGCTGGGCAGCGCAACTATTACAGCGATTCCCATGCCAACTGCGCCGGAGCCGGGACCACCGCGGTGACGATCATCGCCGGCCCGCTCAACTACGTTGGGGGGGTCAACCCGCAGGTCAGCTGCCCGCAGCCAAGCGGGTGAGTCTCCGCTGCCGCCCGGGGTAATCAGCGGGCCTGCGGCGGCCGGCGCCCGGCGCCGCCGTTCCAGCCGCGGCAGGTCAGCGGCCGTGGGTCGCCGGATCCGGCTGGATGAGCAGCTCACCGAAGAGCGCACGGTAGTGGATCATGGCCTGGCTGAGGTCCTCGGTCGTGGCGATGCCCGCCGCCGCGTACCTGCTGATCTCCCTTGCGGCACGGTACCGGTCCAGCACGGCCGCATCCTGCACGGACACGTCGGCCACGATCTGGTCGTGAGCTTCGGCGGGGTATCCCCGCTGGTGCATCACAACGGCCACCAGTCGCTGCGCGTAGGCGACCGCCTGCTGTGGCCGATCGGCGAACTGCTGCTGCAGGTCAGCCCACTGTGCGGCGTCACTGGCCCGGGCGGCCGGGGTCAGCGGGTGGATGCCGAGCGGCTGACCGCGCGGATCGCGGCCGGACGGTGCATCTTCCGCAGTGGACCGGCGTTGCTTGTCCGCTATGTCCCGGTCATACTCCGGGCCGAACTCCTGCTGGAGCCGGCGCCGGCGGGCCACCATCATCATGCTGATCACCAGCACGTGACGGCGGCAACCACCACTATGCCGCCGGTGGCTGCGCCTGACATAACGTCCTCCCTCGCTCGGTTCCGCATACCAGGCCCGGACTGCCCCTCGTTCCCGGTCTCAAACAGCGGCGGCAACCAGGGGATACCCAGGCGGGGCTACCCCGCCAGCTGCCCCGGGACGGTCCCGGCTAGACGCCGGCGCTGCCGGACGGGGCAGTGGCGATATACGGCAGGCGCGCGAGGTCCAGGATCAGCGCCACCGAGCTGCCGGCGCCAGCCACCAGCGTGAGTTCCTGGTGGTGGGCTGCGAGCTGCCCCCGGACCTGGTAGAGGGAGCGAGTCCCGGCACTGCCCAGGCGGGTGACGCTGGTGAGGTCGACGATGAGTGGCAGGGTGCCGCCACGGCTGGCGGTCAGCAGCCGCCGGGCGAGTGGGGTGGCGGTGGTGGCATCGACCGGGCCAGTCACGCGGGCGCGGCAGAGCGCACCGTCGATCCCGATTTCCACGGCGAAGGACGGCGGCGGTGGAGGGGAGGGGGCATCGGTGCTGATCGGCGGGCCGGATATGGCAGGCCGGTGGAGACGGCACCGGAGTGTCACCGTGGTGCCGGGGATACGCCGGGCAGCGCCGGCGGGCTGTCCTGGATGACCGACCAGCATCTGGTCGACCACCTGTGCGGCTACCATCAGCCCGTGACCACGGTCGAGGGCTGACGGATCGGGCTGCCGCCAGCGGCCGTAGTCGGTGATCTGGCAGTGCAGGTTCCCGTCGTCAGCGAGGGCGGCCTGCACCTCGACCAGTCCAGGCTGGTCAGGTGGGTAAGCGTGCTCGATGACGTTGGTGACGATCTCCCCCACTGCCAGCTGCAGGTCGTCCCGCTCCTGGGTGGCCGGATCGATCTGGTCCAGCCATTCACCGAGGGCGTGCCGTACCGCGGTCAGGCTGGTCAGCGTGGCGGGAGCGCTCAGGTCCAGTGCCGGGATGCGCTCGGCGAGCCGCTGCGCGGCGAGGGTGACGATGTCATCGTCGTATCCGGCGCGGGCAAGCTGTTCCGTGGTCAGCTGGCACGCCCGGTCCGCGGGTGCAGGGGGCGCCCCGGGTGGCGGTGGCTGGCTGGCGGCGCTGGCGGCGGCTGCTGCCAGTTCGGCCATCCCCTCGGCGACAGACCGGCTGGGACGCCGGATGAGCCCGTCGGTGTACAGCAGTACCAGCGCGCCCGGCGGCAGGGTGCCGGTGGCGATTGCCGGCGGTGACCCGGTGCCGAGCGGGCCCGTTCCGGTGCCGGGCAGGTACCGGGCCGTGCCCCCGGCGCCGATGATCAGCGGCGGGGGATGCCCGCAGGTGGTATAACGCAGCGTCCCGTCAGCCGGATCAAGTAGGGCCAGTGCCAAGGTGGCTCCTGGCAGCCCGGGCGTCCGGGCGGTGAACGCGTCTGCCTTGGCCAGCACGGTGGCCAGCTGGGACTCGGTAGTGAGCAGCTCGCCCAGCACCGCGCGCAGCTGGCTCATCGCCGCCAGCGCGGCCACCCCGTGCCCGGCCACGTCCCCCACGACCAGGGCGACCGTGCCATCGGTGAGCGGGACTGCATCGAACCAGTCACCGCCAGCGGTGCGATCATCGTCCGCGGGCAGGTAGCGTGCTGCGATCTGGGCCTGTGGCAGGACGGGCAGTGCTGGCGGCAGGAGTGCGTCCGCCAGCCTGCCGACCGCACCCCGGGCACTGCCGTATCGCTGCCCTGTCTGAGCCGTCTGTCGGGCCTGCTGCGAGTGCACCCGTTCACTCATCTGGTTAGGGCCACCATCCGCCACCGTGGCAGGGCTGCCTGCCGCATGCCGCGAAGGCGCAGGTGACCGGGATAAAGTCGGCTGCCTTGCGTACCGGTGAACTCGCCTGCTGGCACATTCTTAAACCCCCACCGGGCGATTCTTATACACGCGCAGCCGTGGTGCCAGGTTGCGCCATCGGTTGCGCTCATCCTTCCGCGGCCGCCCGCAGCAGCTGCCGCCAGCCCGGCCGCTCACCGCCGGGGGACGTTGATGACGGCGTTGTTCGCGGTGGCGGAGATTGCGGTAGCGCCGGCCGCAACCAGTACCGGCGTGAGGGCGGTGCGGGTGCGCCCGTCGCCCACCTGGCCCACGTGACTGACGCCCCACGCGTAGACCTGCCCGCTGGTGGAGACCGCGTAGGAGGTGGCTGACCCGGTCGCCAGGCTGCGGTAGGTGACCCCGGCGGGCGGGTGGATGCTGACCGGCGAGGGCTGCATTCGCCGCGTGCCGTTGCCGAGCTGGCCGGCCCAGTTGTCGCCCAGGCCCACAGCGACCCGTCGGCCAGCAGGACCAGCGTCTGGCCGTTGTTCCACAGTGACCCGTCCTGGGCCACCTGGGTGACGGCGGCGGGCAGGTGCACCAGGACCAGTATGTCGGAGAAGTGGCGGCTGTGCCCGTCCCCGAGCTGGCGCTGGGTGTTGTACCCCCAGCCGTAGTACTGCCCGCTGGCGGGCAGCGCGCCAGAATTGGCGAACGCGGCCACCAGCCTGACCACCGGCTGGCCGCTCAGCCCGGCCACCCTGACCGGGGTGGCCGCACAGAGCGGGCGGCCCTCGCCCAGGTCGCCGGCAACGTTCTGGCCGCAGGCCCAG
>Ga0306926_10001764_pt1 | contig 21652 bp, 19 predicted proteins | sample flu12Cox44000178_FD_203759 | JGI IMG/M metagenome (GOLD analysis project Ga0306926, IMG submission 203759) | Lab enrichment of tropical soil microbial communities from Luquillo Experimental Forest, Puerto Rico - flux8day.12C.oxic.44.000.178 (v2)... | ecosystem: Environmental > Terrestrial >...
TGCTCCAAGAGCCATCAGCACCAATATTGCAAAGAGCGCGAGGAAAAAGATCGAGTTGGAAGCTTCCTTGCGTGGCTCTATCAGGCAGATCAGGTTAAGACGGCCTTCCGGTAAACAAATCAAATCCACGTTGCGGGCCATCTGCGGCTCACGACCTCTCCGTGCCGCGCCGACCAGCGGCCCGCGCACTATCGGGTAAGAAAAAGCCCAGTGAGCGGAGCCGAGTACCGATCACGGCTTGACCGCGACAATCCCTACAAGAATTCTCGCACCTCCTCGCGACCGAAGCCATTAAAAGAACGCCCCGGCCAAAAGGAAAAGAACGCCCGGGCCAAAAGGCAGGTGAATCCGTCTCACACCGGCACCCGGTCAGCTAGAAAAATCAATCAGCGGCCTCCCCTGAGTCAGCGCGGGCGCAATGGTTCGGCTGATGCCGGCGAAGGACGTCCCTTGCACCGCGGGCGCCGTCCATACATGGCACATCGACGAAAGGTGCGCCTCGGGCGGCATGCTCCCCATCCGGTCTCGCTTCGCGAGACCACCCTCCCCTTCAGGCGGATTCACCCCGCCGCACGCTCGAGCGCCCGGCGCGTGATAGTGCCGGAAAGATCGCGCCGGTACTCGGCGCCGATGATCGCATCGTCGAGCGGGTCGACGACGGCCGCGACCGCCGCGGCGGCGGCCTCGAAGGCGGAACGGCCGGGCCGCCGACCCGCCAGCGCCGCCTCCGCCTCGGCGATGCGGCGCGGCTGTGCCTCCACGCTGCCGAGGGCGACGCGCGGCTCGATCATCGCGCCGTCGGCGAGACGGAACGTGGCGAGCGCCATGGCAAGCGCAAAATCCCCGGCGCGCCGATTGAACTCGTAGAACCCGCAACGGGTATCGGCGGGCGGGATCGGCACGCGCACCTCGGTGAGCAGCTCATCGTCTTTCAGCGCTGTCGTCATGACGCCGCGAAAATAGTCGCGCGCCGCGATGATGCGCGTCCCCGCCGTGCTCTGCGCGACCATCTCGCCGTCGAGGGCAGCCACCACCAGGCACCATTCGGAGGCGGGATCGGCATGCGCCAGGCTGCCGCAGAAGGTGCCGCGGGTGCGGATGGGATAATGGGCGATGTGGCGCACCACGGTCGCGAGCAGGCGGCCGAGCGGGCCTTCCACCACCGGCTTGTGGAACGCGGCATGGCGGACGCAGGCGCCGATGCACAGCTTGCCGTCCTCGACCGCCAGCCGCGAGAGCGCCTCGATTCCGTTGATGTCGACGAGGTGCGCGGGGCGGGCGAGACGAAAGGCCATGATCGGGACAAGGCTCTGCCCGCCCGCCAGCACGCGCCCGTCCTCGGGCGCGACCTCGGCCAGGGTCTCGACCGCCTCGACAATGGTTTTGGGCGCGTGGTAGCGAAACGGCGCGGGCTTCATGTTTGCTGGCGTTGCGATCGCAGCGCGGATGGCCGCAGGTCAGGATTTCCGAGCTCTTTGGATTGATGCATGACGCTTGGTATATGTAAAGAAGTCGCCCTTTCCCGGGGTCCCCCATGAAGCCGCCGCCTTTCAGCTACCACGATCCAAGATCCGTTGCGGACGCCGTCGGGCTGCTCGCCAGGCTTGAGAACGCCAAGCTCCTCGCCGGCGGGCAATCGCTGATGCCCATGCTCAACATGCGTTTCGTGCTCCCCGACCACATTGTCGACCTCAACCGCATCGATGGGCTCTCCTATATCCGCGAGACGGCGGACGGCCTCGAGATCGGCGCCATGACCCGCCAGCGCGAGCTCGAGCACTCCGAGGTCGTGCGCGCGCATTGGCCGATCATGCACGAGGCGCTGCTGCAGGTCGGACACCGCCAGACCCGCAACCGCGGCACCATCGGCGGCTCGCTGTGCCATCTCGATCCGGCAGCGGAGCTCGTTTCGCTCGCCGCCGGCTACGATGCGACGGTCACGGTTGCCGGCCCGAAGGGCGAGCGCAAGATCGGCTTCGCCGAGTTCCCGGTCGCCTACATGACGCCGGCCATCGAGCCGAACGAGATCGTGGTCGGCGTGCGCTTCCCGCGCTGGAGGCCGCAGCACGCGCACGCCTTCATCGAGTTCTCGCGCCGGCACGGCGACTTCGCCATTACCTCGGCGGCGGTGCTCATCGAGGCCGATGGCGGCGGCAAGATCACGCGCGCTTCGGTCACCATTGGCGGCATGGGCACGGTGCCCAGGCGCGCCACCGAGGTCGAGCAGGCGATCGTCGGCCAGGTGCCCGCCGGCACGCTGTTCCGCGATGCCTGCGAAAGCTGCCGCAAGCTCGAAGCCATCGACGACGTGCACGCGCCGGCGAGCTACCGCCAGCATCTCGCTGCGGTGCTCTCGCGCCGCGCGCTGGAGAAGGCGCACGCGCGGCTTCTCGAGCGGGCAGGCGGGCGGGTGAATTAGATGTCCATTCCGGCTCATCCTGAGGAGCGTGCACGCATCGCGTGCGCGCGTCTCGAAGGGGGAGGCAGCCACAGCGGGGCCTCATGCTTCGAGACGCGTCGCAGCATAAGCTGCGACGCTCCTCAGCATGAGGGGTCGGGATCACCGAGGAACTAACGATGGGTGAGAAGCGGAAGATTGCGCTGACGGTGAACGGGCGCCGCTACGAGGATGAGGTGGAGGTCCGCGTGACGCTCGCGGACTTCATCCGCCAGCAGCTCGGGCTCACCGGCACCCATCTCGGCTGCGAGCACGGGGTATGCGGGGCCTGCACCATTCTGTTCGACGGACGCTCGGCGCGTTCCTGCCTGATGCTCGCCGTGCAGGCGGACGGCCACGAGCTGCTCACGGTCGAAGGCATCGCCCCCTCGCAGGAGGAGCTGCACCCGATCCAGCAGGCGTTTCACGAGCACCATGCGCTGCAATGCGGATATTGCACGCCGGGCTTCCTTACCACCCTGATCGAGTTCCTGCGCGAGAACCCCGACCCCACGGAACAGGAGGTCCGCATCGGCATCTCCGGCAATCTCTGCCGCTGCACCGGATATCAGAATATCGTCATCGCAACGCTTGCCGCCGCGCAGAAGCTCAAGGAAATCCCGGAGGACAAGAGGTGGCCCGTGGGCGGAACCCCGCCGGCGGGCGAATAGCCCTAGTGTGGCGGTTCAGAAGTCCGCATCATTCTTGCCGCGAGTCCGAGATGCGGACTTCTGAACCAAAGCCACACTAGATCAATACATTGCTAGTGTCCTACGATTCCGAAGTTCGCAAACGAGGGTGCCGCACAATGAGGCGAACTTCGGAATCGGGACACTAGGCGCGCGTGGCCCTTCGCTTTGACGACATCGGCAACCGCCTCAAAGCGTTCCGTCTCGCCTCGGGGCTGAGCGCCGACGAGATCGCGGAGCGGCTCGGCATCTCGCGCACCGCGCTTTATCGCTTCGAAAAGGGCGAGCTCGCCAAGATCGAGACCTTGGAACGGCTTGCCGAGCTCCTCTCGGTCTCGGTGCCGACGCTGCTCGGGGTAGGCGTCGAGTACATCGCCTCGGCGGTCGCCTATTTCGAGCGCATGCGACAGATCGAGGAGAGCTGCGAGCATATCATCGTGCTGGCGGGGCCGATCTCGTATCTGCTCGCCTCCGATGCCTTCGATGCCGCCCTTGCCGACGTCCTGCGCGAGAGCATTCCCGACACGCCTTCCGGGCGCAGGCGCGCGCTCGAAGCGGTCGAGGAGATCATCGTCGTGCTGCGCCGGCGCAAGGAGGCCTACCGCCGCCGCCGGCCCGGCATCGTCAACCTCATCTCCGCGGTCGAGATGGAGCAGTTCCTCGCCAACGGGCTGGTCGGCCGGCCGGGCCTGCCGGAGGACGTGCGGCGCGAGCGGCGGGCGCTTGCCCGCGCCGAGGCCGAGCACTTTCTGGCATTGATCGAGAACGAGCCGATCGGGGTGCAGATCGGCATTGTGCCGGACACGCTGCCGCACGCGAGCTTCCAGCTGTTCCGCGAGCCGGACCGCACGATTCTCGCGCTATCGCCGTTCCGGCTGGGCGAGCAGCCCAACGTCCGCGTCGGGGTGGCGATGATCACCTCGGCGCCGGAGGCGGTGTCGCTCCACGAGAGGATGGCCCAGGAGCTGTGGGGGCGCGCGCGCAAGGGGGCGGCGGCGGCGCGCCTGCTGCGCGACCTGCTCAAAACGTGATGTTCACAATTTGGAAAAAATCTTGATTTTGGTACAATCCCTGTCCATATCTGTCCCTGCCCGATTGGCCCCAAGACTCCGGTTATCTCCGGTTATTATGGCGCAGCAACCGTTTGCCTCCGCACCCTTCGTCGTGGGCGCAAGCGCGCCCGCCGCCGCGGAAGGTCCCATTCCCGCCGAAGAGGCGTTGTGCCCGGTCGTGTCCCACGCGTGGGTGAACAGGGAATACAAGCACCTTGTGGTTGATGCCTCGCCCAAGGCGCTCAGCGTCAAGCCCGGACAGTTCTTCAATCTGCTCTGCCCGTCGCCTGACGAGGGCGAGCTGTGGCTGCGCCGGCCGCAAAGCGTCTATCGCATCGACCGCGAGCACGCCCGCATCGAGTTTCTCTACAAGTGCGTGGGCCGTGGCACCAACGGACTTGCCACCCTCGAGCGCCGCGGCATGCTCAATATGGTCGGCCCGCTGGGCGTGGGCTTCTCGCTGCAACCGGCATGGAAGCACATCGTGGTTCTCGGTCGCGGCGTGGGGCTTGCGACCATGGCACCGATCTCGCAGCTCGCCAGCGAAGGCGGCGTCGGCGTGACCGCCATTCTCAGCGCCCGCAGCGAAGAATTCGTGATGGCAGCGGACCTGTTCGCCCAGGTGGGCGAGGTGATCAGCGTGCTCGACAGCGACGGCACCAGTGCCGTCGAGAACGTCGAGGCGATCCTGCAATCGCTGATCGCGCAGGGCAGAGCGGACGCGTTCTTCACCTGCGGCTCGAACCGGCTGTTTCAGCTCATGAAGCGGCTCGGCAAGGTGCATGGCATCCCTGGCCAGGTCGCCATGGAGCAGGTGATGGCCTGCGGGCTTGGTCCCTGCTACGTGTGCGTGCGCACCTTCGAGGTCAACGGCAAGAAGGAGCTGCGCCGGGTTTGCATCGAAGGGCCGGTATTCGATCTGCAGGAGGCAGTCGGATGGTAGACATGCGCGTGAGGATCGGGAACGTGACGCTCGCCAACCCGATCATGCCCGCTTCGGGCGCGTTCTCAACGGATCTGGCGCAGGTGATGGACCTCAACCGGTTGGGCGCGCTGGTCGCCAAGACGGTCTCGCGCGAGTTCCGCGCCGGTAATCCGCCTCCGCGCGTGGCCGAGGTGGAAGGCGGCATGATCAATTCCATTGGCCTGCCGACCAAGGGCATCGAGTATTTCCTCGAGCACCAGGTGCCGGACTACAAGCGCTTCAAACCACCGCTGGTGGGCTCGATCTCGGCCACGAGCATCGAGGACTTCGAAGCGATGGCGCGCGACGTGAGCAAATCGGCAATCGATGTGCTGGAGGTCAACATCTCCTGCCCCACGCGTGACCCGAAGGGTGGCAATTTTGCGCTGCACGAGGAGCACACCTTTAACGTCATGCAGCTCATCCGCCGCACCACCGACAAGCCGGTTTGGTGCAAGCTCTCTCCCAATGCCGGGGACGTGGTCGCGATCGGCAAGGCGGCGGAAGCCGCCGGTGCCGATGCGCTCGTTGTGTCGAACACTATTCTCGGGCTCAAGATCAATACCGATACTTTCCGCCCCGCGATCGGCAACAAGTTCGGCGGCCTCTCGGGCCCGGGCATCAAGCCAATCATTGTGCGGATGGTGTATCAGTGCGCCAAGGCCGTGAAGATCCCGATCATCGGCTGCGGGGGCATTGTCAAGGTAGAAGATGTGGTCGAGTACATGCTCGCCGGCGCAAGCGCGGTGATGATCGGCTATCTGATCTTCCGCAATCCGTCCGGCCTGATCGCCATTCTCGATGGGCTGGAGCAATGGTGCGCGAAGCGCGGCTTCGCACGCGTGAGCGACCTCACCGGCGCGATGATCGATGAGCCGCCGCGGGAAACCTACGCCGCCGCTGCCGCTCCCATCGGTTAGCAGCGCACGCACTCGCATGGAAAGGGGTGGGACAGGCATGAGCGCAGGCACCGTCTTTCCCGACAAGAAGGTCATGGCCGAGCTCACCGCCAGGATGCTGCTCGAGGTGGAGGCGGTTCGCTTCATGGCCGACAAGCCGTTCATCTTCACCTCCGGCTGGGCCAGCCCCGTCTATACCGACTGCCGCCGCCTGATCTCTTTCCCTCGCGTACGTTCAACGCTGATCGATTTCGCGGCGACCACCATCATGCGCGAAGCCGGTTTCGAGCGGTTCGATGCGGTTGCGGGAGGCGAGACGGCGGGCATCCCGTTCGCCGCCTGGATGGCGGACAGGCTCTCGCTGCCGATGCTCTATGTGCGCAAGAAGCCCAAGGAGTTTGGCCGCGCCACCCAGATCGAAGGTCATCTGGTAGGCGGCCAACGCGTGCTGCTGGTCGAGGACATGACCAGCGACGGCCGCAGCAAGATCAATTTCTGCAATGCGTTGCGTCAGGCCGGCGCCAAAGTCGACCATGTGCTGGTGTTCTTCTTCTACGACATTTTTCCCGATGCGCCGAAGGTCCTCAGCGATCTCCATATCACCCTGCACTCGCTCGCCACCTGGTGGGACGTGCTGGCGGTTGCCAAGGCGAGCGGCAAGTTCGATGCCGCAAAGCTCGCGGAAGTGGAAACCTTCATGCATGACCCGGCGGGGTGGTCGAAGGCGCATGGAGGCATTGCCGCGGTTGCGGCCGAGTGAACCGCAAGGGGTCGGCAATGGCGGACGCGAAGTTCGATGTCGTGGTTGTGGGCGGCGGCAATGCTGCGTTCTGCGCAGCCCTTGCCGCACAGGAGCAGGGCGCTTCGGTTGCGCTGCTGGAGGCGGCACCGGAGGAGGAAGCCGGCGGCAACAGCCGCTTTACCGCCGGCTCAGTGCGCGTTGTCTATAACGGCATCGACGACATCAGGACGCTGGTGCCCGATCTGACCGAGCAGGAAATCGCGACCACCGATTTCGGAACCTACACACGCGATCAGTTTTTCGACGACATGGCGCGCGTGACGCAGAACCGCGCCGATCCGGACCTCGTCGAGCTCCTGGTCGGGCGCAGCTTCGATACCTTCTGCTGGCTGCGCGAAAAAGGCGTGCGCTTCATCCCGATCTACGGCCGGCAAGCCTTCAAGCTCGAAGGCAAGTTCAAGTTCTGGGGCGGGTTGACGGTGGAGGCAGTGGGCGGCGGTCCCGGCCTCATCAAGATGCTCACCGATGCCGCGCGCAGGCGCGGGATCGAGATCAGGTACAGCACGCGCGCACTCGAGCTCCTGTTCGACGGCGTGCGCGTCGGAGGCGTGCGCGTCCGGCACGACGGGGTGGAAAGCGATCTCGCCAGCAGATCGGTCGTGCTCGCCTGCGGGGGGTTCGAATCCAACTCGGAATGGCGCACGCGCTATCTCGGGCCGGGCTGGGATTTGGCCAAGGTGCGGGGCACCCGCTTCAACAATGGCGACGGCATCCGCATGGCAATGGACATAGGCGCAAGCCCATGCGGCAACTGGTCGGGCTGCCATGCCGTGCAATGGGAGATGAACGCCCCCGAGTTCGGCGATCTTGCCGTCGGTGACCAGTTCCAGAAGCATTCCTACCCCTTTGCCATCCTGGTCAACGCCAATGGCAAACGCTTCATCGATGAAGGCGCGGATTTCCGCAATTATACGTATGCCAAATACGGCCGGGTGGTTCTGGAGCAGCCCGGCCAGTTCGCCTGGCAGATCTTCGATCAGAAGGTGAAGCACCTGCAACGCGACGAGTACAGGATCAAGCAAGTCACCAAGGCCGTGGGCAACAGCATCGAAGAGCTCGCGCACAAACTCGAAGGCGTAAACGCACAGCAGTTCCTCGCTACCATCTCCGAGTACAACAAGGCGGTGCGAACGGACATTGCGTTCAATCCGAACATCAAAGATGGCCGGCGCACCGAGGGTCTCACTGTCAACAAGAGCAATTGGGCAAACACCATCGATGCGCCCCCGTTCGAAGGCTACGCCGTGACCTGCGGGCTGACTTTCACGTTCGGTGGGCTGCGCATCACCACGGACGGCGAGGTCCTCAATACCGACTACCAGCCGATCCGCGGCCTGTACGCGGCGGGAGAGCTGGTTGGCGGCCTGTTCTATTTCAACTACCCCGGCGGGTCCGGCCTCACCTCGGGAGCGGTATTCGGCCGTATCGCGGGGAGCTCGGCCGCGCGCGCTGGTAAAAACTGATCGGTGTGTCGATGAGCATCTCTGCCTCCCCGAAAGCGCGTGCGCATCGTATTGGCGAGCTCAACAGGCTCACCGCCACGCAGCTGGTGAACGCAATCGCGACTGGTGAGGTGACCTGTGAAGCCGTCATGCGCGATTGTCTCGAGCGCATCGAAGCACGGGAGCGCACGATCCACGCTTGGGCCAGCCTCGATCCGGATCTCGTGATCCGGCAGGCAAAGGCTCTCGATCGGGCGGGCGCCGCAACGCGCGACCGGCCGCTCCATGGCGTGCCGGTCGGCGTGAAGGACATCATCGACACCGCCGACCTGCCGACCGAGATGGGCTCACCAATCTACCGCGAGCACCGCCCTCGGACGGATGCGGCATGCGTCTCGCTCGTGCGTGCAGCCGGCGCGATCATCCTCGGCAAAACAGTGACCTGCGAGTTTGCCGGCATGACGCCGGGCCCGACGACAAATCCGCACAATACCGCGCACACCCCGGGCGGGTCGTCGAGCGGCTCGGGCGCTGCGGTGGCCGACTGCATGGTGCCGGTGGCATTCGGGACCCAGACCGGCGGCTCGGTGCTGCGGCCGGCTTCCTATTGCGGCGTCTTCGGCTTCAAGCCGACTTTCGGCGCATTCAACCGCAAGGGCGTCTTTCCTGCTGCCGAAAGTCTCGACACCATCGGGCTCGTGACCCGCTCGCTCGAGGACATCGAGCTCATCACCGCCGTCCTCCAGCTGCGCGCGCCATCGCCCCCGCAATCGCGCGCACGTGTCCCTCGCGTCGGGCTCTGCCGCACGCCGCTTTGGAAATCGGCACAGCTGGAGACCGTCGCCGCCGTCGAAGATGCCGCCGCAAGGCTCGCTCAGTCCGGAGCCTCCATAAAGGATGTCACGCTACCCGATGAGTTCTCGGGCCTGCGCAACGCCGCGCGCGAGACCATCAACAATTACGAGCGCGCGGCGGCGCTGGCGCAGGAATGGACCGAGAGCCGGGCGCTGATCAGCGAGCGCCTGCGCAAGCGTATCGAGCTCGGACGCGCCATGCCGCACCAGGACTATGTCGCCGCGTTGCGACTTGGCGAAGTCTGCCGGGCGCAATTGGCGGCCGTGTTCGAGGGCATCGACGTTCTGCTTGCGCCGTGCGTGAACGGCGAAGCACCGCGCGGGCTCGATGACACCGGTGATCCGGGCTTCCAGGCGATCTGGAGCATCCTGCACGTGCCGACGCTGAGCATGCCGACCCATCGCGGGCCCAACGGGCTGCCGGTTGGCATCCAGTTGGTGGGCCAGCGTTACGACGAGGGGCGGCTCTTTGCCTGTGCTCGCTGGATGTGGCAGCGGCTCGGCACGGACGCGATGGTCGGCTGCGGCGGATAGGTCAACCCAATGGAATTCGATAATTCATTCGAAGTGCCGCTGCCGCCGGCTGAGGCCTGGAAGGTGCTGCTCGACATCGAGGGCATCGCGCCATGCATGCCCGGCGCCGAGCTCACCGAAGTGCTGGGCAACGACACCTATAAGGGCAGGATCAACGTGCGGCTGGGGCCGGTCGCCCTGACCTTCGCTGGCACCGTGAAGGTCGAGGACATCGACAATGACCGGCACACCGCGCGCGTTGCCGCGCAAGGCACCGACGCGAAAGGCCGCGGCGGCGCGCAGGCTGCTTCCGCATTCCGGCTCGAGCCCGCGGGCGGCGGCTCGAAGGTACTGGTGCACACAAACCTGAACCTTTCGGGAGCCGTGGCCCAATACGGCCGCGGCGTCGGCATCATCCAGGCAACCGCCGCCCAGCTGATGAACCAGTTCGCCAAATGCCTGCAGGACAAACTCGCGCAAAGGCATGCGGCGCCGGCGGCCTCGACTCCAGCCGGCACGGCAGCGGCGCTCACCACACCGCCGCCTGCTGCCGCATCCACACCAGCAGGACCGCCGATTTCCGGATTTTCCCTTCTCGCCAAGGCTGTCTGGAGCTGGATTACCGGCTTGTTCAGACGTTCATGATTGGCGGTCGCAGAGTGCCGGGGTGAATGGTGCAGGTAAAAAAGCCGCCCGGTTTCATCGAACGGCACGGCCTGTGGACGGACGAGCAGCGACAAAAAGCCGACGAGATAAAGCGCCGGATCGAGAAGGACGGCGTGCATCTCGTGCGCCTTGCCTGGGCCGATCCGCACGGCGCCTCGCGCGCGAAGGCGATGACGCTGCCCGCATTCGCAGCGGCGCTGACTGAAGGATTCACCACCACTGTTGCCACCAGTACGCTTGATTCGGCGGGCGCGCGCACATTTGCCTCTTTCACCCGCGGCGGCGGGATGGGACTGCCGGAAATGACGGGGTCACCCAATCTCATCCTGGTTCCCGATCCGAACACGTTCCGCGTGCTGCCGTGGGCTCCGGGTATCGCCTGGATGCTGTGCGACGAATATTTCACCAGCGGAGCGCCGTTTCACTTCTCGCCCCGGCACCTTTTGCGCAGGCAAACCGAGCGCCTGGCAGCCCAGGGCATGGAGCTCATGGCGGGGGTGGAGATCGAGTGGTATCTCCTGCACGCGGCGGAAGCGCTCACCGACGCGCATGTCGGCACCCCCGGCATGCGCGGGCGGCCGATCCGTACCGATCCGGTCGAGCCCGGCTATGTCCTTCATTCCGAGACCAATCTGGATGCGATGCAGCCGGTGCTGTCCGCTCTCGTCGCGGCTTTCGAAAAAATCGACCTGCCGCTGCGTTCGATCGAGAATGAGTTCGGCCCTGGCCAGGTCGAATGCACCTTTGCGGCCCGCCCCGCCCTTGCGGCAGCTGATGAGGCTCTCCTGTTCCGCACAGCCACGCGCCAGATCTGCCGTCGCATGGGCTATTTCGCCACTTTCATGTGCCGCCCGGCGCTGAAGGGCTATTATTCCAGCGGATGGCATCTTCACCAGTCGCTGGTCGAGACGAAGACGGCGCGCAACGTGTTCATGCCGGAACGCGACGGCCATCATCTCTCACCACTGGGTTCTGCTTTTCTCGGCGGCTTGCTCAAATACGCCAATCCCTGCAGCGCATTCGCGAGCCCAACGGTCAATGGCTATCGCCGGTTTAGGCCGAACTCGCTCGCTCCCGACCGCGCCACCTGGTGTTACGATCACCGCGGCGCCATGGTTCGCATCCTGGGAGGAGTCGGCGATCCCGCTACGCGGCTGGAAAACCGCATCGGGGAACCCGCGGCCAACCCTTATCTTTATATTCTGTCGCAGATCGTGGCAGGCCTCGATGGAGTGGAGAAAGATCTTGATCCGGGACAGCCCGACGAGGAGCCCTACCGCGCCAAGCGGCCGCTGTTACCACCGCATCTTCCTGCCGCATTGGACGCGCTTGAGAAGGAACCACTGTTTCGCACGCAGCTCGGAGAGTTATTCGTCGACTATTTTCTCAAGCTCAAGCGTAACGAGAGCGGCCGCTTTGCACAGTGGCTCAAGGACACAGGCGCCAAGGAAGGCGATGACCCGACGCAATGGGAGCAGAACGAGTATTTCGATTTTTTCTAAATCAATGCATTATCGCGGGATGCCGAAGCGACCGCGCGCAGCCGTAGGGAAATGATTGCCATGCTGGAAAGACTGAACACAGCCTCGGCTCGGACCGAAAGCGCCGTCGAGCACTATGACTGGGACGAGCTGGTGCAGGATGATCGCGTCCATCGCCTGATCTACACGGATCCGGCGATCTTTGCCGCCGAGATGACCCATATCTTCGGGGCGGTATGGGTCTATCTCGGTCACGAAAGCCAGATTGCGAATAAAGACGACTTCATCACGGTGCGGCTCGGCCTGCGTCCCATCATCCTGCTGCGCGACTCGCAGGGGAGGATCCGTGCGCTGTTCAACCGCTGCACCCATCGCGGCACCACCCTCTGCCGCAGGGACAAGGGCTCGGCGCGCTTCTTCCAGTGCCCGTATCACGGCTGGAGCTTCCTCAACACCGGCAAGCTGCGCTCGGTGCCGTGGCCGGACGGCTATGCCTGCGACTTCAAGGATGCAAAGTTCAACGTGGCGCAGGTGCCGCGCGTCGAGAGCTATCGCGGTTTCATCTTTGCAACTCTTAATGCCGACGCCCCTTCGCTGCCCGAATATCTCGGTCCCATCACCAAGCCGATCGACGAATGGCTCGACCGCCAGCCCGGCGGGAAGATCGCGGTCTGCGAGGCAAACCGGTTGCGCTATAAGGGCAACTGGAAGCTCGCCTACGACAACTCCGGGGACGGCTATCACGTCGTGTTCTCCCACCGCTCACTGCTCGAAATGGAGAACCGGCAGGCCGACGTCGCCAACAAGGGCATGTCGTACTACAGGGGATCGCCCGACAATGCGCCGATGTACATGGCCTACATGGGTCATGGACACCATTTCAAGGACAAGCGGCCGAACATCGAGAAGCGCGCAGGCGGGCTGTGGGCGGTGGAAGGGCCGCACCCCGGAATGGAGCACTACGCCGAGGCGCTGCGTCGCCGGTTCGGCGCCGAGGCCGAGGAAATTCTTGACCTCGCCTCCTCAGAGCCGGTCAACATCAACGTGTTCCCGAACTTCTCCCTGCTCGGCAACCACATCCAGGTGTTCGAGCCGCTCGCGGTCGATGAGACCAACGTTACCTGGTACGGCACCGCGGTGGTCGACGAGGACGGCGCTCTCGGCGGGGCGGTGGACACGATCAATGCGCTGCGCATGCGCACCCAGGAGCAATTCCCCAATTTCGGCGAGGTCGACGATCTGGCCAATTTCGAGGAGATCCAGCGCGGGCTCGCCTGCCAGGAGGACGAGTGGGTCTACATGCACCGGGGCCTGGGCATTCCGGGACGGGTTAAAACCGACGAGGCCGGGGTCATCACAGCACCCGCCACGGACGAAGCTTTCATGCGCGAGTACATCAAGGAATGGAAGCGACTGATGAAAGCAACTCCGAAGCTCGTCGTTCAGCGCGAACCCTGAGCGAGCCGCGGCCGGCAACGCATGCAGCCTCTGCACGACACGTCGCTCAGCTCCTACTACGTCAATGACGCGCTCTATCAGGAGCTGCTCCATTGCTTCTCCGACTGGCAGCGCGATGATCTCGCCATCGAGGATGCTGTGGAGCGCGACCGTTTCCGGCTGCTGGTGGAACGGGAGGCGCGGCTGCTCGATCAGCTTCTCTACGACGAGTGGCTGGCGATGTATGCGTCTGAATGCATCTACTGGGTGCCCGGCACTCCGCAGGCAGGCGACCCCCGCCGCGAGATCGCGATCTCGTTCGACGACCGGCGCCGGATGGAGGACCGCATCTTTCGCCTGCGTACGGGCTACGCCTGGTCTCAGGCGCCGAAATCGCGCACCGTGCGAATGATCTCGAATGTCGAGGCTTTTGCCACCGGCCAGAGCAGCGCGCGCATGGTCCGCTCGAACTTCCTGATCGGCGAATTTCGCGTGGACGGCACCCGATTTCTATCCGGCTGGTGCGGGCACCGTTTCGTGCGCAATGGCGCGGGCTGGCAAATTCGCTTCCGCCAGGTGAACCTGATCGACTGCGATCAGAACCTGCGGAACCCCAGCATCATCATCTAAAGGGCGGAGACGCGGCAAGACCGTTGCCACTCGATTCGGTGATCTTCCGCGAGATCGAGAGGCTGTGCGCGCGGGAAGGCTAGGGCAAGATGGTCGCTGCCGTGCTGGCACGCGAACAGGCCGCCTCCGGCCACGATCGCGCAAGGGCGAAAAGCTCCCGACTCGTCATATACTTGCGGCAAGCGCGGCGGCTGCCACGTTGATTGACGGGCTTTGGTGGATGCGACTACTCTGCCCCCAGCTGGCTTTACGCGGGCGTGGGGTGATGCTTTCTGCAAGAATCTATTCGCTGGCATTGGGCCTGGGACTGCTGACAGCGCTTCCGGGGGCTGCAACGGCGCGCGAGTTTCGCGTCGCCGACACCCAGGCGCCGGATTATCCGACCGTGCAGGCGCTGAAATTCATGGCGCAGATCGTGGAGGAACGCAGCGGCGGGCGCCACCGCCTGCACGTCTTCCATTCGCGTCAGCTGGGCGAGGAGAAGGAGACCATCGAGCAGACGCGCATCGGCGCCATTGATCTCAATCGGACCAACGTGGCGCCGCTTGGCTCGCTGGTGCCGGTCGCAAACGTGCTGTCACTGCCGTTTCTGTTTCGCTCGTTCGAGCACCTCCACAGCGTGCTCGATCAGGCCGTGGGCCAGGAGATCCTGGCGCAGTTTCAGCGCCACGGTTTTGTCGGTTTGACCTTCTACGATTCGGGCGCGAGGTCGATGTACAACAGCGTAAGGCCGGTGCGCTCGCTCGCGGACATGAAAGGGCTTCGAATCCGGGTCCAGCAATCCAGTCTGATGTCCGATATGATAAAGGCATTGGGAGCCGAGCCAGTCGAGCTTCCCTATGGCCAGGTATCGACCGGCCTATCGACCCGACTGATTGATGGCGCGGAGAACAACTGGCCGTCCTATGTGACCACCGGCCATTACAGGCTCGCACCCTATTACACGCTCACCGAGCACACGATGAGCCCGGAGGTCCTGGTAATGTCGCTGCCGGCATGGGAAAGCCTGTCCGACGAGGACAAGGCGATCTTTGTCGAGGCGGCAGTGAGCTCGAACGCCTTCATGCGCTCGCTTTGGACCGGCCTCGAGCAGCAGTCACGCGAGCAGGCGCGCGCGGCCGGCAATATCATCATCGCGGATTTCGACCGCAAGCCGTTCGAGGATGCGATGACCGTCATCTATGACAAGGCGGCCACGGACGCGGACACCCAGCAATTGATCGGCCGCATTCGCCAGGTCAAATGAGCTTCGATCTGATCGCGCTCAAGGAGGAAGCCTCGGCGCTGACGCGTGCAAGCCCGCGGCGAAGCGTTGATCTTGCAACCCAGACCCTGGTCCGGGTGCTGCCGATCAGATGGCGGCTGTTCTGCATTGCCGCACTCAATGCGACGGTTGCGGTCATTCTCGCGCTGCTGATCTGGAAAGGCGCGAACGTGCTGAGCGATGCGTGGGACGACGTACGCAGGGTGCGCGAGTCCGACAAGCTTCTGGTGCAGCTCAGGAGCGAAGCGGGCCAGCTCCAGAACCTGATCCATCGCTACATCAACCAGCCCAACGAGCAGCTGCTGGCGCAGATCCTGGGACTGCACGGCGATGTGCTCAGCACCCTACGCAACCGCGGGGCCATGGACCCTGTGCTTTCTAAATCGGCCGACCAGCTGCGCGCCGTCACGGAGCAATTCCTGCAAGGATTCAGCAAGGTGCGCGAGGTCCAGACGACCATCTCGCAAATATACGACGACGATATGCTCAAGCCGGCAAAAGACATGGCCGGGCTCTACGCGATCATCGAATCTTCGATCGGCAGCCGCGATGCCTTGCTGCTGCCTTCGCTGGGCAAGTCACGCGAGGCCTTCACCAATAGTTTGTTGAAGGCGAATGCGTTCTATCTTTCGCTGGCCCCTGACGCCGCCGAGGAGGCGCTCACCAACATCTCGACCGTGGAGCAGACGATCCCGGTGATGATCGATCTCGCGGAGAACAGCCTGCAACGCAGCGCGCTGACGGCGCTCGCCCAACGCGCCAGCTCATTTCGCGATGGCCTAAGGAGCCTGAGCGAGAAGTTCACCGAGCGCGCTAATCTGTTGAAGACCGACATCGATGACATTCAGGCCGCCATGATCGAGCTGGTCAATGGACTGTCCTCGCAGATGAGCCTGCGCGAGCAGCGGGCGCAGTGGAGCTTCGATCGCACGCTGACAAACCTCTATCAGAACGTCGCTGTGGTCGCGATCGTCTTTCTCACCCTGATTGTGATCGCGGGCGTCGCGGTGGCGCGCAGCATCATTCTTCCGCTACGTGCGATCATGGAGGCAATGCATTCTGTGGTGAACGAGCGATACGATACGCCCATCGAGGGAACGCAGGCGCGCGACGAGATTGGCGAGATGGCGCGCGCGGTCGCCGTATTTCGCGAGAACGCCATTGCCCGGCGCAAGGCCGAGAACGAGCTGCGCGCCTCCAAAGAGCGCGCCGAGAAAGCGCTTGAGGATCTGCGCGAGGCGCAGCAGAATCTTATCGCCGCCGAGAAGCTCGCCGCGCTCGGTGGTCTTGTCGCCGGCGTCGCGCATGAGGTCAACAATCCGATCGGCATCAGCCTTACGGTTGCCTCCAGCTTTGCCCGCCGATGCGACGATTTCGCCAAGGAGGTCGGTCTGGGCCCACTGCGTCGGTCGCGGCTCGAGGACTTCCTTGAGACCGGTCGGGATGCGGCCAACCAACTGGTAGCAAACCTTCAGCGCGCGGGCGAACTCGTTCAGTCCTTCAAGCAGGTCGCCGTCGACCGCAGCCATGCCGATCGCAGGCAGTTCGATCTGCGTGAGTCAACCGACCACATCATCGCCAGCCTGCGTCCAGTGCTAAAGAAGTCGCAGCTCGCGCTGACCGTCGATATGCCCGCCGGCATCATGATGGACAGCTATCCTGGCGCCTACGGGCAGGTCCTGACCAATCTCTTCCTCAACAGCGTGATCCACGCCTTCCCCAACGGACGCATCGGCACAATCACCGTCGAGGCGCGGCAGGTACGCGATGACATCGACATCTTCGTCTCCGACGACGGCATCGGCATGAGCGAGGAGGTCCAGCGCCGCGCCCTTGATCCGTTCTTCACGACCCGACGCAACGAGGGTGGGACGGGCCTAGGCCTACACATCATATTCAACCTCGTCACTCAGCAGCTGGGCGGCCGTCTCACCTTCGAGTCGCGGCTGGGATGGGGGACGCGCTTCCGGATCACCATTCCATGCGTGGCGCCAGGCGAGTCGCCACCGACGCAGCCGGCCGCAGTCCTGGACAAGGCGCATGGCTGACGACGATGACATCGTCCATCTGGTAGAGGACGAAGAGAGCACGCCGCGCACGCAAGCGGGGCGGCGCTGGAAGATCGCCGTCATTGACGACGAGCCCGCCGTGCACGAAGGCACACGCTACGCGCTTGCCGATTATCATCTGCACGGGCAAGGACTGCAGATCCTGTCTGCCTATTCGGCAGTCGAAGGACGCCAGCTCATGCGCAGCCACCCGGACGTGGCGGTGGTTCTGCTTGACGTGATCATGGAGAGCGATACCGCGGGGCTCGATCTCGTCCAGTTCATCCGCGGCGAGCTCAAGAACGACACCGTGCGCATCATTCTGCGCACCGGCCAACCCGGCCAGGCGCCGGAGCGCCGCGTCATCGTCGATTACGATATCAATGACTACAAGGCCAAGACCGAGCTCACCGCCGACAAGCTGTTCACGGCCATGACCGCAGCGCTGCGCGGGTATCAGCAGCTCCACCGCATGGTGGAGACCCGGCGCGGGCTCGAGATCATCATCGATGCAGCATCCACGCTGTTCGATTTCAAATCAATGCAGCGGCTGGCCGAGGGGGTGCTCACGCAGATCGCCTCGTTGCTGAACGTCGAGTGTGCCGGCATTCTCGTTTTGCGCGAGCCGCAAACCTTGCGCGAGGGCTTTTCGGTGCTTGCCGGGTCCGGGTGCTACAGCCGTTTCACCGGTGCGGAAGCATCGAGCGCGATCGATAAGGACCTGCGTCAGCTGGTGCAGGAGGCGTTTGCGCGCCGTCGGCATGAGTTCTCCGAGCGTCGCTCAGTGCTGTACATCAGGACGGTGAGCGGCAGCGAGGTGGTCGTGGTCCTGGAAGCGCCGCGACCACTGTCCGAGACCGACCGCACGCTGGTCGAGATACTCTGCAGCCGGTTGTCGATCGCGTTCGATAACGTAATCCTGTACGAGCAGCTGCATCGCGCCAATGTCGGGCTGGAGGAGCGGGTTGCCGAGCGCACCCAGGACCTGACCACGGCCAACCGCCGGTTGGCCGCACAATGGGCTCGGTTACGGCAAGCCAACAGCTTCAAGAGCGAGATCCTCGGCACCGTGGCGCATGATCTGAAGAACCCGCTGGGGGTCATTCTCGGGCGCACCGAGATCCTCAAGGAGATGATCGCCGCGGCCGGCGCGCTTGACGAAGGTGTGCAGGCGCAGATCGCCTACATCCGGGATGCCGCCCACCGGCTCACCGGGATGGTCGACGATCTGGTGACGGACGCAATGGCCGACGCGCTGGATATCACGATCCGGCGCGAGCCGGTCGACATTTCCGTGCTGGTACAGGAGGTGGCGGAAGCCAACCGGCCGCTGGCGGAACGCAAGGAGCAGACAATTACGGTTCTCGCCCCGCCCAGCCATACCGCCCTGTGCGATTCCGACCGCATTCGGGAGGCAATCGACAACCTGGTCAGCAATGCCATCAAGTACAGCCCCATCGGCGGCGTCATCGACATAATGGTGACACAGGAGGCCGGAAATATCGCGGTCAAGGTCAAGGATCAGGGCGCCGGACTGTCGCCGGAGGACGTTTCGCGACTGTTTGGGCGATTCCAGCGACTTTCAGCCAAGCCGACGGCCGGCGAAACCTCGACCGGCCTCGGGCTTTCAATTGTGAAGCGCATTGTCGATTTGCATGGCGGGAAGATTACCGTTGAGAGCGCAGGCCACGCCAAAGGGGCGACCTTCAACATGCAGCTGCCGCTGGCATGAGCCAAAGCCGTGAGCCCGCGCCCATGAGCCAGGTCCCGCATATCGCGGTGGTCGATGACGAGAAGCCGGCGCGCGACATGGTCGGAGACTATCTGCGCATGCACGGGTTCAACGTGAGCGTGTGCGAGGGCGGCGCCAGCCTGCGGGCGCTGATCGCCGGGCACATGCCGGACCTGATTGTGCTCGATCTCAACATGCCCGAAGAGGATGGACTCTCGATCATCCGCGATCTCAAGCAGCGCACCAGTGTCCCCATCATCATGCTTACGGCGACGGCCAGCGCGATCGATCGCGTGGTCGGCCTCGAGCTCGGCGCCGACGATTATCTGGCCAAGCCATGCGAGCTGCGCGAGCTTCTGGCCCGCATTCGCTCGGTCCTACGCAGAAGCAGCGGCAGCCAGCCGTCGGCTGGTGCGGCGGCGCCCGCGAGCGGTCCGGGACGGGCTGGTGAGTCGGCCCGTGTGCGCTTTGGCACCAAGTGGCTCGACCACGACACGCGGGCGCTGCGCGATGATGACGGAAACGAGCACCCGCTGACCGCCTCGGAATACGGCCTACTCAAGGTATTTGCCGCCAACCCCAAGCGCGTGCTCTCGCGCGACCGGTTGCTCGAGCTGGCCAATGCGCGGGACGCGGAGGCTTTCGACCGGGCTATCGACCTGCGCATCATGCGTCTGCGCCGCAAGATCGAGCCCGATCCTGCCCGGCCCTCGGTGATCCGGACCGTGCGCGGCGGCGGCTACCTGTTCGCCCCCTCGGGCGAAGCAACCCCGCTGGACTGACGCATAAAGGCTGCAGGGGACGAAACAGTCTGCCATACCATGATACCTTTTGTTTCGTCGCACGAGGACGACGAAACAATTCTGGTCGCGAACGAAATCATTTTTCGGTTGCGACGTAACATCGGAGCAACAGGGGTTTGCTAAGGATGTATCCCAAGGGCTGAGCTTTCAAAGCTCGTTGATAGGGGATCGTCATGCAAACCGGTTACGTGCTGCGCGATGTCGCGCCGCCGCGCCTGCGGGCGCCCATCCAGGACTCCTCGGATGAGGCGCTGATCGCCCTCATTGCCGACGGCGACAAGCGCGCAATGCAGGTACTATACGCTCGCCACAACGTGCGCGTGTATCGGTTCATTCTTCGCCTCACTAGCAACCAGTCGCTGGCAGAGGATCTCGTGAGCGAGGTGTTTCTGGACGTTTGGCGCCAGGCCGAGGGGTTTGAATCCAAGTCGCAGGTGTCCACCTGGCTGCTCGCCATTGCACGCTACAAGTCACTCTCCGCGCTGCGCCGACGAACCGACGAGCACCTGGACGATCACATGGCGGCTACCATCGAGGATACCGCAGACAATCCGGAGACCGTCGTCGGCACCAAGGATCGCAACTCGATCGTCCAGAAGTGCCTGGGGAGGCTTTCGCCTGCGCACCGCGAGGTCATCGATCTCGTCTATTACCACGAGAAGTCGGTCGAGGAGGTCGCCAAGATCGTGGGCGTTCCTGCCGCAACCGTAAAGACTCGCATGTTCTATGCGCGCAGCAAGATGGCGGATCTTCTCAAGGACGCCGGAGTGAGCACACTCTGAAGGATACGACAGACCGCGCAGCACGCGTCCGCCTTTTCATCTCAGGCTCATGATCGGGCTTCCGCGGGCCGGCATCGCAGATGCCGGCCCGCGGACTATTTGTGCCTGCCGCAACAAAATTGATACAAGCCATTGCAAATACGTTAAGCTGGCTGGCGGCCGGAACGGATCATTTTTGGTCCCGCTTCTTTCAGAACCACCCATCGGCTGACGCAGCATAAACGACGCATAAACAAGCTCGCGAGAGGATGCTCATGGCGAAGCTCAACATCAATGGCAGGACGCACGACATCGAGGTGGAGCCGGACACCCCGCTCCTGTGGGTCATCCGCGAGCAGGTCGGTCTCACGGGCACAAAATACGGCTGCGGGGTCGCGCAGTGCGGGGCCTGCTCCGTGCACGTCAACGACGAGGTGACGCGCTCCTGCTCGGTGCAGGTCGGCAGCCTCAAACCGTCCGACAGGATTGTCACTATCGAAGGCCTCTCGTCGACCGCCTCGCATCCGGTGCAGAAGGCATGGGCGGCGGTCGACGTGCCGCAATGCGGCTACTGCCAATCCGGACAGATCATGGCGGCGGCAGCATTGCTCAAACGCACGCCGAAACCGAGCGATAGGGACATCGACGAAGCAATGACCAACATCTGCCGCTGCGGGACCTATCAACGAATCCGCACGGCCGTGCATCTCGCAGCCGGCAACTCATCGAGCAACTAGGAGGTCCGCCGTGAGCAACATCATGCATGGTCAGGCCGGCACGCTCTCGCGCCGTCGCTTCGTTGTCGGCTCCGCCGCAGCAGGTGGCGGGCTCGTCGTCGGATTTCATCTGCCGTTCGGCATCGGCCCGGCCGCTGCCGCGGCGGACGGAGCCGAGATCAACGTGTGGGTCGCAATCAAACCTGACGACACCTGCGTGATCCGCATTGCGCGTTCGGAAATGGGGCAAGGCACCCTGACCGGGCTCGCGCAACTAGTTGCCGAGGAGCTCGAGTGCGACTGGAAGAAGGTGAGCACGGAGCAGATCACTCCCGGCACCAACCTCGCACGCAAGCGTGCCTGGGGAGAGATGGGCACCGGCGGCAGCCGCGGAATCCGCAGCTCGCAGGACTATGTCCGGCGCGGCGGAGCGGCCGCACGCATGATGCTGCTGCAGGCCGC
>Ga0306926_10001765_pt1 | contig 21650 bp, 21 predicted proteins | sample flu12Cox44000178_FD_203759 | JGI IMG/M metagenome (GOLD analysis project Ga0306926, IMG submission 203759) | Lab enrichment of tropical soil microbial communities from Luquillo Experimental Forest, Puerto Rico - flux8day.12C.oxic.44.000.178 (v2)... | ecosystem: Environmental > Terrestrial >...
GCCAGTGCCGGCTGCGCGACGATCCGGCGCGTCAGCCGGATGGCGTTGGCGGCGACGCGGCGGTCTTGGTCGGTCGCAAGATAGTTCGGTTTGATCAGTGGCGCCTCCGCCGGATTGCGCGACCGCAGCCGCACATGGCCGCGGCTGGTCGGCCGCAGATTGCATACGCTCGCCGTGAAGGCGGGGAAGGTGTGCAGCGGCTCGCCGAAGCGGTCGAGCGACAGCGGCTGCACGTGATACTGTAGGTTGGCGCGCTCCTGGTCGCGATCGGAACGGGTGAACAGCCCGAGCTGCGAGGGCGCCATGGTCAGAGGGCCGCGGCGGAACAGGGCATATTCGGCGAGCATGCGCGCCATGCCGAACGGCGCGTGATAGCGCTCGTTGAGCGTGATGATGCCGTCGACCTTGTAGATCAGGCGCAGCTGCAGATGGTCGTGCAGATTGGCGCCGACGCCAGGCTTGTCGAGCGCCACCGGGATGCCGTGTCCCTGAAGCTCATGCCCCGGGCCGATGCCGGACAGTAGCATGATGTGCGGCGAACCGATCGAGCCCGCGGCGAGAATCACTTCGCCGCGGCAGCGCCCCATGCGCGCCTCGCCGTTTTGGCTCCAGCGCACGCCGGTCGCGCGGCGGCCGTCGAGCACGATGCCTTCGACCAAGCAACCAGTCTCAAGACGCACGTTGGCGCGCCGCAGCGCCGGCTTGAGAAAGGCGCTCGCGGTGGACCAGCGCCGGCCGCGCTTTTGGTTGACATGGAAGGCGCAGATGCCCTCGTTGTCGCCGCGATTGAAATCCGGAATGGATTTGATGCCGGCCTGCTCGGCGGCGGCACGGAATGCATCGAGCAGATCCCAGCGCACGCGTGGCGCCGCCACATGCCATTCGCCGCCGACCGCGTGCGCCTCGCTCTCGCCCATGAAATGATTTTCGTGCCGCTTGAAGTACGGCAGCACGTCGTCCCAGCCCCAACTGTTTAGGCCGAGCTGGCGCCAATGATCGTAATCGGCGGCCTGGCCGCGCATATAGATCATGGCGTTGATCGACGACGAGCCGCCGATCACCTTGCCGCGCGGATAGTTCAGGCTGCGGCCGTTGAGGCCGCCCTCGGCCTCCGTTTTGAAGCACCAGTCCGAGCGCGGATTGCCGATGGCGAACAGGTAGCCGACCGGGATGTGAAACCAGATCCAATTGTCGCGGCCGCCGGCCTCGAGGATGAGCACGCGCTTGCCAGCATCGACCGACAGGCGGTTGGCCAACATGCAGCCGGCCGAGCCGGCACCGACGATGATGTAGTCGTAGTCGCCTTCGATCGGTTCAGCCGCGGCCATTGTCCGTATTCCTCTGCGTGCCGAGGATAGCACGGCGGCCGGGAGGGCAAGGTGTGGTCGCAGTGCGACCGGGAGGTCGCTTGTCCGCATTGCGCCGACCGCTTATTGTTCCGGCAAGACCGACGGTGCGCTGGGCGTGCACCGTACAGACTCGGAACGACGGTTCTTCGAGGCGGTCGTATCGCTCTCACGGATAAAGGATCCGTGCGCGCAGGCTTGCGCGCCCGAATGCTGTTGGAGAACCGTCGTGCTCACAAGAAAAGCCATGTTGGCGGCGTTCGCCGCAACTATTGTCATTGCTGTGCCTTGCGCCGCCGGTGCGCAAGATTTGGTCAATGCCAAGAGCATCACCGTCTTCGCCGCCGCGTCGATGAAAAACGCGCTCGACGACTTCAATGCCGCCTTCACCAAGAAAAGCGGCGTCAAGGTCGTCGCCAGCTATGATGCGAGCTCGGCGTTGATCAAGCAGATCGAGGCCGGCGCCTCGGCCGATGCGTTCATCTCCGCCGATCTGAAGTGGATGGACTACGGAGCGGGGAAAAAGCTCATCAAGGACGATACCCGGGTCAATCTGCTCGGCAATGTGCTGGTGCTCATCGCGCCGAAGGATTCCAAGATCGACGAGGTGACCATTGCGCCGGGCTTCGATCTCGCCAAGCTCGCCGGCGACGGCCGGATCGCCACCGGCGATGTGAAGGCCGTGCCGGTCGGGCTTTACGCCAAAGCGGCGCTGGAAAAACTCGGCGTATGGGCGGCGGTCGAGCCGAAGATGGCGATGACGGCCAACGTCCGCGCGGCGCTGGTGCTGGTGGCGCGCGGCGAAGCGCCGCTCGGCATCGTCTATTCGACCGACGCCAAGGTCGAGCCCGGCGTAAAGGTCGTCGGCGTCTTCCCCGACAATTCCCACGATCCGATCGTCTATCCGGTGGCGGCGACGCTGAATGCCAAGCCGGAAACGGCATCGTATCTTGCCTTTTTGCGGTCGGCCGCGGCGAAGACCGTTTTTGAGTCCTATGGCTTCGCCGTGCTCATGAAGCCGGCGTCGTAAGCGCAGCTCGATCCCTCGCTGTGTTTGATCTTTCCCCCGCCGAGTGGACTGCGGTCGAGCTGTCATTGCGCATTGCGGTCGTTGCGACCGTATGCGCGCTGCCGTTCGGCATCTTCATCGGCTGGGTGCTGGCGCGGACGCAATTCTGGGGCAAGACCATCCTCGATGGCATCGTCTTCCTGCCGCTGGTGCTGCCGCCGGTCGTCACCGGTTATTTGCTGCTGATCTGGTTCGGCCGAAAGGCGCCGATCGGTGCTTTCCTGGATCAACATTTCGGCATCGTGTTTTCATTTCGCTGGACCGGCGCCGCGCTCGCCTGCGGCGTCATGGGTTTCCCGCTGATGGTGCGTCCGATCCGCCTGGCGCTGGAAGCGATCGATCGCAGGCTCGAAGATGCGGCGGCGACGCTCGGCGCCAATCGCGCCTGGGTGTTTCTGACCGTGACCCTGCCGCTGGCATTGCCCGGCATCGTTGTCGGCGTGGTGTTGTGCTTTGCCCGGGCGCTGGGCGAGTTCGGCGCGACGATTACGTTCGTCTCAAACATTCCGGGCGAGACCCAGACAATCTCGGCGGCCATTTACACCTTGACCCAAGTGCCAGGCGGCGACGCCGCGGCCGGAGGCTTGGTCTTGATTGCGATCGCCTTGGCGTTTGCCGCGTTGCTTGCCTCGCAATGGCTAGCGCGCCGTGCCGCCATCCGCTTCCACGGGGAATGATCGTGCTGGCCATCGAGGTCGAGAAGCAGCTCGGCGCTCTAAAGCTTGCCGTGCGCTTCAACACGGCAGGTGGCGCAACGGCCCTGTTCGGCGCGTCGGGCGCGGGAAAGACCTCCGTCGTGAATATGATCGCTGGGCTACTGACGCCGGATCGCGGCTCCATCGTCCTCGACGACGCGGTGCTGTTCGATGCCACCAAGAAAATCGACGTGCCGCCGCATCTGCGCCGCATCGGCTATGTGTTTCAGGAAGGCCGGTTGTTTCCGCACATGAGCGTGCGCCAGAACCTGGACTATGGCCGCCGCATGAGCGCCCGGCCGCGCGACGCGAAGGGATTCGATCGTATCGTCGCGCTGCTCGATATCGGCCATCTGCTCGATCGCCGGCCGCGCCTGCTCTCCGGTGGTGAGCGCCAGCGCGTTGCGGTCGGGCGCGCGCTCCTGATGCAGCCGCGGCTCCTTTTGCTCGACGAGCCGCTGGCTTCGCTCGACGCCGCTCATAAGCGCGAAATTTTGCCGTATCTAGTGCGTCTGAGGGACGAGGCCGGCATCCCGATCGTCTATGTCAGCCATACGGCGGCGGAGCTGCGCCGCATCGCCACCACCGTAGTGCGGCTCGATGCCGGGCGTGTCGTCGGCTCGGGCGGGCTCGAGCTCCTCGAAGGCGTCGACGTGGATGGATTGGCCTGAGCAGCTTCGCATTCGGCGAAGGGAGCTAGCGCATATTCGCTGCTGTTCGGCAAAACGGCACCGGCCTATGGTCGCCCACAATGGAATCGGCGCGACACCATTCGGCTGCACGCACGATCGCGTGGGGCATCCTGTGCGGCACTGGCGCGGCGGTGTGCTGGGCGCTCGGTTTCGTATCGGCGCGCCACGGCGTCCTGGTCGGCCTGTCGCCCTTGATCATTGCGCTGCATCGCTTCGTCTGGGCCGGTTTGGTGTTTTTGCCGTTCATTGCCAAAGAGGGGTTTGGCAATCTCGGCGGTATGGGGTGGGGTCGCGGTATTGCGCTCACAATTCTCGGCGCGTTGCCGTTTTCGATCCTGAGCTATTCGGGATTCCTGTTCGTGCCGCTCGGCCACGGCGGCGTCATCCAACCATCGGTGGCTGCCGTTGCCGGCCTGCTGCTGTCGTGGCTGATGCTCGGAGAGGCTTTGCCGGCGCGCCGCATCGTCGGCACAATCGCGATCGTCATCGGGCTGGCCGTGATCGGCGCCGAAGCGCTGCATACCATGGGCCACCAGGGTGTGCTTGGCGACCTCATCTTCGTCACCACCGGCTGCTCGTTCGCGCTCTTTGGCATGCTGCTGCGGCAATGGCAGATCGCAGCGACACGGGCCGTGGCCGCGACCAGCGTGGTGTCGCTGGCCGGCATCGCGATGCTGCCGTTCGTTTTCGACAATATGCGCGCGGCAGGCGTCTACGAAAACGCGCTGCAGGCGGTGCTGCAGGGCGTATTCGCCGGCCCCGGCGCGACGTTTCTGTTTGCCCGGGCGGTGGTGTTGCTCGGCGCCGGCCGCGCCGTTCTGTTCACCGCGCTCGTACCCGGCATTACGGTGCTGATCGGGTATTTGGCGCTCGGTGAAATACCGAGCCTGGCGCAGGTCGTGGGTCTTGTGATCGTGCTGGTCGGTTTCTGGCCGGTGATGAAATAGTGGGGCCGCTAGCTTTCCGGGCCGGCATATTTCCCGGCGGTATCCGGAAACATCGACTTGACGATCTTGAAGCGCGAAATGTCGACGGTGGCGTCCATGTGCAGAAAAATCGCCGCGTCGCGAAAAATCTTCTCGACGCCGAAGTCGAGCATGACGCCGTTGCCGCCGTGCAGCTCGAGCACATGCTGGGCGACTTTGAGGATCTCCTCCGAGGCGAACACCTTCGCCATGTTGCACAGTGTGTCGGCGTCGGCGGCGTTCTCGTCGACTGCCTGCGAAGCGCGACCAAGCAGCGCCCGCACCGCCTCGATCCGCGTCGCCATGTCGGCAAGGCGCAGCGCCACCGCCTGATGCTTGATCAGGATGCGACCGCCCTGCACGTAGTTCTGGGTGTAGTCGGACGCGAGCTCGAAGGCGCGCACGCCGACGCCAAGATTCTTCGCGGCTTGAATGATCTTGCCGGGCCGGAAATAGACCGCGGCCTTGCCCAGCGCGTCGCCTTCGACGAGCAAGTGGTCGGCCGGCACGCGCATATCCTCGAATACGAGCTCGCCGTTGTTCATGAAGCGGCAGCCGACGGTCTCGTTGCAGCGCGCAATCGTCAGCCCAGGCGTATCGCGCGGCACCAGAAAGCTCGACGTGCCCTGCATCATGCCGACTTGCGGATTGGTGTTGGCGTAGACCACGAACAGGCCGGCGTCATAGCCGTTGGAGATGAACTGCTTGCGGCCGTTGATCATCCATTCGCCGTTCTTCTTCACGGCGCGGGTCTGCATCGCGGCTTCCGGCACGTTGTAGGGCAGCCAGCGGTCGGACGCGCCGCGCGGCTCGGTCAGGCAATGGGCGAGCAGGAATTGCGGATCCTCCACCAGTCGCTTGAACCATCGCTCCTGCAGATGCCGCGGCGCCAGGTTGCGCAGCAGCACGGCAACCTTCCAGTTCTGCACCAGCTTGTCGGCGAGGCCTGAATCGCCGCGCGCGATCTCTTCGGCGATCAGCGCGAAGGTCTGCACCTCGGTCGCGCGATCGAGCTCCATGCCGCCGAATTCTTCCGGTACGCCCAGCGTGCGAATGCCGACTTTTTCGGCGCCTTCGAGAATTTCCGGCGGCAGCCGGTCCTCAGGCGTCATCGACCATTCGCGCTGCCAATTGCCGCGAATAAATGGGAGGATGACGTCGTCGACGAAATCGCGGCAGCTCTGCCGCATCAGGAGCTGTTCTTCAGAAAGCGCGGCCGGCATGTTTCTACGCCGCCTTGCGGCTCGCCAGGAAATCGCCCATGCGGTCGAGCGCCTTCAAAATATTTTCCGTCGAGTTGGCATAAGACACACGCATATAGCCTTCGCCGAGCACGCCGAAGTCGGGCCCGCCGATCAGCGCGATCCCGGCGTCTTCCAACAGCGCATTGGCGAGGGCCTTTGCCTTCCAGCCAGTGCGCTTGACGTTGGGAAAGGCGTAGAACGCGCCCTTGGGCGTGGCGCACGAGGTGCCCGGCAGCTTGTTGAGGCCGGCGACGACAATTTTGCGGCGGCGGTCGAACTCGGCGACCATTTTCGCCACCTCATCCTGCGGCCCGGTGAGCGCGGCGAGGCCGGCATACTGCGCCGAGGCGTTGACGCAGGAATGCAGATTGACGGCGAGCTTGCGGGCGTAGTCGTAAAGCTTTCCCGGCCATATCGCATAACCGAGGCGCCAGCCAGTCATGGCGTAGGTCTTCGACCAGCCATTGAGCATGATCAGCCGGTCGCGAATCGATGGATACGACAGCAGACAGACGTGTGTCTCGCCGTCATAGACCATGTGGTCGTAGATCTCGTCCGACATGATCGCAACATCGGGATGACGCTTCAGCCCGGCGATCAGCTTGTCGACTTCGCTCTTCGGCGTCACGCCGCCGGTTGGATTGGCGGGCGAATTGAGAATGAGCAGCCGCGTCTGCGGCGTAATCAGGCTCAGCGTCTCTTCAGCTGAGAAACCGAAATTGTTCTCCTCGCGGATCGGCACCGGGATCGGCCGCGCGCCGGTATATTCGATCATCGAGCGATAGATCGGGAAGCCGGGATCGGGATAAAGAATATCGACGCCCGGCTCGCCGAACATCAGGATCGACATGAACATGGTCGGCTTGCCGCCGGGCATGATCATTACCGTGTCGGGCGACACGGTGACTTTGAAGCGCTTGTGCAGGTCGGCCGCCACCGCCTCGCGGAGCGGCGCGATGCCGACCGCCGGCGTGTAGCCGTGATGGCCGTCGCGCAACGCCTTGACCGCAGCTTCGACGATGAAATCCGGCGTGCGGAAGTCGGGCTGGCCGATGCCGAGATTGATGATGTCGCGGCCCTGCGCCGCAAGCTGCACGGCGCGCGCCAGCACGGCGAAGGCGTTCTCCTCGCCGATACGATCGAAGGCCGCGACGGTTTTCAGCATGGCATTCCCCGGCTTGCGCTATTCGGCGCGGCAGTTCAGCCCAACCGGGTGGCAAATGCAAATATCCGACACGTGGGGCAGCCGCCAAAGCAAGAAGCCCCGGAGTTGAGCTCCGGGGCGTCCGAGATTCGCAACAGTGCGTCGAAGGAAGTTCAGCGGATCACGTTGTCCGCCGCGCCGGACTCCAGCGAATAGGCGCTGCCGCTGCGGGTTGCGCCATTCGGATAAGTGCCGACATCGGTTTGCGGGTAGCCGACGGTGGAGTTCTGCAGGCCTTGATAAGCCGCCGCCGGATGATGCTTGCTCGCGGCAAGGGCCGGCGTCGCCAGCATCGCAACCGCAAGGGCCGAGAGTGCCAACTTGGCGCTGATCGTCTTCATTCGTCTTCTCCTCAATCGCCGTCACCCTTGTCCGTCTAGGTACCTTTGATTTGGCGCCGCACAAGGGCGATTGGCTCAACTCATTCTCACTAAAACGTTATGGAATACCGCATGTTAATAGGAATTTTACGTCGCAATTTAGGCTATCTTGCTGCAGTGCAATATTAGAGTAATTACGCTTGGCCGCTTCGTGAGCCATTTCGCGTTGCGCTGGGAACAAGGTTTCCCGCGCGCCCAAGTCCACGGAACAAATCTTCGCGTTGCGTCCTGATTCTGTTGGTGGCGCGGTTCGCCTCGGCGTTAAATCGGCATATCTATGGAGCGTAAGAACAATGCCGGGAGTGCGCGAATGGCGAATACAGGGAAGCCGCAAAACTCACAGCAGCGTCGTCTGCGCTCGCAATTGTGGTTCGATAATCCCGACAATCCCGGCATGACCGCGCTCTATCTCGAGCGCTACCTCAATTATGGGCTCAGCCGTGCCGAACTGACCTCCGGCAAGCCGATCATCGGCATTGCGCAGACCGGTTCCGATCTCAGCCCGTGCAACCGCCATCATCTGCAGCTCGCCGAGCGCGTGCGTGAAGGCATCCGCACTGCCGGCGGCATCGCCATGGAATTTCCCGTGCATCCGATCCAGGAAACCGGCAAACGGCCGACGGCGGCGCTTGACCGCAACCTCGCTTATCTCGGCTTGGTCGAAGTGCTATACGGTTATCCGCTCGACGGCGTGGTGCTGATGACCGGCTGCGACAAGACCACGCCGGCTTGTTTGATGGCAGCCGCAACGGTCAACACGCCGGCGATTGTGCTGTCCGGTGGACCGATGCTCGACGGCTACCACAACGGCGAGCTCGCGGGCTCCGGCACCGTGCTGTGGCAAGCGCGCCAGGACGTGGCTGCCGGCAAGATCGACTTCAACGAGTTCATCGACATCGCCACTTCGTCGGCGCCCTCGGTCGGCCACTGCAACACCATGGGCACGGCGTCGACCATGAACGCCATGGCAGAAGCGCTCGGCATGTCGCTGCCGGGCTGTGCCGCGATCCCGGCGCCCTACCGCGAGCGCGCCCGCATCGCCTACGAGACCGGTCTGCGCGCGGTGGAGATGGTGCGCGAAGACTTGAAGCCGTCGGATATCTTGACGCGGGCGGCGTTCGAGAACGCTATCGTCGCGTGTTCGGCGATCGGCGGCTCGACCAATGCACCGATCCATCTGAACGCCATCGCCCGCCACGTCGGCGTCAAGCTCGCCACCGAGGATTGGGAAACGGTTGGCTACGACGTGCCGCTTTTGGTCAACATGCAGCCCGCCGGCGAATATTTGGGTGAGGATTATTATCGCGCCGGCGGACTGCCGGCGGTGATGCACGAATTGCTGCAGGCCAAGTGCCTGCACGGCGATGCGCTGACGGTCAACGGCAAAACCTTTGCCGAGAACGTCGCCAAGACAAAATCAACCAATGTCGACGTCATCCGCCCTTATGCCGAGCCGCTTAGGGCCCAGGCCGGCTTCAAAGTGCTGCACGGCAACCTGTTCGATTCGGCGATCATGAAGACGAGCGTGATTTCAGACGAGTTTCGTCAGCGTTATCTTTCCGATCCGAAGGATCCGAATGCGTTCGAGGGCCGGGCCATCGTGTTCGACGGGCCGGAAGATTATCACAAGCGCATCGACGAACCGTCGCTCAAGATCGACGAGCACAGCGTCCTGTTCATGCGCGGTACCGGGCCGATCGGCTACCCGGGCTCGGCCGAGGTTGTCAACATGCAGCCGCCGGCGGCGCTCATTAAAAAGGGCGTCACGTCGCTCGCCTGCATCGGCGACGGCCGGCAATCCGGCACTTCGGGTTCGCCGTCCATCCTCAACGCGTCGCCGGAGGCGGCTGTCGGCGGCGGGCTCGCCTTGCTCAAGACCGGCGATCGTGTGCGCATCGATCTCAACAAGGGCACCGCCGACATTTTGGTCTCGGCCGAAGAATTGATGGAGCGCCGCGTGCTATTGGAAAAGAACGGCGGCTATCGCTATCCGCCGAGTCAGACGCCGTGGCAGGAGATCCAGCGCGCCGTGGTCGATCAGCTCGGCAACGGCATGGTGCTCGAGCCGGCGGTGAAATACCAACGCGTGGCGGAGGCTTTCGTGCCCCGCGACAATCACTAAAGCTACAATCACTGAAACAATGAGCGTGTCATGACCAGCTCGCGTCCGTCCGTTGCCGACAAGCGCAAGACCTTCCACAAGCTCCACGAAGCTGGGTGTTTCGTCATTCCCAATCCGTGGAATGTCGGCAGTGCGCGCTATCTGCAGGGCCTGGGTTTCAAAGCGCTGGCGACGACGAGCTCCGGCCACGCCCATTCGGAGGGTTATGCGGACGGCGCGCAGTCACAGGACGACGTGCTCGCGCACTACCGCGAGCTCGCGGCGGCGACCGACATTCCGCTGAATGCCGATTTCGAGAATGCCTTTGCCGACGATCCGGAGGGCGTCGCTACCAACGTCACCCGCTGCGTCGCGACCGGTGTCGCCGGGCTGTCGGTCGAAGACTCGCCCAACAGCGCCACCACGCCGCTTTATGATTTCGACCTCTCGGTGGCGCGGGTGAAGGCGGCGCGCGCGGCGATCGACCGTGCGGGCGGCGAGGTGGTGTTCACCGCGCGCGCGGAAAATTTCATTCGCGGCGTGAACGATCTCGACGACGTCATCCGCCGGCTCAAGGCCTATGCGGCGGCCGGTGCCGACTGCCTCTATGCGCCGGGCATCAAGACGCGCGAGCAGATCGAGGCCGTGGTCAAAGCGGTGGCGCCGAAGCCGGTGAACTTCCTCAACAGCGGCGCCTACGGTTTCACGGTGAGCGATCTGACCGCAATGGGCGTGCGGCGGATCAGTGTCGGCGGCTCGCTCGCCCGCGTGGCGATGCATGCCTTCGTCAAGGTTGCGATCGAGATCGCCAAGGATGGCAAGTTCGACGGCTTTGCAGGACTGATCAGCAATCCCGAGCTGAACAAATTCTTCAGCGAGGATCGCAAGAAGCTTTCGTTATGACGGTGTCGGAGCCGCATCCAAAGACCGGGCAGCCCGTCGGGTTGCCGGTGGCCGATCCGACGCCGGCGCCGCGCCCTGGGCCGGTGACACTCAAGGGCCGCTATGGCCGCATCGAAAAGCTGAAGCCCGAGCACGCTGGCGATCTGTGGTCGGTGTTCGGCGGACACGATGCGCTGTGGACCTATATCGGGACCGCGGGCCCGTTCCCGAGCTTCGATCCGTTTGTCCAGCACGTTGCCATGCGGGCGGCAGGGGACGACCCTTACGCGTATGCCATCGTCGATGCGTCCGATCGTGCCATCGGCTATTTCACGCTGATGCGCATCGAGCCGGAGATGCGGGTCATCGAGGTCGGCCACGTGCTTTACTCGCCGGCTCTGCAGCGCACGCCGCTCGGCACCGAAGCGCAGTACCTGCTGGCTTGCTATGCGTTCGAAACGCTCGGCTATCGCCGCTATGAATGGAAATGCGACAGCCTGAATGCGCCGTCACGGCGCGCCGCGCTGCGCTACGGCTTCATTTACGAGGGCACGTTCCGCCAGCACATCATTGCCAAGGGCCGCAACCGCGACAACGCCTGGTACTCCATGCTCGACAGTGAATGGCCGGCCCGCAAAGCAAATTTCGAGCGCTGGCTCGATCCGAAAAATTTTGACGGGCAGGGCCAGCAAAAAGTGAGCCTCAGCGCGGTAAACAAGCAGCAGGCGTGAGGGGAGAATCGCGAGGTCAGAATGAATAACAGGCTGCAAGGCAAAGTCGCGCTGGTCACCGCGGCCGGGCAGGGTATCGGCCGCGCCATCGCCGAGACCTTTATCGCCGAGGGTGCGGCAGTGGTGGCGACCGACCTAGCCGACGACAAGCTCGCCGGGCTGAAAGCCAAGAAGAGCGCCAAACTCGACGTGCGCGGCCAGGCCAATGTCGACGCACTGGCCGCCACCGTCGCGCGTGAATTGGGCGCGCTCGATATCCTGGTGAATTGCGCGGGCTACGTGCACCAGGGCACGATCTTCGATTGCTCCGACAAGGAGTGGGATTTCTCCTTCGACCTCAACGTCAAATCCATGCACCGCATGATCAAGACGTTCCTGCCGGGAATGCTGGAGAAGAAATCGGGCGCCATCGTCAATATTTCGTCGGCGGTGTCGTCGATCCGCGGCGTGCCGGCGCGCTACGTCTACGGCACTACCAAGGCGGCGGTGATCGGGCTGACCAAGGCAGTCGCTGCCGATTTCATCAGGCAAGGCATCCGCTGCAACGCCATTTGCCCCGGCACGATCGAATCGCCGTCCTTGGATGAGCGCATCGCAGCGCTCTCGAAGCAGACAGGACGTTCGCTCGACGACGTGCGGCAGGCCTTCGTCGACCGACAGCCCATGGGCCGGCTCGGCACCGCCACGGAAGTGGCTAACCTCGCCCTCTTCCTCGTCAGCGACGAGGCAAGCTACATTACCGGCCAGGCCCATCTGGTCGATGGCGGGATGGCGCTGTAACGGAAACCCGCGGCCGAGACACCATGCATGTTTTGATCATCGGCGCCGCGGGCATGATCGGGCGCAAGCTCGTTGCCCGTCTTGTGACGGAGCAAGCGCTCAACGGTCGGCCGGTCGAGAAGCTGACGCTGATCGACGTCGGCGCGCCGCAAAAGTCGGAAAAATTCGCCGGCAGCGTCGTCACGGCTGCGGTCGACATTGCCGATCCGTCCGGGGCGCGCGCGGCCGTCGCCGGCCGGCCCGATGTGATCTTCCATCTCGCCGCGGTGGTGTCCGGCGAGGCCGAGGTCGACTTCGAAAAGGGCATGCACGTCAATCTCGATGGCTCACGCGCCCTCATCGAGGCGATCCGTGCCGTGGGCGAGGGTTATTGCCCCCGTCTCGTTTTCACCTCCTCGATCGCGGTGTTCGGTGCGCCGTTCCCGGAGGCGATCGGCGACGACTTCCATCATACGCCACTGACGTCCTACGGAACGCAGAAGGCGATCGTCGAGCTCCTGCTCGCCGATTATAGCCGCCGTGGCTTTCTCGACGGCGTCGGCATCAGGCTTCCCACCATCGTGGTCCGGCCTGGCCGGCCGAACAAAGCGGCGTCCGGATTTTTCTCCTCGATCATTCGCGAGCCGCTCTCCGGCGCGGAGGCGGTGCTGCCGGTGGAAGACAGCGTGATGCATTGGCACGCGAGTCCGCGCGCCGGCGTTGGATTCCTGGTCCACGCCGCGGGTGTGGATCGCGAGAAGCTCGGCCCCCGCGTCAATCTCACTATGCCCGGCGTCTGTTGTACCGTCGCTGAGCAGATCGCCGCGCTGCGCCGCATTGCCGGCGACAAGGTTGCCGCCCGCATCCGGCGCGAGCCGGACCCGCTGGTCGTCCGCATCGTCGCCGGCTGGCCGCGCCGCTTCGACCCGCGCCGCGCGCTGGCGCTTGGTTTCAAGGCCGATGCTTCGTTCGACGAGATCATCCGCGCCCACATCGAGGACGAGCTCGGCGGCAAAATCGCGGCCTGAATCATCCAGCCTTGGGGCCAAAAGCAAAGCCCTTCCCAGGGCTTGGGCTTTCGGGCTTATGTCTGCCCCATGCGTTTTGGTCCCGCGCTGATCCCCGCCACGCTTGCCTGCCGCTACAAGCGATTCCTCGCCGACGTGGTGCTCGACAATGGCGACATGCTCACGGTCCATGTCGCCAATCCGGGCGCCATGACTGGGCTCGACCGGCCGTTCTCGCGGGTCTGGATTTCCGACTCGCAAAATCCGATGCGCAAGCTGCTCCACACCTGGGAGCTGGTCGAAGTCGATCTCGGCAGCGGTCTGGAGCTGGTTGGCGTGAACACGGTGCTGCCCAACCTCCTGGTCGCCGATGTCATCGAGACCGGCCTCATTCCCGAATTGCATGGCTTTTCGAGCGTCCGGCGCGAGGTGAAATACGGCACCAATTCGCGGGTCGACTTCCTGCTCGAAGATCCGACGCGGTCGCGCTGCTACCTGGAGGTCAAGAACGTCCATCTCATGCGCAGGCCCCGGCTTGCCGAATTTCCTGACAGCGTCACCGAGCGCGGCGCCAAGCACCTCGACGACCTTGCTGCCGAGGTCCGCGCCGGCGCCCGCGCCGTGCAGCTCTACGTCGTCCAGATTCCGTCGGCGGATCGATTCGCCATTGCCCACGATATCGACCCGACCTATGCGGCGGCGTTCGACCGGGCTCGCGCCGCAGGGGTCGAAATGCTGGCGTGGCGCTGCGCGGTCACGGTCGAAGGCATCGAGCTTTTGGCGCCGGTTCCGATCGTCGCCGGCTGATGGTACGCCGAGGCTCGACTTTCGGATTGCTTGCGTTGGCCGTCGGCATGCTTACATTGCGGCTAGCGATTTGAGCATTCACGGCAATTCCTCGCACTCGCCATGACCTATGTCGACGCGGCTGCCGCGCCGCTGCGCAAGACCGGGCAAATCAAGATCCACGGCGCCGCCGCCTTTGAAGGCATGCGCAAGGCCGGGCGGCTCGCCGCCGAGTGTCTCGACATGCTGGTACCAGAAATCAAGCCGGGCGTCTCGACCGAGCGTATCGACCGGCTGGTGTACGAATTCGGCCTCGACCACGGCGCCATGCCAGCGACGTTGATGTATCGCGGCTACCGCAAGGCGACCTGCACCTCGGTCAATCACGTGGTCTGCCACGGCATTCCGGGCGACAAACCGCTGCGTGAGGGCGACATCGTCAATGTCGACGTCACCCTCATCCTCGACCACTGGCACGGCGATTCCAGCCGCATGTACGCGGTCGGGGAAATCCCGCGCCGTGCCGAGCGGCTGATCGAAGTCACCTACGAGGGCATGATGCGCGGCATCGCCGCGATCAAGCCTAGTGCCACCTCTGGCGATATCGGTCACGCCATCCAGACCTATGTCGAAGCCCAGCACATGAGCGTGGTGCGCGATTTCTGCGGCCATGGGCTCGGCCGGCTGTTCCACGACGAGCCGAACATCGTCCACGTCGGCCGGCCGGGCGAGGGCATCGTGATCAAGCCGGGCATGTTCTTCACCGTCGAGCCGATGATCAATCTCGGCCGCCCGCATGTGAAAGTGCTGTCCGACGGTTGGACCGCGGTGACCCGCGACCGCTCGCTGTCGGCGCAATTCGAGCACAGCGTCGGCGTTACGAGCACCGGGGTGGAGATTTTCACGCTGTCGCCCAAGGGGCTCAACAAGCCGCCGTACCCGGCGTGACCTGAAACTCGCCCGGCGAGGCGATTGCAAAAAATCCCAATCGCGTCATGCTTTACGCGTTCGCCTGCGCTCACGGCGCGCGACAGCGGGTGAGGTTGCGTAAAATTCCCATGCCGGAAAAGCCACCCGATCGGGCGCGAGAGCCCAACGCCGCTGTGCCGCACTACCACGGCCATCGCGAGCGCCCGCGCTTTCGCGAGGCGGGCACCGAGGCGCTGTCCGCCTACGAGCTGCCGGAGCTTTTGCTGTTTCGCGCGCTGGCGCGGCGCGACGTCAAGCCGCTGGCAAAATCGCTTCTGGAAGAATTCGGCTCGTTCGCCGAGGTTGTCGCGGCGCCGGAAACGCGGCTGCGCGAAGTGAAGGGGCTGGGCGACGCGACAACGGAAATGGCGCGCCACGGATGAAGCTTTGCCGCGGAAACCAACTGCGCGCAGCGACCGGCATTGCCAACGCCAAGCCCTCAGCGGGCGGACCGTCACTACGCGCGCCCGACCGCTTTGTTAAGGATTGCCGCCGCATCGGTCGGCGCGCTGTTCGCGGCCCAGGCGACGTAACGGTCCGGCCGCATCAGGATGAGGCTTGCCTCATAGGACTTGCGTCCGTCGCGATAGTTGTCACGGACGAATTTCAGCGGAATGCTCAAACGCTTGGCGGCGTCGGCGAAGGCCTGGACGGTGGCGTCGTCGGCGTCGAAGGCAATGAGCGTGAAATCGGCGCCGAGTTCCTCAAAGACGTTGCGGCCTGAGCTTAACAGCTGCGGCGGCAGGTGGTGGCCGGCGCGGGCGGTGAAGGTGTGCGAGCCATGAGCGCTGCTGACGCCGCTGGCCGGCCCTAGCACGATCGGCGAGCCTTCGTAGTGCGGTTCGTAGGTCAGCACCCGCGGCGCTGCGGCGTTGGCATGTTCCTTCCAGGCGCGCTCGAATTCGACCCGATCGCGGTCCGGATTAAAACGGGCGAGGAACTCCTTGTCTCGGCGGATGCCCGCCTCGATAAAGTCTTCCGCCGTCTCCTTGAAGATCGGGCGGCGCTCCTCGGTATAGGTTTGCAGCAACGCGTCGTTGCCCCAGCCCTTGAGCTTGGCGGCGAGCTTCCAACCGAGATTGACCGCGTCGTCGAGCCCGTTGTTGAGGCCGTAGGCGCCATAGGGCGGATGCGAATGGGCGGCATCGCCGGCAATGAAGACGCGGCCGACTTGGTAATTCTCGGCGACCGCGATGCGCAGGTCCCAAAAGCCGACATAGTCGAAGTCGCAGGCAAACGGAAAGCCAGTCACACGCTGCAACAGGCCGTGAAAATCGTAGTTGTCCCTGGTCGTGTTCGCGGGCACCGGCGAGTGGAAGAACCAGCTCTCGCCGACATCGACGCGACCGAAGAACTGCCAGTAGCCGTGCAAATCAGGATCGAGCACGCGATAGGTCGAGCGCGGCGGAAAGCGCTTGAGTTTCTCGTGCAGCTCGCGTGATCGGAACAGCGCCAGCACCATCAATTCGTTGAAATCCGCGCCGCCGCGTTCGATGCCGACCTGCTTGCGGACGGTGGAGTGACCGCCGTCGCAGCCGACCACATAGTCCGCCTCCAGGATGTTCCGTTCGTCACCGCCGTCTCTGGCGACGGCGACGCGTACGCCGCTCGCGTCCTGCTCGATGCTTTCCGCAATCCAGCCGAACTTCGGCTCGACGCTGGCAAGCTGCGTCATGCGCTTCCGCAATACCTGTTCGCCTTGATACTGCGGCAGCCGCTCGTTGTTCTGGAAGTAATAGGAATTGACGATCTCGCGCAGCGGCGGCGCGTACCAGTATTCGCTGTTGAGATTGCGATAGGCGACGATGCCGCTCATCGGGTACTCCGGCGGCAGCATGCGCGCGGCGCGCAGTTCGTCGGCGACGCCCCAGAAGTAGAAATGCTCGACCGAGCGCTGGGTCAGGTTCTGCCCCTTGGGGATGCGTTGCGGCATGAGATGGCGTTCGACGAGCGCGCAATCGATACCGCGTTGGCCGAGTTCGACGGCGAGCGCGACGCCCACGGGGCCACCGCCGACAATGACGACCTGATGCCGTTTGGTCATGGCGGGTCTGATGCTTGACGGGCTTTGAAGCTGCTACTGCCGTACCAGAAGGATGGGATCAGCACTTTCCGGTAGGCGTTGCCAGGTGTTGGCATCGTTCTCTTCGAAGCGCCAAATCTGGCCGCGCGGCGATTGCAGTACAAGCTCCCCATTATCCATGTGCCAGGATGTCGGGCCGAAGTGGGTCACCAGCCCGTCGCAGCCGGGCTTGATCTTGAGCGCCCGATTGTCGGTGCCGGCAGTGGCGGCGTTGGCCAACGTCAGCCCGCAGATCGGCTTGCCGGTGCTCCGTGCAATTGCCCAATCGCCGATCATGTCGTCAGCCGAGCGGACGGCAGCGGCTGCTGCCGCGGCCTGCAAGATGTAGCGGCCCTCTTCCGGACTGAAGCCGTCGTACATGCCGCTCTCCACCTCGGTCAGCTCGATCACTGCTTCACCCCGCGTATTGAGGAGCCGCAGGCTGCCGAAATTGTCGACCGCCCAGGCGGTGACGTCCTTGGTGGAAGGGAAGACGCCGGGACAGCCTCTGTCGACATCGACCTTCAAGCCGCCAGGGACTGCGTCGGCGCGGAAGTTCAGGCGGCAGGTCTTGTCGTGGTCGGCATCGGAGAGCTCCCAGGCGCCGACCACGGCGGCGACGGGATCGGCCGCGGGGCCTTGTTGCTGCGAATCCTGTGGCTGCGCATTTTGCGGCTGCGCGTCCTGCGCCAGCGCGGTGCCGGCGATAAGGCCCGCGGCAAACGCGAACGCAACGAGACTGCAACGACGCATGTCGATACCGCTAAAGCTCACATCGCGAAGGCTAGCATGCGCACGCCATGCCGTCATGCAAGGGCCGGGCATGGCGGCGATGCGGACGCCGCGGTCCTACATTTACGCTCCGGCCCAGGAGCGCCACGGGGTTTCCGGCACCGGTGTCAGCGGTGGCTTACCGGCAGCCCAGGCGCTGATGTTGTCGACGATGAGCTGGTCCATCTTGCCGCGCGTATAGATCGACGCTGAGCCGAGATGCGGGAACAGCACCACGTTATCTGTGGCGATCAGCTCTTCCGGAACGTCGGGCTCCTTGGCATAAACGTCGAGACCGGCGGCCATGATGCGCTTGTCCTGCAGCGCTTTGATCAGTGCCGGCTCGTCGACCACCGAACCCCGCGCCATGTTGATGAGGATGCCGTTCGGACCGAGCGCGTCAAGTACCTCGGCGTTGATCAGATTCCGCGTCGCCGGGCCGCCCGGCACGATGACCAGGAGGATGTCGACCGCCCGCGCCATCTCGGTCAAGCTCGGGCAATGCTTATAGCTGACGTCGCGCCGCGGCTGACGCGTGTGGTAGACAACCGGCACGCCGAAGGCATCGAGCCGCCGGGCGATCGCTTGACCGATCGAGCCCATGCCGACCATGCCGACGGTGCGGTTGCGCAGTGTCGCTTTGGTCAGCGGATAGTCACCCGTCTGCCATTTGCCGCCGCGCAAATAGCGCTCGGCTTGTGGCAACTCGCGCACCGTGCACAGCAGCAAGCCAAACGCGGTGTCGGCGACCTCCTCGGTCAGCACATTCGGCGTGTTGGTGACAATGACGCCGTGCTCAGCCGCCCATTTCACGTCCATATGGTCGTAGCCGACGCCGAAGCTCGAAACGATTTCCAGGCTTGGAAAGCGCGCCATGAAAGTGCCGGGAATGCGCTCGGTCGTGGCACTGCAGGCGATGGCGCGCGCGTGGGAATTCGTGGCGACGAACATGTCGTTGTTCGTCGCCTCGGCCATCTTGTGCACGACGCAGACGGCCTCCAGGCCCTTCACCACCAGCGGCTTGAGCGGACCGATGAGCACGATCTCGGGCTTGGCGTCGGTCATACTTCTCCTCGCTCTCACACGAGCATGGTCACCGGCATTTCCAGAAACGACCTGAGGGCGGCCAACAGCTCGGCGCCGAGCGCGCCGTCGAGCACACGATGGTCGCAGGACAGCGTTACCGCAAGCACGTTGGCGAAGGCAACGCCGCCGTCCGGCGTCTCGATTGCCTGACGGCGCGCCGCGCCGACGGCAAGAATGGTCGCATGGGGCGGATTGATGATCGCGGTAAACTCGCGTAGGCCGTACATGCCGAGATTTGAGATCGCCGCCGTACCGCCCTGATAGTCGGCAGGCTTCAGCTTCTTGTCGCGAGCGCGTGCGGCGAGCTCTTTCATCTCCTCGGAGATAGCGCTAAGCGATTTGGTTTCAGCGCTACGGATGATCGGGGTGATCAGCCCGCCGTCGAGCGCCACGGCCACGCCGATATCGGAGTGCTTGAAGCGCAGTATGCGGTCGCCGGCCCACACTGCGTTCGCCGCCGGCAAACGCTGCAACGCGAGCGCCAGCGCGCGAATGATGAAATCATTGAGCGAGAGCTTGAATACCGGCTCGCCGTCCTCGTCCTTGGGCGCGGCGGCATTGGCCTCCTCGCGCAGCGCAATCAGGCGATCGATGACGACGTCGGCCGTCAGATGGAAGTGCGGGACAGTTTGCACGGCTTGCGTGAGCCGAGCCGCGATGGTGCGGCGCATGGCGTCGAGCGGCACTTCCTCGTAGGCGTCGGGCGGGTAGAGCGATTTGATGCTCTCGGCGGTCGGCCCTGCGGTAGGAACAAGCGACGGCGCAGACCGCGGTGCCGGTTCGATGTCGCGCGCGACGATCCGGCCGTGCGGGCCGGAGCCGCTGACGCGCTCGACATCGATCCCGGATTCGGCCGCGAGACGGCGCGCCAGCGGCGTGACGGCGATGCCGCCGGGGAGCCGGGCCGGACCAAAATTGCGCGCCGGCGTGCGCACCTCGAAAAACGGATCGAGCTTGATCGGGCGTGTGTCTTGCGGCGCTGGTGCGCTTGGCGCCGCCGCCGCGGCCACCGACGGCGTCGCTGGTTTTGCGGTTACCGGCGCAGCTGGCGCCGCTTGGGTCGGCTGCGTGCCCGTCCCATCGGCGATGATTGCGACAATGGCGCCGACCGGCACGATTTCGCCGGCCGAAACGCGAATCTCGGCAAGTACGCCGGTCGTGGTCGAGGGGACCTCCATCGAGACCTTGTCGGTCTCGATCTCGAACAGATTGTCACCCGGCTTGACCTGATCGCCGGCGGCCTTGAACCACTTGGTGACTTTTCCCTCGGCGACCGTTTCGCCGAGTTGCGGCATCAGCACGTCCATCGCTCAAGCTTCCTGGCGCCGACTCATTTGATACGCTCCCAGTGCACTTCCGTCGTCGTGCCCAAGGGACGCAGGATCAGCCGGTCGCCGATGAATTCATAGCCGCGCACGAGGTCGCCTTTGTCGCCGGGCTGCACGCTGCCCTGGCGAAGGTGCGTGACCGTGCGCGCTACCTCGTCGACTGAATATTTGCCGAAATAGGCGACGGCGCCGTCGAGCGCCGCCTTGGCTTCGTCACCGGTCGGCTTATCGCCGGCCTTGGTTACGACCCGGTCGGGCGCGACCTGGCAGGCCATATGGCCGTGGGCATCGTAGATGATGATGCCCTTGGGGTTTGCGCCTTGCCCCAGGCGAGGCTTGCCGTCGACGGTCGAGCCGATGTGGCGCCACGAGCCGATCAGGCGCTCCTTGTCCGATTGTCCGTTCACGTGATTCATTCCTAATTTATTTTATGCGCTCCCACGTCACTTCCATCGTGGAGTTCGGTGGGCGCAGGATCAAACGGTCGCCGGCAAATTCATAGCGGCGGATGAGATCGCCGCCTTCCCCCGGCTGCAAATTGTCGTGGCGATGGTGGACCACGGTGCCGGCCGTCTCGTCGACCGTGTAGGTGCCGAAATAAGCGATGTAATCCTTCAGCGCCGTAAACGCCTCCTGCGGCGTCATCACGGAGCCGGCACGCGTGCGCGCGACGTCGGGCGCGATTTGCACCGCCATCTCGCCGTACGGACCGTAGTAGAGCATCCCTTTCGGGTTCTTGCCGCGATCCCAATTGCCACCATGGATCTGGGTACCGACATAGCGCCAGGCGCCGACCAGGCGCTGCGCCGCCGATTGCGACGCCTCGCTCACCAGGTCACCGCGACGTATTGGGTCTCCAGAAATTCCATCAAGCCTTCGTGGGCGCCCTCGCGGCCGAGGCCCGACTGCTTGGTGCCGCCGAACGGCGCCGCCGGATCGGAGACGAGACCGCGATTGAGCCCGATCATGCCGAAGTCGAGCGCTTCCGAGACGCGCAAGCCGCGGCTCAAATCCTTGGTATAGAGATAAGCGACCAGGCCATATTCGGTGTCGTTGGCGCGGGTGATCACCTCGTCCTCGGATTTGAACGTCTGAATCGACGCCACCGGGCCGAAGATCTCCTCGCTGAGCATTTTGGATTCGTTCGACACGTTCGCCAGCACGGTCGCCGGATAGAAGAAGCCAGGGCCGCTCGGCGCCTTGCCTCCGGTCAAGACCTTGGCGCCTTTCTTCACTGCGTCGTCGACGAGCTCAATGACCTTGTCGAGCCCGTCCTTGTTGACCAGTGGACCGAGCGCGACGCCGTCGTCGAGGCCGTTGCCCATTTTCAGGCCGGCCATCTTGGCGGTGAGTTTCTTCGCGAATTCGTCGTGCACCTTTTCGTGCACATAGAAGCGGTTGGCTGCGGTGCAGGCCTCGCCCATGTTGCGCATCTTCGCGATCATTGCGCCGTCGATGGCGGCATCGATGTCGGCGTCCTCGAACACGATGAAGGGCGCGTTGCCGCCGAGCTCCATGGCCGGCTTGACTACGCAGTCGGCGGCCTCGTGCAGGAGCTTGCGACCGACTTCCG
>Ga0306926_10001766_pt1 | contig 21649 bp, 17 predicted proteins | sample flu12Cox44000178_FD_203759 | JGI IMG/M metagenome (GOLD analysis project Ga0306926, IMG submission 203759) | Lab enrichment of tropical soil microbial communities from Luquillo Experimental Forest, Puerto Rico - flux8day.12C.oxic.44.000.178 (v2)... | ecosystem: Environmental > Terrestrial >...
CTCGAGCTGGCCCGGCTGGACCGCACGTCTTCGCTCGACCTGACCGAGACCGACCTGGCCAGCCTGGTGCATGACGCGGTGGCCGACGCGGTCGCGGTGGAGCCGGAGCGGCCGGTGCGGGCCGAGGCACCGCCCCGGCTGGTGGCCGTGGTGGACGAGCCGCGGATCCGCCAGGTGCTGGCCAACCTGCTCGGCAACGTCCGCGCGCACACGCCGGTGACCACTCCGGTCACGGTGCGGCTCGGCGCCGACCACAGCAGCACCAACGGGACCACCTGGGTCCGGCTCGAGGTGGCCGACGCCGGCCCGGGCATGTCAGCCGAGGACGCCGCGCGGGCCTTCGACCGGTTCCACCGCGCGGCGGAGCCAGATGATGGTGACGGCGACCCGCCGAACGGTGACGGCATGCGCCAACGCCCGGGCTTCGAGCGCCATAACGGGAACGGTCGCGGCAGCGGGCTGGGGCTGTCGATCGTCCAGGCGATCGCGCACGCGCACGGCGGCCAGGCCACGCTGGAATCCTGGCCGGGCCGCGGCACCCGGGTCCGCGTCTGGCTGCCCGCCGGCCCGCCGGCCTGAGTCCCGGGCACCGGCGCGCCGACCGGGCTCAGGCGTCCGGCGCCGGCGCGTCCCGGGGCGGGTTGGGCAGGTGGTTGAACAGGTAGAACAGCGCGAGCAGCCCGTACACGGCCAGCGAGGCGCCCGCGGAGACGAACGCGATCAGCGTCCCGGCCGCGTAGCCGACCATACCGATGCTCCACCGCGGGATCTTCGACAGCACCGGGCCGGTGCCGAGCCGCGGCACCGATCCGCGCAGCATCTGCTGGCTGCTGGCGGACCCGAGTTCCTCGGCGTGCCCGATCAGGTACCACCAGATCAGGTTGTAGAAGATCGAGATCGCGACCATGACCGCGCCGTAGACCGCCGCCGCGATCTGGCCGCCCGACCGGTCCGGGCCGGTCAGGTGCTCGGCTATCAGCGCCGTGGGGAACGGGATCGCGACGATGCCCATGAGCAGCAGCAGGTTGAGCACGAGCAGCGGCCGGTCGATGAACCGGATGTGCCCGAACAGGGTGTGGTGGTTCGTCCACATGATGCCGATGGTCAGGAAGCTGACCACGTAGGCGGCGTACTGCGGCCAGGCCATGGCCAGCACGTGGGCGTTGAGCACCCTCTGGCCGATCGGCAGCAGGTTGAAGATCAGCACTGTGATGGCGACGGCGAACACTCCGTCGCTGAAGGACTCGGCCCGCCGGGAGTCCACGACGTGTTCGCCAGGTCAGCCGGGCTCGCCGGCGGCCGGGTCGGGCCCGGCCGGCTCGGCCGCCGCGGGTTCGCCGCCGCCTCCGCTGGCTGCCCCGTCGGCCCCGGATGTCCCGGCCACCACGGCCGGGACCGGCGGGCGGACGGAGCGGACCAGAACCTGCGCCACATCCACCACCTCGAGCGACTCCTTGGCCTCGCCGGAGCTCTTCTTGGCGCTGATCGCGTCGCCGAGCATGACCAGGCAGTACGGGCATCCCGTGGAGATCGTGTCCGGGTCGGTGCCCAGCGCCTCGTCGATCCGCTCGGTGTTGATCCGCTTGCCGATCCGCTCCTCCATCCACATCCGCGCCCCGCCGGCCCCGCAGCAGAACCCGCGCTCCTTGCAGCGGTGCATCTCCTGCGGCCGGACGCCGGGGACCTGCTCCATGATCTCCCGCGGGGCGGTGAAGATCCGGTTGTGCCGGCCCAGGAAGCACGGGTCGTGATAGGTGATCTTCTCCTCGACCGGGGTCACCGGGGTGAGCCTGCCGTCGGCCACCAGCCGCGCCAGCAGCTGGGTGTGGTGGATTACCTCGTAGTTCCCGCCGAGTTGCGGGTACTCGTTGGCGAGCGCGTTGAAGCAGTGCGGGCAGCTGGCGATGATCTTGCGCGCCCGGGCCTCGTTGAGCGTCTCGATGTTCTGCTGGGCCAGCATCGAGTACACGAACTCGTTGCCCATCCGCCGCGCCGGATCGCCGGTGCACGTCTCGGCCGGGCCGAGGACCGCGAACGAGACCCCGGCCGTGTGCAGCAGCTCGGCGATCGCCCGGGTGGTCTTGCGGGCCCGGTCCTCCAGCGACCCGGCGCAGCCCACCCAGTACAGGTACTCGACGTCCTCGCCGATCGGGCCGTCGACGACCGGCACCTCGAAGTCCAGGCCCTCGGCCCAGTCCAGCCGCCGGGCCTCGCCCATGCCCCACGGGTCACCCTTGTTCTCCAGGTTCTTCAGCATCGAGGCCGCCTCGGCGGGGAACGCGGACTCGATCAGCACCTGATGCCGGCGCATCCCGGTGATGTGGTCGATGTGCTCGATGTCGACCGGGCATTCCTCCACGCAGGCGCCGCAGTTGGTACAGGACCAGATCACGTCGGGATCGATCACCCCGTGCGCGGCCTCGTCGCCGACCAGGGGCCGCTCCGCCTCGGCCTTCACCGGGTCCGGCAGCTTCTCCCGGGCCTCGTCCGACCCGGCCAGCAGGTACGGCGCCTTCGCGAACGCGTGGTCGCGCAGGTCCAGGATCAGCAGTTTCGGCGACAGCGGCTTGTCGGTGGCCCAGGCCGGGCACTGCGACTGGCACCGCCCGCACTCGGTGCAGGTGGCCATGTCCAGCATGCCTTTCCAGGTGAAGTCCTCGATCTTGCCGAGGCCGAAGACGTCGGTGTCCGGGTCGGCCTCCTCGAAGTCGAGCACCTTGCCGTTCGAGCGCATCGGCTGCAGCGCGCGCAGCCCGTTGGGGCGGCGGGAGAACAGCACGTTCAGCGGGGCTATGGCGATGTGCAGGTGCTTGGAGTAGGTGACGAACACTCCGAAGCCGAGGATCACCGCGAGCTGCAGCAGGATGAAGGTGGTCTCGATCGCCTGGTTCGCGCTGTGGCCGAGCGGGGCCAGCCAGTGCCCCACGATCTGCGAGGCGAAGGCGCCGTGGGCGTACGGGAAGTCCCCGGTGTTGATCTGCGCGCCGCGGTAGATCAGCAGGGTCGCTATCACCAGGAAGATCAGGAACAGGACGAGCCAGGCCGCGCCGGTGTGCGATCCGTAGAACCGCGATTTCCGGCCTTCTTCTTTCGGGTTGTTCCGCAGCCTGATGACCGTGAAGATGGCCAGGCCGACGAGCACCCCCACGGCGAACAGGTCCTCCAGGAAGCCGATCACCGCCCAGTGCCCGATCCCGGGGATCGCGAAGGTCTTGCTGAACAGGTCGCCGTAGGCCTCGATGATGGTCAGCAGCAGGATGATAAAGCCCCAGAACGTCAGGAAGTGGGCGACACCGGGAACCGACCACTTGAGCAGCTTGCGCTGCCCGAGCACCTCGCTGGCCTGTGTCTCGGCGTCCCGGCCGGGATGCTGCCGGACCGCCTGGATCCGCTCCGGCGCCGGCTGGCCGGTCCGGCCGATGCGGTAGAGCCACCACAGCCTGCGGCTGGCGAGCACGGCCGCGACCGCGGTCAGGACGAGTCCGACGATGATGCGCAGGGCCAAGGCGACCTCCCGGTGCAGGTTGGCCAGTGTACGCCGACACCGACGACGGCCCAGGCCGCAATCCTACCGTTGAGTAACTTGGCGGTTACCTGCGCCAGGCCAGGACACTCCCGGAACGGATGGCCGGCCGTCCGAACAATACTTCCAGATAGCGCCCGAGCCGAGAGCCCGGGCTGGTCACGGCCACGACGGCGGCCGGCTGCCAGGTACGCAGGTCGGCGTCCACCTGCGATCGCGACGGGGCATGCGGGGCCGGGCCGCCCGACCAGAGCCCGTCGAGGTACTGGGCGGTGACGGCCACGCCGTTGCCCTCGACGTAGGCCAGCCCGTTCCACGCGGGCCCGACGAAGTAGCCGCCGATCAGCAGGCCCGGATCACCGGTTTCGGCCTGCCAGCGCAGCACGTCGGTCTGGGTCGCGGTCGGGACCGGGACGACCAGGACGCGAGCCTGCGGCGGAAGGCGCAGCGCGGCGAAGGCCGCGGACCAGCCCGCCGGGAGCCGCGCGGCTGAGGCTGCCGGGAGCGGCCGCGGGATGAGGGGCAGGCAGGCGAGGACCGCCACCGCCGTGACCCCCGCCGCCAGCCAGCGGACCGAGGCCGCCCGCGCCCGCACCAGGTCGATGCAGAACGCCAGCAGGGCGGCGGCCAGCCCGTCCGCGATGATCGACATCCGGTCCGGCAGCGCGGCGCCGAGCACGGGGACGGACTCGAGCCAGCGCCAGGGCAGGGTGACGCCCGGGTGCACGGTCCCGTCGATCAGGGGATGGGCGCCGAGGGACAGCAGTCCCAGCACGGCCAGGGCCACGCCGGTGGCGCGGACGGCCGGCGTGCGCCAGAACGCCAGCAGGCCCGCGGCCAGGACCGCCAGCAGCGGCCAGCCCAGGTACCCGAGGTACTCCGGCGGCCCGCCCTGGTACCGGGCGGCGGCCGCGGCGCTGGCGGCCGTGTGGAACAGCAGGTACCCCGACGGGGTCACGAAGGAGGCCAGGTCGTTCTTGAAGAAGTCGGGGGTGAACGAACTACCCCGCTGGGCCAGCGGGCCGAAGAACTGCACCCACAGCGCGTAGCCGGCCAGCAGCAGCGTGATCCCCGCCGCGACCCCGAGGCCGGCCCCGGCCGGGCGGAGCCGGCCGGGTATGGCCCGCGGCCGCCCGGCGGCGAGCACCGCCACCATCAGCAGCCCGGCGATCCCGCTGAGCAGCAGCAGTTCCTCCCCGGTGAACAGCTGCGCCGTGGCCAGCAGGCCAAGGCGGATGCCGTCGCGCACCGGGGCCTGGGAGCGCAGGCACAGACGCAGGCCCGCGTCGACGATCAGCGGCGGGAGCACGGCGAACTGGAGGTTGTAGTGGCCGATGGAGGCCTGCAGCAGGGCGGGAGAGAAACCGTAGACCGCCCCGGCCAGGGCCGCGGCGCCGGTGCTGACCTCCCAGCGCCGCAGCACCCAGAACAGGCTGGCCGCCGAGCCGGCGAAGCCGGCCGTCATCAGCACGGTCAGGGCGGTCTGCGGGCCGAGCAGCAGTGTCACGGGCGTGAGCAGGACACCCGGCAGCAGCAGCGAGGTGTTCCACATCACGTTGATGCCCTGCGGCGCGTTCATGGCCGCGGTGACCAGCGCGGGCAGCCTGCCGTGCGTCATCGCGGCGGCGTCGTAGCGCAGGAACCAGGCGAACAGGTCGGCGTCGTTGGGGTTGCCCGCGACCGTGTGCGAGGCGGGGTCGGCCCACAGCCGCCACGTCACGACCACCGCGGCCAGCAGGTAGCAGGCCAGGACCGCGGCGACCGCCCACCCGCCGCTGAGCCCGCGCCACCGCCCGCCCGCCGCCGGCTGCGGCGGCGGCGCGGTCGTCGGCAGGACTCGCGCCAACGGGACTCTCCTTTCTGCCCGCACCGCCCTCCCTCGGCTGTGCGTTCTTATACCCGCCCTCGCCTGGCCGGCTCGGTCTGCCGTTATCCGCCCGGCCCGGACCGGATGTACACGTGAACGCCGTCGTTGGCGTAGATCTGGCGGTAGCGCACGTGGTCGTGCCACAAGCTGTCGATGAAGGCCAGGTCCTGGGCGGGCGACCAGCTGGTGGCGGCCCAGTCGGTGCTGGCCGTATCGAACACGACGTACTTGGTGGCGGGGTTGCCGCTGTTGCCGAGCCAGAACGTATCGGTCCGGGCCGCCAGGGGGGCCAGCAGGTCAAGGTCGGTCGCGACCGTCGCCCCGTCCGGCACCCGCGCCATCGCCGCCCGGGCGGCGGCCACGTGCGGGCCAAGGCTGTAGGTCTGCGGCGACCACAGCTGGCTCAGCGGGAACTGGAAGGCCAGGGCCGCGGCGATGCCGAGCATCAGCGGCGCGCCGTTGCGTTCCAGGAGCCCGGAGATCCGGCCCGGCTCGCCGGCCGCCCGGGCCGCGCGGATCCGGGCCATGCCGTCGATCGCGGCGATGAAGACGATCGGCATCACGGTCGCGTTGTAGTGCCAGTCCGTGCCCCAGTAGTAACTGTTGGTCCCGACAAACCGCAGCAGCAGGCTGGGCACGGCGGCGAGCACCAGCGGCGACCACAGCGAGAGGAAGGCGGTGGGCAGCAGGATCAGCGCCAGGGTGGGCAGCTTGGTCGGCCACCCGGTGGCCAGCTGCCGGATCAGCCCGGTGACCGACAGGTGGCCGCCGACCGGGCTGACCCCGCCGCCGTCGCTCCAGTACATGTAGTCATGGGTCGGGCTGAGGTGCGGGATGATCACGGTGATGGCCAGCAACGACCACGCCAGGCCCCATACGGTGAGCAGCAGCCCGGCCCGCGGCCGCTTGTAGGCCAGCGCCATGATGATCCCGATAGCCGCGACCGTGAATCCCTGATCCTCCTTGACGAAGACCAGCGGCAGCGCCCACCACACCGCGGCCCGGGTCCGGCCCCGGACCAGCGCGGACAACGAGCACGCCAGCAGCGGCACCGCGAAAGCGATCTCGTGGAAGTCGTAGTTGACCATCTGCTGCAGGCCCCAGGAGAACCCGTACGCGGCGCCTATCGCGCGGCCCGCGCCGGTCCCCAGCCGGTCCGCGGCCGCGCGGCTGACCGGGATGACGGACACCGCGGCCAGCAGGGCCTGCGCCACCAGGAGCGTGACCGAGGTGGGGAAGACCCGGAAGAACGGGGCGATCAGCGCGACGATCGGGTGGAAATGATCCCCGAGCAGGTTGTAGCCGGCGCCCCTGACGTCGACGATCGGCGCGCGGGCATGGGCGTACTGCTTGACGTACTCGGTGAAGATGCCCAGATCCCAGGAGGTCGGGTCGAGGCGCAGGTAGCGGAAGACCGAGATCGGGAGGTAGGCCGCGAAGACCGCCAGGGCGATCAGCCACGGCACCCGGTCAGCTGGCGGGGCCTTCCCGGGCGAGCCGGCCGGGATCGCAGCCGCCGGGGAGGGTGCGCTCTGGCTTTCCCCCTGGGCCTGGACTACTGGCGGTGCCGTCGAGACATCCGGCGGCGGGGACCCGGAGGCATCCGGGCTTGCCTGCCCGGCACCGGTGCCGGGCAGCTTGCCGTCGCGGCGCGCCACCACGCACCCATGTTAGTTAAAGCCGACGCGCCACGCGGCGGACGATGCGGCCGGCCACCTGCCGTCTCAGCTACGTGGCGCTGCGCTGACCACCAACACGGGCGGCCCAGAGGCCGGTGGGCGCCGTGCGGCCGCAGTCGTGGAAACCACGGGCCGGTGCCGCCGCCAGGCTGCCGCGGAGCGCCTGCCCGCGGAACGGCTGAGCATCTGACACAGTGCCGCCAGCCGCCGCAGGCTGAGCCTCAGCACCCGCGTCTGGCCTGCTCCCCACACCATGAAGGCGGCCCCGCCGAGCACGCCAGCCAACTGCTGGGGACTAGCTAGTGGGCTGTCCACGAACGTTCGCCGTGTCGGTTAAGCGGCTTTGGTCTTGGGCCGGCCCCAGCGTTGCTGTCGTTCGCTGCGGACGCGGGCTCGTTCGCGGCGCTGGGCGGCCAGGACGTCGGGGTGGCGGGCGTTGGCGTTGCGCCAGCGCAGGTAGCCCTGCAGGCTGCGGGCCAGCACGGTGTGATTGGCGTGGTCAGAGCCGCCCATGACAAAGGTGCGTACCGGCCCGAACTGCGCCTCAATCGGGTTGGCCCAGGAGGCGCTGACGGGCGTGAAGCACAGCTCGACGTTGGCGCGCGCCGCCCAGCGGCGGATGGCCGGGGTCTTGTTGGCCGACAGGTTGTCCAAGATGACGAACAGCCGGTAGCCGCCGGGGCGGGCGGCGCGGATGGACTTGAGCGCGGCCAGGGTATGGTCGCCGCCCTTGCGCTCGCGCGTCACGCCCCACAGCTGGTCATCGCCCAGGCAGTAGCAGCCGTGGAAGTGGCGGATGCCGCGGGTGCGGTGATAGGTCGCCGGCAGCCGGGCAGGCCTGTTCCGCGGCGCCCACGAGCTGCCGTGGACCGGGCGGATCGACAGCGGCCCGAACTGGTCGAACGCGAAGCAGCGGTCCGCGTACTTGCTGGTCACGTGCTCGATCCGGTCCAGCTTGGCGTCCCGGTCCGGGCCGGCGGACTCCTTCCAGGTCCTTGTCCTCTGGAAGCTGATGCCGCGGGCGTGCAGGATCTGCCGCAGCCGCTCGCGCCCCACCCGGACCGGCCGCCCGGGGCGGCTCGCTAAATACGCCGCCAGCTTGCGCAGGCTCCAGCAGGTGAACGGCAAGCCCAGCTTCTCCGGCCGGGTGGCGGCCGCCGCGACGATCACAGCGAAGTCGTCGTCACTGATCCGGCGGGGACGGCCTCCCGCCCACCGAGGGTCCAGCGCGGCCAGCCCCCTGGCGTTGAACAGGTGGATCACGTCGCGGACGGTGTCCTCATCGGCGGCGACCAGCCGCGCGACCGCGCTGACCGGGGTACCGGACGCCGACGCCATGATGATCATCGCCCGGCGCACCCGCACGGACCCGTGCTTTCCCCGCCGCACGATCTGCTGCAGCCGGCTGCCCTCCTGATCGGTCAGCCGCCGCGCACGAACCGGCTCAGCCATTCCCGCCTCCCAGCACCCGAATCCGTCATCACAAGATCGAGTGTGGAAGCAGGCACCCCAGCCTGTCAGCCGACCCGGTGAACGTATGTGGTCAGCGCACTAGCTGGGCGAGTCAGGCTGGCGCTGGAAGCAGCTGACCTGGACGCCTACGCGGAACTGCTGGACCCGGGCCTGCGGTGCGGGCCGCCCGGCGACCGGTGCCACCATGCCAGGACCGGGCACAGGTCCTGGCCTGGTACCAGCGCGGCCGGTGCCCGCGCCCGTGTGACCGAGACGCTGGTGTCGGGGAACCGGATCCTGGTCGGCCTGAGGGTGACCGGCCGCCCGGCCACCGGCGCGGGAGATGAAACGGACCGCTGGCAGGTGCTAACCGCGTGCGGCGGGCCGGGTCGTCGCAATCGCCGGTTCGAAGATTGGGGCGGCGCGGCCGCCTCTGCCGGGCTGGCGCCCGGGCGGCCGTCGGCCATGACGTGGGCGGAGCCGCGGCCTCGGCTGGCCGATGACCGGATCGAGCTGAGGCTGCCCGAGCCTGCCGATGCAAGCGTTCTGCATGACTATTGCCCTCCGGCCGGGCGGCCTGGACGCGAGATGGGTACCGCTGCCCGGCGCAAGCCTGGCTGAGTGCCGGGCACTGATCGGCGACTGGCTGGCCGGATGGAACAACCAGCGCAGCTTCCACGGCCCGGCCCTGATCATCATCTCCGCCGGGGAGTCGGCGCTGGTCGGCTAAGTCGGGCTCGGCGACCGCGGCGACCGGGTTGTCGAGCTTGTCTACAGGATCGCCCTCACCGCCGCGGCCGCGGCTACGCCACCAGGGCCGCCCAGCTGACCGCTCAGTTGCTGCTGCACGAACAGAACGCCAGCATGGCCGAGCTGCGTGTCGGCGCCGGCAACACCGCCAGCCAGCGGGTCGCCGCCGCAGCCGGCTTCACCCCGGCCAGACCATCCAGTCACACGCGCCCGCCGCCGGGAAACCTACGACGACCTTCGCTTCGTCTTCCGCCGGCACTGACCAGCTGCCAAGGGCAGACAGGGGCGCGCCCGACCGCGCGGTCGGCTGGCGGAAGCCCGACCCAGGCGAGGTTGCGGTGGCCTCCGCGGCCGGATGGACTCACGCGCAGGCCAGCTGGCGCAGCCACCGGCGTGCCATCCCGGGCCAGGTGAAGCGCAGAATCTGGATCTGCGTCAGGCCAGGCCGTGCCATCAGCGCCAGCCCTTCGCGGTGCCGGTCAGCGTGCGAGGTCCACGCCCACCGGATTGGATGTTCGGGGTCCCGCAACGCTGACAGGCCCTGCGGCCGGTGGGTGCCGGCCGGGCGGTGGCGCACTTCGACCTTCGCCGTCCGCCAAAGTACCCGCCACAGCACCAGGACCTTGGGATAGTCGAGGAAGACGACGGTATCGGCGGCAGTGTAGACCAGCTCGTCGGCATAATACGGCGCGCCATCCAGGATCCAGCACGGCCGGGCAGCCATGTCCGCGACCGCTGACAGGTAGCCAGGCGAGCCCTCGACCCCCAGCCCATCTCTTTCCACCAGCGGCAGCCCGGTCCGGCCAGCTAGCTGACGGGCCAGCGTAGACTTCCCGCTCCCAGCGCAGCCGATGACCACCACTCGCTCCACGGCAACCACTGTGCCCTACCAGCCGGTCCACCCGGCCGCGCTCCCGCCCGGGCCGGCAGCCCCTCTGCACCGCCGCGGAGGCAAGGCGGTGCGCAACAGGCAGAAGCAGGCTTCGCGGCGACCCGGGCCATGCCATGACTATAAATGCCGGCCCGCGCGGCGGTAAGGACTAGTTCCCGCATCCTCATCTGTCGCTGACCGCGTTGGGCTCCGGAGAGCGCGATCGGGTGCCCGTCACGGCCGGTAGCGGTCACCGACCCCAGAATGGTCCCCTAGTGTCGCGCATCAGGCGGAGCCGATGTGTCGCGCATCTGTGGAGCGAGGCACACTCCAGCAGCACTTCGTGATCTTGCGCAAGAGCCTGCGGCGCTAAGGCTTAGCGAATGTGATCACGACGCGAACTGTCGCGGCGGGGCCTGACTGCTTGGCGGCAACGACCGTCCAGGCGCCCGCGCGCTGGGCGGGAAGAAAAGGAAACAGCTCGGAGCAGACATCCTGCGGGCCCCGGAGCCTGCACACGCCTGACTGGCGGGATGAGCTGAGGATGCTAGGGAAGACCGCTCCGTACCAGGTGCGGATGCTCACGGCCACATCGACGGAAGCCGGGGCTGAGACGCTGACATCGAATGCATACCGGGCAGGATCCGGCGCGGTGATCACGTACTGGGCCGAGGAGCGACCGCCTGACATGGCCAGGTTCGCCGCCTGCGGTCTTCCGATGACGGCCGCAGCCCCCGCGGGCTCCCGCTGGTGGTTGCCGGTGTTGCTGCTGCCCGTGCAGGCAGCGCTGGCGATCGCGAGCAGGCTGCACGTGGCGAAGCAGGCGAGGTTGTGCCTCACGGCGACAGCGTAGCGACCCACCGGCAGTTCGTAATCATGTGGGCGTGCGGGCTCGTCGCCGGTAGTGGCAGGCGGGGGCGGAGGCCTGGTGACCGCGTCACGTCGGCGGCGTCCAGTTTCACCTCGCGCGTGGAGATCACTGGCCGCCAGGCCGTGCTCTTCGCTCAAGCCCGGGCAAGACCCGAACGCTGGCGGCCGGCCGTGATGTGCCCAGACGGCGTGATTATGCCCGTCCGGCCTTGCGGGCGTGCTCCACATATGGTGCGAACTGCGCGTGGATCGCGGTGGCGTTTGTGCGTCCGGGCCGGTTTCATAGTCTGTCCGCGAAGGCGAACGGCACGGTGTCATCCGCCAGGCCGCCGGTCAGGTCGTCCTCCAGCGCGACGGTTACCTTCTAAACCGTCTCAGCCTGCGCCCTTGCAATAATGCCTTGCACCCTACCCCGGGCTGGCGCGATCCCGCCGGACTGCAACGCCGCAGATCAGGTATAGCACCGGAAGGGTTCAGCCTCCAGGCCTCAGCGAGCCATTCCGGCGCTTGGCCAGTGCGGGCCAGCCCAGAGCACAACCGAGACGTAATATGGGGCACACATCTTAAGGTAGTGAGGGATTAGGACGACCAAGCTACAGGAAGCAGCGTATAACGCGCAGTTGGCAGCGGGCTTGCCGTCCAGCAAACTAGCCCGCGCAGTGCTGATCCGGGATGACGGCATAATAAACTATCGGCATTGTGCGAGTTACATCCATGCCATCCAGCGGATGGACTGGTTCATGGCTGCGTTCCCGGCCTACACCGGCCCGGTAACCGTGGTGGGCGGAAAGGGAGGCAGCCACGCTGACGCTGTTCAGCGCCGGATCAAGATCGGCGCGAACAGCCGGTATAACGTCAGTGAATGCGAACAGGCATGCTTGCATGAATTGGCGCACATCGTGACCCCTGATTACGGGCCGGGCAAGGAGCTGCGCGAGCCTGTGCGCGGCAGGGATAGCAGCAAGGGTCATCATCACGCATGGCGTGTCAACTTTGTTCTGATTGTGAGAAAGACGCTCGGAAAGCAGGCAGCGCTACGGCTGCGATATGAATTTGGCCAGTGGGGGCTACCTACAAGCAAGTAAACGATTTGTCCCGGTAGTGCTGCGGTAGACGAGCCGGTGGCGCGCCCCGCGGGGCGTGCACCGTAGCAGAAGGCCAACCTGCATGTTCATCCATGGCCGTCGAACATGGCAACATCCTCATCTGCCGCAGAGCGGTTCAGTGTCGCCAGGAACAGGCTTACCGGTGCAGTACCGGGATCGCGGTGTTCTGAGCGTTCCGCGATACGTTCGACCCGAGCCGCCGACCGCTCGAGGTCGTTGATGAAGCACAGCATTTCACCCGGTGCCATGTTCAGGTGCCCTCGAGCGCCTCACGTGCCGCTCGATGACCGGCCTCGACGGCCCCTTCCATATACCCGCTCCAAGCGTTCGCGGTCTCGGTCGCGGCCCACTTGATCGGGCCGATCGGCTTGCTCAGTGCTGCGCCGAAGTGGAGCAGGCCGCACGGTCCCATGTTCGAGTTGTAGCAGCCCCGGATCCATTCGCGGTCGGCCCATCCCCGTTCGACGATGCGTTGCGGCTCCGCGGCGCGCCGACCGAAGTGACGCCCGAGTTCCGCACGTAGTGCCCTGTGCCGCTGTTCGGTCGGCCACCGCCCGGCTACCCGCGCCGACTCCCCCTCAAGAAAGGCGAGGATGATGCCAGGCCCGCCAGCCTCGTCGGGCAGGCAGCTGTCGTTGGACATCCGGGCCGGCCCAACCTCGGAGATGAGTTGCGCGTTCAAGCCGTCGGGACGCCAGAAAGGCTCGTCGTAGATCGCGAACATCTTGTGCGCCGAGGCCTGCGGCATCCGCTGGGTTAGCTGGTCGCGCACTCCGGGTAGCGGGGGATCGTACATGATCCGCCCCGCCAGCGCGGGCGACAAGGCCACGATGACCTGGCGTCCGGCGGCCACCAGGCCACCCCGGCAGGTGATGGTGACCCGGTCATCGGTGTAGTCGATCGTGAGCACAGGCGAGTCAAGCAGAACGCGGCCTCCCAGCGCTGCGGCCAGCCGGAGCGGGATCTGCGAGGTCCCGCCGACGAAGCGCTTGGTCTGCGCTCCGCCCTCAGACTCCGCCAGCAGATCCGCGGTTACACCGCAGACCGCCACGTTGAGCAGCAGGCACAGCAACGACACCTCGACCGTGGGAACCGCCAGAATCCCGACCGTGCAGATCTCCAGCAAAGTACGCGCCACCCGAGACAGGCCCTGGCTGTCATACCACTGGCCCACAGTCACCCGGTCCCAGGCGTCGGCTTCCGGCGCAAGCCAGGGCGTGTCGACGGGCACGGTCTCCGCCATCTGATCGAGCTTGCGGAGCACACGCTCGACCCCGCTCAGCTCGTCCGCGTACTTCGCGTAGAAGGCCTGCTCCCGCAGCACCTCCCCGGCGAACTCGTACGACGTCTCGCCGTCCTCGAACTGCGGATAGATTCCGACCCCGAGCTCCGAGGCCAGCGCCTCCATCCGGTGATGCGCGTCGCCGATCCACTGGGCGCCAAGTTCGAGGGGCACGCCCTCGACATCCTCGGTCAGAATACGGCCGCCGACCCGCCGGTCAGCCTCCAAGATCAGCGGCTCATACCCAGCGTTAAGCACGTCGCGCGCAGCGATCAGCCCCGATAGTCCGGCTCCAACGATGATCACATCAGCTTCGCGCGCCATGATCGCTCCCCAGGGCCCTGCTCGGGTTGCTAGATCCGATGTGCCGTGACTCGAAACCTAACCCACACGGCCAATGGCGCCTGGCCACAGGTTCCGCTTCCTCCGTTTACGATCGGCTTGGCCGGTCGACGACCCGGTCAGCTGGATCACGCTGCACCTGGTCGGCTCGGGCAGGAAAGGCATGGGCTTGCGCTGCCAGCGTTGCACGCACTGACAACGAAACAGGCGGCTGAACGCCGCCGGCCGTAGTGGGAACTACTGGGCGCTACCGGGTTTCCCGATCTGGTTGGCTCCATGTTTGGCTCCCCGGGGACAGAAGCGCGAACATACGTCCTATTTTGTGGCCGACGCTGAGCCACATCCAGCCACATAAGGCTACGTCAGCCGACACAGCCTGCGCCGCGGCACTTCGCGAAGGAGTAACTGCTCGCAGGCAGTGAATCTACATAATGAAGATAGTTTCGAAAAAGATTGGTTACCTGCACTGTTACGGCAGCTGTAGTTCGTGACCGTGAGGTTCTTGGTTCAGGTCAGACAGGATGACCGCATAGAGGTGCGGCTGCCGCGATCATGACGGGTTGTGAGACACGATCAGGACGCGGCAGTCGCTGCCGCCACGGTAGCGGATGATGCCAGGTCCGCGCTGCTGGCGGACTTGCTGGGGCGGGTAGCCGGGTGCTTTCCCCGGCGGGAGACCCGGCAGTCCTGCGGCCAGATGGTGCGCGGGCTGCTGATGGAGCTGGAGGATCACAACTGCTGGACGATCGCCGAGGCGGCCGGGCACCGCGGGCCGCACCGGCTGCAGCACTTGCTGTCCCGTGCGGTCTGGGATGACCAGCGCGTTGTGGACATCGCGTCGGCGTGGGCGGCGGGGCATCTCGATGACGGGGATGCGGTGCTGATCGTGGACGAGACGGCCGATGAGAAGTCCTCGGCCGATGCGGCCGGCGCGGCCCGCCAGTACAGCGGCACGGCAGGTGGTGTGGCGCTGTGCCAGGTGGCGGTGACCGTGACCTATGCCAGCGGCCGCGGGCATGCGCTGATCGGCCGGGCGTTGTACCTGCCCGAAGGGTGTGCCGCCGATGAGGAGCACCGCGAGCTGGCCGGCGTGCCGGAGGAGTTGATGTTCGCCACCAAGCCGCAGCTGGCCGGCGCCCTGCTGGACCGCGCGCAGTCGCTGGGGATCCGCGCCGCCTTCGTGGCCGGCGATGAAGTGTACGGCGGCCGCGAGCTGCGCCGCGGCATCCGCCAGCGCGGGATGGGCTATGTGCTGGCGGTCCGCGCCAACCACACGATTACTACGGGCTCGGGCCGCACCGTGACAGCCGCCGGCGCTGCCCGCATGATTCCCGCCCGCGCCTGGCATCGGATGCGTACCGGTTCGGGGACCAAGGGCACCCGTCACTACGACTGGGCGATGCTGGAGGTGACCAGCGACGATACTCCCGATGGGCAGCCTGACGGCCACAGCGTGCTGCTGGCCCGGCGGCACCGCTATACCGGCAAGCTGTCGTTCTACCGGTGCTGGACGCCCGGGCCGGTCCCGCTGTCCCGGCTGATCGCTGTCGCGGTCATCCGCTGGCGAATCGAAGAGGATCATCAGCTTGCCAAGCAGAGCACCGGCCTGGATGCCGGGCAGGTCATCCGCTGGACGTCCTGGCACCGGTGGACCGCGATCTGCCTGCTCGCCTACATCTACCTCGCCGTCGCCGTCGCCGTGCAACGCCAGCAAGAGGCCGGCTCAGATCTGGAGGCCGGGCTGATCCCGGTCACCGTTCCGGAACTGGTGCGGCTCTTGCGCGGTACCGTCATCCCGCCGCCCCGGCGAGACCGGGCCCGCCGGCTGCACTGGTCGGCCTGGCGACGCCGCCACCAGCACCGCGCCCGCCAAGCCCACCAACGCTGGAACGCCTATGCCGAGACACTCCCGCCGTCCGTCGTCTGCGAGGTTGTCTCCCGGCAACGCGCTCGACCAGGAATGCGGCGGGGTCCTCGATCTCTTCGCTGAGCCTGCCCTGGTCAAGTCCTGCCGATGACGGCGTGCCCGTGCGCTGGCGCGGGCTGGCCCGCTTCTTGCATCGGCCGGCGGCGGCTGCTACTCTCATTACACTAAGCTCTTAGTGAAATGAGGAATTCGTGATCGAGTTCCAGCTCGACGAGACCTCGGGCGTCGCCACCTACCTGCAGCTCGTGCAGCAGGTTCATCAGGCCCTGCGCTTGGGGATGCTGGAGCCGGGCGACCGGCTGCCGACGGCGCAGCAGGTGGTGGCCAAGCTGGCCATCAACCCGAACACGGTGCACAAGGCCTACCGCGAGCTCGAGCGCGAGGGACTGGTGCGTGCCCGCCCCGGACTTGGCACGTTCGTCACCCGCTCGCCATCGGGGACCGACCCGGCCACCCAGGCGCGGTTTCTCGCCGCCATGACCGACTGGCTCCGCTCGGCACGCACGGCGGGACTCGGCCCCGACGACATCGAGGCCATCTACCGCACCGCGTTCCGCAACTGCTTCGCCGAGGGGGTCGCGTGATGAGCGCTGTCATCGAGACCCGCGGGCTGGGCAGGCAATACCGCCGGACCTGGGCGCTGCGCGACTGCACGCTCGCCATCCCCGAAGGCCGAGTGGTCGGGCTCGTCGGCCCGAACGGCGCGGGGAAGACCACCTTGCTGCGCCTGGCCGCCGGGCTGCTCGCGCCGACCTGCGGCACCATCAGCGTCCTCGGCGAGGAGCCGGCCGCCGGGCCGGCGCAGCTCGCGCGGGTCGGCTTCGTCGCCCAGGACACCCCCGTCTACGCCAGGATGCCGGTCAGCGACCACCTCCGCCTGGGCGCCTGGCTCAACCCGGCCTGGGACGACGAGATGGCACGGCGCCGGATCGGGCAGCTCGGCCTGGATCAGCGGCAGCGGGCCGGTTCGCTGTCCGGCGGCGAGCGGGCCCAGCTCACACTGACTCTGGCGCTGGCCAAACGGCCCGAGCTTCTCATCCTCGACGAGCCGGTCGCCAGCCTCGACCCGCTCGCCCGGCGGGAGTTCCTCCGCGGCCTGATGGAGGCGGTCGCCGAGGACGGGACCAGCGTGGTGCTGTCCTCGCATCTGGTCGCCGACCTGGAGCGGGTCTGCGACTACCTGGTGGTGCTCGTCGCGTCCCGGGTCCGGGTCGCCGGGGAGGTCAGCGCGCTGCTGGCGTCACATCACCGCCTGTCCGGGCCGCGCCGCGACCCCGGCGCCCTCCCGGCGGGCCAAGAAGTCATCGAGGAAAGCCACACCGACAAGCAGACCATCCTGCTGGTCCGCACCGACGAGCCGATCCACGATCCGTCCTGGACCGTCAGGCCCGTGAGCATGGAGGACCTGGTGCTCGCCTACATGAGCCGGGCGCGCGACGACCGCACGCGCCGGCTGGAGGTGGTGTCGTGATCCGGCTCAGCATGCTTCAGTTCCGCACCCAGGCCGCCACGGCGGCCGCCGCGCTGGCGGTCCTCGCGGTCATACTCGCGGCCAGCGGCCCGCACCTGTTCGGCATGTATGACAGCAGCGGGATCGCGACCTGCCAGGCACACGGCGACTGCGCACCGCTCGCCATCAGCTTCGTGAACAAGCTGGCCGGCTTTTACGCGGCCTTCTACTTCATCGGCATCGGCCTCCTGCTCCTGGTACCTGCCGTGATCGGGACCTTCTGGGGCGCACCGCTGATCACCCGCGAGTTCGAGGCCAGCACCTTCCAGCTCGCCTGGACCCAGAGCGTCACCCGCACCCGCTGGCTGGCCGCCAAGCTCGGCCTGGGCGCGCTGGCCGCCATGGCCACCGCCGGGCTGTTCAGCCTCCTGCTGACCTGGTGGTCCGGCCCCGTCGACACCGCTGTCCCGCTGGAGCAGGGCCCCAACATCACGATCATCCGGCTCGGGTACGCACTATTCCCCACCCGCGGCATCACCCCCATCGGGTACGCCGCGTTCGCGTTCGTGCTCGGTGTCACGGCCGGGGTGCTGATCCGGCGCACCGTGCCCGCCATGGCCGTCACCCTCGGCAGCTTCGCGTTCGTCCAGATCGCGTGGCCCATCTGGATCCGCCCGCACCTCTTGCCGCCCGCCCACGCCATCATGGCGCTCACCGCCGCGAACATCCCCGGCCTGGCCGCAGGCCCTGGCGGCACGACGATCGTGAACCCGCCGATCCTCCCCGGAAGGGCAGGCGACTGGGTCCTCTCCTTCCAGACCATCGACCCGGCCGGCCGCCCGTTCAACGTGAACACCGTCAAAGCCTGCCTAGGGACCAACTTCCAGCCATGCCAGAACGCGCTCGGCCGTCTTCACCTCAGGGACGTGATCGCCTACCAGCCCGCCAGCCGCTTCTGGGTCCTCCAGTGGTACGAAACCGGGATCTTCCTCGCCGCCGCGGTGCTCCTGGCCGGATTCTGCTTCTGGTCGATCCGGTCGCGCCGTCTCAGCCGCTGACAGATCAACTGAGACGGGACACCATGATCACAACGAACTACAGCTGCCGTAACTGTTGCGCCCCGAGCGCGACTCGAACGCGCGACCTACTGCTTAGGAGGCACTTCCCAACATCGCCTGACATCGCCCCATGTCGCCTGACGTCGGCTCTGGCCGCAGCGAAAATCGCTGGACGTCGCCCGGTGTCGCCCTATGTCGGTGGTCGTTGGCTCCCCGTTTGGCTCCCCGAGATCTCGTTAACAACGCGAACGTCCGAATGATCAGTGCCGCCTGCCTGCCTGCCTGCACTCATTGGCTCCGAAGCCGCCGGAGGCGACCGGTCAGCGCTTCCAGGCGACGCCGCAGTACCCGGCCAGATCGCTAGCGGTGCCGGCCTCAGCCTGACCCGGCCCCCACCACAGGCTGAGCGGCACCAGGCCGGGGGGCACCATGTCCAGGCCGTCGAAGAACCGGGCCACCTGCTCGCGGCTTCGCGGCGTGATCGACACCGGCGACATCTGGTTGTAGCGCCGCGCCATCTCCGCGGTCGCCTCGGCCGCGATGTCGCTGGCCGCATGCGAGATCACCAGGTAGCTACCCGTTGGCACCGCATCCATCAGCTGTTTCACGATCCCGTAGGGATCGTCGCCGTCGGGAATGAAGTGCAAGACCGCGATCAGCATGACCGCGACCGGTTGCCGGAAATCGAGCGTCCGCGCGGCCTCGGCCAAGATCGTGCCGGTATCGCGCAGATCGGCCAGGAGGTAGTCGGTTTCCCCTTCGGCGCTGCTGGTCAGCAGCGCCTGGGCGTGACTGAGCACCACCGGGTCGTGGTCCACGTAGACGATCCGGGATTCAGGAGCCGCCCGCTGCGCCACGTCGTGCGTGTTATCGGCGGTCGGCAGCCCGGTCCCGATGTCGAGGAACTGCCGGATGCCGTACTCATCGGCCAGCTGGTACACCACGTCGATGAGGAACCGCCGCACCAGCCGGGCGATCAGCGGCATGGCCGGCATAGCCTCCAGGACCTTGTCCGCCGCTTCCCGGTCGGCGGCGAAGTTGTCTTTCCCGCCGACCCAGTAGTTCCAGATCCGCGCCGGATTCGGCACGCTGGTATCGAGGGCCAGCTCCCTTTCGCCATCAGGGTTCAGGCCCTGTCGCCGGTCCTGCGTCACGGCGGTTCCTTCCTAGCCCGGCTCGTCTCTGGTCGAGGCCTATGCGCCGAGGGTGACATATCGCACAGGCCTCGCAGGCCCTCGCCGGCAGTGACGGGACTGCTGATGGCGTTCCCTAACGGAACGGGCAGGCACAGCCACGCGGCGTTATACCGGCAGGAGGGATGGTACAGGAAGCCCAGTTCGCTGATCAGCCGCCCGTCCGGCCGCCGAGCCGACGCCCTTGTCAGTATCGAGCCCCATATCAGCAATCGCCGTGGCCGGACTGCCCGCGGGGTCATCGCGCAGCGGCAGGAACAAGCCGCATCACCTCGATGACCGCAGCGAGACGCTGCGGCAGTGCTCGCTCAGGTAAGTGATCAGCTCTTGACCTGGCTGCCGTTCCCAGGTCCTCGGCGATGCCCCGCACGATCACCACGTCCTCGCCGCTTTCCAGGTGCACCACCACCCGCAGGTCGGCGGCCAGGTTAACCATGCTGACCTGCAGCGCCTTGACAACGCGGCCGAACCGATCGTCGCCAGCGTGCGCCTGCCGTCCGGGACCGTTGCCGGCTGACCCGCGGCTATGGACGGCAGCGCCGCAGCTCCCGGGTTGCCGGTATTACCGTGGGTGCCGCTGACGCGTGATTCGGCTGCTGGGGCTGGCGGGCGGCGCCACTGCGCACAATCTCATAGACGACCAGGAGGGGCAATGACAGGATCAGCGGGCGGAGGACCGGCTGTGGTAACCCGCATCGGCGAACCCGGTGCTGCCCGTTCCCCTGCCCGCCAAGCCCGTCCAGGTGCCACGGTGACCGGCGAGAACAGCCATATACATTCTGTGTGGCGCATGCGTAACCTGACCGATGGTCCGCCCCCAGCCAAGCTTCCGCGGCATGACGTGATCGCGGATCCAATCCCGGCCCAGGTGGCCTGGCATTCCACGCATCGTCTTTAGGAGGGATCCCAATGTCTGAGTCCAGTCCCGTCACCAGATACGACCCGTTCGACGGCGCGCTCTCGCTCTCACTGGCAACAAAAGCCGCAGGGGTCGTCTACACCTCGGGCATGCTCGGCACTGATGCGCAGTTCAATGTGCCAGCCGACGTTGAAGAGGAGTTCCGGCTCGTCTTTTCCCAGCTCGGCGGCATCTTGGAAACCATGGGCACTTCATTCGCGCACGTGATAGAGATGACCAACTTCTTCGCGGGTGACTTCGAAGCGGTTTACCCGGCCTTTAACAAGGTGCGTGCAGAGGTATTTGGACAGAACCTCCCGGCGAGCACGAGCGTGCGAGTCGCCCAGCTTCTCCATCCCTCCGCTCACGTCGAGGTGAAGATGATCGCTGCGCTACCCGGCAATTAGAAGAACTCAGCCCATCGTCATGCCGTGGTCTCTTGAGTGACCGCGAGTGTCCGTATCTGACCGCTCGATTGGACACATGGCGGGCACGGCTGGACCGTCCGTGACATACTGGTTACAAATTGGCGGAGAGGTTCGGGCTGGAGAGCGAGTGCGCAGCCTGTAACGGCTGCGACGCTACACCCCGGTCCGCCCACGTCCGGCGCCTTGGCTGCGCTGTTGGCTGCACGCAGGAGCCGACGGTTTTACAGGGAGTCGGCAGCTTTCTCTTGCCCTAGTAGCGTGTCGCCGCTAATTTTTGTTCTGCTTGGGTGGAGTGTGGAGCCTGGCAGATTGTCTTCCCTCTTCCTTCTGCCGGACAGGACTGTCGTGTCGTCGCAGAAGAAGTATCCGGTCGCGTTGAGCGTTGAGGATCGTGAGGCGTTGGAGCGGGTAACCACGACCGGGATCCGCAGCGCGTCGATGATCAGGCGGGCGCGGGTTCTGCTTGCGCTGGACATCTCGGCGGGCGAGGTCGATCCGCGGGCGGTGATCGCGGCTCGGGTGGGGGTCTCGTGTGAGACGGTGCGCCTGATCTCGAAGCGGTTCGTCGAGACCGGTGGCGATGCCTGGGCCACGATCGGGCGGAAGGAACGCGAGTTCCCGCCGGTGCCCTCGCCGGTGACCGGTGAGGTCGAGGCCAAGCTGATCGCGCTGGCGTGTTCGCAGCCGCCGGCGGGGCGTTCGCGGTGGTCCCTGCGGCTGCTGGAGAAGCACGTCGCACTCATCGAGGACCTGCCGGATCTGGATCACTCCACCATCGGCCGGGTGCTAAAAAAACGGAACTTCGTCCTCACCTGAAGAAGTGCTGGGCCATTCCGCCGCGGGCGAATGCGGAGTTCGGGGCGCGGATGGAGGACGTCTTGGCGGCCTACTGCCGTCCTTACGACCCGGCGCGCCCGGTGGTGTGCATGGACGAGAAGCCATACCAACTGCTC
>Ga0306926_10001768_pt1 | contig 21612 bp, 22 predicted proteins | sample flu12Cox44000178_FD_203759 | JGI IMG/M metagenome (GOLD analysis project Ga0306926, IMG submission 203759) | Lab enrichment of tropical soil microbial communities from Luquillo Experimental Forest, Puerto Rico - flux8day.12C.oxic.44.000.178 (v2)... | ecosystem: Environmental > Terrestrial >...
CCGCATTTGTGGGCGCCCTACTCGGTCTTTGGGCGCCAATGCCAGCAGCGGCGGAAGGCGATAAGCCTGCCCCGCCCCCCACGATCTTCGAGTTGACGAAGCCTCAGGTTCCCTCCGCGATCAAGGGCATGTCCGACTCGGTCCGGGAGAGCCTCCTGACCCCGCCGCCGGCGCCCGTGCAGGAGTGGGTCCTCCAGCCGGACGGCAGCATGAAGAACCTCCGCACGGGCATCACGATCGCCCTCCGGAACGTGTGCGCGCCCGGCGATATGGAGCACGAGGCCGCGCTCGCGGCGTTCAAGCGGTCCCAGGCCCGCAAGAGCCACTGAGCTTCTGCCCGCATCTGGCGCCTCCGAGTCGATCGGCGCCGGCCCTTCTTCCCTTCCTCGACCGTCAGCACCGCCCTTCAGCCGCCTCCTTCGGTGGTAGGATCGCGCGGTGACCGCCTCGTCCGCGCGCGCCGCCGCTGCCGCGCCTCGATTCGCTGCGCTCCACGTTCCCGACTACCGCCGCTATTTCGCCTGGAGCCTGATTGCGATGACGGCGGACAACATCGAACACGTCATCAGCTACTGGGTCATCTTCCAGGTGTTTCACTCCCCCGCCCTCGCCGGCTTCGCCGTCATCAGCCACTGGGTACCCTTCTTGCTCTTCTCCGTCTACGCGGGCGCTCTCGCGGACCGCCACGACTGCCGGAAGCTCATCCAGGTGGGGCAGATCCTCTTCATGGTGGCATCGCTGTCCTGGGGCCTCCTGTTCCTCACCGGCGCGCTGCGCATGTGGCACGCCGTCGTGATCTTATTGATCCACGGCGCGGCGGGGGTCACGGGCGCTCCCGCCACCCAGCTCATCATCCACGACATGGTCGGCGGGGCGGACCTCCAGAGCGCGATCCGCCTGAACGCCACCGCCCGCTACCTCGCCATCCTCCTTGGTCCGGCCGTGGGAGGCGGCCTCATGCTGCTTCTCGGCCCTGCGTGGGGGCTGCTCACGAACGTCATCATCTACCTGCCGTTCTCCCTCTTCCTGTGGCGGATTCCCTATACTGGACACCTGCGCGATGCGGGACATGCGCGCGCCATGCCGCGTCCTCGGTTCCGCGACATGCTTCGCGTCCTGGGAGAGGTGCGTGGGGATCGGAGGATCACCATGATGATCCTCCTCGGCGGGATCACGTCGTTCTTCGTGGGGAATGCCTTCCAGGCCCAGATGCCCGAGTTCGCCCATCACCTGGGCACCGACGAGGCGGGCGGCTGGTACAGCCTGCTCCTTGCCGCCAATGCCGCGGGAGCCGTGCTCGGTACCGTGCTGCTCGAGAGCACGAATCTCCTGCGCCCGAGCCCGCGAGCGGCCATCGCGTGTGCCGGCATCTGGGCGCTGGCCATCGGTCTGTTCCCCGCTGCGCCCGGCTACACGAGCGCCCTCGCGCTCCTCGTGGTGGCCGGCATCTTCAATCTCGCCTTCTCCTCGATGGCCCAGACCCTGGTGCAGCTCCTCGCCCCCGCGCGCGTGCGCGGCCGGGTGGTGGGCCTCTTCAACACCGCCGCCCTCGGCCTCCGCGCGGGAAGCGGGCTCACGGTGGGCGTCCTGGGAGCGCTCATCGGCGTACAGAGGTCCCTCATGCTCAGTTCAGCCGTGGTCGTCGCGAGCTCTCTCGTGCTGCTCACTTGGCAGCTCGGGCCGACCACCGGCCCCGTGGACACCGAGCCGGCAACCTCGAGGGACGTCGCTCCCTCGAGCGACGGAGGGAGCGACGCCACGCGCGAAGCGGCCCGGGTCAGGCCTGTCCGGTAGCCCTCTCAAGGCGAAGACTCCCGCATCGCCTCACGGCGTCCCTTCCGCACTGACTCGGCGGGAGTTAGGCTGAAGGCCATCTCTATGTCAGCGAAGTCGACCGCCCGGGCAGGTGTCTTCTCGGGTGCGGGTCTCGCACTCGTCTCGGCTGCGTTGTTCGGCGCCAGCACTCCCCTGGCCAAGCTGCTCCTTCGGGACATCGATCCCTGGATGCTCGCCGGAATTCTCTACCTGGGCTCGGGCGTCGGCCTGATGGGGCTGAAGTTCCTGTCCGTCGCTAGCGGGGGCGGCCATTCGGAATCGAAGCTTCGCGGCACAGACTGGCTCTGGCTAGGGTCGGCGATTCTATCCGGCGGGCTGATCGGCCCCGTCCTGCTCATGGTCGGACTAACCAGGAGTACGGCCGCCACAGCCAGCCTGCTCTTGAACCTTGAAGGGGTGTTCACCGCGCTCCTCGCCTGGTTCGTCTTTCACGAGAACTTCGACCGCCGCATCGCCCTCGGGATGGCGGCGATCGTTGCGGGAGGGCTCACGCTGAGCACTGGCGACGCGCCGACCGCCGGAGGATTTCTCGGTCCGCTGGCCATTGCCGGTGCGTGCCTGGCCTGGGCCATCGACAACAACCTGACCCGCAGGATCTCCCAGGCCGATCCCGTGCAGATCGCGATGGTCAAGGGCTCCGTGGCGGGCACCGTGAACGTGGCCATCGCCATGGCGCGAGGATCGAGTGGTCCGGGTCCGGCCTCGCTGGCCCTCGCAGGAATAGTGGGCTTCGTCGGTTACGGCCTGAGTCTCGTGCTGTTCGTGGTCGCCCTGCGCAACCTCGGCACGGCACGAACCGGGGCGTACTTCTCGCTCGCCCCCTTCTTCGGCGGCATCTTGGCCGTCCTCGTGCTCCACGAAGCGGTCACGGCGCGGCTGCTCGTGGCTGGCGCGCTCATGGCGCTGGGGGTCTACTTGCACTTGACGGAGCGTCACGAGCACGAACACGAGCACGAGACGCTGGCCCACGAGCACCGTCACGTTCACGATGAGCACCACCAGCACGTTCACGACGGGTCGGAGCCGCCCGGAGAGCCGCACGCACACTGGCACGTGCACCAGCCCATGCGGCACAGCCATCCGCACTATCCCGACGTGCACCACCGCCACACCCACTGAGCTCCCTCGCGAGCCTTCTCCGCTGAGGCCGACGGTCAAGCGGAGATCCACTCGGCCAGCAGCCGCCCCGCCGTCTTGAATCCGGAGATCGCGGGCAGACGGCCCCGGAGAATGCCCAGAGCCGCGCCGGCCATCATGAGCTTGAAGACCCCGAGCTTGGTCATGGTGAGGGCGAGTAGCGTCGCGGCCAGGATGGCGACGGCGAACGGGTCCGGCAGCGCAGCCGGCACGAGCCGCACGAGGGACACGGCGAGAACGCCGATGACGGCGGAGGCCATCCCCTTCATCACCGCTCGCATCCAGGCGAGCTTCCTGACCCGGTCGAGGACCGGCAAGATGACGAGCATGATCACGAAGGAAGGCAGGAAGGCCGCGACGGCGGCGACCGCCGCGCCTCCCGCGCCCGCCACCTTGTAGCCGACATAGGCCGCGATCATGAGCACCGGTCCCGGCGTGAGCTGACCGAGGGCCAGGCCGTCGACGAACTCCCGCGGGGTGAGCCAGCCGAATTGGCCGACCACCTGATCCTGGATGAACGCGATCATGGTCAGGCCACCCCCGATGGTGAACGCACCGACCTTGAGAAAGTACGCGCCGATCTCTACGAGACTCCGAGGATCCGGCACGGCTCGCGCCGCGGGGGCTCCCGAGGCGGAACTGTTCAACCACCAGGCCGCCACGAGCACGGCCACGAACGCTGCCACGCAGAGGAGGACCGTCGCGAATCGCCTGGAGTGAAAGAGCACAAAACCGGCGAGGCCGGCCAGGATCAAGATAGCCGCGATCCCGACGGGTGTGACGCTCGACGCGGCCGCCGCCAGCACTCCGATGGCCATCTCTTGCGTAGTGCTCATGGCCGACTTGCCGAGGCGATATACGGCAAACGCAAAGAGTCCGATGACGACCGGTCCCAGGCCGTAAAGGGCGCTGCGGGCAACCGGCGTGACGCCGAAGCTGGCGTAGGCGACGGTCAACCCGAGCATGATGAGGAAGGCGGGCAGGACGAAGCATAGCCCTCCGATCAATCCGCCCCACCATCCGCCGCGCGCATATCCGAGGAAGATGCCGAGCTGGGTCGCCGTGGCGCCGGGCACCATGTTCGCGACCGACAGGCCCTCGAGGAAGCGCTCCTTCGTCACCCACTTCCGCTTCTCCTGCAGCTCGGCCTGCATGATCCCCATGATCGCGGGCCCGCCGTAGGAGGTGGCGCCGAGTCGGACGAGCGAGCTGGCGACTTCCTTGAGGTCTTTAGGCGGCGCGGCGGCCAGCGTATTCATTTCGTGGGAACTCCCGTCGCCTCCAGGTCCGCGAACTCCGTCACCGAGTCCGCCTTGGTCCAGAGGCCAAGCCACCCTCCCGTGAACGTCTTGTCCTCGTGGTCCAGGAGGAGCGCATCGTCCAGGTAGGCCTGGATCCTCGGTCCCTTGGCGACCACCCGGATGCGGTGCCATTCGCCCAGCTTGGGCTCGGTCACTCTCGCCGAGGCAATGGTGCTTCGCTTGCCATTTACGATCGTGTAGAGGCGGAAGTTGTTCTCGAGCGCATTGGCCCTCACGAGGAAGTAGTTGCGGCCATCCTTGGCGCGCAGGATGATGCCTCCGCTCGCATCCTCCTTCCCGGAGATGGGGCGGAAGCGCACGGCGACATCCACGTCGTCGAACTTCTTTTCTTCGAGAAGCGCGACGGCCCAGGGCTGCGTCTCAACCACCTGGGCGAGGACCTGGCGGCCACCAGAAGAGCGACGCACCCACTGGCCCGTCATGAACTTCCAGTTCGGATTCTCCTTGCCGAGATCGTCTTTCATGCTGATTCTCTCCGGCGCCGTGATGGCAATCGGTTGCACGTCTGGGGCAGCATCCACTGACAGTGGGAGGGTCATGAGAAGCGTGAGAAGAGCGATGGGAGCACGTTTCATGGATCCTCCTTCCCAGTGAGGGTCATCCCCCGTCGGATCATGAGGCCTGGAGCCTCGGACGTTACTGAAGACTTCCTGACTTTTCTGTCAGGTTCGGTCAAGGAAGCGGACGGCTCAGCCTCCCGGCGCGGGTAGGACGATCCGGAAGAGCGCTCCCCTTCCCTGTTCGCTTTCGAGCTCCACGCGCCCTCCGTTCGCCTCAACGGCCCAGCGCGCCGTCGCCAGGCCAAGCCCCACTCCTCCCTGGTCGCGCGACCTCGCGTCGTCCACACGGTAGAAGCGCTCGAAAATTCGATCCTGATGTACTGCCGCAATGCCGGGGCCGCTGTCCCGAACCTCGATGGCGACCTCGCCGGAGCGTCGCTGATTCACGGCCAGCCGGATGGTGCCCGCCCGGGGCGTGTACTTGATCGCGTTGTCGAGCAGATTGATCAGACCCTGCCGAAGGATCACGGGGTCGCATCGCACGGACACCGGCGAGCCCGCATCGATGGTCAAGGCCTGCTCCTTTTCCTCCGCGAGGACCTTCAGATTGTCCGCGACGCTTCCCACGAGACTGTTCAGGCTCACCATCTCGAAGTTGGGCTGGATCCGGCCCGAATCGCCCCGCGTCAGGGTGAGCAAGCTCTCGACGAGGTGAGTCAGACGGCTGACCTCCTCGAGCATGCTCCCGATGACCTCGCGATAGGCGGGCCCGCTGAGGCTTCGTTGGAGCGCTACCTCGCCCACGCTGCGCATGGCGGCGAGTGGCGTGCGCAGCTCGTGGGAGGCGTCCGCGGTGAATCGCCGCAGCTCTTCGAACGCCGCCTCGAGGCGGGCCAGGGTGTCGTTGAACACGTGCGCGAGCCGGCCGAACTCGTCGCGCTCGTTCTCGACATGGAGGCGTGCCGAGAGGGACTCGGCAGTGATGGTACGCGCGGTCTCGGCCATGGTGGCCACGGGCGCCAGCATGCGGCCCGCGAGAAAGTAGCCGCCCCAGATCGCCAGGCCGGCCGCGCACGGGACGCCCGCGACGAGGATGATGCCAAGCGTCCACAGTGTCTGCCGCACCGTCGCCTCGTCTCGCGCGGCCACGATGTGGTGGGACGACTCGCGGAGCACTCTCACTCGGTGTGGTGTCGGCCCAGACGGGGGCCAGCCCGGCGTCCGGTACACAATGGTGCTGCCCTCCATCACCGCGAAGTGCGCGATGCCCATCCGGTGAGCCAGCTCTCCCAGGTCTCCGGTCTCCTCCCGATAGACCGTCTCGACGGTCGCGAGATCGGCCTCGACCTGGCGATCGAGGGCGGCGTAAAGGCGCGCCCGCACGAAGCCAAAGATCCCGGCAGCGAAGGCGCAGATCACGAGGGTGAGCACGCCCGCATGCCACAGGGTCAGCCGCCACCGGACGCTCGGCATCATCCCTCACCGCCCCGCACGACGAATCCCACTCCGCGGACGGTATGGAGCAGCTTCGTCTCGAACGGGTCGTCGACCTTCCGACGCAGCCGGGCGACCGTCACGTCGATCACGTTGTCCAGCGGCGTGGCCCGCGCCGTCACGTGCCACACGTCGCGCGCCAGCATCTCCCGCGAGACCACGTGCCCGACGTGGCGGAGCAGGTACTCGAGGAGCTCGAATTCTTTCACGGTGAGCTCGAGGGGCTGCCCCGCCCTGGTCACCCGGCGCGTCATGACATCCATGGTCAGGTCGTTCAATTGCAGTCGCAAGGCCGGATCCGGACGGCCCCGCCGCAGCAGAGCACGGATCCTTGCCAGGAGCTCCGGGAACGCGAAAGGCTTGACCAGGTAGTCGTCCGCCCCGCTGTCGAGCCCCTGCACCCGATCGTCGACCGTGTCCTTGGCCGTCAGGATCAGCACCGCCGTCTGGAGCCCGCGCTTGCGGAGGGTGGTGAGTACCTCGAGGCCCCCGCGCCCCGGCAACATGAGGTCGAGCACCACGAGATCGAAAGCGTCGTGGTTCGCGAGGAAAAAGCCTTCCTCGCCCGTGGACGCGACCGTGACCTCATAGCTCTCCGTCTCGAGCCCTTCTCGGAGGGCCTTCGCGAGCTTCTTTTCGTCCTCGACGACCAGGACTCTCACGGCACGCGAGTATAGCGAGCGTGAGGTCTCGTTCTGCCTGACATGAATGTCAGGAAGTCTTCAGGAGCCGAAGCGATGCGAGCTCGCATGATGACACCTGGGCCGTCGCAGAGTTGGCCATGACGAGATCACCGTTCACACGCAAGGAGGCCGACCATGAATCGCATCGTCGCACTCGTCGTCGTCACCGGCATCAGCCTGGCCATCCTGTCGTCCACGTTTCTCGCACGAGCTGAATCCACCGGCGATCGAGCGGCGCTGGCTCGCGCGCTCCAGGGCGCCTGGCTCCCTCTCGAGAGCGCGATCGCGATGAGTCAGAGTGAAGGCACGCCCATCTCCGCCAAGTACGAGATCGACGACGGCGCCTTCCAGCTCTCGGTCTACACGATGAAGGCCGGCAGCTTCTCCGAGGTCATCGTCGACTACAGCGCCGGCATGATCGCGAAGGTCGAGACGATCACGGACGCCGGTGATCTCGCCTCCGCCCAGGCCCAGAAGGATGTGCTGACGAAGGCAATCCGCACACTCGCGGAGGCCACGGCTGATGTGGTGAGCCAGCATGCTGGGTACCGTGCCGTGAACGCTGTCCCCAGCCTCGACGGAGACCATCCGGTAGTGGAGGTCATCCTCTTCAATGGAAGTGACTGGAAGACCGTGACGGGGCGCCTCGACTAGACGATGAGCCAGTGCCCGAGGCGCGATGCCTTCGCCGGCCATGGCCGAACTGCTTTCAGCTAGCCGCCGCTGCGCCAATCCCACCCGGCGGCCTCGAGCTCGAGCCACGCGGCAAAGCGGCCGCCGCCGGCCGTGAGCGCAATGGGTGGTCCCGCTTCCACCACCCGTCCCTTCTCGAGGACGATCACACGATCGGCGTCCCGCGCGCTCGACAGACGATGCGCGACCGTCAGCACGGCGACCCCGCGGGCAAGCACCCGCTCGCGGAGCACCGTGCGGAATGCCGCATCGCTCGCGCTGTCGATGGCCGAGGTGGCCTCGTCCAGCAGCAGCACGGCGGGGCGATGGACGAGCGCACGTGCCAGCGCCAGGAGCTGTCGCTGTCCTGCGGAGAGCAGTGTTCCGCCTCCACTCACGCTTCCGCTGAGCCGTGTACGGTAGCCTTGCGGAAGGGCCCGGATGAAGGCATCGGCGCCCGCGATCGTTGCGGCCTCGTAGACATCGGCCTCGCCGACCCCGGAATCACCAAGCGTTAAGTTGTCGCGCACTGTGCCCGAGAACAGCTGAACGATCTGGGGCACGACACCGAGCACTCGACGGCGCTGCCCATCCCCGAGGCTCGTGGGTTCCCGCTCGGCCACGACGATGCGGCCGCTCCACGGGCGATAGAGTCCTGTCGCTAACTGCAGCACGGTGCTCTTGCCTGCGCCGGTACGCCCCACGAGGGCGACATGCTCGCCCGGGGCGACGTGAAGCGACACGCCATGCAGCACCGGCTGCCCCTCCACGTAGCCGAAGCGCACGCCGTCGAGAACCAGTGCCTTCGTGGGGCGATCCTCGCCGGGATGACGGCGCTCCGGAGCAGAGGTTTCGTCCGGGGCGAGGACGAGCGTGTGGAAGATCCGCTCCGCACCGGCCATGGCGCCCTGCACGGTTTGCCATTCCTCCCCGAGCGCCGTGATCGGCTGAAAGAACCGCTGCAAGAGCAGCAGGAATGCGGTCAGAGTGCCGAGGGAGATGCCCGTCGCCCCGAACCCCGGTCCCGTGCCGACGGCGAGCAGGGCCGCGACGGCGGTCGCGCTCAGAATCGCCGTCATGGGCGTGTAGAACGCCGAGTAGAAGGATGACCGGTTCGAGGCGGCCAGCCCCCGGCGCAGGACCTGGCGAAAGCCATCCACGAACTCGGGCTCGCGCCCGAACGCGCGGATCACCTCGACGCCTCGGAGATCCTCCTGCAAGCGAGTGTTGACGGCCGCCACCGCCACGCGGGTGTCCCGTTCTGCTCGGCGGACGCGCCGCCGTACCACTCGCGTCGCGATCACGAGCGGGATAGCCACGACTGCAGCCACGGCGCTCAGCGTGGAGCTCAGCGCCACCATCGCCGCGGCAATCGTTACGAGTCTCACGAGGTTGGCCACCAGTAGGGCGACACCGGATGAGAACACGGTCTCGAGGGTGTCCACATCCGCAGTGCAGCGGCTGATCACATCACCGATCGCCACGCGGTCGAAGTAGCTCGCGGGCAGGCGCTGCACGTGGGCGAACAGCCGGGTCCGCAGCTCGCTGAGCAAACCCTGCGCCGCGGCCGCAGCGACGTATCCGTAGAGGAACGTCAGACACTGCATCGCGGCCACCGCCAACAGGTAGAGCAGCGCCAATCCTTGGAGACCGGCCGCATCGCCGACGGTGAGGTGCCGATCGACGATGTTGCGCAGCACCAGTGGCGGAATCAGCTCCAAAGCTGCGGCGGCCAGGACAAGGATGCCCACCAGGACCAGCGATCCGCGCCACTGAGCCAGAAGCGGACGGAGGCTCTTCAGCACAGGCTCGTGAGCCAGCCGTACCGCGGAAGCCGTGCCGCCTGCCGAGCTCATCGTTGGGCCATCTCCGTCACCGGCGCTTCCCCGACTCGCTGGGCCCGGCAGATCCGCGCGTACACCCCGTTGGCGGACAGGAGTTCGTCGTGCGTTCCCTTCTCCACCACCTTTCCCCGCTCGAGAACTACGACAAGATCAGCGTGCGGGAACCCCGCGAGACGATGCGAGCAGAGGACGACGGTCGCCTGGCGCTCGGGCGGTGCGTCGGGCCCGAAGGCATGCCGCAATGAGCCGATGATGGCCGCCTCCGTGGTGACGTCCACCGCCGAAAACGGATCGTCGAGCACCAGCAGCGCGGGACCATGGGGCGCCGTTGTGGCAATCGCCCGAGCGAGGCCGATGCGCTGACGCTGCCCGCCGGAGACTCGGAGCCCTCCTTCGCCGATCTGCGTGTCGAGGCCGTGGCCAAAGTCGGATACGTCGTCTTCGAGAGCGGCCACGCGGATGGCCCGGCGCAGTGCTGCGTCATCTCGCCCACCGTCGGCGGGATCGAACGCGACGTTTTGCCTCAGCGAGCCCGAGAAAAGCACGGCCTCCTGCGGGAGATAACCGATAATCGTGCGGCGTTGCCCGGGTGGCAGCTGGGTGACCGGTGTGCCGTCGATCAGGATCGACCCGGACTCGATGGGGCACACGCCCACGATCGCGCGCGCCAGCGCACTCTTGCCGGATCCGACCGGGCCCGTCACGGCCACCAGCGTCCCCGCCGGAATGTCGAGGGAGAGACTGTGGAGCGCGGGTGCCGCCGTGGTCGGGTGCCGAACGGTCACGTCGCGTAAGGACAGCGACGCGGGTCCCGCCTTCTTCCCGCTCGTCGCGCCATCGAGGCGGCTGCCCGCCACGTGACCGGCCCGGAACGATGCAAAGCGGGGCTCGCTGTCCGGCGGCAGCGCCGGCGCCAGCAGCGGACGCAGGCGCGCGTAGGCCGCGGCCCCGCTCTGGAGCGAGTTGACGAGCTGGGGAATGCGATGCCCCCGGTTCACGAATCGGAGGAAGAGCTCCAGGTATGCGATGAAGCCCCCGACGGTCATTACGCCGGCGATCACCCGCTCGCTCCCCTGCCAGACGATCAGAGCGACGCCGCTGATCATCATGGTGGCGTAAACGGGCTGAAGTCCCGTCTTCAGTCGCACCAGCTCGAGATTCCGCCGCGCGCACGCCACGGATAGCCGCGCCACCAGCTCGACGGAGGCCGCGGCACGCCCGAAGAGTCGGAGCAGCCTCGCACCCACCAGCTGCTCGTGGAGCGCTGCCGTCAGCTCCGCGCTCGCCTCACGTGCCCGCGTGGTGCGGTGGGCGACCCAGCGTCCGGTGGCATGGGCCAGCAACATGGCGAGCGGCATGGGCGCGAGCGATAGCAGCGTGAGCGGCGCGTCGATCGCCAGCAGGGCTACGACCAGGGACAGCGAGAAGAGCACAGTGTCCCACGCCTCGATCGTGAGCTCGCGCACGCCGACGCCCATCACCTCGACGTCGCCCACGATCCGAGCCATCAGGTCCCCGACCGGCGTCTTCTGTAGGTCCGTCATGGGCCAGGCCAGCACACCCCGAAAGGCGTCGGCCCTGACGTTGGCGCGAATTCGCGCATTGGCGGTCATCAACCACCAGCGCTTGCCGATCCGCGGAAGCTCGGTGAGCAGCGTCCCGCCCAGGAACGCCAACGCAGCCAAGCCCACGTCCGTGGCCGCCGCGTGTCCACGTTCGAGGGCCAGAGCGCGGTCGATGGCTCGCCCCAGCAAGAGGGCGGGGAGCACCACCGCCGTATTCATGACGATTCCGGCGATCGAGCCGAGGACGAGCTGCCCCCTTACCTGACGCAGGTACGGGCACATCGCACGGAGAAAGCTGATCACGGCAAGCGCCCGAGATGATGAGGGTGCGCGAGGCCCGGCTTCAGGGTGCTCTGCGCCTCAGCTCTGCTGGAGCTGGTCCACCAGGCCGCGCACTCGGGCAGCAATGACGTTGCGGGCGCGCCCATAGTCCTCGCTGACCGCGGGCACGTCGTCCCAGCGCTCGATGGTGAGCCCCGGCGGGGCCATGTTCGTCAGGTCGCAGGCGAACGCGACGACGCGCGAGGCTCGTTCGAGGTCGGCCCGCGTCACCCCTTGCGGCCGAAGACCGCTCGGGTCGATGCCGTCGCCTCGGAGTCCCCGCACGACGCCGGGCGGGATCTCCGCATCCGGCTCCGTCCCGGCCGACGAGGTGTCCGCGATGAGACCCCGCTCGGCGGCGAGGCGACGGAAATGCTCACTGGCGATGACGCTCTTCGCCGAGCCGTGAAGACACACGAAGAGAACGAACGGCGGAGCCGTGGTCATGTCTGCCTCCCAGAAAAGTCGTTCATGGTTTTCAGTCCCTCGGACCCCACGTCTACTTCACGAAGAGCCACTCGGGCCGCAGCAACGGATAAGCGATGAGCCCGATCACCGCCGTCACGGCCACGAGCACTGGGTTGCTTACCTTCCAGCGGAACAAGACGAGGAGACTGCCCAAGGCTACGAGGACGGTCAGCCAGTCGCCGATGGCAATCCTCGCCAGCAGCACACATGCGCCCAGGATGGTGCCGATGGCCGCAGCGTAGGCGCCCTTGATGAACCCCTGCACGTTCGGGTTCGCGCGATAGCGCACGAGGATCGGCGCGACGATCAGGATGAGCAGGAACGAGGGCAGGAATATCCCGATGGTAGCCACCACCGAGCCCCAGAAGCCCGCCACCAGATAGCCCACGAAGGTCGCGGTGATGACCACTGGTCCCGGGCTCATCATCCCGATGGCCACCGCGACGAGGAAGTCGCGCTCGTTCAGCCAGCCCGTCTGCTGCACGAGGCCCTTCTCGAGGAAGGGCACGATGACGAGACCGCTTCCGAAAGTGAGCGATCCGGCCTTGAGGAAGAACGCGAACAGCTTGCCGAGCATCGACCCGAGTCCGGCCGGCGCGGTGCCCGCGGCCGCCATGGGCGCGACGGCGAAGAGCGAGATGGTGGTCGATGCCGAGGCGCGGCCGCGAAAGAGCGATCCGTAGTAGAGCACGCCCACGATCCCGCAGCCGATGAAGAGCAGGGCGACCTCCGCGCGGAGCGCCACCGTGATGACGAAGGCCGCGGCGGCCAGACCCCATTCTAGCCAGTCCGTCATGCCGAGCTTGGTCAGCCGATAGCAGGAATGCAGGATGAGCGCGATCACCGCCGGACTCACCCCGTAGAAGATGGCCTTCACCGCGGACAGCTCGCCCCAGTGGACGTAGAGCGCCCCGACGACCGAGACGATGATGAAATTCGGCAGGATGAAGGCCCAACCCCCGGCCCAGGCTCCCCAGACGCCTCCGCGGATGTACGAGATCCAGATGCCCACCTGAATGGCGAGCGGCCCCGGCAAGGACTGGCAGACTGCGATGCCCTCGCGCATCTCCTCCTTGGTGAGCCATTTCCGCTCGCCCACCATCTCGCGTTCCATCTGGCCGACGAGGGCCACCGGCCCCCCGAAGCCGAGGAGGCCCAGGCGGAGGTAGTAGCGCACGAGGTCTCGGATGGCGACGCGTGGGGCCGGCGTGTCGGTGCTCATCGATCCCTCCTCGAGCAAGGATGTCGCGGAGTGTAACGCTTGACGAACGATGTAGCAAGCGTTACTTTGTCGTTCGTGAGCTGGCTGACGCTCCTGACCACGCTGCCCCCCACGCCCACCCGGCACCGCGTGGGGGTGTGGCGAAAGCTCCAGCGCCTGGGGGCGATCCGTCTCCGCGGCTCGGCGTGGATCCTGCCCGAGACGCCGGAGACGACGGAGCGATTCCAGTGGCTCGTCCAGGAGATCGAATCGTTCCGTGGCGAGGCGACCCTCCTCCACGTGGAGCGCATCGGCAACATGTCGGAGGATCAGGTCACGGCGCTTTTCCACAAGGCGCGGGCGGCCGAGTATCAGGCGGTGATGCAGGGGTGCCGGGAGATCCTGTCGCATCTCGACCGCGACAAAGCCAAGCACCGCACGGCCTTTGCCCAGCTCCGCGGCCAGCTGGAGGGGACCAAGCGCGAGTTGGACCGCATCAATGCCATCGACTACCTGCAGTCACCAGCCGGTGAGCGCGCGAGAAATCTCTGGGAGACGACAGCGAAGCGGCTCCGCGCGGCGGAGTCGCGACCGCGTCCCCGAGGCGGACGACACCGCACCGCTCTCCCCCCTCGCGGAAGCACCTGGGTGACGCGGCCGCGGCCCCACATCGATCGCCTCGCCTCAGCTTGGCTCATTCGCCGCTTCTGCGATCCCGATGCGCAGTTCGCCTTCGCCGACGCGGCGGATGCCGCGCGCAAGGGCATTCCCTTCGACGTGCTGGGAGCGGACTTCGGCCATCACGGCGAGGACTGCACCTTCGAGACCCTGGTCAAGCGCTTCGGCATCAAGGATCGGCGGGTCAAGCTCATCGCGGAGATCGTGCACGAGGCCGACCTGGGCGACGGCAAGTTCACCCATCAGGAGTCGACCGGCGTGGACCTGGCCGTCAGCGCCCTCGCCGCCAGCACCCCGGACGACCACGATCTGCTCGAGAAGGGCATAGCGCTCTTCGACGGTCTCCATACCGTGTTGAAGAAGAGAACTGCGACATGAACGCAGGAGGTGTCCAATGAAGCGTCGCGCATGGTTGCTCGGGATACTCCTTGTCGTGGCTGGCCCCCCCGGTGTCGTGCAGGCGGCCGATCCGGACTGGAAGGCGGTGGAGCAAGCGCTGGGCAAGCCCGGCCAGCTCCAATCGGGCGACGTGTTCAGGATCGGAATGCCGCGCACCGATCTCTCCGTCACCGTGAAGGGCGTGCCCGTCAAGCCCGGATTCGCCCTCGGCTCCTACGCGGCGTTCAAGCAGGTCGGCGACCACGCCATGGTCATGGGCGACCTCGTCCTCCTGGATCAGGAGGTGCCCGGTGTCATGTCTGGCCTTCTGAGCAACGGCCTCGAGGTCACCGCCGTCCACAATCACTTGAACGAGATGTCCCCGCACGTCATGTACATGCACTTCTCAGGTCACGGCGAGGCGGTGCAGCTGGCACGGGGGCTTCGCCAGGCCCTGTCCGCCAGCGGAACTCCTCTGGGCAGCGCCAGTGCGCCTGCTTCCGCGGCCGGTCCATCGCTCGATACCAAGCAGATCGAGCAGGCGCTCGGGCGCTCCGGCCGGGACATCGGTGGCGGCATCTTTCAGGTCGCGGTGCCGCGGGCGGATCCCATCACGGAGATGGGCATCCCGCTCCTTCCCGCCATGGGCGTGACCACGGTGATGAACTTCCAGCCCACCGCCGACGGCAAGGCGGCCATCACGGGCGACTTCGTCCTCGTGGACCGCGAAGTCAATCCCGTCGCCAAGGCCCTCCGTCAGTACGGCATCGACGTGACGGCGATTCACAACCATGGGCTGCAGGACTCACCCCGGCTCTTCTACATGCACTTCTGGGCGACCGACGACGCGGTGAAGCTGGCCCAGGGCCTGAAGGCAGCGCTCGCTGCGACGAAGAGCGTACCGTCCGGCGCGAACTAAACGACGTCCATGGCAAGGAGACGAGCATGCTCTGGATAACGCGCGCGGGTGGGAACGTGGATCGCGTCGCGTGCCCGTGGTTGATCAAGCGATACATCGACAAGGACGCCCAGTTCCTCTACGTGCCCCCGGAGAGGGTGCTGGAGACCGCGGCACTGCTGGGGGCCCGCTCCTACGACGCCAAGGGCGCCGAGTTCACCCACCAGGATCTGCCCGAGGGCGAGATCTGCTCCTTCGTGACGCTCATGCGGTCGTTCGGTCTCTGGGGCAAGGATCCCGCGCTCGACATGGTGGGGAAGATCGTCAATCACGCCGATACGAGTCCGCAGACCTCTGCGTACAAGATGCCCGAGGGCGACGGCCTCGAGGCCATCGCGCGCGGATTCGCCACCATCACCACCGACGATCACCAGAAGCTAGAGTGGGAGTTCCCCATGTACGACGCCCTGTACGCCTTCTGCCAGCGCAAAACCGGGGAGTTGCCCCGTGGGGCTTGAACGACGTGGCTACATCGATTTGCCGCCCCACACCGGACCGGGCGGCTTCGATCACGCGGCGATTCACCAGGGCACGCGCCGGCTCTACGTTGCCCACACCGCCAACCACGCGGTGGATGTCATCGACTGCGGGCGCGAGGCCTTCGTGCGCTCCATCGCTGGTCTCCCCGCCGTGGCCGGCGTACTGATCTCGGAAGATTCGGGCTGGGCGTTCACCTCGAACCGTGGCGAGGACACTGTCGGCATTTTCCGGCCGGGCGGCGAGGACGAGGTCGCCAGGGTGCCGGTTGGCGTGCGGCCCAACGGGCTCGCCTTCGACGCGAGCCGGGGCACCCTCCTCGCCGCCAACGTTGGGGATCCCGCGGTGCCGGGCTCGTTCACGCTCTCCGTGGTGGACGTCGGCACACGGTCTCTGCGCGGTGCCGTCGCCGTGCCGGGCCGCACGCGCTGGGCCATCTACGATGGCGGGCTCGATCGATTCTTCGTGAACATCGCGGACCCGCCGATGATCGTAGCCGTCGCGGCTGATGATCCGCAGCGGCTGGACGCGACCTACGAGATGCCGGCCGTCGGTCCCCACGGACTCGATCTCGACGTCGACACGGGGCGCCTCCTGTGTGCCGCCGACGATGGCCAGTTCCTTGCCGTGGAGGCCGCCACGGGCAAGACGCTGGCCACGGTACCTTTGTCGGGACCGCCCGACGTCATCTTCCTCGACCACGCCCTCGCGCGCTGCTACGTCGCGGTGGGCGATCCCGGCGTGATCGATGTGATCGACGTCCGCGCCATGCGGCGACTCGAGTCGGTCGCCACGGAGCCGGGCGCCCATACCACGGCGCTCGACGCCGACCGTCATCTCCTCTACGTCTTCCTACCGGAAACGCATCGCGCCGCCGTCTTCGCCGACGCATAGGGGCCGAACCACTCTCCGTGGTCGTCGTCCCCGAACCACCCCCGCGCCGGACGACGCTTCGGCATCCGGCACCTCGGCGTCGGCCCCAGCGGGTTCACACGTGGACGCCGACGTCCTGGATCAGTCTACTGCCAGGGCTTCATCCCGGGAGCGAACCCGCCGAGGCGATCCACTCTGACGCGGATGAGCAGCCGCTTCTCGCCCGGCTGGCGGTAGGGGTACTTGTCCACGCCAAGAAATCTCTTGGCGAGTTTGTCGATATGCGCGTCCGCGCCGGTTTCTGCGACGGAGGCCGTCCCATGGACAAGCAGGTAGGCCTGCGGGTTGTTCCGATCCTGTATGGAGATGACGACGCGCGGGTCGCGGCGGAGATTCCGAGCCTTCTCGCGTCCCTCGGCGGTGTTGAACAGCACTTCGTCACCTTCGGCGTCCACCCACACCATCGTCGCCTGCGGGCGTCCGTTCGGGGCCGACGTCACGACATGCCCGTAGGCCTTGTCCTGCAGCATTTTCCTCGCTGACTCGGGCAGCTTGATCGCCATGGGTCCTCCCTCCGAGGGTTAGGGCTTGAGCGTCTCCGTTCCCGTGTCGCCCTTGCTACAGGGGACACAGCAATCCGTGCAGCCGACAGTTTTGTTGCCTTTACCGACGCCCCAAGATCTGTTGCTGTCCGTCCAGGCGCCATAACAAATCTTCTCTCCCAACGAGCACCTGATTCTTGCTTTGTGAGCCGCCCGGCCGTCGAATTTGTAATATTTGTCGGGTGCCGGCCACACCTTGTTGTCCTGCCCGTAGAGCTGGAGATACACGACGTCCGGAGGCGTACTTTTGAACGACCAGGTCATCACAACATACCGACTCGCGGTCTGCTCTGCCCATTCGAGCCCCGGGAAGAGAGGCACGGAGCCGAGTGCGAATATCATGGCAATGAGGAATGGCCGAGTTCGCATGAGCGTCTCCCTTCACCTCGCTGAAAGATTCCATCGTGGTATCAGCGTCGCCGTCCCCAACCGATCGGCCGGTTAGTTTACTACTACCGTGCGACGCCGGGTCCGTCGCCGAAGAGTGACGGAACAAACGTATACGGATCCGCCGGCTCGGTGAGGAGTGCTTGCTGTCTCGGGGTGAGCGGGACATCGGGTGGCGGAAGGACCCGCGCCTGCGACCATGCCATCTGGGAGACGCAATACTTGAAGAGTAGCGTCCGGCGCTCGTGGTCGGCTCTCCACAAGGCGGTGCCGTGCATCATCGCCTCGGAGAACAATACGACCGCCCCCGCCGGAATCTCGGGAATGACCACGCAGGAGGCCTTCTCCGGGGCCTCGTGGATTTGGCGCGGCAGCTTGAAGTTGCTCTTGTGACTCCCGGGAATGCACCAGAATCCCCCGCAGTTCGCTCCAGCATCGGTAAGATTCCAGGCGACGACCGCGAACCCCTCGTAGATGCCGTTCGGGGCAAAGTGAAAGCGCTCTCCTGCCCTGGTGAAGGAGTTGAGAGCCGACGCTCCGTAGTCCGCGTGCATAGATCCCATGGTCTGCCCCTTGTACATGCGGATCCCGTAGAGTCGATCCAGCCGAAAGCAGTCCCCGAGCCGAAGGCGAAGAATCGGCATGATCGCCTCATGGTCCAGCAGGCGACAGAACGGCTCCCCCCAGTTGAGGAAGCCATGATCCGGTCCGTGCTTGCCGGCGGCGGAGCCAAAGCGGATGCTTTGGCGAGGGCTGGGGAGCTGCTGCGCATCGATCAATCGATTCAGCTCGGCCACCTCCGCCGTCCCCAGAACGTTGTGGATCACGAGATAGCCCTGAAGATCGAACAGATACTGTTGCAGCTCCTGGTCCGAAACGTCCACGATCACGCCCTCCCTTGTCCTTGCTGACACCGTCGCCTCTCCACCGCTTTGTACGGTCCGTCCGAGACCCGACCGATTTGGTTCGGCGTCAACGTTAACATGTCTGCGCCGACGGCGGCGCATCCCCGGTGATGAGGCCCGTGATCGGGCTGGCTGCGCGGTCCGCCGTCTACCGAGGCGCACGAGAGGTCCCGCGGCTCGCGACGTGCGGCGATGCGGGGCGACGCGGCATATGGCGACGAGTACTGTTCACCGAGGATGAGCTGGGGGCGATGATGCGATTTCCCCGGTGACATCCGCCCGCCGCAAGAGGTCAGCCGCAACTCCGTCCGCCCGCTACTCTGCCGGCGCGAGCCGACCGGGCTACGCGGCCGAGACCATCAGGGAAGAACGCGATGCGTGACGAAACTGGCCTGCTCGGGCAGGCTCGGGAGGTTCACCGGAGAACGCCGACAACACGAAGAACCTGAAGGAACGAGCCCACGGCCAAAAGCGCGAAGCCCAGCCTGCTCTTTCGCCTCCGGCGTTCTTCATCGAGCCTGACGTCCTCTTCACCCTCTCCCCCGCCGACGTGGGTCATGGCACCCGGACTCGGGCGCGAGCTGAAGTAGAGGCAGAATCCGGCAAAGATCAGAGCGGTCACGGCCAGGATATCGATAGCCCTGATCATGGCTCCTCCTTCCCGCTATAGCCGGAATGATACCAGCCCGGATCGGCCTCCTGCGGGTGCGCAAGCCGCGCCGGTTACCCGGAGCAGGAGCAGGGCTCGCATTGGCCCGCATCCACCGACATCGCGAAGTACGAGGTCGCCGTCGAGGTTCGGGCGGCTTCCTGGGGAATTCGTGGGTTGGCTAGGACGTGGGCAGCAGGCCGGCGCGCAGGACGTACAGGCCCCAGACGACGAGCCCACCTCCCGAGACGAATGAAAACCAACGACCCCGCACCACCGCCTTCTCCAGGAGCACAAAGACCGCCAGGGCCGCGATCCAGGTCAGGTTCATGACGCCGCCCACGAAGAGCAGGGCCATCAACGCCCAGCAGCACCCCACACAGTACACGCCGTGGTCGAGCCCCATCCGAAAGGCACCCCACCGTCCCTCTTGCCATCGGCCGAGGAGGAACCCCAGCGGCGACTGGCACCGGACCAGACATGCGTGCTTCCACGGGCTCAGCTGGTAGACACCGGCGAGGACGAGCAGGGCGCCGCCGGCGAGAGCGCTCGTGATCGCGGCGCTGGGCGAGAGCAGGAGCGAGGCATGGAGCGCCCACTGCAAGCAGGCCGCGAGGCCGCTCCAGCTCAACCAGACCACGAGGTAGCCGGTGGCGAGGAGTCCCGTTCGAAAGGAGCCCTCAGCGGTTCCGAGCCGAGGACGCTGCGAGCGCGCGAAGAGCAGGAGCAGCGGCGTGGCCGACGGCAACATCATGGCGATCATCATGATGCCCCACATAAGGGTCGTGGCACCGAGATCGGCCACGTCCCAGGGGGCCTGGCGCGGCATCGCCATCCCCATGGCCATGTGCATGCTCATCTCGCTCGCGCGCCGCCAGAGATCGAACCACGTGATGCCGGCGAGCGCCGCGACGCCGCCGAGCACGACCAACTGTGTCGGCTCGAGCAGCCGGACCTGAACTTTTGTCAGGCGCTCTTCCACGCGAACGAGGCGAAGTGGCCGTTGTTCTGCCCGCTCTTGTCCTCCCAACGAAGGCCGAATGCGTTCAGACTACTACCCGTAGAGCGGGCCAAGGCGAGGCGTGGGTTCGCCGGGTGTAGCGTGTTGTCGACGTAGAGGGGCTCGCCGGGCTTGGCGGGGCTCGGCACACCCTCCACCGCCTGCTCGACAACTCCGGGGATGGAGAGGGACCGCTTCGTCCCGTCCTTCTTGTAGGTGATCGGCCGGGCCTCCACACCGAGCACTCGCTCGACGAGCGGACCGAGCGCAGACATCGGACCGCCGGCCTGGCCACTGGCAATGCCGGCCAGCGCATCACGCTGCTCCTGGGTGGCCCGCTCATCGACGATGACCCCTACAGACCAGTGGCCTTCAGCCATAGCCCCTGGGGTATGCGCGATGACCGCGAAGTTCAGATCGTCAAGAGCCGTGCCTCCGTATCGCCCCTGATCGACATGAAAGGCCAGCGCGACGAAGCACTCACCCTTCGAGGGCGCCGCCGCCATATTGCTGGTGATGCAGGGACAGAGGTAGGCACAATTGCACGTCTCGAAGTAGTCACCTGCGACCTGCCACGCGACCTGCGCCATGGCGGATACCTCCACGAGTAGAGGACACGGTTGGGTCGATCGGTCAGCGTGTCCCACGGCACCAGTACCGAGGAGCAACGCGGCAACCGCATCTGACCATAGTCCGATCTCGAAGGCAACGAGCCGCTGCCTCAGCGCGGTTCCAGATGTGCGAGGGACGCCCCTGGCAACCGCGCCGCTGTTGCGGTACCTTTGAGCGGCCATGAAGATCGCGATCGGCGGAAAGGGCGGTTCCGGCAAGACCACCGTGGCCGGCACCCTCGCGCGTATTCTCGCGGAACGCGGCCAGCGGGTCGTCGCCCTGGATGACGACAGCAATCCGAACCTGGCGGTGACCTTGGGCCTGGCTCATGGGCAGGCCGCTTCCCTGCCCGCGATTCCCCGCGATTGGCTAGAAGAGAAGCCCGACGGCGAGGGCGGTACGAGACTCGAACTGAAGGTGCCCGCGGAGGACTTCATCGAGCGGTTCGGCCAGCCCGTCGGAGAGAACCTCACCCTCCTCGTGATGGGCCAGCCCGATCATGGGGGCTCCGGGTGACTGTGCCGAGCACACGCCACCGTGCGTGGCGTGCTCCGGGGCCTGGTCTCGACGACCTCGCGCATGACCGTCGTCGATCTCGAGGCCGGACTCGAACACCTGAGCCGCGGGACAGCTCGCCACGTGGACACGCTCCTCCTCGTCGCCGAGCCGTACTTCAAGTCGCTCGAGGTGGCTCAGCGCTCTTTCACCCTCGCGAAGGATCTTGGCATCGGCCGTATCTCCATGGTGGCGAACAAGATCCGCTCCTCGAGGGATGAGGCCACCGTCCGGGAGTTCGCCGGGCGTCACGAGGTCACCGTCGCGGGGATCGTTCCCTTCGATCCCGCGGTCGTGGAAGCCGATGAGCAGGGCGCCGCGGTGATCGACCAACGGCCCGAGGCCACGAGCGTGGCCGCCATTCGACGGCTCGCCGACCGGCTCCTGACCGCCGCCTAGGCTGTAGGTATTAAGGTTTCTCCTGGACAAGCCGGGCAGCTCTTTAATGCCCGAGGCCAGGAGGGCCATGATGAAACAGACGGCGAAGGCGAGGGA
>Ga0306926_10001769_pt1 | contig 21610 bp, 22 predicted proteins | sample flu12Cox44000178_FD_203759 | JGI IMG/M metagenome (GOLD analysis project Ga0306926, IMG submission 203759) | Lab enrichment of tropical soil microbial communities from Luquillo Experimental Forest, Puerto Rico - flux8day.12C.oxic.44.000.178 (v2)... | ecosystem: Environmental > Terrestrial >...
TTCGGACGTAGCTTAAGCGCGTGTGCAGAAAAAAATTCCAAATCGTCGCGAAGCCGGACAGCATGTTCGCCATCGCGTAAAATTTGATCGAGCCACATTAATGCACCGTCTGCTCCGTATCAGGGTCGAATATGAAGTTGCGCTCAGGGTGAGCGTTGAGTAGTTCAATATCGTCGGATGCTTTCGGGCGTCCACACGGAGCCATTATTATCTCCTTTCAAGAATCAAAAACCCGCGCACGGGGGATCGAGTGAATATCAAATTTTACAGGGGTAATTATCTTAGCCCGCGGCGTAGAAGCTTAAGCGCCTCAACGTAGTTGACGGCCGGGCCGGCGGGGGCGAGCAGTTTGGTCTTTAAGGCACCAAATCCGGCATTGGGCGAGTCGCGCAGCAGCTCTTCAACGCGCGCATTGAAAATGTCATGTGCGTCGCTCTGCAACCTTTCGAGCTGGACAATAAGGTCGTCGATGCGCCCTGTGGAGTGCAGAGCCATGGGGTAATTCTCCCGAGAATCGTGAACCTATGCGAAACAATATTCCGCGTTTTGGACCTCTAGCGGGTCTAGATCGCCGTAAGGCGGCGGCGAAAGGCCACTCTGTTCACCCAGGGCGAGAAGGTGATCTTGGCGTGCATAGAGCATCGCCAGCTGAGTCCGAATTATCTTATTGAAACGCACGGCCTGTGTTGCCAAACAGGCGAAAGAATCATGCACGCAAACGATCTCGCTAATATCCTCCTCCGTGGCCGCATTTACAACGCGAACCAGATGCGCGGCATCAAATGAATGCACAAAATTTGCCGGCGCCGAATTGGCCGCCTTGGTCTTATTGAGCTTCGGAAGATAACCATCACCGACCCTGTGCCGAATCCGCACGCCATGCCTGAGCAGATTAACAGTTACTCGCCGCTGGCGGTTATAGCGATTAGAAACAAAGAAGCCCGTAGGATTCCGCCACTCCAAAAAACGCCCGTCGGAGCTACAGCAGCGAGTCAGAGCGGTGATATACCGCATCACCGCCGCTGGACCGGGGAGCAGTTCTTCGCAGGCCTTACGGATCTTTCCGGCCAAATACCGCGCAGCCTTCGCCTCGGGCTCATTACCGTCGAATAGGTTGGCGTACGCCTCGCCTATCTGCCGGATCATGCCATCGTCTTGGACATTATAGGAGAGCGTCATCACCGGAGTTTTAAGGAGTTTTCTTTTTTGCCTAGGATTAAGCGGCTTGAGCCGGTTACGCCACCATTTAGCCAATTCATGCCGGTCAGTCTCCAATTCGGTCAGGACGTGGGCGGTAACGTCGCCGTAGATGTCCCGCGGACTATCCGTATCAACCAAGTTGACCCGCTCGCCGGCGGCGCGGTCTCGGCAGAGCATCGCGAGATGCTGAAGACCGTTGCATGATCCATCGAATCCAATCGGCAGGTGCGTCTTGAACCCACCGGGATTGGCCCAGCCGCTCGCCAGCTCAATACAGGCGGCAACAAACGCAAACGGCTTGTCGACATCCAGGGCCCAAAGCTTGAATGTATTGAATGGATCAGCCGCTATCTTCTCAATGCGATGGCGATTATCCGCTACCCACTGCTGACGTGTGGACCACGATTTTTTATCCGTTGAGCCCTCGCAATTGGCGCAGTGGATCTCTAGCCAATCAATATCCCCCCGCTTCAGCTGCTGGCCATTGGCAAACTTAAAGAGTGATCGAACATGATCCTCACGGGCATAGTTGAAATGCGAAAGAGGGTTTAGTCGCCCACGGGTATCGCAGTTGTAATCCAGATAGAACACCTGATCGCCGATCCACTTGGCGATCCTTAGATCGCTGCTAACCGTGCGTTGGTCGTCCTCGCGCCGCTCGCCCCTGTGGTTCATAACGTCGACGGCAAAGCGCTCGACCAGGGCTAGCATCGTCTGATCAATACACAGCGGGACGCGGCTCAGGGCGTTAACGCCGCGGGCATGCTCGAAATCCCCGGAGAACGCTTCGGCGGCCGCCGCCTTGGTCTCCGGTCGCGAGTCGCGGACAAAGGTTGCGTGCAGGCGATCATCATATTGCTTGGCCCAGCCGGTCCAATCCGACGGCGGCTTGAGGTGCGGCGCGAATACCGGATCGCGCCACATCAGCTGTTCGAGCTGTTGATCAACGTACTGCTGCCAATCCGGGGCAATGGCCGGCAGGCCGCGATCGTCTACGTCAAAGTAGTTCAGCGTCGAGGCGCATTCCAGCATCCAGCTGCCGGCGACAAGGCATTCGGATTCAGTCCAGTCGGATTTCAGATGCTCGTGGAATTTCCATGGCGGTTTACGGCCGAGACGTATTTGCTTGGCCAGGGGGCGATCCGATAGCTCTAGTTTCTTGAGCGCAACCTGATCACGCAAATACTTGCCGGCATTGATGCATTGCTTCGCCTGCGCGGAGGGCTCGTCCGCCCAGCCGCGGGATCCGTAAGTGCGATCGAGGAACGGGACAAGGATCACAGCCGCCTTCGTATGCGGATCTAGTTGATTGACTATGTCGCCGAGATCGGCAGGCGGCGGCGGGGGCTTGATCTCGGTCTTGCCAGCCAGGAACTGAGCCAACGGCTCCAGGAAGACGTCGGTGAGGATCTTGTGCCCGGCCGGGATTTCGCAGAAGAGCCGACGGCCGCGATTGCGGCCCTGGGCCTTTAGGGCATTGCGTCGGTTGAATCGGTCCTTGGTCAGGCTTCGGGATAGCCCCACAGCAGCGTCTCTATCAATGGTTGGCAGAATTACCAACCGAGATAGAGCGGTGCGCCATGGAACGCAAGCGTGAGCGGGGCCGTAAGCCTCTTTTGTGGACAACGTCGACCTCCAAGACGGGCGGCGGATGCGTTTGCTGGGATTGTGGGGAAATTTTCTGGAAAATATTTTTTTGGAGTCTGGTTCTCGCGGCGTGGTGCCATCATCCGTGGGCCCCGCGATCGTATTAGCGAAAGGTACCCCACCCCCTTTTTATTAGCTGGCACGCATATCCTTGGCCTTTTCCAAGGAATCCTTGGAGCAAACGGCATCCCGGCGCTTGATAAAGTAGCGGCCGCAGACCTGGCAGCGTTGCAACTGGTCGCGACCGACCAGGTCGCGATTGGCACGCTTCTGGCCTCGAGCATCCTGCATCGTATCTTCCCCGATTCTTCCCAAAGTCTATTTGCGCGGATAGCGCCAGCGATAAATCGAATCAAAGGAAGCGTTTAGCTGGTTGGGCCTTCTGTTAGGCCATCCGAGGTAATCAGTTGTTGCGAGCCATGAGCTCGAATTGCCTCGAGTGTGAATTGCAGCACCGCTTGCGGCGTCATCGCATTTGCGCCGGGAATTGCCTCCTTGATCGCCTGGAGGATCGAGAGATCGGCCGGATCAAGCTCAAACGAATAGTGCGAGCGAATAGTCAGCTCGACATCTTTGGGCAAAAGCCTCGCGCATGTTGCGAAAAACGTCTCGGGATTGGTCGCGACAGTGCGCAGCATCGTTGCCTTGCCATGCTCGGCCCAAACCTCAGCCAAATCCGCCAGAAATGACGCCGAGAACTGATGGCGTGTGCGGTGGCCAACTGGCCGACCATTGGGGTTTCCACTCACGCCAGGCTGAAATGGCCTGCCGCGGACTGCAAGTTCACTCATTATGATCTCGCTGTTATTTTGCTGTTCCTGTTGGGTTCGACGGCGCTGTGTCCCCTTATGTCCAATCTGACACAAGTCCCTCACGCGCTCACTTCTGAAATCGGCTCAAGCCGAGTTCAAGACATCTGTCTTCTGTTGGTTCTCCGGGCTAGTGCCCGTCGAACCCTTTCTGCGTTTACGCGTCCGGCCTTGTGAGACAAGTCCGTCCGCTCTTATTAAGCTTATTGCGGAACAACTTGTCTCACGGGAATTTGTCTCACGGTTTCGCCGGTACCATGAGGCCCGGGAAATGCCTTCCTTTTCCCACGGCTTTTGGCGGCTCAGGCTGGCGCCCTCATAATGCGCGCGGGTCTTGGCGCCCTTGCGCCGCCTAGCCTGTTCTTTGCGGGCGGCGTCAGAGATGCGGCGACGCTCTTCTGGGGTCATCCCGGTCGGGCCGACGGTGCGCAGTCTGAGTGCGTGCCATTCAGCTTCGGAATAGTTTAGTTCGCGCCCGAGCGTCGAGGATCGCCATCGTCGCTGATAGCTGAATGCCATATCAATCACGCGCTCGGCCTCATCGGCGCTCATCCACGGCGCTCGCAGCTTGATGATGCGTCTCGGAGCATTCGGATCGACGTTCGCGTAATGGCTGATCAGGATATACAAATACTCCCGTCCGGCATCGTCGTCGGGAAGAGTATAAGTCGCGGCGTCGCCACCGTGGCGATGAGCGATCAAACTGTTTAGGTCTTTGAGGCGCAGATTGAGGATCAGGCGCTCGGGGTCGGGCTTACTGCGCCGCCGTCCCATGACTGGCCCCCGTGCGCGAGAATGATGTAGCCTTGGCGTAAGCAATATTGCGTGATCTGATCCAGCGCAGGGTGATCACTGACGGCTCGATCCGCTGCAAATCATTCCACGCCCATGGCGGGAACGATCCGAACTTGTCCTTGAACTTGTGCGCCGCCCAGCCAGATTTGTAGCCGCGCGCCTCTTGGTGATGCAGCAACTCACTGTAGAAGCGAGCCCGCTCCATCTGCGAAGCCGGTGCATTGCTTCTGGCCGGTGCGTCGATCGCGATCAGATCGCCGTCAGCGAAATCAATACCGCTGCCTCGTCGTTGAGGTTCCCAGCCGCAAGCATCGCAGCCCATGCCGCGAACCCTGAGGGCACCGCACTTTGGGCAATCGCACATCGGATCGCTGCCGACCCTGGCCTTGCGTTCTGCCTGCGTGATATTCTCGGCCCGCTTATCGACATCGAGCGTCCACATGATCTGATCGTGTGGCAACCCGTGCTGATAAACAGCGCCGGCATGATCAAGAATAATGCAATCGGGTTTACCGTCCGCAATGCGCAGGCCGCGGCCGATCATCTGCAAATAGAGACCGAATGACTTTGTCGGTCTCGCGAGTACGATGCAGCCCAGGTCGGGCAGGTCGAACCCTTCGGTTAGAACCTGACAATTGGAGACGAACTCGGTTTCACCGGTCGCAAGTCGCCTGAGGATAGCTTCGCGATCGGCTTGTGGGGTGGTGCCATCAAGGTGCTCGGCGCGAACGCCTGACTTGATCAGCTCGTCACGGATATGAATGCTGTGCGCTACATCGACGGCGAATCCGACAGTGCGGCGCCGTTCCGATCGTTTCAACCATTCCAGAACAACATCACCGACTAACTCATCGGTATTCACCCGCCGCGACAGTTCGTTAATAACGTAATCGCCCTGGCGAATATGAACGCCGCGTAGGTCTGGCGGGGCCGGTGCAAAGATTTTCGGCCGGACCAACCGATCAAGCTTGATCAGTTCACCGATCTGTGGGCATTCGATCAGGGTCTCAAAGATATTGCCGAGTCCGCGACCGTCGCCACGACATGGCGTTGCGGTCAGCCCGAGCACAATCGCGTTCGGGTAGGCCTCGATGATCTGCTGATATGTTCGAGCGCGGCTGTGGTGGGCTTCGTCAATGACGATGATTTCGGCCGGCGGCAATTCCATTGATTTGGAACGGAACGCCCGAGCATGAAGCGTCTGCACCGATGCAATTTGCACTAATGCCTGCGGGCGCTGATCCTTGTCGCGACCAGCCTTGATGATGCCGGGAGCAAGATCGCCGAACCGGCGCAGCTTATCCGCCGCCTGCGTGATCAGCTCGTCACGATGGGCAATGAACAAGACGCGCTGAAATTTTGCGACCCTATCCTTGATGATCGCGGTCGCCATTACGGTCTTGCCGCTACCGGTCGGCGATGTGCCGAGAATGCGCTTTATGCCGCCGTCAACTGCTTGATTGAAATCCGCGAAAAATTTTGTTTGATAATCAAATAAATTCACTCGACCCCCCTTCGGCCGTAATAAAAAATGGTTCCAATATTCACGCCGCTCCCGCGCAGCGACCGCCAAGTGCGGTTCTGCATTGCCTCGTCGAACTTCTTGGATTGTCGGGACCACTGATCCCAAAGATCGCGGCCCGCTTCGCCGTAATGCGATTTCAGCGCCATGCCGATGCGCAGCCAAATATCGCGATCATCAGCATTGATACGTGCAAGAGCGCTGCGGATGCGCCGGTCATCATCGGTCCGCGGTTGCCATTGCCGGATCGGCTGCACGATGCGCGGCACCGCCGGAAACACCTCGACGATCTGGCGGTGCGAATAGCGTTTACCGGTCAGACTGACGATACGGACCGGAAACGGTTCGCTGCGCTTGCGATTGAGAAAACCGGGAACGCGGAGAACGCGGGAAATGTCTTTGGCGCCAGGATCAGAGCCGTAGCTCTTGATCATACGCTCCATGACACGATTAAAATCGGCGCGGCCGCGTTCGTCGGCCGGCCAATGATCGGCCACTAGCCAATACCGATGGAAGCGCCCCGGCGAGCTTTCGACCACCATCGACGGGTCGAGCGGGAACGATCCGCGATAACCGCTGTCGTCTTCCTGAAAGACGGCGCGGACGCGCGTGATATTCTCTTTGCACCGACCGCTGCCGTCGGTCTCATTGACGGCAACGAATACGGCAGCGCCACGATCATGATCCCCAAACGCGCCTTCCGGCACGCCATGAAATGAGCGCAGCGCCCCCTTTCCAGCCTCAGGAATTAGCTGGAATGCGAAGGCGCCGGCACTGGGATCAAGGGCGCGCAAAAACGCCCTTGCGGTCATGCGCCACCGACGCGCGACTTGATAAATCGCGTCCGCTCGCTCTCGGTAATGCCTTTGATCCGACCGGTAATAGCAACCGTGGCGATCTCGCCGCGCGCTACCAACCGCGACAATGTCTTTGTCGAAATGCCTAGGCTTTCCGCGATCGGCTGAAAGCGCCAGACGCGGTCAATAATATTGCCGTCCACAATTACCTCCATAAGGAGCAGGATGCTCCTTTCATTGGGTGGGGTAATTGTCCGGACAGAGCGGGTCAGATGGCGACATCAGGGACAGGCAACGCAATCTTCCCATAGTCTTCCCAACGCCTATTCTTGGGAAGATTGGCATTCAGTAAAAGCAACTAAGTCTTTGATTTTATTGGCGCGCCCGAAGAGATTCGAACTCCTGACCCCCAGATTCGTAGTCTGGTGCTCTATCCAGCTGAGCTACGGGCGCGGCGCGTCGTAGCTATAGGCTCCGGCGCCCCAAGGCAAGGCAGGGTTAAACCGGCAAGGCAGGGTTAAAATGGCAAGCCAGGGTTAAAAACGGTTGCCGGCGGCGGCTCGGCTGCAACGCTCGCCACGGCACGACGCCACGCCGCCGCAGAGCACAGCAATGTCTAACCCTGGGCTCTCTAGCCGTCGACTTTTTAACCGTGGGCGTGAGCGCGGGCGCCGCGATGGGCGGCAAGCTCGACGGCGCGATCGGGAATCGTCAGCCGCAAGGTTGCGCCAATCGTGCCCTCGACCAGACGGATTTCGCCGCCATGGGCGCGCACCAGCTCGGCGGCGATCGCAAGCCCGAGCCCGGTGCCGCCAGTGCGAGTCGAGCCCTGAAACGCCTCAAACAGATGCGCGCGCGCCTTGTCAGAAAAACCGGGACCGGTGTCGGACACCTCGATTACCACCACTGCGCCTTCGCGCCGGCCGGTAATGCGAATCTGATCCCGCCCGGGATCGCGGTCGGTCCGGCTTTCGACGGCCTGACCGTCCATGGCCTGCACCGCGTTGCGCGCCAAGTTGAGCAGGATGCGGAACAGTTGATCGTAATCGGCCTCGACGATGAGCCCGCGCTCGACTGCGCTGATCCAGCGGATCGGTGCGTCGGCGCCGAGGCCCAAGGTCTCGTGCACTTCTTCGACCAGCGGTTCGAGCGGAATCGGACGACGGTCGGGCGGCGGCTCCTGGAGGCGGCCATAGGACAGCGTCGACTGGCAAAAGGCGATAGCGCGTTCCAGCGCGTGCATCAATTTCGGGGCAAAACGCTGCACGCCGGGATCGGGAATCTTTGCCAGCCGATCGGAGAAGAGTTGTGCCGACGCGAGCAGATTGCGCAGGTCGTGATTGATCTTGGAAACCGCGAGCCCCAATCCCGCCAGGCGATTTTTTTGATGCAGCATCGAGGCGAGCTCGGTCTGCATGGTCGAGAGCTCGCGCTCGGCAGTACCGATTTCATCGGCGCGCCCTGACGGCACGATGACCCGATCGCTGTTTTCCGGATCGGCGCGGAACGCGATCATATTGGCGGTGACGCGGCGCATCGGCCGCACGAACATGTAATGCAGCGATAGATAGACGAGCGCCGCCGTAATCGCCGAGATCAGAAGCGACAGCAGCAGAATGTCGACGGAATAGCGCAGCATCGCCCGCCGCAGCGGCTGCTCGTCCATGACGAGCTCGATATATTCGCCGCCCGGCACCGGCCCGACCACGCGCACGATATCCTTTTTGCTGCTGAGCATGGTGGCGAAGGCGTCGACCACCGCATCGAAGGCATAAACGTTGCGCATGTCGTAAGTCGCGGCGACCGCCGGCGGCATGTCGTCGACCGCAATCATGCGGTGCCGCGAGCCCATCTTCATCGCCACAGCGCGGGCGCCGATCGAATCGAGAATACGCTTGGCCAGCGCGTCGGAGACGACGCCGTTCGGCGCGGCGTCGAGAACAAGCGCGGCGGTGTAAGCAGTCGCCAAGCGATCTTTGAGCCAGACCACCCGGAAATTGACGACTGACGGCACATAGATCAGCACTTCCGCGATCATCACGAAGAGAATCGTGAGGACGAGGAGTTTGCCGGAAAGCCCGAAGCGCGGCGTCCGGACTTGTTCCGGCCGCACGGCGATGTCTTCAGTCATGCTTTAGGTCCGCTGCTTAGCCCAACGGTGCAGCAGCCAATGATGCGCCCCACCGGAGGGTAGGTCAAATCCCTGTTTATTAAATATGTCATGGCAGCATGGCCGCTATCGGCGGCTGCTGTTATCGCCGCAGCTTGGAAAGCTTGGCATTGCACGATCCGTCGCGTGATTGTCATGCTTGCCGGAAAGTCTCTGGCGAATGACTCGCACTGAACGGCCGCAAAATGCCGGCAAATGGCTGACAAGTTACGTTGACGGACCGCAACCCCTCCCGTATAAGCCGCGCCAAACGCGGCGACTTATGACCGCGGCAAGAGCATGATCCCGAAAAGTGGACACCGGCGCAGCGGAGACTTCCCGTGAAACGGACCTATCAGCCCAGCAAACTGGTGCGCAAGCGCCGCCACGGCTTTCGCACGCGTATGGCCACCAAAGGCGGTCGCAAAGTGTTAGCCGCGCGGCGGGCGCGGGGACGCAAGCGGCTGAGCGCCTAAAGGGCGATACGCCGGACGCGCCCATTTCGGTCACATCGATTGCAAACCGTTGTCGTCAACTCGGTCACACCAAAGTCGGGTGAAATGGAGCGGTTGAAACGCCGGAGTGAGTTTCGGGCCGTCGCCCAAGCCGCCGGCCAAGGCGTGCGCGCGCATGCAAGCGCCTTTACTTTGCAAGCACGCGCGCGAGCGCAGGCCGGTCCGCCCCGGATTGGCTTTACCGTCGCCAGACAGGTCGGAAACGCTGTGGAGCGCAACCGGGTACGGCGGCGTCTGCGTGAACTCGTTCGACTCGCGCCGCCGGCGTCGCTTCGTCCCGGCCACGACTACGTGCTGATCGGACGGCGCGCGGCGCTCAAGATCGCGTTTGACCATATGATGATGGAACTTCGCGGCGTGCTTCGCCGTGTCCATAACTCAAGCACTGGCACCGGAACTGGTACATCGGGTACCCCGCCCCCACATAGTGCGGGTCCGTCCAAGGGGTCACGGCGGGGCGGCGGCAAGCGCCGAACCAGCACAGCCCCGGTGAGCCGCAAGCCGACCAGCACGAGCACCGAATGAGCGACCACAAGAACACTATCCTGGCCATCGTGCTGTCGCTGATCGTCATAGTCGGCTGGCAATACTTCATCGGCTATCCGCAAGTGGAACGGCAGCGCCAGCAAACGCAGCAAGAAACGCAGCAGCAGACGCAGCTCAAGCAGCAATCACCGGCTCAGCCCGGTGCATCGGCGCCGAACGCGGCGCAACCCGCAACTCCCGAGGTCCCCGGGACGCCGACTTCCACCTCGCCGTCGGCGCAGCCGCAAGCGGCGTCACGTGAAGCGGTGATTGCCGCCGCGCCACGGATTACCATCGAGACGCCTCGACTCGGCGGCAGCATCAATCTCAAAGGCGGCCGTATCGACGACCTGACACTTACGCAATACCGCGAAGAGATTGATCCGAATTCGCCGCCAATCGTCTTGTTCTCGCCATCGGGCGCGCCGGCTGCCTTCTATGCCGAGTTTGGCTGGGTGGCCGCCGCCGGCAGTAATGCGCCGATGCCCAATCCCGACACTGTCTGGAAGCAGCAGGGTTCGGGCCCGCTCGGCCTCGGCCGCCCGGTGACGCTAACCTACGATAACGGTCAGGGACTTACCTTCACCCGCACCATCTCGGTCGACGAACATTATCTGTTTAGCATCAAGGACAACGTGGCGAACAACGCTACCGCGTCGGTGACGCTTTTTCCCTACGCGCTGATTTCGCGCCACGGCACGCCGCAAGTGCAGGGCTATTACATCCTGCATGAAGGCCTGATCGGCGTGATGGGCGATCAAGGCCTCCAGGAGGCAACTTACAAAAATATCGAGGACAAGAAGTCGCTGACCTGGGATGTCACCAATGCCTGGCTTGGCATTACCGACAAGTATTGGGCCGCGACATTGTTACCCGACACGGACGCTAAGTTGCGCGCCCGTTTCTCGGCCGGCGAAGCGGCCGGGCTGAAAACCTATCAGACCGATTATCTCCTGCAGCCGCAAACAATCGCGCCGGGGACGACCGGCAGCGTTAATGCGCGTCTGTTCGCTGGCGCCAAGGAGGTTTCGGTCGTCGGCATTGATTTTCCGTTCGGACCCGGCGGCTACAATCAGGCACTCCACCTCAATCATTTCGACCTGCTGATCGATTGGGGCTGGTTCTATTTCCTCACCAAGCCCATGTTCCTGGCGCTCGACTTTTTCTTCCGCCTGGTCGGCAATTTCGGCATCGCCATCCTGATTGTCACCGTGCTGGTGAAGATCCTGTTTTTCCCGCTCGCCAACAAATCCTACGCATCAATGGCCAAGATGAAGGCGGTGCAGCCGCAAATGGCCATGATCAAGGAACGCTATGCCGACGACCGGGTGAAGCAGCAGCAGGCGATGATGGAGCTCTACAAGAAGGAGCAGATCAATCCGGTCGCTGGTTGCTTGCCGATCGCGATTCAGATTCCGGTATTCTTCTCGCTCTACAAGGTGCTGTTCATCACGATCGAAATGCGGCACGCGCCGTTCTACGGCTGGATTCATGACCTCTCGGCCGGGGATCCGACCAACATTTTCAATTTATTCGGATTGCTGCCTTTCGACCCCAGCGGGCTGCCGATGCTCGGCAGCTTTCTCGCGCTCGGCGCCTGGCCGGCAATCATGGGCGTGACCATGTGGGTGCAGATGAAGCTCAACCCTGCGCCGCCAGATCCGACGCAGCAGATCATCTTCAATTGGATGCCGATCATTTTCACTTTTATGCTGGCGAAATTCCCGGCTGGGCTGGTGATCTATTGGGCGTGGAACAATACGCTTTCCGTCATACAGCAGAGCGCGATCATGCACCGTCACGGCGCCAAGATTCAGCTCTGGGACAATTTGAAAAGCACCTTCATCAAGTCGAAGCCCAAGCAGCCGGCGGAATAGACTTTTTCTACGCTCGGCGGCTCTTTCCGCGCGATAAAGAAATATGAGAGGCAAATAAAAACGGGAGGCGGATGCCTCCCGTTCGGAGTTTCATTAACCGTTGGTTGTTGAAAGTTCAGCTTCGGCCGACGACATCAACCTCCACATTGGCGAGGCCGGAAAAACCGAGCGCCCGCGCCGCTGCCGGCGTCAGATCGATGATGCGGCCACGGACGAAGGGCCCGCGATCATTGATCCGCACTACCACCGATCGTCCGGTGCTCTTGTTGGTGACGCGTACCATCGTGCCGAATGGCAGCGTGCGATGGGCGGCCGTGAGCGCGCCAGGCGATACATGCTCGCCGTTGGCGGTACGGCCATACCCATAAACCGAGGCAATTCCGCTCTGCGCCGACGCCGCCAGCGGCAGTGCGACGCAGATGATGAGAACCGAAGTGAACAAAGTTTTCGTGAGGCTAGAAACAGCCATGACCGTCCTGTCTGATTGTTGATGGGAAGGGTGATGCAGTCCGCGGCTCGCGAACTGCGCGCCCTATGGCCAGCGAATTGTGACCATTGTGCGTCGCAATATTCTAAAAATGAGCTTCGATGGAGAATGAAATTCTTATGGCAACAACTTGCTCATTATGTGAGACCATCAACGGGCTGTGAAATAACATTTTTTGACGTTTTTTGCGTTCTAGGCGGAGTCGGGACGCCCTCAGTTATGCGTCAATTGCATCGCGCCATGAGTTTATTGCAGTGCGAAATATGGAACCATTTTCCTCGATTCTCATTACGTCGCGCGCTGTAGAACTCACGCTGCGGCGCTCGGCAGCACGTAATCCTTAAACTGCGCGCGCAACGCCGTTTTTTGAATCTTTCCGGTCGCGGTGTGCGGGATTTCGGCGACGAAAGCGACGTCGTCTGGCATCCACCATTTGGCGATCTTGCCCTCGAGGAACGCCAACAGCTCTTCTCTGCTCGCCTTCTGCCCCTGCTTAAGCACGATGACGAGCAAAGGCCGCTCATCCCACTTCGGATGCCGCACGCCGATGACCGCGGCCTCGGCGACTTTGGGATGACCGACGGCAAGATTTTCTACTTCGATCGAGGAAATCCACTCACCCCCTGACTTGATCACGTCCTTGGAACGATCGGTGATATTCAGGTAGCCATAGCGATCGATGGTGCCGACGTCGCCGGTGTCGAAGAAACCTTCTTCGTCGAGAATATTGCTGTCGTCCTTGAAATAAGTCTTGGCAATCGCCGGGCCGCGGACCTTGAGACGACCGAACGTCTTGCCATTCCACGGCATGCGGCGGCCTTCGTCGTCGGTGATTTTCATTTCGACGCCGAATGGCGAGTGCCCCTGCTTCTGCAAAATATCGAGAAGGGGATCGCCTTTTAATCCGGCATATTCAGGCTTGAGCGAGCAAGTGGTGCCGAGCGGGCTCATCTCCGTCATGCCCCAGGCGTGCGTGACTTCGACGTCGTATACGTCCTGAAAGGTTGAGATCATGGCGCGCGGACAGGCCGAGCCGCCGATCACGACGCGACGCAAATACGGCAGCTTGCCGCCGGTCTTTTCCAGTTCCTGCAGCAGCGCCAGCCAGACCGTCGGCACGCCGGCGGTGCAGGTCACCTTGTAGTCGGTGAGCAATTGATAGATCGAAGGGCCGTCGAGCTTTGGACCGGGCAGGATGAGCGCCGCGCCGGCCATGGGCGCGGCGAAACCGATAGCCCAGCCATTGGCGTGAAATAGCGGTACAACCGGCATCGCGATGTCGGATCCCGACAGCCCGATCATATCCCGGCGCAATGCCGCCATCGCGTGGAGCACGTTGGAGCGATGCGAATAGACGACGCCTTTGGGATTGCCGGTGGTGCCCGAGGTGTAGCACATGCCAGCCGCCGTGTTTTCGTCGAAGCTCCTCCAGGCGAAATCGCCATCGGCCTCGGCGAGCCACTCCTCGTAGGGCACGGCATTGCCCAGCGACGTGACAGGCATGTGCGCGGCGTCGCAAAAGACGATCGTGCGTTCAATCGTCGGCACGCGATCGGCAATTTTCTCAAGTAGCGGCAGAAACGTGACATCGGTCATGAGCACGCGATCTTCCGCGTGATTGATGATCCAGACGATCTGGTCGGTGAACAAGCGAGGATTGACTGTGTGGTAGACCGCACCGGCGCCGAGAATACCGTACCAGCTTTCGAGATGCCGCCAGGTATTCCAAGCGAGCGTCGCCACGCGGTCGCCGAGCCTTATGCCATCGCGTTCGAGCCGCTGCGCCACGCGCAGTGCGCGCTGCCGGATCTCGATATAGTTAGTGGTGTGCATCGGCCCTTCGATCGAGCGCGAGATGACCCGTCGCTCGCCGGCATTCGCGGCGGCGTGATCGATGATGCGATGGCACAGGAGCGGCCAGTCTTGCATCAGGCCAAGCATTGTTCGCCTCCCATTGGTGCGCGGTCCTACCGGGTGATCGCCCGTATTCGGATCGCCTATTAGACAGCCCACGGGTCTATTCCGCGACGACAGTCATTTGAAATCTTGCACGCCAAAACTAATCCGATGTTGCGTCAAGGCAAACTCTTAAAGCCCCGCCGAAAGGTCGCCATTTTGCAAACCATTCCCACCCATGTTCTAACCATGCCCGCCAAACACCCCTCGAAGCGGCCCGATTGCGCCGGGGACCTCGCCCGTGAAACTTGTTGCGGCTTTGATCATAGTTTTGTGGGCAGCCGCCGTGGTTGGCGCGGCGGCACAGAATGGCCCGCAAACCGGTGGCGCCGCGCACGGCCGGGGCGTCCATCAAGGCTCATCAGCGCGTTCGCAGCCGCTCGTCCTCCCGGAGCAATTCGCCCCACCGCAGGAGGCCTATGCGTCGTTTCCCGAGGATGGCGCCGCCGCCACCGCGCCATCATCGCCTTCCGCCTGCCAGCTGCGCCTAGCAAAGCTTGCGGTCTTTACGGCGCTCGGCACATTGATCGGTCCGGGCGACTGCGGCGCCCCCGACGCCGTGCAGCTCCAGGCCGTTTTGCTACCTGACCAGACCAAGGTCGCCGTTACCCCGCCGGCAACGTTGCGCTGCACCATGGCGGAGCAGATCGCCAACTGGCTGCGCGATGACGTTGCGCCTTCGCTGGTGGAGACGGGACCACCGCTGCGCATTCTTGACAATTTCGACTCCTATGAATGCCGCGGACGCAATCGCGTGCGCGCCGCAGCCTTAAGCGAGCATGGCCGCGCCGACGCGCTTGACGTGCGTGGGTTCAGACTTGCCGATGGGCGTGAGGTCAGCCTGACCGACATCAATGTCGCCAAAGACTGGCGCGAGAAAATTCGCACCAGCGCCTGTGCGCGATTTTCGACGGTGCTAGGACCCGGCTCGGACGGCTACCACGAGGAACATATCCATCTCGATCTCGCCGAGCGGCGCAACGGCTACAAACTTTGCGAGTGGGAACTGCGCGAGCCGCCGCCTGTGCAAGCGCAAACCGAATCGGGCGCATCGTCGGACGACGCCAGCGCGCAGGCTGAACAGCCGCAGGAGCCTAGCACTGCCGAAGTACCGCTGCCGCGACCGCGCCCGCTGGCGGCCAACCTGACAAACAGCAGAACGAAAAAAACGGATTCAAAATAGGCCGCACCCATCGACGCACTAACTGACGCACAGGGATCCCATGCCTCCGCTTTCCAATCTTGCCGCCCGCGACGTCGAAACACTGGTCCATCCGTACATCAATCTCGCCAGCTTTCGCGAAACCGGACCGCTCATTATCGAGCGCGCGAAGGGCATCTATGTCTACGACACTGATGGCAAGCCCTACATCGAAGGCATGGCCGGGCTTTGGTGCACAGCGCTCGGTTATGGCAACGAAGAACTTGTCGAAATCGCCGCCGCACAAATGCGCAAGCTCTCTTTCGCTCACCTGTTTACCGGGCGAAGCCACGATCCGGCGATCGAGCTTGCGGAAAAGCTCAAGGAGATTGCACCGATCCCGGTCTCCAAAGTGTTTTTCTGCAATTCCGGCTCGGAAGCCAATGACACGCTGGTGAAACTCGTCTGGTACCTCAATAATGCGCTTGGCCGGCCGCAGAAAAAGAAGATCATCAGCCGGCTCAAAGCCTACCACGGCGTCACGGTAGTGGCGGCCTCACTCACCGGCCTGCCGACGAACCATCGCGATTTTGATTTGCCGCTGCCTGGATTTTTGCACGCCGGTTGTCCGCATCACTACCGCTTTGCGCATGACGGAGAGAGCGAGGAGGAGTTTGCAACGCGGCTCGCCGCCGAACTCGACGCACTGATCCTCAAGGAAGGCCCCGACACCGTGGCCGCCTTCATCGCTGAACCGGTAATGGGCGCCGGAGGCGTGATCGTGCCGCCGCAGGGCTATTTCGAAAAGGTCATGCCGGTGTGCGCCAAGCATGACGTGTTGATGGTGAGCGACGAAGTCATTTGCGGCTTCGGCCGGCTCGGCACCGCCTTCGGCTGTCAGAAGCTCAAATTCGTCCCGCACGCCATATCAATCGCCAAGGCGCTGTCCTCGGCATATTTGCCGATTGCTGCGGTCATGATCCCCGAGATCATGTATCAGGCGCTGCTCGCCGAGAGTAAGAAGATCGGCGTGTTCGGCCACGGTTTCACTTATGGCGGCCATCCTGTCTCCGCCGCGGTCGCGCTCAAAGCGCTCGAAATCTATGCGCGCGATCTAATCTTCGAGCGTGCCGCAAAGCACGCGCCGCAGTTCCAAGCCCGGCTCGCGGCGCTCAATGGTCATCCTCTGGTCGGTGAAGCGCGCGGGCTTGGTCTCATCGGCGGTGTCGAGCTGGTTGATAACAAAAAAACCCGAAAGTCGTTCGCCCCGGGGCAAGGCGTGGGGCCGCGCGCCGTGCGCTTTGCCGAAGACGAGGGGCTGATCGTGCGCGCGGTCATGGGTGACGTGCTGACATTATGTCCCCCGCTCATCATCACCACGGCCGAGATCGACGAACTGTTCGATCGCCTCGGCCGTGCGCTCGATAAGACGCTCGATTGGGTCCGGCGCGAGCGCTTGGACCAGGTCTAATTGCGACCGATGTCAGACCGCAACTAGCCAAAACAAACGGCGCCGGACTTGCCGGCGCCGTCGCATCATCAATCCATTTTTGCCGGATCAATTCATCCGACCGGCCCCTGCCGCCGGACCTGCCGCAATGAGCGGACTAAAGGGCGTGTCGCCCTGCTTCGGCGCCAGCACGACCACGATCGTGCCGACCTTCACGCGAGTATAGAGGTCGATCGCGTCCTCGTTGGTCATGCGGATGCAACCGGAGGAGATGGCCTGACCGATATATTCGGGCTGATTGGTGCCGTGGATACGGTACAGCGTGTCCTTATTGCCGGAATATAAGTACATGCCGCGGGCGCCCATCGGATTGTGCGGGCCGCCAGTGACGTAGGCCGGCAATGGACCAAGGCGAGCCTGTTCGCCCGCTGTCGGCACCCAGGCCGGCCATTCTTCCATCCGGCCGATCTTGGCGATTCCGCTCCAAGCCTGCGCGTCTTCGCCGACGGCGATGCCGTAGCGAATCGCCTCCCCTTTCGGCAGCACGTAGTAGAGAAACTTGTTGTCGCTATCGATGACGATCGATCCGGGCGCTTCTTTGCGCGTGTATTCAACGATGTGGCGCTTATACGCCTCCGGAATCGAGGCCTGCGCATAAGGCAGGTTAGCCATCAGCTGTTTGTCGCGCGCATTCCAAGCGGCCTGCGATGCTGGCTCCAGTGTCTCCTGCATGCAGCCGCCGAGCGCAAGCCCGACGACGACGAAAGCAATGGCACGTACCATCATAACGCGTTAACTCTCCCACCGCCCGGCCGTGGAGCCGGTCAATACACATCCGGTTAACCCAATACCCAAACCGTCGCGGCGGTGCCAGACGTAAGCGACCGCTAACGGCAAGGTCCGCGCCAAGTGTTGCAGGAATGCCGCAGTCGTCGTTGGTCCAGGGGATAACCCGGGGGCCGAAACTCGCCCGGCAGTCCCCAGCCCGACGAAGTATGATCCCAAGCCGTTAAGCGAGGGTTTACCACGTCCAGCGCAAGTACTGGTCCGAGCGGGAATGTCACGGCAGCGTGCGATTTGCCGCCCATTTCCGCCGCACTCGCCAGCCTAGATTCCAATCCTTATTCACACGCCAATGTACGGGGTTTCATATGCCGGATGCGACTGCCGAGATGAACCGAACGATGCGCCAAACGGCTGAGCTCCGTAAGGTTTCCGGCGCCAGTAGCCTGAATGAGCCTGCACTCGACGCTTGCTACGGACAAATCGGCATTTCCGCGGTTGCAGCTGCGGTGCGCTACCAAGGCCTTGGCAAGAATGCGGCCTATGCACCGGCGTCCACTGACTGGCGCGCCCGGTATGTTGAGGAGCCGGCCTGACGCGCAGAATCGACGGGGGCTGGGAAGGGGGACGCGGTGGTCCCCCTTTTTGATTCATTGCCTTGGCCGGGTCTCCGAAGGCTTGTCGTCAAAGGCTTGTCGTTACCTGCGGCCCTTCCTCGCGCGTCAGCCACACCTCGAAGGCCGCCAACACCGTGACCACAGCGCCAATGGCGACGTTGATGATCATGGTGTCGCTGTTCTGGAAGCCGAGCAGCCACGGCGATACGATCAACCCAATCCCGGCAACCAGAATGAACCATTCTTCCCAGACCGCAAAAGCGGCAAGCGCGGCGATGGAAAGCACCGCGATGATGATGCCAACAATGGAAGCAGTCTGCCATTGCGCGCCGGAGGACAGATCAAACAGCCAAGGCGAAAAAAACAGGACGCCGCCGAGGATGAGATTCACCACGTCGCAGAGTCGAACGCTCGACCAATCGTCCATGTCCTCCTCCCGTATCGGCCGGAACGGCGCGCAAGCCGGGCCGGTGGAGGAACCGCATGCCCGAGCTTTGGTTCCAGTGGCACGCAGATTGGGCACGGTCCAGTGAGCCCAACGATGCAGGCGCCGCATTTTACCGCCCCGGAGATCGAAGCCGGCCGGCGTTTATTTGCGGCCGAGTGGACCTTCCTTGGCGCGGCAAGCTCGCTCGATACGTTGCCGCTGCCGCAATCAGGCGCGATCGAGATCGCGTTTGCCGGCCGCTCGAATGTCGGCAAGTCGTCGCTAATCAACGCGCTTACCGGCCGCCGCGCATTGGCCCGCACCTCCAATACCCCGGGGCGCACGCAGCAATTGCTCTTCTTCGGCGGCCCGCACCGGCTCACGACGCTCGTTGACATGCCGGGCTACGGCTATGCCGCCGCCGGCCGAGCCAAAGTCGCGGCCTGGTCACGTCTCGTTCGGGCCTATCTGCATGAACGCGTCAACCTCGCGCGTGTTTATCTGTTGATCGACTCGCGGCACGGGATCAAATTAACCGATCAAGATATCCTCGATGCGCTCAACCAGGCTGGTGTCAGTCACCAGATCGTTCTGACAAAATGTGACGAGATCGATGAAGGTCTGCTCGCGAGGCGCACCGCGGACGTCGTCGCTGCGATCGCTAAAAGACCGGCGGCCTTTCCCGAGCTGATCGCCACCTCAGCCCGCAGTGGCCACGGCATCGAAAGCTTGCGCGCCGCGATCGCGCGGCTTGTGCGTGAACGTGAAGCCCTGCGCTAAAGCACAAAATAAAGGAGTGGCCGCAGCGCTGTTGATCGAAGGCGGCGCCATGCTCACCGAATTCGCCCTGACCGAGACGACACCGGAAGCCGGCACGCGCCGAGGACCGGCGGCGGTATACCGGCGCTGTTTCTCATCGGCTTCGCCGGGACCGTGCTCGACATTTTGGCGCTGCTCAGCGTGTTCCTGTGACTTCTTGACCGATTGCCCCTTTCTCCGCTGCGCTGCCGCGGCTAAATAGCCGCAGCACAGACAGGAGTTCCCGATGGACGTGACGCCATTTCAACAGGCTCAGATCCTGGCGGAAGCCTTGCCGTATATGCAGCGCTACGACGAGCAAACCGTCGTGGTGAAATACGGCGGCCACGCCATGGGCGCCGAGCATCTGGCGCGCGAATTCGCCCGCGACATCGTGCTGTTGGAGCAGATCGCGATCAATCCGGTGGTGGTGCATGGCGGCGGACCGCAGATCGAAGCCATGCTCAAAAAAATCGGCGTCAAGTCGCAATACGCTGGCGGCCTGCGTGTCACCGACGAGCAAACGCTCGAAGTGGTCGAAATGGTCCTTGCCGGATCGATCAACAAACAAATGGTCGGCTACATCAACGAGGCCGGCGGCAAAGCGATCGGGCTATGCGGCAAGGACGGCAACATGGTCCGCGCCCGCAAGCTCACGCGCACCGTGGTCGATCCCGATTCCGCCATTGAGAAGATCGTGGACCTCGGCTTCGTCGGCGAACCGGACAAGGTCGATACGACCGTGCTCGATCAGGTTCTGGGCCGCAAGCTAATTCCGGTTCTGGCCCCAGTGGCGGCGGGCACGAACGGCGGGACTTATAATGTCAACGCCGACACTTTTGCCGGCGCCATTGCTGGTGCGCTCAAGGCCAAGCGGCTCCTGCTCCTCACCGACGTTGCTGGCGTATTTGACAAGTCGAGGAAGCTCATCAAGGAGCTTACAGCGGATGAGGCGCGCCGCTTGATCGCCGACGGCACGATTTCCGGCGGCATGATTCCCAAAGTCGAGACCTGCATCGAAGCGCTCGAACGCGGCGTCGAAGCCGTGGTCATTCTCGACGGCAAGGTGCCGCACGCCGTGTTGCTCGAACTGTTCACCGAGCACGGCGCCGGCACACTGTTCCGAAGATAACCCCCATCTCATCCCCCGGCGGAGAATGAGCTCGCCTGCGCTTCGTGATCGCATGCACCGGCTTGCTCCCGCCATCGCCGCGGGCACGTCGCTTGGCGTGTCCGACGTGCTGGCGAAGATCGTGCTGGTGGACGGCGTCGACGTCGTGTCCATATTGTCGTTTCGCAGCCTAGTCGGGCTCGCCTTCGTGGCGACATGGTTTCGCTTTGGACGACGCCCGTCGGCTACCCCCGAGGTGCGCCTCGTCTCGATGATCGTCGGGATCATCTTTGCGGGACTGATTTTCTGCTTGTTCAAGGCGATTGAGACGATCGACGTGCCGACGGCGGTTCTTTCCTATTTCACTTCCGCTTTTGACCGGGGTGACGGCCGCGCTCGCCGGTCTCGAACCGCTGCGCTGGAGAGGAATGCTTTGCGCCGGCATCGCGTTCGGCGGGCTTGCATTGCTGATCGATGCTCACCCGGCGGGATTCGCATTGGCGGGCGTCGCCTATGCGATCGGCGCGGCCGCCTGCCGGACAACGATCTTGCTGGTCACCCGCGCTTATCTCACCGGCGCCGATGCGCGGCTGACTACCTGGTATTCGATGCTCTCATCAACGCTCATATTCATCGCCGCATCGTTGGCGCAACGCGCCTGGAACTTGCCGCACACCGCGCTGAATTGGACCTATCTCGTCGCGCTCAGTCTCGCCACCACGGCAGCAATCTTGTTTGTCTTTCTCTCGACGGTGCGCATCGGCGCGTTTCGCACCGCCGTCATCATGCATCTTGAGCCTTTGACGGCGACGATCCTCTCAGGCCTGGTGCTCGGCCAAGTCATCACTCCCGTCCAGGCGCTCGGCGTGATCATCATGCTCGCGGGCCTCATTGCATTTCAGCTATCGCGATAACGCGTTTCGTCGCGATTGTCCGGCATCGCCGATGATGTAGGATCGAGAACAGGGCGCCGGCGCGGAGCAGCATCATGAACGCCAAGTTGG
>Ga0306926_10001773_pt1 | contig 21591 bp, 17 predicted proteins | sample flu12Cox44000178_FD_203759 | JGI IMG/M metagenome (GOLD analysis project Ga0306926, IMG submission 203759) | Lab enrichment of tropical soil microbial communities from Luquillo Experimental Forest, Puerto Rico - flux8day.12C.oxic.44.000.178 (v2)... | ecosystem: Environmental > Terrestrial >...
TGAACAGCGTGGCCTGATCGGCAAGATTCGGACACGCCGGATACCCGAACGACACGCGGACACCTTGATAGTGGGCCTTCAGCTTCTCGCTGATCGGGAGCTCCGGGGGATCCGGAAATCCCCAGAGCGTCCGCATCCTCGAGTGCAGCATCTCGGCGAACGCCTCTGCGGACTCGATGGCCAGTGCTTGGAGCGCGTGGGAACGCACGTACTCGCCTCGCTCCTTCCACGCTGAAGCGAGCTCTCGGACTCCGGCGCCGCACGTGACGGCGAAGAGAGCGAGGTAGTCATCCGCGTCGTCACGCACGTAGTCAGCGAGGCACAGGCGCTCACCGTCCCGCTGGCGTGGAAAGTCGAACCCCGCGGCCTCGCGACCGGATGGGTCGAGGAGGATCACGGCGTCACCGGCGGCCCGCGCGCGATACCAGCGGTACACTCCCTGAGCCTTCAGGAGCCCCCCGTCGGCGGCCTCGCGCTTTAGCGCTTCGACGATCTCGTTGACCTCGACCGTTTTGGCATCGCCCGCCGCCAGCAGGCGCTCGACGAGGCCGCGCACGCCGAGATGCTTGCCGTAGAGCATCTGGAGATTCAGGTACGGGTAGATGTGGGAGAGCGGAACGTCCCGCAGGACGTGCCGCTCGAGATCCGGCGGCGTGGGCACGGCCACGCGCTCGACCCGCGCCGCCGCCGGCGGCGCGGGCTCGGCTGGGGCCGCCTCGCGAACGCCCGTTGCGGTCGCCGCGAGCGCAGCCTGCTCCCTCCGCAGGCGCGCCACCATGGCCTCGCGCGTCGGCGCCGAGAAGAGCTGGTTGGCCAGGTCGAGCCCTTCCATGGCGTCCTTGGCGTAGACCGTCAGGCCGCCGTACTCCGCGGCGATGCGCGTCGCCGTGAACTTCTTGGTGAGCGCGGCGCCCCCGACGAATAGCGGGATATCGATGGCCGCCGCGCGCAGGTCCTGCGCCGTCACCACCATCTGCTGGGCCGACTTCACGAGCAGGCCAGAGAGGCCGAAGGCGTCCGGCTTGTGGGTGTGATACGCCGCGATCAGATCTTCGGGGGGCACCTTGATCCCGAGGTTGATCACGCGATAGCCGTTGTTCGAGAGGATGATCTCGACCAGATTCTTGCCGATGTCGTGGACGTCGCCCTTGACCGTCGCCAGGACGATCGTGCCGCGGGTGGCCGCCTCGGCCTTCTCCATGAACTGCTCGAGGTGCGCGACGGCGGCCTTCATCGACTCGGCTGACTGGAGCACCTCGGCGACGATGAGCTGGTTGTCGTTGAAGAGCCGGCCGACCTCGTCCATGCCCCGCATCAGCGGCCCGTTGACGATCTCGAGCGGCGCCGCCTCGCGGAGCTTGGCGTCGAGATCGTCGATCAGTCCGTCCCGGCTGCCCTCGACGATGTACCGGGCCAGGCGCTCGTCGAGCGAGAGGGTCTCCGCGGCCGGCGGCGCCTTGCGCTTCTCTCGGAAATAGGCGGCGAAGGCCGCGACGGGATCGTCGCCGCGCCAGTAGATCAGATTCTCGGCGAGCCGCCGCTCCTCCTCGGGGATCGACGGGTAGCGCTCGAGGCGCTCCGTGTTCACGATCGCGTAGTCGAGGCCGGCCTTGGTGCAGTGGTAGAGGAAGACCGAGTTGAGCACCTCGCGGCCGGCCGGCGGCAACCCGAACGAGACGTTCGAGATCCCGAGGATCGTCTTGCATTCCGGAAACCGCGCCTTGATGGCGCGGATGCCTTCGATCGTCTCGACGGCGGAGCCGACGTAGTTGGCGTCGCCGGTGCCGACCGGAAACACGAGGGCGTCGAAGATCAGGTCGCGGGCCGGCACACCGTACTTGCGCGTGAGCAGATCGTGGCAGCGCTCGGCGATCGCCAGCTTGCGCGCGCGCGTGACGGCCATACCCTGGCGCTTGTCCTCGTCGATGCAGCCGACGACGACCGCGCCGCCGTAGGCCCGGAGCAGGGGCACGACCTTCTCGAACCGCTCCTCGCCGTCCTCGAGATTGATCGAGTTCACGATCGACTTGCCCTGGCAGTGCCGCAGCGCCGCCTCGATCACCGCCGCGTCCGTCGAATCGATCATGAGCGGCACCTTCACCTTGCGGGTGACGTGCGTCATGAACCGATCCATGTCGGCGGACTCGTCGCGATCGGGATTGGCCAGGCAGACGTCGAGGACCTGGGCGCCGTTCTTGACCTGCGCGCGCCCGATCTCGGCGGCCTCCTCGAACTGGTCGGCGACGATCAGCTCCTTGAACCGCCGCGAGCCGATGACGTTGGAGCGCTCGCCCACGAAGAGCGGACGATTATCGTCGGCGGGATAGAAGACCTCGATCCCGCTGACCGCTTGCGTCTCCCGCGCCGCCGGGACGCGCGGGGGCCGGCCGGTCGCCAGCGCCTTCAGCGCGCGGATGTGCGCCGGCGTGGTGCCGCAGCAGCCGCCGACGAAGTTCACCCAGCCCTCGTCGAGAAAGCGCGTCATCTTGAAGGCCAGGCTCGCCGGCGTCTCGGCGTACTGGCCGCGCTCGTCGGGAAGTCCCGCGTTCGGGTACACGCTCACGAAGCGGGTCGAGAGCGCCGCCAGCGACCGCAGGTGGTCGGTCATGAACTCGGGGCCGGTGGCGCAGTTGAGCCCGATCGAGAAGAGATCGAGGTGCTCGAGCGCCACGTAGAGCGCATCGACGCCCTGGCCCGCGAGCATCGTGCCCATCGGCTCGATCGTGACGCTGACCATCAGCGGCAGGTCCACGCCGGCCTGGCGCATCGCCGCGCGGACGCCGAGCGCCGCCGCCTTCAGGTTCAAGGTGTCCTGCACGGTCTCGAGCAGGAGCGCGTCTACGCCGCCGGCGACGAGCGCCGCCGCCTGGAGCGCGTACGACTCGCGCACCTGGTCGAACGTCGCATTGCGGGTGACGCTGATCGAGCGTGTCGACGGCCCCATCGCGCCGACCACGAAGCGCTCGCCGCCGCTGGCGCGCGCCAGGCGCGCGGCGGCGAGCGTGATCTCGTGAGCGCGCTCGCCCAGACCGTATTCGGCGAGGACGTAGGGCGCGCAGCCGAACGTGTTGGTCGAGATGATATCCGCGCCGGCCTCCAGGTACGCTTCGTGCACCCCTCGCACCACGTCCGGCCGCGTGAGATTCAGAAATTCGTTACATCCTTCGTACTGGGCGCCCCCGAAGTCCTGCGCCGTCAGGCCGGCGGCCTGGATCATCGTCCCCATCGCGCCGTCGAGGACGAGGATCCGCTGTGTCACCGCATCACGGAGTCGCGACATAGCGTTATAGTAGCGCACATGATCACCAGCGCCCTCTCGCTCGACGGTGTCCGCGTCCTGGATCTCTCGCGCGTCCTGGCGGGGCCCTTCTGCGGCATGCTCCTGGCCGACATGGGCGCCGACGTCATCAAGGTCGAAGACACCGGCGCGGGCGACGAGTCGCGCACCTGGCCGCCCCACAAGGGTGGGGAGTCCGCGGCATACCTGGTGATCAACCGCAACAAGCGAGACCTGACGCTCGACCTGAAGGCGCCGGAGGGCGCCGAGATCCTCCGCAATCTGGTCAAGCGCTCCGACGTCCTCATCGAGAATTTCCGGACCGGGACGATGGAGAGCTTCGGCCTGGGCTACGACGCGCTGTCCGCGCTCAACCCGGGCCTGGTCTACTGCTCGATCTCGGCGTTCGGGCGCACGGGACCGCGCAAGGACGGCGCCGGTTACGAGGCGCTCATGCAGGCGTTCAGCGGGATCATGTCGATCACGGGTGAGCCCAGCGGCCCGCCGGTCCGGGCCGGCGTCTCGTTCCTCGACCTCACGACCGGCATCTTCTCGGCGCTCGGCATCTGCAACGCCCTGCTCTACCGGGCCAAGACCGGCCTCGGCCAGCGCGTCGACGGCTCCCTCCTGGAGACCGCGGTGACCTTGCTGAACTACCACGCGGAGGGGTTCCTGCTCACCGGCGCCGTGCCGAAGGCACTCGGCTCGTCCCATCCGTCGCTCGCGCCGTATCGCAACTTCCGCTGCCGCGACGGGCAGTGGGTGTTCATCGCCGGCGCCAACGATCGCTTCTGGCAGCGGCTGGTGGCCGCGCTCGATCTCGAGTCGCTCCGGGACCAGCGCTTCGCGACGAACCTCGGCCGCGTACGCCATCGCGACGATCTGGAGAAGGCCATCGCGGACGCGATCGCCACGCACGACCGCGAGCCGCTACTGAAGCTGCTCGAGGACGGCGGCATTCCGGCGACCCCCGTCAACACCGTGGACCAGGTGATGAACGATCCGCAGACGGCGGCGCGCCAGATGATCGAGCGGGTCCTCCATCCCAAGCTCGGCGAGATTCCGGTGATCGGCACGCCGACCAAGTATTCCCGGATGCGTCCCGGCGTGCGTCGGCCGGCCCCGCTGCAGGGCGAGCACACCGACGAAGTACTGGCCGAGTGCGGCTATTCCGCCGAGGCGATCGGCGAGCTGCGATCGAAGAAAGTGGTCCGCTAGCTCCACCGAGGCTGCCACGCTCCACACCGGACTCGCGCTCCTCGTCCTGGCCAGCTGCCTCATCGCGGCTCCCGCGGCGGCCCAGCTCTATCGCTGGATCGACGCGGACGGCACCGAGCACTACACGGCGGATCTCGAGGCGATCCCCGCCCAGTTTCGCACCTCGGCGACCTTGCTGAACGCGCCTCAGGCCCGCCCGATCCCGCCGCCCGCCGCGAACGAGCCCGTCGGGCTCAAGGTCACGCCGGGCGCGCCGATCACCGTCGAGGCGCGCCTCAACGGGGTCGCGCTCACGCTCATCGTGGATACCGGCGCCGATCGTACGGTGATCTCCCCCGAAGCGATCGAGCGCGCGGGGCTCGGCGATCAGGCGGGGCGGCCGGTGCAGGTCATCGGGGTCACCGGGACGTCCACGGCGTCGCTGGTGACCATTCCGCTCCTCGACGTCGCGGGAGCGCGGATCGGCCCGATCGTCGTGGTCGCTCACGCGCTGCCGCAGACGTTTCGTGGATCGGGCGCGTCGCCGGACGGCGGCGCGATCGATGGTCTCCTGGGCCGCGACGTGCTCGACGTCTTCACCCTCAGCGTCGACACCGCCTCGGGCCGCGCCACGCTCACGCCGCGCTGAGGGCCGCGACGCCCGGCGACGCCGCTGCCGCGCCCGCGCGAGGTGCTCTCAGCGCGGGGCCTTGACGCTCGGGCGCAGGCCGCTCATCCGCGCGATCACGTCGAAGACGACCGCGAAATCGTAGCCGCCCAGATCGAGCCCGCGGGCCGCGGTCATCAGCTCGTCGGTGAGCGCGACGCTCGGCAGGGGCACGCCGAGAGCCTTGCCCATCTCGAGCGCCAATCCGAGATCCTTCTGGATCATGTCGACGTTGAACAGCGCCTCGGCCGGCATCCCGAGGACGAACGGACCGCGGTACTTGACCATCGGCGAGGCGATGACCGACTTGAGCAGTACCTCGACGGCGCGCTCGCGGACGATGCCGGCCTTCTCGGCGAGCGCCACCGCCTCGCTGAACGCCAGCATCTGGACCGCGAGGCCCAGGTTCGTCGCGATCTTCATCGTCACCGCGAGCCCGAGCTCGCCGACATGGGTGATCGTCGGCCCGATCGCCAGCAGGTGGCCGCGGACCTTCTCGAGAGCGGCCGGGTCGCCGCCGACCATGAACGAGAGCTGCCCCGCCTCGACCGTCACCGCGCTGCCGGACACCGGGGCGTCGATGAGCGCGGCGCCGCGCTCGGCGACCGCGCGCCCCAGCTCCCGCGTGACCGCGGGACTCACCGTGCTCATCTCGGCCCAGACGCTGCCCGGCCGGAGCCCTGCGATCACACCGTCCGGACCATGCGCGATCGCGCGCAGCGCGAGGCTGTCGGTCACCATGCTGAGCACGGCGTCGGCCGCTTCCGCGACCGCGCGCGGCGATTTCTCGAGCACCAGGCCGGCCTCGACCAGCGCGCGGGCCTTTTCGGGTGTGCGGTTGTAGGCGACGACGCGGCGCCCGGACGCCAGGAGCCGCTTCGCCATGCGGCTGCCCATGTTGCCGAGCCCGACGAAGCCGACCGGTCCCATCAGCTGTTGCCCTCGTCGACTACCGCGATCGCGCTGATCTCGATCTTGCAGCGCGCGTGGGTGGCCAGGCGCGATACCTCCACGGTGGTCGTCGTCGGCAGATGGCCGCCGAGGTACGAGGCCCACACGCGATTCAGCTCGTCCTGCTCGGCCACGTCGGTCAGGAAGCGCGTCGCCGAGACGAGATCCGCGAACGTGCAGCCGGCGGCCTCGAGGGTCTTTCTGAGGTTCTCCATCGCGAGCACGGCCTGCTCGCGCATCGTCGGCGGCAGATCGAACTCTTCGTCGCGATGCGGATGGCTGTGATAGACGGCGGCCGCGGTGACCCCGGAGAGGAACACGAGCTTGCCGCGGCGTACGACGATGCCGGGCGCGTAGGGCATCATCACGTCGGTTCGACGGTCGGCGTGGTGGACGATCGAAATCTCTTTCGTCATGGACAGGGATCCTACCACGCCGGGCCGAGGCGGCTCGGCGCCGGGGTACACTCGGCCGATGCCGGTGATCCTCGTGCTTGTCGACGATGCCGCGCGCGACGACAATCCCGCGCGTGATCCCCTCCTCGAGACGCTGAGGCGGCTGTTCCCGTGGGCGCGTGTGGTAGCGGTGCGTGCGGATCTTGCGCTCCCGCTCATCGCGAGCAAGGGGGCGACGGCCGTGGTGGCGAACCTCTCGACCGCCGAGCGTCTGTGCCGCGAGGCAGTGCCGCCCGGGGTGCCGGTCGTCGCGTTGACCCGCGACATGAGCCCGGATACCCTCTTGAGGGCCGAGACGCTCGGCATTGCCGGCGCAGTGCGAGCGCCGGCGGGCGCCGAACAGCTGGCGGCGGTGATCGGCCCGCTCCTCGGCGCTCCGCCGCGGGATCACCGATGGGCGAGGGAACGCTTCCGGGGACGATAGTCGAGTCACACACGATGAACGAGCTCGAAGGACGTGTCGCGGTCGTGACGGGCGGGGCCAGCGGGATCGGCCGCGCGATGGCCGAACGCTTCGCGCGCGAGGGCGCGAAGGTCGTCATCGCCGATGTCGACGCGCGCGCCCTCGCCGCGGTCGTGGAGTCGATCAAGGCGCGGGGCGACGACGCGCTGGGCGTCCCGACCGACGTGACCGACCTCGCCTCCGTGCACGCGCTCGCGGCGACCGCCTTCCAGACCTTCGGCAAGGTCAACGTGCTCTGCAACAACGCCGGCGTCGCGCTGTGGGGCGGTCTCGAGTCGGCCACGCACCGCGACTGGCAGTGGGTGCTCGGCGTGAACCTGTGGGGCGTCATCCACGGCGTCGAGGCGTTCGTGCCGCGCATGATCGCGTCGAAGGAGCCCGGCCACATCGTCAACACGGCGTCGATGGCCGGCCTCGTCGCGACGCGCGGCCTCGGCGTCTACAACACCTCGAAGTACGCGGTCGTCGGCCTGTCCGAGACTCTCGCGAAGGACCTCCGGCCCTACCGCATCGGCGTCTCGGTCCTCTGCCCGATGGGCGTGGCGACCCAGATCCGCGCGAGCGAGCGCAATCGACCGCGCGAGCTCGCGAATGACGCGCCGAGCGCGTCGGAGCCGGTCGAGCTGATGGGGCGCACGCTCGCCCCGGCCGCGGTGGCCGAGATGGTGCTCGGGGCGATCCGCGCGAATCGCCTCTACGTGATCACCCACGAGGAAGGTCTCGAGGCGCTCCGCCGCCGGCACGAGCGACTCGAGCAATCCATCCTCGAGACGAAGGCCTGAGCGGGACCCGGCCCATCACTACCAGCGCGTCCCACTGGGTCGAGACGGCTCCCGACCTCGCTGACGTCTCGCGGCGTCTCGTCACCCCCGGCGAAGTCGCTCTCGATACCGAGGGCGACAGCCTGCATCACTATCCCGAGCGCCTCTCGCTGATCCAGCTGGCCCGGCCAACGGGCGACGTCTGGCTCGTCGACCCGATCGCCCTCGGCGACCTCGGGCCGCTCGCGTCGGTGTTCACCGCACCGTCGGTCGTCACCGTCCTGCACGCGGGCGACAACGACCTGGTCCAGCTCAAGCGCCGGGGGTTCGGCTTCTCCGCCCTGTTCGACACCTCGATCGCCGCCCGATTTCTCGGCGCCAGGGCCCTCGGCCTGGACGTGCTGCTCGGGACCTATCTCGGCGTCGAGCTGCCGCCCTCGCGGCAGCGCGACGACTGGTCGCGCCGCCCCCTGTCCGAAGCCCAGCGCCGCTACGCGGAATCGGACGTGCTGCATCTGTTCGCGCTCAAGGCGCGGCTCACCGAGGAGCTCACGCGCAGCGGCCGGCTCGCCTGGGTCGAGGAGGAGTGCGCGGCGCTGGCGGCCCAGCCATCCGTCGAGCGGGTCGTGGATCCCAACGCGTTCGCGCGGCTCAAGGGTGCGCGCGAGCTGCCGACCTCGAATCTCGCGATCCTGCGCGAGCTCTACGAACTCCGCGAGCAGCTCGCGCGCTCGGCCGACCGGCCGCCTTTCAAGATTCTCGCCGAGGAGACGCTCGTCCATCTGGCGCAGAATCCGCCGGCCGACGCCGCGGCGCTGGCCCTGATCCCGGGCTGCACGCCGAAGGTGATCGGGCGGTGGGGCGAGGCGGTGCTGGCCGCGATCGCCCGCGGCCGCGACACTCCGGAGAGTGCCTTGCCCGTGCTCGAGCGCGCGCCCCGGCTGAGGATCCCGGGGATCGCCGCTCGCCGGATCGAAGTGCTCCGCCAGTGGCGGACGGAGGCGGCGCCTCGCTTCGGGCTCGAGCCAGGTCTCCTGCTGCCCAATCGATTGATCACTACGGTGGCACTCGCGGCGCCCCGCGACACCGGTGCCTTGGCCGGCCTCGACGGCGTGCGGCGCTGGCGAGCGGAGACTTTCGGCCGAGAGATCATTGCCGCGCTCGCCGCGCCGTGAGAAGGTGAAGCTCCATGAATGACTGGCAGGCACTCCTCGTCGACGACGATGCCGGCCTGGCCGCGATCTTCCGCGAGTCCAAGACGGTGGCGGTTCTCGGGGCCAAGGCCGAGTCGTCCGAGCCGGCGTACTACGTGCCGGCGTACCTGCACGGCCGCGGCTACCAGATCCGCCCGGTCAATCCGCGGTTCGCCGGCCGCCGGCTGCACGATGCCGAGACCGTCCCGGCGCTCCGTGATCTCGCCGGGGCGACCGACGTGATCGAGGTGTTCCGGCGCCCCGAATTTCTGCCGGGCCACGCGGACGAGATCCTGGGCTTGCCGTGGCGGCCGAAGACGGTGTGGTTCCAGCTCGGCATCCGGCACGACGGCGCCGCGGAGAAGCTGGCGCGGGCCGGGATCCGTGTGGTCCAGGACCGCTGCATGATGCCCGAGCATCGACGGCTGAAATCACTGGGGTCGCTGGACTAGAAGGAGGAAGCCGGACACATGGCCGGCGAATACGCGTTCGTCATGAAGGATCTCCGGAAGGTCGTCCCGCCCAAGCGGGAGATCCTCCGCGGCATCTGGCTGTCGTTCTTCCACGGAGCGAAGATCGGCGTGCTCGGCGCCAACGGCGCGGGCAAGTCCTCGTTGCTCCGCGTCATGGCCGGCGTCGATCGGGACTTCCTCGGCGAAGCATTTCCCGCGGCGAACCTCCGGATCGGCTATCTCCCGCAGGAGCCTCAGCTCGACCCGGCCAAGGACGTCCGCGGCAACGTCGAGGAAGGTGTCGCCGAGGTCCGGGCGCTCCTCACGCGGTTCGAGGAGGTCAGCGCGAAGCTCGGCGAGCCGATCGAGGCCGACGAGATGGAGAAGCTGCTCGACGAGCAGGCGCGGCTGCAAGACAAGATCGACGCGTCGAACGCGTGGGATCTCGATCGGACCGTCGAGCTCGCGATGGACGCGCTCCGGGTGCCGCCCGGCGACATGGACGTGTCGAAGATCTCGGGCGGCGAGCGCCGACGGGTGGCGCTCTGTCGCCTGCTCCTGGCGCGCCCGGACATGCTGCTGCTCGACGAGCCGACGAATCATCTGGACGCCGAGTCGGTGGCATGGCTCGAGCGCTTCCTGAAGGAGTACCCGGGGACGGTCGTCGCGATCACTCACGATCGCTACTTCCTCGACAACGTGGCCGGCTGGATCCTCGAGCTCGACCGCGGCCACGGCATCCCGTGGGAGGGCAACTACTCGTCCTGGCTCGAGCAGAAGCGCGAGCGCCTCGAGCGCGAGGAGAAGGCCGATCTGGCGCGCGAGCGCACGCTGGCCCGCGAGCTCGAGTGGGTCCAGATGGCGCCGCGCGCCCGGCAGGCCAAGAGCAAGGCGCGCCTGCAGGCCTACGACGCGATGCTCGCCGAGTCGTTCGAGAAGCGCGCGTCGGCGCTCGAGATCGCGATTCCGCCCGGGCCGCGGCTCGGCGACTTCGTCGTCGAGGCCGCCGACGTGCGGAAGTCGTACGGCGATCGCGTGCTGGTCGACGGGCTCTCCTTCAAGCTGCCCCGCGGCGGCATCGTCGGGGTGATCGGCCCCAACGGCGCCGGCAAGACGACCCTGTTCCGGATGATCGTCGGTCAGGAGAAGCCCGACGCCGGAGCCTTGCGGGTGGGCGACACGGTGAAGCTCGCCTACGTCGACCAGAGCCGGGACGCGCTCGACCCGAAGCGGACCGTCTGGGAAGAGATCTCGGGCGGTGCCGACACGATCACGCTCGGTGGACGCACGGTCCAGTCGCGCAGCTACGTGGCCTCGTTCAATTTCCGGGGCAGCGATCAGCAGAAGCGCGTGGCCGAGCTCTCCGGCGGCGAGCGCAATCGCCTGCACCTGGCGACGATGCTCAAGAGCGGCGGGAACCTCCTGCTGCTCGACGAGCCCACCAACGACCTCGACGTGGACACCCTGCGCGCGCTCGAAGACGCGCTCCTCGATTTCGCCGGGTGCGCGGTGGTGATCAGCCACGACCGCTGGTTCCTCGATCGCATCGCGACGCACATCCTGGCGTTCGAGGACGAGGGACGCGTGGTCTGGTCCGAGGGCAACTACGCCGACTACGAGGCCGATCGGAGAAAGCGACTCGGCGCCGAGGCCGAGCGGCCCCACCGGCTCAGGTTCAAGCGTCTGCGGCGCGACTGAGAAGCGGACGCGAGCAGCAGATCAGCGTGTTCTCGCCCGTGCGCCGCACGCGGCGAATCTTCACGTCACGGAAGTAGAGCCGCAGGGTCCGCGCCATCGGCTTGGGGTCGCCGTGCCGATGGCGGTTGATGACCAGCGATCCCCGCGGCGTCACCAGCGGCACCATCGCCAGAAGCTTGGGCAGCGCGATGTCCGGCACGTCGGCGTAGGTGACGTCCTCCATCACGTAGTCGAAGCGGCGCCCGGACCGCGCGAGGCCCGCGATCGCGCTCTCCGCGTCGTCGCAGACGATCTCGAGCTTGCCCATCCGATCGAGCCCGAACCATTCGCTGGCGACGCGCACGATCACCGGATCGCGCTCGATCACCGTGATCTGTCGCGGCGAGGTGAGGCGATGGAGCAGGTGAATCTGCGTGCCGCCGCCCAGGCCGACCAGGAGCGCCGACGGCCGCCGGGGCAGCTCGACGAACTCGAGCGCTTTCCACCAGTACTCGCGGCGCACCTTGGCCCAGTTCCCGTCGAGCGGGTAGATCGAGAGGATCTCGCCGTGCACCATCAGCTGGCGCTCGGCGCCGCGATCGACGATGCGGATCTTGCCCGACAGCCGCGACCAGCCTCTGAACGCGATGTGCGGCCGCTTGATTGCGTGAAGTGCCGGTCGGCGTGCCGCGGCCGGCTCCGGGCTGGAAGTCGCCGGCACGGAGCCCTCGGGAATCGGGGCGGCACCGGCGGGATCGGGTTGGCTCGCCTCGGTCGGCGGGGCCCCAGCCCCGCGACGCCCTGCGGCTCGCACTACCGGGGCTGCATGCGGATTGCGCCGTCGAGGCGAATCGTCTCGCCGTTCAGCATCGAGTTCTCGATGATGTGCAGGGCCAGCGCGGCGAATTCCGGCGGGCGGCCCAGGCGCGACGGGAAGGGCACCTGTTTGCCGAGCGAGACGCGGACCGGATCGGGCAGGGTGGCCAGGAGCGGTGTGTCGAAGATGCCGGGCGCGATCGTCACGACCCGGATCCCGAGCTCGGCGAGATCGCGCGCGATCGGCAGGGTCATGCCGACGATGCCGCCCTTCGAGGCGGAGTAGGCGGCCTGCCCGATCTGACCGTCGAATGCCGCGACCGACGCGGTGTTGATGACGACACCGCGCTCGCCGTCGGCGCCGGGGGCGTTCTTCGCCATGAGCGCGGCGGCGAGGCGGATGCAGTTGAAGGTCCCGATCAGGTTCACCTGGACGACGCGGGTGAACTCCTCGAGCTTCGCGGGGCCCGACCTGCCGAAGGTTTTCATCGCCGTGCCGATCCCGGCGCAGTTGACGAGGACGTTGACGCCGCCCAGACGCTCGCCGGCGGTCTGGAGGGCCGCGCTGACCTCCTCGGCGTTCGTGACGTCGGCGGGCGTGAAGGTCGCGCGCTGTCCCATGGTCTTGGCGATGTCGGCGCCCGGCGACGCGGGGCGGTCAAGCAATGCGACGGCCGCGCCGGCGGCGAGGAGGCGCTCGGCGGTGGCGCGACCGAGCCCCGAGGCACCTCCGGTCACGACGGCTTTCACGGTGCGAGGTTCCATTGGCTCCTCCCTGGGCTCGCATTCTAGCCGATCGGTCTGCGGGGCTGAGGCCCACCATCTAGTGGCATTTTGCGGTCCGCTCCCCAACATCTTCACTCTTGTATAGCGCTCATCATCTGATTAGGTTTCAGGTATGGGCGGCCGCCTGACACCGATACGCGGTGAGATCACCGAGATCGTCGGTGGGCTCTCGTCGGGCCGTACGAGCCATCTGCTGGCGTGTCTCGGCGAGGCCGTGGGACGAGGTGAGACCGCGGCGCTCGTGGACACCGAGGAAATCTTCGATCCGGCCTCGGCGGCAGAAGCCGGGATCGATCTCCGCCGCCTCCTGTGGGTTCGCTGTAGCGGCAATCGCGAGGTGGCGCTGCGCGCCGCCGACATGCTCGTGCGCTGTCCGGGGTTCGCACTGGTCGCACTGGATCTCGGCGAACGGGTGCCGCGCCTGCCGACGACCATGGCGTTCCGGCTGAAGTTCGCGGTGCGACGGACCGACGTCGCGCTGCTGATCGTCGGGCGTCGGCGGCTCACCGGATCGAGCGCGGCGCTGGCGGTCGAGACGCTCCGAGAGGGGATCGAGTGGGCCGGCCCGGGGCCCGCCCCCACACGGCTCGCGCGCGTGCGCACCACGACGCGCGTGCTCCGCGCGCTGCGCGGCGCACCGGGGCAGGAGCCGTCGAGTTGGTGGTGCGCGTGAGCCGGTTCGCCTGCGTCCTGGTCGAGCACTTCGACGCCGCGGCCATCGAGCGATGCGAACCCGCGCTGCGCGAGCGCCCGCTGGCGGTCCTCAATCCCCGGGTCGATCGCCCCCACGACGGCGCGTCGACGGCCAGAATCATGACGACGGTCGAGGCCAACGCCGCGGCGCGCGAGCACGGAGTGCGTCCGGGCATGACGGAGACGGAGGCGCGGGCTCGCTGCCCGATGCTGCTCACGCGGCCGTGGGTCGAGGAGTACGTGGCCTCGGCGCATCACGCACTGCTCGAGGCCGCACTGGCCGTCTCGCCGCGGGTCGAGGACGGCGGCGCAGGCACCGCATATATCGACACGGCCGGTCTCGAGCGGCTCATCGGTGATGCCGCGGCCATCGGACGGCGCCTGGTGCATCAGGTGCGCGCGATCGGGCTGATCCCGCGTATCGGGCTGGCGGCGAGCCGCGCCGCCGCGCGGATGACGGCGGTGAACGGCCCGGGAGCCGTCACGATCATCCCGCCGGGGCGCGAGCGCGCGACGCTCGCGAAGGTCGCCATCACCACGCTCGATCTCGCCCCGGATGTCGCCGTGACCCTCGGCCGGTGGGGCGTGCGAACGCTCGGCGAATTGGCCGCGCTGCCTCGCGAGGGTCTCGCCGCGCGCCTGGGGCCGGCCGGGCTTCGCGCTCACGACCTGGCGCTCGGTCTCGACCGCGATCCATTCCGCCCCTGGACGCCGCCGCCGTTCTGGGAAGAAGCACAGGGGCTCGAGTGGGAGATCGACTCGCTCGGGGTCCTCGCGGGCGTGCTCGAGACCGTGCTCGAGCGGCTCTGTCGCCGCCTCACGGCGGTGTCCCTCGTGGCCGACTCGCTCGAGGTTCGCCTCGGCCTCGCCTCCGGCGGCCATCACGCGCGCGACGTCGCGCTCGCGTATCCGATGAGCGAGGTCAAGCCGATGCTCACCCTGGCGGTTCTCGACCTCGAAGCGCATCCGCCGCCGGCTGCGGTGACGCGAGTGACGATCAGCGCGCATCCCATTCGCACGCTCGCCGGGCAGGGAGGGCTCTGGCAGCCGCCCGCACCGGCGCTGCGCGATCTCGTCACGGTGCTGGCGCGTCTGGCGGCCCTCGTCGGCGCCGGCAAGCTGGGATCGCCCGTGCTCGTCGACTCGCATCGCTCCGATGCGTTCACGATGTTCGCGTTCTCGCCGCCGAGCGATTCCGCGGCGTCGATCGAGCCTCGAAACGGCGCCGGGGCGTCAGCCGGCCTGCGGCTCGCGCTGCGCCGGATACGGCCGGCGCGCCGCGTGGAGGTCGAGACGATCGGCGAGCGCCCGGTGCGCGTCGAGGCGCGGCTCGTCGTCGCCTCGGCCGGTCCGTGGCGGGCGTCGGGCGAGTGGTGGGACGTGCAGGCGTGGGCACGCGACGAGTGGGACGTGGTGCTCGGCGACGGCGCACTCTGCCGGATCGCCCGCGATCGCCTGGCCGGCCACTGGTATCTCGACGGCTTCTACGACTGATCCGTGTTCATCGAGCTGCACGCGCAGTCGGCGTTCTCGTTTCTCGAAGGCGCCGAGCATCCCGAGGCGTTCGCCGCCGAGGCAGCGCGTCTGGACATGCCCGCCATCGCCCTGGTGGATCGCGACGGCGTGTGCGGCGCGCCCCGGCTGGCCCGGGCCGCCACGAAGGCAGGCGTGAAGCCGATCGTGGGCAGCGAGATCACCCTGGCCGACGGCTCGCGCCTGCCGTTGCTCGTGGAAGACCGCGAGGGATACCAGAATCTCTGCCGGCTGATCACGCGGATGAAGCTCGGGGCGCCGAAAGGCTCGGCCGCGCTCGCCCTCGACGACCTCGAGCCGAGCACCGCGGGGCTCGTGTGCCTCACCGGGGGCGCGCGCGGCCCGCTGGCGCAGCGGCTCGCGGCCGGTGACGACGCCGGTGCCCACCGGGTTCTGGAGCAGCTGGTCGCGTTCTTCGGCCGCTCGAGCTGCTTCGTCGAAGTGCAGCGCCACTATTCCCGCGAGCAGGAACAGCTGCTCCAGCGGCTGGTGACGCTCGCGCGCTCGGCCCGCGTGCCGCTGGTCGCGTCCAACCAGCCGCTCTTCGCGCGCCCGGAGAGCCGCCCGCTCGCCGACGTCTTCACGTGCATCCGCGAGAAGACCGATCTCGATCACGCCGGCCGGCGTCTCCTGACGAACGGCGAGCGCTCGCTGAAGAGCGCGGCCGCGATGACGGAGCTGTTCCGGGACCTGCCTGAGGCCCTCGACAACGCCGGCGAGCTGGCGCTGCGGCTCGCCTTCACCCTGAAGGATCTGGGTTATCGGTTCCCGGAGTTTCCGCTGCCGCCCGGCCAGACGCCGATCGGGCACCTGCGCGAATTGACCGAGCGCGGCGTGCGGACGCGCTACGGCGAGGCAAGCTCGCTCGCCGCGCGCGCGCGCCGCCAGGTCGCGCACGAGCTCGAGCTGATTGGCCGGCTCGACCTCGCGGGATATTTCCTGATCGTCTGGGACATCGTCGAGCACTGCCGCGCCCACGACGTCCTGGTCCAGGGCCGCGGCTCAGCAGCCAACAGCGCGGTCTGCTACGCGCTCGGGATCACGGCGGTCGATCCGGTCGGCATGGAGCTTTTGTTCGAGCGGTTCTTGAGCGAGGCGCGCGGCGAGTGGCCCGATATCGATCTGGATCTGCCGAGCGGCGAGCGGCGCGAGGCGGTGATCCAGCACGTCTACCGCCGCTACGGACGGCTCGGCGCCGGAATGACCGCCAACGTGATCACGTATCGAGGCCGGAGCGCGGCGCGCGAGGTCGGCCAGGCGCTCGGGCTCCCGGCGGACATGCGTGATCGGCTCGCCAAGCTCGTCGCGAACTGGGGCTATCAGGATCCGGAAGAGCTCCTGACCAAGCATCTGCCCGAAGCGGGCTGCGATCCGACCTCGCCGCGTATCCGCCGCTTCGCGACGCTCTGGACGCGGATCCAGGACCTGCCGCGTCACCTCGGCCAGCACTCGGGCGGGATGGTGATCGCCGCGGGGCGGCTCGACGACGTGGTGCCGCTCGAGCCCGCGACGATGCCGGGGCGTGTGGTCGTGCAGTGGGACAAGGACGACTGCGCGGGGCTCGGCATCGTGAAGGTCGATCTCCTGGGGCTCGGCATGATGTCGGTGCTCCAGGACTCGCTCACGCTCGTGCGCGAGACCGGCGGCGCGGTCGATCTGGCGCAGCTGCCGCCCGACGATCCGGCCGTGTACCGAAGCCTGCAGGAGGCCGACACGATCGGCGTGTTCCAGGTCGAGAGCCGCGCCCAGATGGCCACGCTCCCGCGCGTCAAGCCCGAGCGGTTCTACGACCTGGTGGTGCAGGTCGCGATCATCCGTCCCGGCCCGATCGTGGGCGACATGGTCCATCCCTACATCCGCCGCCGGCGCGGCCGCGAGCCGGTGACGTATCCGCATCCGAGTCTCGAGCCGATCCTGCGCCGCACGCTCGGCGTGCCGCTCTTCCAGGAGCAGCTCCTGAAGATGGCGATGGTCACCGCCGGCTTCACGGCCACGGAGGCCGAGGAGCTCCGTCGCGCGTTCGGCTTCAAGCGCAGCGAGCGCCTCATGGCCGAGGTCGAGACGAAGCTGCGCGCCGGCATGGCGCGCCAGGGCATCCACGGCGCCGCCGCCGAGGAGATCGTCCACGCGATCACCGCGTTCGCGCTGTACGGCTTCCCGGAGTCGCACGCCAGTAGCTTCGCGCTGCTCGCCTACGCGAGCGCGTACCTGCGCGTGCACCATCCGGCGGCATTCTACGCGTCGCTCCTCAACAACCAGCCGATGGGGTTCTATCATCCGGCGACGATCGTGAAGGACGCGCAGCGCCACGGGCTACGCATCCTGCCGATCGACGTCACGCGCTCGCAGTGGCTGTGCACGATCGAGTCGACCGCGACCGGCCTGGCGATGCGGATGGGCCTCAGGTACGTTAAGGGCATGCGCGAGCAGGCGGCGCGCGCGCTCGTCGAGGCGCGCGCGGCGCGGGCGTTTGGCTCGATCCACGACCTCGCGCGCCGGGCCCAGCTCGATCGCGATGAGCTGGAGACGCTCGCGGCCATCGGGGCCTTGGCCCCGCTCGGCGGGACGCGACGGACGAATCTCTGGGCCGCGGCGATGCCGCACCCTGGGCCGTTGTTCGCCGATCCGCCCCGCGAGGTGAGCCCGCTCGCCGAGATGGCCGACGTCGAGCGGCTCGCCGCCGACTATGCCGGTACCAGCGTGACCTTGGGACCCCACCCGATGAGCTTGCGCCGCGCGGCGCTCCGGGCCCGCGGGGTGCGGAGCGCGCGGGATCTCGCCGGCGTCGAGGACGGTGCGCGCGTGCACGTGGCGGGGAGCGTCATCGTCCGCCAGCGCCCGGGCACCGCGAAGGGCTTCGTCTTCCTCTCTCTCGAGGACGAGACGGGGATCGCGAACGTGATCGTGACCCCGCCGCTGTTCGCGCGTCATCGTCTGGCGCTCGTGTCCGAGCCATACCTCGTCGTCGAAGGGATCGCCCAGCGCCAGGACGGCGTGATCTCCGTGCGCGCGATCAGAGCGCAAGGGCTTCCCGTGCTCGGGCACCACATCCCGTCACACGACTTCGGGTAAGATGCAGCCCCGGAGGGATCCATGTTCGATCTCAAGGGCAAGGTCGCGATCGTCACCGGTGGCAACGGCGGAATCGGCCTCGGCATGGCCCAGGGTCTGGCCGGCGCGGGTGCGCGCGTGGTCGTGGCCGCGCGTAACCAGGCCAAGTCCGACGCCGCGGTGCAGGCACTCGAGAAGCTCGGCGGCCAGCCGCTCGCGGTCGCGGTCGACGTGGCCGATGAGGCGTCGGTCAACGCGCTGGTCCGCTCGACGCTCGACCGGTGCGGCCGTCTCGACATCCTCGTGAACAACGCCGGCACCAACGTCCGCAAGCAGCCGCAGGACTACTCGCTCGCCGAGTGGCATCACGTGCTCGACACCAACCTCACCAGCGCCTTCCTGTGCTCGCGCGCGGCGTACGCGCCGATGAAGGCCGCCGGGGGCGGCAAGATCATCAACATCGGCTCCATGATGTCGATCTTCGGGGTCTCGTTCTCGCCCGCGTACGGGCCGAGCAAGGGCGGCATCGTCCAGCTGACCAAGTCGCTCGCGACCGCCTGGGCCAGGGACAACATCCAGGTCAACGCGGTCCTCCCGGGATGGATCGATACCGACCTGACCCGCGGGGCACGGCGCCAGGTGCCCGAGCTCCACGACAACGTGCTCAGGCGGACGCCCGCCGGCCGCTGGGGCACCCTGGAGGACATGGCCGGCGTCGCGGTGTTCCTGGCGAGCGCCGCCTCCGACTTCGTCACCGGGACCGCCATCCCGGTGGACGGCGGCTACTCCGTCCTCGGCTGAGTCGCTCGCGGCGCTGGACTGGAACACACCGCTGGTACCGTTTCGTCAGTCTTCCGCAGCGGTGAGAATTGCCGCCGCCCGGCGGTGTCGAGCGCGAGAAACGTCGTCGTCCGGCCGAATCAGCCCCGAATTTCTTTTCGGGCTCGCAGCGGCCCTGATAGGCTTCGAGCATGAGCATTCAACGTACACTCGCCGCGTTCCTCGTTCTCGCGCTCACGGCCGGTTGCGCTACGACGTCGAACAGGGCCGCTCGGAGTGAGTTCGAAGACATCCCGGTACCGAAGGGGCTCACGTACCAGCCCAGCAAGTCGACGATCATCGAGTCGCCCACGGTGAAGGCCGCGCGGCTCGTCTATCGCGGCCGGCTGGAGGTCGAGAGCCTGAGCGTCGCCATGCGGACGACGCTGGAAGCGAACGGCTGGCGTCACGTCAGCAGCACCGCGACGTCGGACCACGGCGTCACGCAGGTCTACGAGAAGGCCGCGAGCTCGCTCGAGGTGCATCTGATCGACGGTTGGTGGTACACCTCCGTCGAGCTGACGGCCAGCCGCGCGCAGCAGCAGGCCACGAAATAAGTAGCCAGAAGGTCGTAGTAGCACGTCAGGGTCGTCGGAGGGCCGTGGCCTCCGCCGACCCGTGTAGTCAGCGTTGCGCAGACGAGTCCCCTGAGATCAAACCGACCGGGTGTTGGCTACCGGGTCGGCGGAGGCGCCCGACGGCCCTCCGACGACCCGGCGGGTAGCTACGGCGTTCGCCAGGATCCGCTGTCGCGCGCGATGAACGAGTCGGCTTCCGGCGGCCCCCAGCCGCCGGCCTCGTAGAGATACGGCGCGGGCGCCCCGTCGTGCGCCCACGCGTCCAGGACCGGGCCCAGGAGCGACCAGGCCTGCTCGACCCAGTCGGCGCGCGCGTAGAGCGTCGAATCTCCGTGGACGGCGTCGAGCAGGAGGCGCTCGTACGCCTCGGGGGGCTCACCGCCGAAGACCTCACCGTAGCGAAAGTCGAGGCCGACCGGCAGGAGCTTGAGGTCCGGACCGGGCATCTTCGCGGCCACCGTCAGCGCGACACCCTCGTCGGGCTGGATGCGGATCACGAGCTCGTTGGGATCGACGCCGTTCGCCGGGTCGCGGTGAAAGATCATGTGCGGCGTGCGATGGAATCGGATGGCGATCTCGCTCACCCGCTTGGCCAGGCGCTTGCCGGTGCGCAGGTAGAAGGGCACGCCGGCCCAGCGCCAGTTGTCGACCGTGAGCCGCAGGGCCGCGTACGTCTCGGTCCTCGAATCGGGCGCGACCCCTTTCTCCTGCCGGTAGCCCGGCACCGGCTTGCCGCCGACGAATCCGGGGCCGTACTGTCCGCGCAGCGCGACCTCGTCGACCTTGCGCGGGTCGATCGGCCGGATCGCACGCATCACCTTGTTCTTCTCGTCGTGGACCGGGCCGGCGTCGAAGGTCACGGGAGGCTCGAGTGCCAGGAGGCAGAGGAGCTGGAGCAGATGGTTCTGCATCATGTCGCGGAGCGCGCCCGCCTCTTCGTAGTAGGCGCCGCGCGTCTCGACGCCGATCGTCTCCGCGACGGTGATCTGCACCTCCGCGACGTGGCTCCGGTTCCACAAGGGCTCGAAGATGCCGTTGGCGAAGCGGAGCACGAGGAGGTTCTGCACGGTCTCCTTGCCCAGGTAGTGGTCGATCCGGTAGATCTGCTCCTCGCGAAAGACCAGCCCGAGGTGGTGGTTGAGCGCACGGGCGCTGTCGTAGTCGTGGCCGAACGGCTTCTCGACGATGGCGCGGGTCCAGCCACCCTGAGGGCGCGCCAGCCCCGAGGCTCCGAGATTCTCGACGATCGCGTCGTAGAGGCTCGGCGGCGTCGCGAGGTAGAAGAGACGGTTCGCGGCGCCGGGTCGCGCCTTCTCGATGTCTCGGAGCGCGCGGTCGAGCGAGGCGTAGAGCGCCGGATCGGCCGGGTCGCCGTTGACATACGAGAGCGACGACGCGAACCGATCCCACACGTTCGCGGACGGCGGCTTCACGCGTGCGAACTCGCGCACCGCCCCGTGCATGCGCCGGCGGAACTCGTCGACCGAGACCTCGCTGCGCGCGCTGCCGATGATCGCGAACGGCTCGGGCAGCGTGCGGCCCGCGTAAAGGCTCCAGAGCGCGGGAACGAGCTTGCGACGCGTCAGATCGCCGGAGGCGCCGAAGATGACGAGCGTGAAGGGCTCGTCGGAGATCGCCGGCATTGCTACCGAGCTCCGCCGATCGGGTGCAGCGCCGCCGCCGCCCGATCGGCCAGCCAGATCAGCTCGCCCTCGGTCGGCCGGATCATCGCGGCAGGCAGCAGCGCCTGATCGGACAGCACCGCCTTCACGATCTTCGCCTTCTCGGCGCCCGCGACGAGGAAGATCACGCGCGCGGCGGCGTTCAGGACGGGGAAGGTGAGCGTCAACCGCTGCGGGATCGTCGCCGCGGTGACGTGTACCGCCGCGACGGTGCGGAAGACCTCGCGCAGCACCGGCGAGCCCGGGAACAGCGACGCCGTGTGGCCGTCGACGCCCAGGCCGAGCAGCACCAGATCGAAGCGCGGCAGCTCACCGCGCCGCGTGCCGAACGCCTCGGCCAGCGATGCAGCGTACGCGGCGGCGGCGGCGTCCGCGTCCGCGTGCTCGCCCCGCATCCGGAGGATCTGGGGCGGCGGAATGGGCACATGCGAGAGCAACGCTTCGTGCGCCATCCGGTAGTTCGACTCCGGGTGGTCCGGCGGCACGACGCGCTCGTCGCCGAAGAACACCCGTGTCCGGTCCCAGCGGATGCGCTCGCTG